>JAABUV010000673.1_pt1 | contig 52071 bp, 102 predicted proteins | sample 5559971 | NCBI WGS metagenome assembly JAABUV01 (sample SAMN10711881, study PRJNA513362) | rock metagenome | isolation source: Antarctica rocks | place: Antarctica: Victoria Land, Knobhead nord | collected 2015-12-19 | reverse complement strand
CGCTGCTGCTGGCCTGCGGCGCGTCCTCGTCGCCGGGCTTGCGCTGGTACCTACGGGAGCGCAGGGCACGCTCGCCCGACCACCACAGCACCCCGGACTACTGGCTGCCGCCTGATCAAGTCCGGCGCGCGTCGGGGGCCGGAGCAGCAGCGGGCGGCACGCCACGTTGCATCTGCTGCACACCTCCAGGCTGCGCCGCTGCTGCGGCACGCAGGTGCGCCCCGAGCACGCATTCCAATCAGCCCGCCGGGCTGCGCCTCCCGCCCCCGCTCGACGCCAGCCGGCCTCTCCAAGCGACCCCACCCTCTCACCGGACGCGCGCTGCACAAAACCCGCCTGGCGACGCGCACGCACCCACCCACGCAAGGCCGGCACAGCAGGAGACGGCGGGCAAAGGCGGCAGACCCTACCAGCGCTTGCGCGGCGCGACGCCCGGCGCCAGCGTGACCGTGGCCACCACGCCCTCGAGGAAGCCGCCCTCGCCGCCGCCGGCGCCGTCGCCCTCGCCGTCCGCCGCCTTGGCGCGCGGCGGCCGCTTTGTGCCGAAGAGCGGCTCGTCCTCCTCGCCCTCGCTGCGCGGCGCCGGACAGGCGCGCTCAGGCACGTCAGAGCAGGAGCGGCTTGGCGCGACGCAGCGCCCCATGGGGGCCTCCGACGCACGCGCTGTCCTGCATGGTGACTCCGAGGTGCCGTCACGCATAGGAGCGTGAGAGATATGGGTGGACACGCCGCAGAAGGCCAGGCACCTATTTGCGCTTCGCGTCCTTGGTGGACCATTGATATCCCCCCCAACAGTCCATGGAGCTGGCCTGAGCGTGTGGCGGGCGGTCGGCAGGGAAGGGGAAAGGCTCTTGGAGCACGCGCCCTTCACCGCACCCAGGCGTGCCAGGTAGAAAGCGTGTTGGGTTAAGGTCGGCACCTGTCGGAGTACGCGACGATGCGCGCGACCGGCTCCTCATCCTCGTCCTCGCCGCGCGCCAGCCGCTCTGCGCGCCGCGCCTCGCGCGCGGCCTGCGCGCGCGTGCATGCAGCGGCTGGGCCACGTGCGCGCTGCTGCCCTGCACACGGGCCGCTTAGCGCCCTGCGTGCGCAAAGACACAGAGGCCCCACTTGAGCTGGGAGCGGCAGCGCTGGGCCCTGCTCGGCATATGCGCGCTTGTTGTTCGCAGCACATTATGCCACTGCGGCCGTCCTACTGCAGACTGACCTCGCAACACCACAGGCGCCACAGGGAGCAAGTGGGCCCATTTGAGGTAGAGCTTGGGCCTCCAAGCGCGCAAGCTTGCACCCCATCTGCGTCACGGGCATGCCGTCGAGCCTGGACGCGCCAGGGGACGAGCCCGCCAGCAGGTGTTCAAGACACGGGCCCCCGCCGGCAGGCACCCTCGTGACGCCCTTGGCACGCTGAGTTCACACAGACGGCGGCGGCGCGCCTGCCGCGCGGCGCGGTCCTGCGCCTTGCGTTGCCGCCGCGCGTCCTCCTCTTCTTCTTTATGCTTCTTCTTCTCCTCCTTGCTGGCCTCGCGCTCCTCGCTCGCCGCGTCCCGCCGCGCGCGCTCCTCGCCCTCCTTGCGCCGCCGCTCGTCCTCTTTGTGCCGCTTGTCCTCGCGCTCGCGCGCCTCGCGCTGTGCCTTCTCCTCGCGCTCGCGCGCCTCCCGCTCGGCCTTCTCAACGCGCTCGCGCTCGGCGCGCTCCTGCCGCCGCGCCCGCGCGTCGTCCTCGTGTGCGTGCTCCGCCGCGGCCGCGGCCGCAGCCGCCGGGGCGCGCGCCGCCGCGTCGCCGCGCGGCAGCCAGCGCTCCGTCAGGCGCTGCCTGCACGCCGTGCACACGCACGCTTAGGGGTAGTTTGCGGGGGACCAAACGGTCGCTGGAGGCAAACTGCCTGGGCTGTGCGCGAGGCGGCACGACGCAGCACTGCCCCGCGGCAGCAGCTGCTCTGCCACGCGCCAGCATGCCGGCCGATCTCAGGAGCTGATATGCGTGTTCTTAAACTCTCGGTGCTTGGCGCAAAGCAAGGCAAAGGACTTGCTTGAGGCCAAAGTCTCGCGCATAAGCAGCTCGTCGCTCAGGCGGTGTGAGCGACGAGCTGCTTCAGGCGCGCCACTTTGGCCTCAAGGAAGTTCTTTGCCTTGCTTTGCGCGACCCATCGAGAGTTAAAGAAGACGCATATCTAGGACTGCCGCCGCAGCTTCTTATGCCCAGAAGCTTGACACTAATGAAGGGGCTTAGGAGGGCGCTGCGCATGCCAAGTGCGCGCAAGACAGTTACGTCACGGCTCGCCACAAAAGCCCTGCCAGGTGTTGCCAACCACAGGCAAAGCTTCTCAACCACAACCACAGCTCCTGGCTGCAGCCACTCCAGAGCACAGGCGTATGCTCTCCAAAAACCGCAGGCCCTCACAACAACGCATTGTTAGCTCATGCTGCCACAGTCAACGCACGCGCCTCCGGTACGGCCAGGCGCGCTGAGCGGTGCCAATGAGCCAGCCTCGGCTTGGCAGCGCAGCGTACTGCGCTGCTTGCCAACGGCATATATATTGCACACGCCCGGCATACGGCTAGGAGGCCACCGCCAGCTGAAGCAGCGCGGGCACACTCGCAGGGCCCCGGTTTGCAAAGCGCACCAGGGAGACGGTGAATCCTGGCCATCACCGTCCCCAGCTAGCCGCTGCGCGAGGTCGCCCAGCCTGGACAGCAGCGCGTTGGATCCGGGCTCCCACATGCCCTGGGGCGCGCGGGCCGGGCTGCAGGCGCGCCCCTCAGCTCACACGACCTGGAGCACCGCGCAGCTCCGCAAGTGGCGCCGGCAAAGCACCTGCTGGACTGTTGGCCACCGTTCAGCTCAGCAGACCTTCTGACCAGCAGTCCAAGCAAGGCGTGAGAGGCGTCACAGGTGCAAGAAGGGAGGCAGTGCCGGGGGCTGGTTTAGGGTGGCCGTGGGCAAGGGCGTTGACCATACAAACAGCGTTGCTGAGTCCAGGCAGTGCCAGATCGGCAAGTGTCAGATCTCCTTCCCTATATTGACCCACCGCTTGCACGGCTGTGGCGGTGCTATTGCGACAAAGGTCACGCCCGTTTTGCGCGCACCCACTACTGGTAAGAGATGCTGGGCCGCCTTGCTAGCAGGCCGCAGCATGCTGCGCCGGCGCCCCACCCGCGCCGGCCGTGCTGCCGGGCGCCCCCGCCTGCGCTGCCGCCTTGCTGGCGCAGCCTGCCGGCGCCGCAGCACAGTGGTGCGCGCCACTGGACAGCCTGCTTATGTGCCCGCACCTCCACCTGCAAGTCTGTATTGTGTGGTACAGTGACTGAACCAGGTGTTGCGTGCGGCTCCGCGCAGGCTTAAACCGTCGCTTGGAACAGTGGCGTTGCGGGGTGCGGCCCTGCCCACACATGACCTCGTCTGCTATGTGCTGCTTTGTGTGAGCCTGAGTACCAGGACATGCACTGCTAATGACAAAGTGTTGTTTGCAACGCGCGCAGGCACACCCCAGGCGGGTGGCGCGGGTGGCCCGGCAGCTTGAGCGCGAGGTTGGCACGCTGCTCTCCACGGACCCGGTGCGCCTGCCCGCCTCCACTCCTTCTGCGCGTGACTCGCCTTGCCTCCACGTGAGCCAACCAGTGAGGTGCTTTGAGCAGCCTGTATGCGAAGTGCCTGAGCAAGCTGCTGCCCCCTCACAGCGACGCCCTCAGCCTCTATGTCACAGACAGAACCAAGAAGTTGAGGGCGCTCGCTTCCTGCTGTATCAGCACGGGCACTTGTTCCTACTAGCCTGCTGTCCTTGTGCCTGCAGCGTGACACAAGCAGCCACGCGTGCGTGCCTGCAATGGCTGCCACGGCCGGTGCAGGTGCTGCAGGCGGCGGTGTGCCCGGAGCGGCGCTACGGCGTGGATGACGAGCTGAGCGCAATCGCGACTGTCACGGAGGTCGAGCTGTCTAAGGACCTGGCGGTCGCTAAGATCTACATCTCCATCTACAGCGACCCCACGGGCCAGGATGCCGCCTGGGACGGCCTCCGGCGCCTGCAGGGGTGCGCCTGCTGCGCCGTGTCGCGCCCAAGCATGCATTCAGGGTGGGGAGCAAGAGTGCTGTGAGGGAGAGCGGCCGGGCGGCTTGGAGGCTGGGCATGCTTCCCTGCGGTGCGCGCAGGCGTGTGTCCGGGGGGACGGTGGGTAGAGAGTACCAGAGAGGGCCTGCAGGGCTGCCTAAAGGGGCCTGGGCAGTGGCCGCTGCCGACTGCGGCTCGGGACCGCCCTGGCCCTTATAGAGCGCCGCGCGCCGCACAGGTACGTGAGGAGACACATTGCCGGAGCAATCCGCATGCGTTCGTGCCCAGAGATCCGGTTCATCCGCGACGACTCGGCGCAGCGCGGCGAGGAGGCGCGCGCCCGGTAGGCTGTTGGTGTGGCGGTGCTCGACGCCCAGAGCTGTCTCATGGATGCGTCTGCCCGCTATGTGAGCACCTTGAGCACCCAGCCGGCCTGTATTTTCAGGAGCGCATTTGCTACTGTCCCGGACCTGCCGGAGGTTGAATTGACGAGCGACTGTAATCACCAAATGTGCAGAGTGTGCCCTTCTTAGCACCCTTTAAAAGAATTCTTTTTGCGCAAGCGTGCAGGTGCTGGCATTGTTGGAGCGCGTGAAGATGCAGGACGCCGGCCTGCTGGAGCCGCCGCCGATTGGGCTGCCGGGGTACGTGTCGGCCGCCGCCACCTCGGCGCAGCGCGGGTACGGCCCCGGCGCGGCCGACCGGCGGCCGGACTGGCGGGAGGTGCTGGCGGGCGGCGGCCTGGGCTTTGCGGGGGACCGGGACGACGTCCCGGCCGCCGCCGGCGGCGACATGAGCGGCACGGGCGCGGGTGCGGCCGCGACGCGGTCGGGGGGCGAAGAGGGGCGCGGCGCTGACAGCGAGGATGCGGAGAGCGAGGAGGGCGATGAGGATGAAGAGGAAGAGGAGGACGATGACGAGGACGATGAGGACGACGAGGATGACGAGGACGAGGACGGCGAGGTGAGGCGGAGCTGATGGTGATGTATCTGTTTGCCTGTGCGTGGCTTGCACGCTGCGCCCTCTTACAGCAGGTGAGTTGCAGAACAAAACGCGGTTCTCCTGTGCTCTGTGAAGGTCTGCAGCAGCGCCGCAGCGCTTCTTCTCAACGTGGTGTCGACCTGCAGGCGGTCTGTTTGGGCTCGAACAGGCATGCACTGCATGCCCATGCGGGTGCATTCCATGGGCGTGCCGATGACAGCAGGGCTGGGTGAGGAGGTCACTGCCGTGCTCAGCTCGCTGATGCTCGCGTGCGGCAGGGCTTTTTCGACGAGCTGGATCCAGGCGACCTGATGCCGGACGCGCGCACCGCGGGCAGCGGCACCGCCTTTGAGCAGATGTTCGGCGGCGCGGAGGCGCTGGACGGGCCGCTGGCGCCCATGGCGCCCACCGTGCGCGACCCGTACATGCCGCGCCGCATGCAGAAGCGCCTGGTGCGCGGCTCCAAGGGCGCCAAGGGCCGCAAGGGCGGCCGGCGACGCTGAGGGGCGCCGTGCTGGACGCGGGCTGCGGCCCTATTGATTGCGCATGGGGGCGCTGGCGCTGGCTTGCTTTGAGCAAATCGCGGTCTGTACTGTTGCAGGACGCAAGGGGCCGAACAGGTTCTGGGTTTGCACCTCAAGGGACAGCTGTTCTCTGTGCCGTCCACGGCCGTAGCTTTTGCTGTGCAAACATGCACCTGCATGTTGAGCGGTTGTGCGCTGCAATGCAGTGGTTCCGCAGCTGCACATGCCACAGTTGCAAATGTGCTCATGTACGCTGCAGTGGGCAAGAATCATGGCCGTGCTGTTGCCGGAGGTCGCATGCAGAGTTATGCATGCACTGTGGACTTGGACGCATGCTTGTAACCAGACCATGTGTCTTGCATATGGTGTCGCTGTGCCGCATGTCTGTGTCCTAACAGCCTTATCAGAGCAGGTCACACGTCATGATGGATTGGCATCATGCAGATCCTGTTTCCCAAGAATAGAGGTGTCACTCTCATAGGGCATGAAGCCTGGGCCTGGCCACGTCTTGCTCTATTTGCGGACTCTTCACAAGTTTTGCACCAAAATTGTGATCAGGCTAAATGTGGCTGATCGCACAGGCCACATGCGGCATGCGTGAAACACCCTGCGAAAGCGCTTGTGCAGTGCCCGGTCAATACACCACCCTCTACTGGTCGTCGTCTACTAGGTCGTCTGGTGGAACAGGTGATTGAGGCAGTGCCTTGACGGCCTCTTTGAACTTCGTACCTGCGATGCAAGGTCAGCAGGTTGTCACCCATGTGATAGCTGCCACAACAAGCTTGGCAAGTCAACATGGAAATAGCCCGATAATGTGCCTTACGTATCAGCATGTCCACAACACCAGACTCCAGGTTGTGATGAGCTCCATGTCAACAGCCAGAAGCGCAAACAGAGGCAGCATGCAGCTGATGTACTAGACCAATGGCAGTAGCTTTGCTGGCCAAGAGTTTACCTGCGGTGAAAGTGGGCACGGTGGTTGCTTTTACCTCAATAGCTTCCCCAGTCCTCGGGTTGCGTGCCTGCGCTTGTTCACAAACCTTTGAGCATGCACTGGCAGCGATGTGCGTGTTATCTTTGCAGCCCGGGCAAACAGCTCGCTGCGGGGGCATCCCCAAGTCACCTGCCGCGCCGGTCGCGCCTTTGGCGCGAAAGTCCCAAACCTGCAGCGCAAGGGGGAAGGTCTCGGCAAGCAAAGGGGCTACTTAGCCTCGCAAGACTTTGAAAGGACGAGCAAAAGGCGCGAGCGAGTCCTTCACGCACCCAGCAAACTGCACGCGCTCCCCGCTGGCCACCTCGGCGACAACGGCCTCCAGCGTGGCCTTCACTGCCTGCAGAACAGAAGGGGCACACACGTGTTGTTACAGAGCACGTGGGCGTGCACCACTGCAAAGGCATCGCCGCAAGCAGCCTGCCATGGCTTGCTGCAGGGGAAGCGCAACACAGTACGTGCCGCGTCTGCTAGTTTGACGTCAATGTCTGGGTACCGCTCCGACAGCCGCCGCCACACGCGCTCGCTGCACGCAGAACACACCTTGTTAGCTGTGCAGCAGCAAGGCTGCTGATATGCGGGGTTGCATACAAGCCGTTGCTTGATTGACGGTGCCTTTCTCTGCTACGCACCCAATGTTCTGCTGATTGAGCGCGCGCTTTGCAGCTCGGCAGGCAGTGAAACGCCTGCGCAGACCGTGCGGATATACAGGTGTTGCAAATGCTGGCGGCATGGGCAGCAATGTGCGAGACATGTCTGGCCTCTTCAGAGCTACTCGCACGAGGCCAAGGTGGTGAGTATGTTGCAAAACCTTGTGCTGACAGCCGTGAGATAGACGGTCACACTGCTCAGGCGCAGCTAGCCTGAGCGTCAAAATCTAGCATTGGTCCAATTGGAGCAACCTACTCAGCCGTAGCAGGCAGCTGGACATGTTTTGAAATGGTCTGTCTTTTTCATGGGATCTGTTCCCATGCAGCGGTTGCTGGTTGCTGGGGCCCTTGCAATGTGAGCCCGTGCAGACCTCGTGAATTGCACTATGCATACAGGCCCCTTGCTGGTCTCCCTGAAAACCTGCATCATTGCAGTACATGGACGAAAACAGGGGTCACCTCACCCAGGTGGTGATACACGCTCAGGAGACATGAATGACGAGACAGAGCTGGCCCCAAATGCCGGCGTTCAGGCGTTCAGACGGGTACAAGCGCGAAGCCGCTGCGGCACTGCCCCAGCGCTGCAATCGGCCGCCAGCGGTTCGCTGCAGGTTCGTACACCTGGGCGTTCACTTCATATTCAGAGGCAGCACAGAAGCAGCTCTCTACTGCCATGTGACCACTTCTTACAGGGGTACTGCAAGACCGTTTGTGGCATAGGCAGGCTGCATGCAACGCTTGCATGCGGGGAATGCGGGGGATGATACCCAGCTGAACCAAGTGACAGGCAATACACAGGCCAAGCAGCATTGTCAGTGGCGCAATTGACCCACAGCTCGCAAGCTAGGTCGGGCCAGGCGAAGGTTTTAAAGCGAAGCATCTGGCCAAGGCGCACACCTCACACGAGGCGTGCACGACGTCGTCGCTGGCGCCGCCGCCTGCGGCGTACAGGCGGCCATGCAGCGCGGCCACGCCAGCGCTGGAGCGCGGGACGGCGAGCGGGGGCAGGGCGCGCCACCCGGCCGGGTCGCGCGGGTCCCACGCCTCGCAGCTGGTCAGCCGCTGGCGCTCTGCGTTCATGCCGCCCACCACATACAGCCGGCCTGGTGCGCAAGCGTGGTCAGGTTAAGTTAACGCCCTGCAGCGGTGACTCAGAGCATGCTGAGGCCGATGAACATGCCGTCCACCATGCACAGCCGGCCTAGTGCGCAAGCGTGACCAGGGGTTGCACACCCTGTTGCGACATACAAGAAGGTGTGTGGCAAAATGCCGCCACATCACACACAGCCTGTCAGAGGTGCACAAAGCTGACACAAGCACAGGATTGGCGATCACCTCATAAGCAGCTGGCCATCAAGGATACGCGAGCGGCAACCAGGCCATCGCCCTGTATCATTGTCATTACTGGAATGCCAGAGATTCTGCGCAGGCTACGGGGCTAGAGGCGGGCTTATATTATGGAATTGCACCCAGCGGCATCCGACCTGTCCTCGCCCCGTCCTCGTAGATCATACCGTACCATGACCATAAGTTACCCATATCCGTACCATGCCCAAAACTGAGCAAGCGCATGCTCTGTAGATAGGGCATAGGGCCTACCCTATCTGTAGATGCGCATGCTCTGTAGATAGGGTATAGGACCTACCCTATCTGTAGAGCTTTGCGCCTGGCCTGACACCTGCCGTGTCGGTCCCGAGCACCTGCAAGCCAGGGGCTCCTCGCTGCAAGGCACCGCTCGGCGGCGGGGCGCGCACCGTCCAGCGCGGCCGCGCCGCAGTACTTGCGGCCGCACAGCAGCGCCGCCGGCTGCACCTCCCACCGCTCCACGCCCGGGTCGAAGCGCTCCGCGCTTGTGTGGATGGCCTTGCCCGCCTGCGTCGCCGCGTGCGCAGGCCTTCCACCACAGCTTCTGCCATAGTAATGCCATGCCGGGCAGGAGCGTGCGCAGGCCTCTCTATCGCGGCTTCCACCTTACGCGATGCCATGTCGGGCACTAACATGCGCTGGCTTCCCACCATGGCTTCCACCACATAAGCGCCACAATGAGCATCAGCGTAGCTCCATTCGGGGGCGCCACGCGCGACGTACGGCGGGGGGGCCAGATCGGGGACACAGAGCCAGGCATGCATCAAACCGCCTCTGACAACGCATTCTCTCCCTTGCCTCCTTTGCCCCCCCCGCCGACATCCAACCAGAGCTCGCTGGAGGCCCCATGTGGTGATCAACGCAGTCGCGGCGCGCCTGGCCGCCAAAGGCAAACAGGCAGCCGTCCAGCGCGGCGGCGCCCAGCGCGGTGCGCGGGACGGCGAGCTCCGGCACGCAGCGCCACGCGTCCGCGCCCGGCGGCAGCGCCTCCACGCTGCGCAGCTCCACCGCCGCCGTGCCAACGCCCGCGCGCCCGCCCTGCGCGCCCCAGCGCGCTGGGCGTGGCCGCGGCCCCGCTGCGCGGCACCCGCGCGCGGGGCGGCGGGGGATGCACAGGTCCTGCCATGCCCGTGCGGGCACGCATGCCTTGCTGTGACGCGCACCAGCATGTACAGGGTTATTAAACAGGTAAGAATTTTCTACATATTTCAGGGTTTTCCCCTTGGCGCACCAGCACGTAGACGGTGCCGGCCGCAGCGGCGACCGCGGAGTGCACGCGCGGGCAGGCCATGCTGGGCCCCGGCGCAAAGCGGCCGCCGCCGCGCGGCGCGAGTAGCACCGTGCCGCAGTGCAGCGAGCCGCCGACGACTGCTGCGCCGCCGCCGCCGCGCGGCGCGCCGCCCGCGAACGGCAGGCTGCTCGGCAGCGCGTCGCCCAGCGCCCACGCGTCGCGGTGCGGCTCGTACAGCTCGGTGACCCTGCGGCCCACCAGGATGGGGTTAGTAACCTACCCTACAGCACCGTCTTAACCCTGCACCGCACTATGCCACGGCCATTGACCCGCCCGCCCCTGCCGTGCCTCTACGCTACATCCTATCTTAACACCTGCGAGCTCCCGGCTTCGCCTGCCTGACTGCCGGTGGGCCAAGATGCCTGCTGACCGCCCGCGCCTCCGCGAGCCAGGAGCGCCGGCGTTTGGCTGCCTTGTCATTATCTGATGCGTGGGCGCACTGTCAGTCGTGTGCTGACACCCCATTAAACCGAGAACAGTCTATCGACGACTTGGCGCATCCCCGCTATGCTCCTCCGCAACCGCACCTCTGGCTGTGCCAGCCCACGTCGTGCCCGCCCGCCGCCAGCAGCCCCTTGGGCATCGACTGCCGCGGCGGCGGCAGCCGCGCGCCCGCGCCGCCGCAGTCTGCCGCGCCGCCGCTCCGCGCACGGCACGCATCGGCGAGCGCGGCGCGCAGCGCTGCGGCGGCGGCCGGCGTCGCGGCCGCGAGCGCCCCGCATGCCTCCGCCTGGCGCTGCAGCTCGGCTGCGTCCAGCCGGATGGCGGCCAGCAGCGCGGGCAGGCTGGCCGCGCGGCCGCCCACGTCCGCCTCCAGCCACACCACTACCGCCTGTGCGGTGCGCGGTAAAGCCTCGAGTGCCAACAAGGAGTCGGCCGGTCAGCCTGCCAGCGGCGCTATACGCGCTTGCTGGCAGAGCCAACGTCTTACAGTTTGGCTTGGGCTCTGCAGCAAGGCTTGCGGCTTACGCACGGCCAGCGCGGGGCCATGCTCGGCGGCAGTCGCCTGTCGCGTGCGCTCACACTCTTGCAGCCCCAACACACCCCGACAGAGTGCAGGTGGAAGCTGCTCAGCCACGCGCATGCACAAGCCCTGGCATGTGCCCTACTCTACCCTGCCCTATGCCTGGACTGCGCACCCTGAGCGCGGTGAGCTCGGAGGCGAGCTCCAGCGCCTCGCTCTCCAGCAGCTCCGCGAGCACGCCCGCGGGCAGCTGCGCCAGGCCCGCCCCCGCCTCGCCGCCCACCAGCTCCTCGAACCGGCCCTGGATGTACGCCAGCTGCGCGCGCGCACGGCTCTGTGAGCAGTGCTCTCTGTGCTCCCACCCTCAGCTGGCCGGTGGCGGGCCCAGGTGCGGCGTGATGGGCACAGACGCCTGAACGCGCATGCCACAAGGCTGCGGCAGCACATGCTCTTGGCGCGCCTGAGCGCGCAGCGCAGCACACACAGGGCTGCAAACAAAGCACGCGGCTTCCCTGCCGGCCCGCAAAGCAAGCAGTGGGGTTGTCTTATGCTCAGACACGGGCGTTGAACCCAGGCCCGCGCCCTTCCGCGGTCCGCACCGCGTCACGCTTCAGGCTCAGGCACGCGAGGTGCGCAGCCAGCGCCAGCGTTGGCAGAGCGGTCGCCGGCGTCATCTCCTGCCGCAAGAACTGCGCGCGGATGCAGGAGTCAGCCAGAACAGTGGTCGTTGTGCGCCACGCCACGCTCAGCTTGACGACAAGTACACAAACTTTGGCGTCAAGTACACAAACTGACTCAAAACGACTTCTCATGCACAACCCGTCTGTGCAGAGACGGGCTGCAAACGGCGACAAATGCGCAGGTCTCGCGAGGTGGGGTGCCGCCTAGTGGGCACCCAGGGCCGCAGCGGCGCGCCTGGCAGCAGGCCTCTCTGACCGGGTCCACATCCAGGTAGTTGGCGGCCTCCAGCAGCGCGCAGACGTTGCCGGCGGTCAGCTCCAGGGCGGCGCTGCCCTCGTAAATCACGCGCACCACCGCCAGCAGGCTGTCGTGGCCGATGTCCGGGAACGCGTACGTCGGGAGCCCGCCGGCGCCGACGGCCGGTGGCGCGCACTGCGCGCCGGCGCCGATGCAGAGCGCGCGGAAGTAGGAACTGACGGCAGCGAGCGCGACGCGGTGCGCCTGCACGCAGCGGCCGTCCGCGCTGGCGAGCGCCACGTCTGTGAGCTGGTCCTCGCGCCACAGCGCCGCCAGGCCGCGCTGGGCGCTGCCGAACTCCGTGTCGCCGCCGTGGGGCATCGCATCATCCGGCCTGTCCTCCCGTCGGCTTCACTGGCGAGCACGCCTTGCACTTCGCTGAACAGTAGCGTCGGGCAGCACCTTGCTTGACTCAAGCCTAGTGCGGGTGGTTTCCACAGGGCACGCAGTGGAATGCAGGATGATGAAGTTACAGGCTCTGTGAATAACTAGGGTCCCTCTGTGAAGGAAAAGTGGGGGCCGCCAGGCAATTCAGGCTGCAGCCTGACCCTTGCGGCACGCCAGAGTGCTAGCATGCTCGAGCACTGCCTGCAGGGCAGTAATAGGCGGTGGCAGGTCACTGTGCAATTATTAAGCATAGCCAGCAACGAGACGGCTGAGCAAAAGAGCAAAAAGCTGCTTCGACGCGTTGCGCCTGTCCTGCGTGTCAGGCAGAGGGAGACTACGCAAGGGATGGCGCAGGTGTATGGCCAGTGGTGTAAATGACCTTGAGCGGCACAGCATACCAGGTATTATGCATTTGCATTTACAGTGTGAATATTACACATGAGCTCATGTGGGTTGATAAACCCACAAATACTGCAACGCGCATGCTATTTTTGTACGTTGAACACGATATCAGCATGCATGCAGAAAGCTGTCAAGCACGAGTTGCATGGCAGCACGCATGCAGCGCTTTCTTCGGGATGCGTGCTGCAGTGCTGGGAAGAGAGCGGTACTGGGGCAGCACTGACACTGCTGCTCAACTGCTTGGGTTTCACCTAACTTGCATCAGGAAGTGCACAACGCCCTCGTAATAGCCCAATTTCCGAGGCCCAAGCTAGGTGCACGAAAACGAGGAGGGCCCGGTGAGGGCACAAGAGGTGTTGTGCAGGTGTTACACCTGCTCGCGGTCGATTGCTGCGTCACCGGTGCGGGTCGCCAAGCAAAGCACTAAGCTCTGCCACTTGCGCGCTGCCTCAATCACGCAGCAATATCGAAATCTGTGTGTCACAGGCTAGCGTCTGGGGCACCAGCTGCACACATCGCCCGGGAAGCCTCTGGGGATAGCAGCATAGGCAAAAAGCAGCTCAGCAGCACCAGTAGACTGCGCTGGCAACCCGCAGCTGCGCATGCTATTGAGCCAATCCAACGTTCGTGCCCAGCAGGCGATAGTGAAAGCCCCGCTGGGCAGGTGTGCACAGGCGGTAATCAGCCACCCCGTGTTAAAAGGGCACACAGGGCTCTTGCTCCCATCGACGCGTGTGGCTCTTGTGTGGCGCGCCCGGCAAGATATGTTGCTTGCAGGGGCTGCTGGGGGTGGGCCGCCTAGTAAGCAAGATGTGGCTCCCCGGCCCGCATGACCTGCGAGCACCGTTGGCACATACCATACGGCCGGAGGCTCTGTTATAGGAACAAAACAAGACCTTTGTGCCAGGCCGAAGGGGCTGAAATTGGGCATGGCGGGCATCGCAGGCTCGCAGCGCTCGGCTGCCATGGGGAGGTGCAGTGCCTGCGTCCTGCTGGCGGCCGCGCTGCTCATTTGTGCGGCCGCGGGAGCCGCGACTGAACAGCCACTGGCGCAGCACCCCACGCAGTCGCGCGGCGCTGCGCCACACACGCGGCCGCTTGCAGCGTCGGCGCCGGCGCCCACCGGCGACGAGCAGGACGGACGCCCAGCTCGCAGCGCAGCACCCAACGAGGTTGCAGCGGCTGCGGCGGGCGCGCCGCTGCCCAGTGCTGTTGCCCCCGCGTCGGCCGCGTCGGCTGCGGCCCCGCTCCCCGGTGCGGCTAGCGGGCCGCACCTGGAGATAGCGCATTGATGGACAGCCGAAAAAGCGCACGCTGGGCAAACATTGTGGCAGGCTACCAAGTGAGCGTCGCAAGAAGCAGTGGGCCTCAAGCCTGGCAGTTGGGCTGAGGCTTGCCAGCCCGTGTGAAAATGGTTCAAGCATGAGCTGGCTGCAGGCTGGAGAGTCAGCAGGCCAGCCAGCAAGCAGCCGAGCAGGCGGCAAGCCAGCGCCGTGCCAAGCGTGCCAGGAGCAGCGGCAGACCTGGGGCTGAGGATGCTAGAGTAGGGCTGGTCGCTGGTGAGGCTGGGGTGGGCCATGTTGCTGATGAGGCTGTGACCGGGCGGCGCCAGGGCCGGTGGGGTCGCCCGCATGGGCGCGCAACTACGCGCCTGCGCAGGTGGCTGCCGCGCGCAAGTCCGGCGACAACCCGTTCCTCGCGGTGCGCGCCCCTGGCCGTGCAGGCGCGACAGGCGAGGCGATGCAGAGCCTGCAGAGCGCCCTGGCTGCTTGCTGGGCTCTGCGGCTGCATGGCGACGCGGACACTGTTGACATGTCTTTCATGGCGAAGGAGTGTGCACGAAAGGCTCAAGGGCATTGCACGCCTAACTCGGGTATCCAGCCCGCCCTGGTATTTAGCATCACCTGCATCAACATCAGATGGGTGCGATCTCTCCCCTTCTCAGGAGAGACTGAAGCAGAAAGATGTGGTGATGGGCGCATCCGTTCCACATACCCCGCCCCTGTCGCCTCAGGAGCGGCACCGGGCCGCGCGCGCGCAGGTGACCAGCTTCCCGCTGTACGACCAGATCCAGCCCATGCATGTGGAGGCCGGCATCGGCCGCGCGCTGGACGAGGTGGAGGCCGCGCTGGCCCAGCTCGAGGCGAGCGTGCAGCCGACGTGGGAGGGCCTGGTGGACCCCATGACGCGCATGCAGAACCGGCTGGACAGCACCTGGGGCATCGTGGACCACCTCCTGGTGCGCACCAACGATTTCTATGTGTCACGGCGGCTTGGGTTGCGTCAGACGTGGAGCTGTAATGCGCGCCGGCGCTTTTTATGAGTCGCGCGGCGCAATTGAGGCAGGCCTGGAGCCGGAAGCTGACAGGGCGCGCGCGGGCGTTCAGGGCGTGAGGAACAGTGACGCGCTGCGCGCGGCGGCGGCGGCGGTGCAGCCGCGCGCGACGGCCGTCACGCAGCGCTTTGCACAGAGCCCGGCGCTGTTCGCCGCGTTCCAGGCGCTGCGTGTGGGGCCGCTCTGGGCGGACCTGCCGCGCGCGCGGCGCACGATCGTGGACAAGCAGCTGCTGGGCTTCCGGCTGGCCGGCGTGAACCTGGAGGTGCGTCCGTACTAGTGAATATAGGAGCCGGACATGCACTGCAGCCGGCGTGGAGGTGCATCGCAGCAGCTGCAGGCTGCGTCAGCGCACTGCTGTGAGCACATTCTGCTCTGCACTGACCGCTCGGTGAGAAATGCATCAATAGTCACATTATCATGGTATTGGTGTCAGGCGGAAGGCAGCGCTGTGATAATCTGCGCCTGTCTCGCAGGAGGGGCCGCGCAAGCGCCTGAACGACCTGCAGGCGGAGGAGCAGGTGCTGAGCACCAACTACAGCAACAACCTGCAGGACGCCACGGCGGCCTACAAGCTGCTGCTGACGCAGCCGGGCCAGGTCGCCGGCCTGCCGCCGTCCCACCTGGCGTCCCTGGCGCAGCAGGCGCGGGCCCCGCCGGTCAGCAACCAGAACAGGCAGCGTAGAGGACGGCAAATGGTGCGCTTCATCACACTGCTGGTGAGAAATCCTGCATGCTTTGATCACGCTGCCAAACCAGACCTCGTGACAGCTGTTTGCAGACGCGGTCCAGGTGGGGTGGCCGGCATGACCACACAGCATGTGGAGCCCCGCGCTCACCAGGTCGTGGCTTCCTTCAAAGCCCTCATGCCCATGACTGACTTCTGCCCAACGCATATGGGCTTTGGGCACATATGTAGAGGGTTTCCATCATCAGTGTGTGTTGGGGTCTGCAGGCGCGCCAGAGCGCAGGCGCGCCCAACGCCACAGCGGAGGCGGGACCATGGCTCGTCACCCTGAACGCTGCCAGCCTCAGCCCCATCCTGGAGCATGGCGAGAATGCGTACGCCCTGGCCTCCCTGGCTTGCGCTCCCTGTTTGCTGTGCCATTGCATCGATCCTGCCAGTCTGGGAGTTGATCAAGCCGTCTCTTTGCCACTGTGCATGTGGTCCATGCTTCCCTCCATCGCGCCACGTTTCACACCAGTCAAGCATGCCAGCTTTGTGTCGCCATGTGTCTGCTGCAGCCGCGCACTTCCGCGCAATTCTAAACCCTTGGCATCACACATACCTGCATTTCCTCGTTACTAAACGGCCATGCGCGTGCATGGCACAGGGCATTGCTAGCCTTGAGGCTCAATACGTGAGGACATGCGTAAGCACGCGCAGAACCACATAATCCCATAGCGACATGGAATAACAAGATTCTGTGCTCGCGCAGGACTGTGCGCGAGCAGGCATACAGGGCATACATCAGCCGCGCCACGAGCGGCAGCACAGATAACCAGCCCATTGTCGAGCGCATCTTTGCCGTGCGCCGCGCGGAGGCCCAGCTGCTGAACTACAGCAGCTACACGGATTATGCGCTGGCTGACAGGGTGCGATTCACAGTGCCGCACAATAACGACTGGCTCCTGAGCAGCGCGCCCCTGCGGCAGTGTGTGGAGTATCCCGCGCTCCATAGAGCAGCTAATGCAGCATGTGCGCAAGATGTGGTCATGTACACCCTCTACTAGCTGTGCTCCATGGCATCGCTTACTTAGTCGCGCATGTATGCATATGCTGAACAGGTAGTCCTGATTTTGTGTGAGGTGCATCCTGCCTGGGCTTGCAACGACCTGACCCCGTTCATGGAGCATCCCGTATGCTCGTGCAGGCCTTGCTAGTGTCAAAGAATTTGCAGAGCATGCTTGCTGTTTGAGTTGCTTTGGGCTCCCTGCCTGACAGTCCGCGCACGCAGATGGCCACCCCGGCGACCGCGATGCAGCTGCTGGAGCAGCTGCGCGCCGTGTCATACCCGGCCGCCAAGCAGGACTACGAGGAGCTCTCTGCCTTTGCTGACGGGCAGGTCTGCTCCCTTTCACTGAGCCGCACTTGGCCCCGGCCCATGCGCGCACCCAGCGCCCTGTGCTCTGCAGATGCAAACAATGGGGCTGTGTGAAGACCTATACCACCACCCAACAGGCGGAACAGTGCGTTTTGAAGTCAAGCATGCAACAAACCCTTCTCTGCATTGCCAAGGAAACAGCTGTATGGTTATATGAGCGCTAATGTTAGTCGCTAACACAAGTGCCACGCCATGAGGTTTTGTCCCGAGGACGTACTGCCAGCATGCCGCTCAGTGCCTGAGCTCTCCGACTGTGGACATCAGCAGCAGCGCGGTGCTGAGGGCTGCAGGGCAAGCGGGGTCCGCTGGAGACGTGGGACGAGTCCTTTTATAAGTCGAAGCTGCAGATGGCCAAGTTCAACCTCTCGGACGAGGACATCCGCCCCTACTTTGCGCTGCCCACTGTGCTCGATGGCATGCACAGCGTGCGCGTCCCGCACATGCCTCGCGCTGCTGTGGCCCCAGCTGCCCGAGGGCGGTGGCACAGCAGCAGAGTCGCACTAGGCGCTGCTGTGTGCCAGCGCTGTGCGGCACTGCCTGGCTACCATAAGGAGCTGGACAGCCTGAGCAGGACTGAGCGCGATCAGAGATGTACGAGCCACGCGCTCCATGCCAATATGTTTCTGTCAAAGCGGTGCCCTGTAGCATGCGTAATTTATGGTACATATGGGACGAGTAAAACGTGGCCGTGAACCTGCGCGGCAGCTCCACCAGCGCATCTTCAACACCAGCTACCAGGCGGCCGACGGCGAGGTGCCCGTGTGGCACCCCTCCGTGCGCTTCTACCGCGTCTACAAGGACGGCCAGCTGGCCGCGCACCTCTACTTTGACCCATACGCGCGCCCAGGTGCACGCATGCCTTGCACGTGCCTGTGGCTGGTCTGTCGGCGCGACCAGCACCACGTGTGCACAGACTCTTTCCTTGTGTATTGCCTGTCAAGCAAGTGGGCAGCTAAGCGCTCTACCCCTCTTATGAAGGGCTTAGGTGAGCTTGTTTTTCTTGCGCGGTCATCGCTGCGTTTGAAATTAGCTGCATATTGGTGCTTGGCATGCCGGCGCTTGCGCTCGTGCACACCTCAGTGACCAAGAGGCTCGAGCTTTGAGCTCACAGCTTGGCAAGCTTTCAAGTGCATGCGCGCATCGCCCGTGCAGAGAAGCGCCAAGGGTCCTGGATGTATGGCGCGGTCGCGGCATCCAAGCTGCTGGCGCCCCCGGGGCAGGCTGTTCGGCTGCCGGTTGCGTACGTCATAACTGCGCTGCCGCCGCCCGTTGGCAGCGAGCCCTCGCTGCTTGACATGGGGTGCGCGCGACTTCCCTAGCTTCATGAGCCTCCTCTGTCGACCTCACGGCCCCGTGCAGGAGCAGGATGTTGCAGCATGCGTGACACGCCTGGCTGCAACGGGTCTGAAATGTGCGGCGCCTTGTGCATGCTTTGAACCTCAACGCCTTGCTTTCATTCCAGAGTGTGCTTTGACAGCAACATTGCATAATGGCTGGTCTATGACTGATTGGCACTGTAGAGAAACCCCCCTCTGCGTTCAGGCTGCAGTATATCCACTATTTCCTTCTACATGTCAGCTGGTACACCCTGCTGTGTACCCAGCCTGCTATAATTACAAACCATCGCACAGCCCGACCGACGGCTCATAAGATACGTGATCATGGACTGAACTTGTAACTGCAGGGACGTGCGCACGGTCTTCCATGAGCACGGCCATGCGCTGCAGTTCATGCTGACCGAGCAGACCGAATACTATGTGGCTGGCACGAACGGCATCCCGGAGGACGCCGTTGAGGAGCCCAGCCAGTTCATGGAGTTTTGGTCCGCCCTCAGCCAGGGCGCTTGGCTGCTGTCTCTTTGCAGGGTCCCATGCCATCCCTGCAGCACTTGTGGTTGGGAGGTCAGCTGTTCATCTACAGCGCGCACGATGTCATTTTCAGGTCCAATCCTGTTTCTTGCCATAGCATGCATGCTGATCAGAGCATCTCAGCGCTCAGGCCATACGACGAGCAGACGCTCAACGGGATCGCCCGGCACTACCAGACCGGCGCGCCGATGCCGGGCGACCTGCGCGCCAGGCTCCTGGCCGCACGGAACTTCAGGTGTGCCAGCGAGCGCATGCTGCCCTGGCCCCCATGCTCAGGACTGTGATCCAGGCCTGCTCATTGGCGGGTGCGCTCGATGGACGCTATCCGAGCGCAGGCCAGCCAGGCAGGCGCGCCTCAGCGCATGCTGACTGGCCCGTGCTCACAGCAGAACAGGACGTCCTGTCCGTGCAACATGCTTATGGGCTCAGCCGATGTGGCCGCCTGCTCGCCACTGCCGGGTGGGACAGCGCAAACGTAGCATGCAGTGAAGTGCGCGCAGCCGAGTGACCATACAGCATCTCTTCGAATGACAATCGATTTGCATTGTGCATGTAGTGTGTCGAGCGCATGTATGCTGGCATGCACGGACAGACACTGGCGCCGCGTGGATGCGTTCAGAGCGTGTGCCGCGCTTGCTGTGCAGGCAGGGCACCGACAGCCTGCGGCAGCTGCGCTACGCGATCATGGACCTGGCCTTGTACAGCAGCTACGTGCCGCGCGCAAACGCCACCGTGGAGGAGTCGCCGCTCTACAAGGAGGTCATCTCCAACACCACCGTGCTGCCGCGGCTGGAGGAGGACAAGTGCGCTGACACTGTTGGCCCTAGGGTCTGGAGCAGCTGCGCAGAAGGACAACCACGATGCATGTGTCCACAAACACGCGTCCCGCCAGTTTTGCTCTTGCAACTTGCAAATACGCAGGGATGCGTGTCAACCTGTCATTTGCTCACACATGTATGTTCTGCACCGTGCTGTACTGGAGTGCAGTTGCACGGAAATCTAGCGCCTGTGCGGCTGCGCCGCGCCAGGTGGCTCTGCTCCTTCGCCCACATTTTCAGTGATGGTTACGCTGCGGGGTGCGCCTCTCTGCTCCCATGTCAAAACGTGCACAGCCCACTTCCGACGGCACGCCATTGGGCTGGCGTAGCGCGCAGCCGGGCTGGCGCGCAGCCGGTTTGCGAAGCAGCCCGCATGTCCTGCAGGCCTTACCGCTCTGGTACACGTAGCCGAGGGAGCCTGCAACACATGGAATGCATGCACGCCGTGCATGCCGTGCAAAGCGCAAAGGCAAGACGAGGTGGGGCGTACCCCAGCAGCCGCTGCAAGCGCGCCGGCGTGCCGCAAAGCTTTTGTTGGATACGCGGGGCCCGCACTGGCCTGCCACCCAGCTCTTGCCAGACTGCTGTGACGTCATGCTCGGGGGGCCGCAGGTACTACTCGTACAAGTGGGCAGAGGCGCGCCCTCCCTCCTGCGAGGCGGCTTCTGCGCCCCTGCCTCAGCCCTGCGCCTCCGCACGGGAGACCTTGCCTGTGCACTGGGCCGTGCCGCTGGCGTCCTGGGCTTGCAGTGATGCGTGCAGGAAAAGCCGCAGATGCAGAAACGGTGCCCGCCCCCGGTGTGCCATGATCCCATACCGGCTCAGTTGGCCAGCATCGTGACACGTTGCCAGCTGCCATATGGCGGCCGAGCTGACAGTGTGGCCATTGCTGGCAGGTGCTGTCGGCCGACGGCTTCAACGCCTTCCAGGAGGCTGGCTTGTCCGACGGCCCCGCCACCACGCGCACGGGCATGCGCTACCGCGAAACCGTGCTCGCGCTCGGCGGCGGCGTGCCGCCTGGCGAGGTCTTTGTGGTGCGGCACGCATCTCTGGCCGTGGCTTCGTAATTCAGCAGGAGTGACGTGCACACACAGTTGGTCTGTGTTCAAGGCAGTAGCTTGCAGGTGTTGCATCTCTGGGCGTCCTGAGGCACAGGTTTCCCACATGCCAGTATCGACTCAAATGCATCTTCATGAGAGCTGTACGACAGTCCTCCTGACAGGCTGGACCTGAGCTTGTTAGGCGGCAATGTGTGTGCGAAACAGCAGCCGGCATGCGTGTGACTTTATCTGTCCGTCATCTCATTGGAGCGGCCGGGCAAGCGCCGTTATTGCACCATGGCTTGCGACCATATCAAGCATGCTGGGCGGCTGACGCCGCGGCGTGCCCGCGCGCCAGGACTTCCGCGGCCGCAACGCGACCACCACAGCGCTGCTGGTCAGCGAGGCGCTGCTGCCCGGCGCCGCGGCCAAGGCGCTCGCCGAGCAGGACGCGCACCTCTCCGTTGCCGCATTGGTCCCTGCGCAGGGCGCCTCAGACCTCAGGCAGCGCTAGCGCGCTGCTTTGCATGGTGCGGTTTGCCCATTTGCTCAGAAGCTATCAGCATGCCGTGCTGAGCTTGGTGGTTGCGATCTGGGGTCTGAGTGGTGCAAGTGTATTGCACATTGCATGCGGCCTGCGCTTCGCAGGAGTCGAAATGTCCGTGATTTTGCTAGGAAGCAGTACCAAGCAGTACCATATTGTGGTGCTGCTCAACCTGCATTCACTTGGTCATTCCGTCTTGTATGCATAACAGAATGGCACGCAGTTGCCCTGCTGCCTTGGTGTCAGTGTGCTGCACCATTGTATGATGTCAATGCGGGTTGTCTTGTCTGGAGGGTTGCAGATAGGACACCATGTGGCCCCTAGACATTTTGCCTCAGGTGTGGAGGCCATGGCATGTAGCGTATTATGAGCGGCAGTATGTCTCACCTACAGCCAACTGCATACGCCATCATCGCTACATGCAGTCCTGCAGGGCCTGGAGCCCTTCTCTCTTCGACCGTGATGCTCTCCTCTCTCTGATTCCACAAGCATCTACCCAGGCGGCCATACCTGTCCTACTCCGCAAAACACAAGAGCTTCATCTGACAAGCTCAGGCGGGCGCGACAGCTGTGAGCAAGTGGTGCAGCAGGATGCCCGTCGCGACGGACACGTTCAAGCTGTCCACGCCGAGCGGCGCCTCGCGCTCGCTGCTTTGGGCCGCAGGCGCAATGCGGAGGACGTCCTGCGCGGGCACGCAGGTAGCATCATGTATCCCTATCTGTGCCATCATATGCCTGAGCGTCCAGCTCTGCGCGAGACGCTGGCCAGCTGTGGCGCAGACAGACATGTGGCGCTCAAGCAATGTACTGTACAGGCCCCTGGGACAAGCACACGCCCTGAACAATTCTTGCTTTTAGCCGCTTTGGAAGTGACGAGCATACACGGCATAAAGGATGCGGATAGCTCTGAATTGGCAATGCATGCATTTGCAACAGCACAAAAGCAAAGAAAGAACAAATCCTGTCCTTGATACTCGAGAAGGCACTACTGCCAGCCGCTGCGCAGCCGCACTGCAAGGGACCCCCATACAAAGCAACACCCTCTGCCCTTCCACACACCCAGCCGGACCAGGGCCCGCGCCTGGCATGCGCGCCGCACCACGGGCCGCAGGCCGCGCGCCTCGCTGCCGACCACCAGGATGGCCGGCCGCGACAGCGCAAAGCCGCGGCAGTCGCGCGCGTCGGGCTCGCTGCCGCCGCCTGAGCGCTCCGCAAACAATGCGTCAGCCACTGCAGCGCATCCTGCAAGTGTTGCACTTTTGTCCCATGGCGCTGCAGCGCAGAGCGCACTGTTCTGCCGCTCTGTGCGAACAGGCACGTCCAACCCTTGCTCTGCGCCATGACTTGCAGGCTAGCGCAGCCGCCAGCCCTCATAGGTCTTCGTGCCGCGCTGCCGCCTGCACCAGCGCACGGCTGCACCCACCCACTCTTCCTTCGCTGCAACGCATGCACGCCCCTTCAAATAGCTGCCAAGAGGTACCCCGCACCGATGACGTGCCAGCCTGCCTCGGCGGCCTGCGTCAGCGTGCGCGGCATGCTCGTGCAGGCGTACACATCCATGCGCTCTAGCGCGCCCGCGCTTGCCTGCGGCACCACCTCAGCACTGAACAAGCGCCGGGCTTGGATGCAGCCAGGCACAATGGCTCACCAGCCTTGCCCAAGGACATACCATCTCAGGTTTGCTGCGGCACACAGATTGAGCAATTGATGTAGTGAGATGGCCATGCAGGCGCTGCATACCCTGACACCATATATGCATTGATACCAGTAGACATGTTGCCAGCCCGCCTGCATGCAAACCCTGAAGCTTGCCCTGGGGCAAACGCAAGGGCGCCCGGACGGCGCACCTTGCTGACAGCTGGCGAGAGCGGCGCCGAGTTGCGGCCGCAGCACAGCACGCCCGTCGCCCCCAGGAAGTACGCCGCCCGAAGCGCTGCGCCCAGGTTTTGCTGCGCGGCCCCAGGTCGTGCGCACGCGTCAGCAGCTAAGTAGCGCAGGTTTGCGTTCGTCTGCCAATGACGCAGTTCCTACGCTTGCAAAAGGAAAACAGTAATGACCCTACCAGGTCAGAGGCCTTTGCACAGTGAGACAGTTCTCATCACATCCACCACCGCCTCATTAGATCAGGAATGATGGGCAGCAACGGGCCTCACCGGGTCGCTGATCTCGTCCAGCGCGAGCCACACGGGAAGGGCGCCCCCTCGCGCAGCCTTCGGGAACGTGTTCAAGGGCGCCCATGCCAGCGGCGAGCAGTCCAGCACGAGGCCCTGCAGCCCAGACCAGCATTCCTCAACAGCATGCAGCATGATCCTACATTAGGCCGGGACAGCCACAGCATCTGTGGACTGCACACTGTTAGCGGCCAATGGACCCTTTAGCGGCAGGCAGTGCAGCAGCTTCCTTTGCACATTGGAGCGGAGCAGGGGGCATCATACTGCAGCCAGACATTGCATGATGACGGGCGCATACCACCAGGTCAACTGAAATACAAGCCCTGATCCGGCAGAACATCACCGACAACAGTGCAAACAGACATGCGCGCTGCCTCCTCAGCGCCACCCGCGCACGGCGCCCAGCGCGCCTGGTGCGGCCGGTGGTCCACCAGGAGGTTGAGGTCATGCTTGTCCGCGGCCTCCACGCGCCCGCCGGCTGCCATGGCGGCCTCCTTGGCGCGCGCCACCGCCGCGCCGTCCTTGCGCTTGGCTGCCTCTAGGCCTGCCCATAGGAGGGATACGTTGAGAAGTTGTCCCACTTGCGTGAGCGCAACTCAACGCCAATGTGAGCAGCGCCGCACAGGGCCCGTCCTGTTTCCGGCAAAGGCAGGTCGCGTGGCGGCGTTGAGTGTGCCACGATTCACTGGAGCACGCCAATCCCGCACCATACAGAAGTCAATCCTCCTCACGCTCTGCACGCAGGCCGGAGCGCGCACGCACCGTCCTGGACGTAGAGCACGTGCACCCGGCGCCGGCCGGCCTCCAGCGCGCCTAGCACCGGATTCACGCCGTACAGCGCCTCGCCCTGCAGTGCATCAAATAGCCGCCCCGCGCCGCCGCCGCCGTTGCCGGCCATCGGCCTGCCGCTGCCGGCGCGCTCCTCCCTGCCGCGCTCCCAGCCGCCCTGCTCTGCGTCCCGGCCGCGCTGCCAGGCGCCGCCGCCGCCGCCGCCGCTGCCGTTGCGGCCCGCTGTGCCGTTGCCAGCGCCGCGCTGCCACGACCTTGGCCCCGGCCCCGCATCGCTCTGCCTGTCCCAGGCGCCGGCGCCCGTGCTGCCGCCGCGCCGCTCGGCCCCGCCGCCGCGCCCATAGCGCCCCGTGCCGTTGGCGGGCCGATCATTTGCGGTGCCGCCGATCTGGCCCCGGGGCGGCCGCACACTTGGCCTGCCACCAGTGTCGCGCGGGCCGGCACTGCCATAGCTGTCGCGCACGGGTCTGTCCCAGGCGTCCCAGGTTGCCTCGTCATCCGGCCTGAAGCTGCTGGCAGCGGCGCTGCCGCCGCGCCGCTCGTCGTTGCCACCACGCACATACTGCCCCGCATCGACGGCAGGCCAGCCGTTTGTGGTGCCGCCGCGCTGGCCCCAGTCACCAGTGTCGCGGGTGCTGCCAAAGTCGTCGCGCGCGACGGTGTCGTCCAAGACGTCCCTGGCTGCCTTGTCACGCGGCCTGAAGCACGGCGCCATGCTCGCAGCGCCGTCCGCCGGCTGCCGCCGCCGCCGGAAGTCCCCGCCGCGGCTGTCCTCCCTGTTCCGCCGCCGCAAGGGTCGAAAGAAAGAAGGAGCACTGCGCTTGAGACACAGGGCAGGCCAGCATGCGCTGCAGGAGGCGCAGCAGTGTTACCGCACCTGGTGCGCCGGCCCTGCGACTGCGAGGCCGTCCGCCAGCCGTCGGCCGCTTGCACGCGTGTGCGCAGCGGCCTCACACCCCGCTGCGGGGCCGCCTGCAGCAGCTGCGCCAGGCCCTGCAGCAAGCGCGCACAAGCTTGCGTCAAAGTACCTGTCTCGCGTGCGCGGGCTCAAGCAAACGCGCTGCGTGGGCGAGGCCGCACCCGTCCGCGCGCCAGGCACAGCACACAGCGCAGCGTGAGCTGCCTGCCGACCAGCATGCCCGCGCCGCCTCAGCCAGTCCGCGGCTCTCGTGCCCCCATGCAACCTGTCTTGGGGCGTGCAGCCGGACCTCCCCTGTTATGCTGATATTCAATCTGAGCAGAGTCAGACTTCTGGAACCAGTGTAGCTAGTGGAAAAATACAAATAGACGGCAAGGGCCACACAACAGTGTATCACTACTGTTGTGTGACAAAGCAATTCCTTGCGCCCCACTCACTCTACGATGATAGCGCATGCCTCACTGGGTTGCCCGAGCCTGGCATTGAGATCCTGCAAGCACCACAGGCTGTTCGCGCTTGCGGCGGCTGGTGGCAGCAGCCCGCGCGTTTCGCCCGCCAATCACACAAAGGGCAGAAGGTGCTGTCTACTATGACTCCCAAGCTTCCAAAACCCGTGCTGGTTGTGTATAGCGTGTTGTGTGTTGCATCCATGTTCCATTGTATACTTAAGTTGAATGCTGCTGTGCGCGGCTCATGCAATTGTGTCCTGTGACTGGCAGGTGTAGACAGCCGAGCAAGTCCAAGGCTCGGCGCAGGCGCGCTTTGGAGGTAGTCGCCATGGCCAGCGCAGGTAACGCACGGCCTGCTCCTTTTGCGCGGTGACGAGCCTCCACGTGCACTGCCTCCAGCCCTGCACGTGCCTGACGAAGCACTTTGCATCCAGGGAGTGGAGCAGGGAGCAGGCGGGCGCTCATATCAGTGTCGGACAAGGCGGGCTTGGTCGACCTCGCCAAGGTAACCGCTCTCGTGCACGCTGTCACTGGTTGGCTGGTGGGGCTCTTCACAATGCATTGCTGTCTCGGGCATATTAATAATTGGGTGCGCGCCTCTCGTAAGTCTGCTCAGGTGCTTGGCGCAGGGCCTGGAGGAGCTGGGCTATGAGATTGTGTCAACGGGGGGCAGTGCGTCCGCCGTGGAAGCCGCTGGTGTGCCCGTCCGCCGCGTCGAGGAGCTGACCGGCTTTCCAGAGATGCTGGATGGTGTGCCCCACCCCTCTCTGTGGAATGCCGGCAGCATGCATGAGCATGGGTGCCGGCGAGGCCATGCATGCATGAGCACGCAGCAGACCACCTGACACAGGCATCAGGGCGAGCAATGCGCTGGCTGGTGAGAGTCGGCATGCTGGGAGCGCGCATGCGTGAGCCGCATACGGCGTGCATATAAATATGGACAGTCTCCAGCAGTGCGCATTGTGCGAGAATGCGCAGGCCGCGTGAAGACGCTGCACCCCGGCGTGCACGGCGGCCTCCTCGCGCGCCGCGACCTGCCCGGCCACATGGCGGCCCTGGACCAGCACGGCATCGGCCTCATTGACCTGGTGCGGCGCCGCCCGGCGCCGTGCCGAGAGGGTGAGTGGTTTGATATGCGAGGCGGCTGAGAATGTGCATACACATGCACACATGCAAGCCTACAAACGGGCGCGGCACCGCCTGAGCTGCGTCCGGCCATGCATCAGCAGGAGTGCGGCCACCCGCCGCCTCGCCCAGGCGTCGCACCCTCCCCATGCCGGCCTGCTGCGGCGGCGCAGGCGGTCGTGAACCTGTACCCCTTCCGCGCGACCGTCACCGCCGCGCGCGCGCCGAGCTACGAGGACGCGGTGGAGAACATTGACATCGGCGGCCCCGCCATGATCCGCGCCGCCGCCAAGAACCACGCGCATGTGACGGTCGTGGTGGTGCGCCTGCCGCCTGCTGGCGGCTCCTGGCCAGCCCTGGAGCCAGATTTGGCCAACGGCACAGCTGACGTGTGACACGCTGCCCAGCAGCATACCTTGCAACGGTTGCTGACCCATGCACACTGCCTGTGCGTGCTTGCAGCACGTCTCTACGCATGTAACCCTCGTACAAACTGTAATTGCCCTACATGCGGGTTTGTGAGACAGTTGCTTGTCAGCAACCATACATACGCTCGTTGTGCATGCAAGCAAGAGCTACTCTGGGCGGTGCCGAGCAGCGCACCCTGCTATTGTGCTGCTGCGCTTCTTGCAGGACCCTGCGGATTATGGAGAGCTGCTTGGGGCGCTGCGCGAGGGCGGGGACGCGGGGCCGCCTGCCGAGCTGCGCCGGCGGCTCGCCTGGAAGGCGTTCCAGCACTGCGCCACGTATGACAGCACAGTCGCAGAGTGGCTGTGGGGCCAGATCGGTGCGCTGCCGTGCCTGGAGAGCCTGATCGGCAGCGCAGGTTGTGGCATGCTGTGTACTTGTCTGATGGCCTCTATCTCGTCACAGCAGGTTCTCACAACTTTGCCATCATGTGCACACCCCGTCCACTCTGCTCACCCTCAGGGCGCACTGCACCATGGACATATAGCTGGACCTACGTATTGATCATGAACTATTTTGGGATGCAGGCGGCGGGGCGCCCGCGCCCGAGCAGAGCGTGCCGATGCGGCTGCTGGCGGGCCTGCGGTACGGCGAGAACCCGCACCAGCCGGCGGCCGCATACCTGGACGCCTCGCTGGCCGAGGCCGGCCGCGGCGGCATCGCCCGGGCCGCCCAGCACCACGGCAAGGAGGTGCGGCGCTGCCGGGCGCGCCTCAGCCTGGGCCAGCCGCCTGTGTGCGTGGGGAGGGGGGTGGTGTGGGAGCCAAAGGTGGCTGAGGGGCTGCATGGCTGGCCACTCCCAGTCACCTGCTGCAGCACCGTCACAATAGTCCCAGCCTCCCTGAAGATGCAAGCAGTGTGGCGAGTGCATGTCATGCAGAGGATGGCGGCAGCCCTGCACCTGCAGCAGGTGACCCTGCTGCTGACGGCCAATTATGTTTAGGGTTAGGGTAGGCCTGAGCCCCTGGGGCCGAGCAGCAGATGTCGTACAACAACTACCTGGACGGCGATGCGGCGTATGGCGCCGCATGCGACTTCCCCGACCCCACCTGCGTGGTGGTCAAGCACACCAACCCCTGCGGCGTCGCCAGCCGCGGCGACCTGCTGGAGGCGTACCGGCTGGCCGTGCGCGCGGACCCCATATCTGCGTTCGGCGGCATCGTCGCCTTCAACAGGCGCGCTCCGCCGCGCACCCCTGCCCCGCCACGCCCTGGTAAGTTCTTTTCAAGGAAGAATGTTTGCGTGAGGTAGCGCAAAAAAGGCAAAGGCGCTGGTCAAAGCAGCTCGCCAGTCCTGCAGATCCATTGTGAGACCGTGTACATGCATGGCTCCGCTCAGTGGCGCGCCGCAGGACAGGGGTGGCGACACGGATGTGCGCGGCCCGCCAGGGAGGTGGACGAGGCGCTGGCCGAGGAGATCCGCCAGTTCCGCAGCCCCACCGACGGCGAGACGCGCATGTTCTACGAGATCGTGGTCGCGCCGGGGTACACGCCGGAGGGCCTGGCCAAGCTCAAGGGCAAGTCAAAGACGCTGCGCATCCTGGAGGCGCCGCCGCGGCCGCCCGCAGGCCGCTCGCTGCGCCAGGTCGCTGGTGCCCCCCGGACCCGTCGCACTTCCGGGGCTTCAACACCGTACAATGCTGTGGTACATGAAAAGCTTAGTTTGTAGGTGCTCAAGCAATAAACCAGGGGTGGGCACCAGCAGTGCGCCCCTCACAACAGCAGTGTCCTGCTACCGCCGTAGCCGCTGTCATGCGCTGTTCACTGCATACCCGCATGAGGTTTGCACCATGCCTTGCCCCTGGCCTGGACCGGGCGCGCAGTGGGCCCTGCGTGATACCTCTGATGCGATGCGTGCATGCGCTGCGGCAGGCGGCTGGTTGCAGCAGGAGGCCGATGCGCTGGCGCCGGAGGACGTCGAGTTCTCCGTGGTGTCTGAGAAGCAGGTCCGGCCCGGGGCATGCATGCCTGTGCACAAAGGAGGGTGTGCTGTGCACGCAGGCCCAGGAGCTGCAGGGCTTCTCATGGGTGCAGGCTGATGGCATCCGTGGTCGCCAGTCACGACTTGACGGGGTTGCGACTGTGCCCGGCAGTGCCTGGCTCAGCGTCCAATGTGGGCACTGCCTGTGCTTCTTGCAATATCCTGGACATACCCAAGCAAGCCTGGGCTGCTTGCAGTCCGCCAGAAGCAGAGCGGTGGGCAATAACTCAGCGCCGCATGTTGCTTGCAGTCGCTTCTCAATCTCGTAAACATTCCGCCGTGCGCAGCCGACGCCGGAGCAGCTGGAAGACTTGCGCTTCGCCTGGCGGTGCGTGAAGCATGTGAAGAGCAACGCGATCACCGTCGCAAAGGACACCCGCCTGCTCGGCATGGGCAGCGGGCAGCCCAACCGCGTGAAGAGCGTGGAGATTGCGCTGGAGAAGGCGGGCGCAGATGTCAAGGTGCGCGGTCACTTGCCTCCTACTAAAATGATCAGGTCTGGGGTGAGTTGCAGGCAAGAAGTTGTGTTTGGCGCTTTTACTTTGCGATGTGATCAAAGGTATGTATGCTTCTAGATATATTGCACTTTTGCTGCAGTACTGTGGCATGAGAGAGCAAGCAGCGCTTTTAAGCTTTTGTGCATATCTTGCGATAGGTTTTTCTACCGTTAAATCTATGCATGCAGTGTATTGCCGCAGTGCCTTAAATGCAGAGTCGTGCACCTCTGTGCACAGCAGTTCCTGCGCACATGACACTGCGCGATAGTGCAACGCTCGCTGTGGACTGCAGGGCTCGGTGCTGGCCAGCGACGCCTTCTTCCCCTTCTCCTGGGGCGACTCGGTGGAGAAGGCGTGCGCGGCGGGCGTGGCTGCCATCGCGCACCCAGGCGGCTCCCTTCGGGACGGCGACGCGGTCGCCTGCTGCAACCAGTACGGCGTGGTGCTCGTCACCACTGGCGTGCGCCACTTCAGGCATTGAGCACGGCGTCAGCTGTGCGTGCTGCATCCAGCACTATGGTCCACGCAGCAGACTGGCCGCACCTCGGTGCGCGCTACTACATGCATGTTATTGAGCTGGGCGCTAGAGGGCTGCAGCCAACTGCTACCTTGGCATCTGCCAGCCGTCCCTATCCCCACTACGTTTACGGCAATAGCACCTGTCATCAACCGTCCCTGTTGGTGGAAGCACAATGCTGCATGTGCGCCACATGTGCCTCAGATACTTCTATTCTTACAGGTATTGTTCTCAGGGCAGGCGTCATGTGTCAGACTGCGTGTTAATCTGGTGCTGCATATCGGAACAGGCGCCTCTGTGTCCCCATGTCCCAACTGCGGCATCGCAGTGTGAAGAAAGGCATTTTTTAGCCTGATCCTTGGTGTCATAACTTTGCCATGATTGCCATGATTTCACACATGAAGTACGGATGCATGCCTGACACCAACAGCGTCTTTTAGCTGTAGTGCACGTTCAGCCGGGAGGTCAGAACTGTGAACAGTTGCGCCATGGCACGAGACGGTGATGATAATCTGTCCACATACCCGGCTGTTTCACATCCTGCCGTGCTGCACCTTTACGCTGAAGGAAGTGGGGGCTGTAGCAGAGCTGCAGCATTGGTCGGACATGCCAAGCCACCACACCTGGGGGCTGCAGTATGCTTACAGATTCTTGCTGGAGCTCGGCATTTACACCTTGCTCAGCTCATCCTGCTTCCCCTTCACCAGAGCGTCCACCTGCGGCAGACCGGGGGTCACGACAAAGACAGCTCCAGTCCCAATAAGCCGGCTGCTCCTGCAGTGGATCACTCTCAAGTATTGCGTGCTCCTGCCAGACGCCCGCCCCAGTTGTCAGCTTCGAACGGAATAGCTCTGCAGGCATTGCATGAAGTTAGGCTTGATGTTTGGTCCATCCACAACTTGCAAGCAAAAATCTGCAACCTGTGATTAGCTTGTTGAGCACACTGTCAACCCCGTTTTTGGAGTCGCAAACCTGCCTCAGCAGCACATCATCCAACACGCACCTGTTTTACATAGTCGTCCGTCAGCTCCTGCACGGTATCGCTGAGCGCCTTGGCCTCATCCTCACCCAGGTCGCCCTTCTTCTCCGAGGCATCCACCGCCTTCATAGCGTCGCGCCGCACGTTCCTGCAGATGCGCACAGGCCTCAAGTCAGACCTACTGTACTACTTAAATAAAACCACTTCGTCCAGGGCGTCCGTTCAGCAATACCCCTCTCCCATGGTGTAATCATTGAGGAAAGCAGCGCAAAGTGCAGCTGCGCTAACAGGCGCCACACGCTGCGGAAACAGCAAGCATGTCAGGTGTGTTCAAAGTTGTCAATTGCTTGAACGCATGGCAGGTCCTGCTAATATTGTCTTGTTGGAAGGCTGCCACGAGGTGCACTATGATGACATGGTAATAATACATGCCAGGCTTTGCGCACCTGATCGCCACCTTGCCCTCCTCCCCCAGCTTGGACACCAGCTTCCCCATCTCCTTTCGCCGGTCCTGTGCAGGCAGCCGCATGCTGTGTCTCATGTGAAGAAGGGCCTGCCAGACCACCTGACCTGACACAGAGCTGGCGTGCAGTGAAGTTTGACTGAAAAGCGCAAACTACTTTGCATGATAAGCTGGCTGCTATCTGACGTCATGCAGGGCTGTTTGGCAAGTAACAAAGACTCTTGAGCTTTCTGCCCAGACCTCCTGGGTCAATGGCGCAGAAGCGTAAGCAGCACCCCTAGCCGACCTCTTGGAACACAACCTGGGCTGCGCACCGCAGTGAGCTGCGGGATGTTCAGGCGAATGACGTTGCCGTCGCTGTTTGGGGTCAGCGCCAGGTCGGACTGCATGATGCCCCGCTCTATGGCCGGTATCGAGCTCTTGTCATACGGCTGGATGACAAGGAGGCTGGACTCTGGCGCAGACACGTTGGCCATCTGCCGCACGGGCGTCGGCGCTCCATAGTAGTCGACCTGCACAGCCAGTCGCGTCACGGCATGCGCAAGCAGCAGTGTGGCGCGGCCGGACGCGGTGCGCGCTGGGCCGTGCCTCTACTCGGTCGAGCATCGAGGGGTTGGCGCGACCGGTCCGCACGGTTGCAAAGCTGCGCTTCGTGCTTTCTATGCTCTTCTCCATGCGGGACATCTGGCGCGCACACGCACGCGTGCCTGGTAAGAGCTCGTGCTTGGTAAGAGCGCGTGCCTGGACAGCTGATGGAAGGCTTGCAGGCTGTATGTTCGCGGGAGCGCACAGCGTCCTCCTCTATGTCAACGTCCACGTCCTCTGCCGTTGCCTGCAGACGCAAGCGGCACGTCCTGCAGCGGGCCCTGCAGAGACCAGTGCTGCCTTATTATCTGCAGTATGTAAGATGCGCAGCACGCCGCCTGTCACAACCTGTCTAAAGGGTACGCAACACAGTTGCATACCAGGTTGCAGCCTTCCAAGCATTGTGTCGAGGAGCAGATGGCCGGCCGCAGTGCCGCGCCGCGGGCCGCGGCGGCAGTGTCCTGACATGCCTGCTTGGCGCGCAGATGGGCAAAGAACCAAGGCATGTGAGCAGCATTGGAGCAGGCATTGGAGATGCTGTGGCTAGCGCACACGATGGCAGGCGAAGAGTGCTTGGTGCGCAGCCTGTAATTGCTGTGCAGCTCGAGAGCAGCTCGAGTTCAGATAGGCACCCTAGATATATAATAGAGACCGCCATCCCCCCCGTTTATGGCCGATTATGGCTGGATGTGCTGACTCCTGCCTGCTGCCTTGCTGCTCAGTCCTAGACCGCCACTGGTTGTGCAGCAGGTAAACAGAGATACAGCGTGTCTTGACACACAGCGGCCTGCGCCATGGCGCCCTGCGCGTTCCTCCTCGACGCGGCACACAGCGGTCGCTGCAGCCTGCACTCTGCGCAGCAGCGGCCCGGCCGCTGTGGTCGGCTGGTTGTGCACGCCGGCGGCAGCAGCTTTGGCACTCTGTTTCGCGTGACCACGTTTGGCGAGTCGCACGGCAAGGGCGTCGGGTGCGTGTTGGACGGCGTGCCTCCGCGCCTGCCCATCTCCAAGGAGGAGATCCAAGCAGAGCTGGACCGCCGGCGGCCCGGGCAGAGCCGCATCACTACGCCGCGGAAGGAGTCAGACACCTGCGAAATATACTCGGGTGCGCTGGCCGCTGCTGCCGCCGTTCCCACACCACGGCCTAAGGCTGCCGCAGCCTCACCAGCTGGGCTGTGCGCATGCAAGCCGCTCTGCTTGCACTCCCAAGCAAATTATACGGTTGTCACTGTTTCGCTGTGTGAGGGCCGCGCGTTGCGCGCACGCAGCACTGTGCTGTATGCACGGCGCTGGGCCCTCTTCTCAGTTGAAGTTTCTTTGGAGCAACCAAGCAAACAGCGTGCCCTGGTGCAGGCTGGGCAAACGGCGAAACGCTTGGCACGCCAATCTGTATCATGGTACCCAACACCGACCAGAAGTCGCAGGACTACTCCGAGATGTCGCTGGCATACCGGCCCTCGCACGCCGACGCGACTTATGACATGAAGTATGGCATCCGCGCCGTCGCTGGCGGCGGGCGGTCGTCAGCGCGCGAGACCATTGGCCGCGTAGCTGCCGGCGCTGTTGCAAAGAAGCTCTTGCACATCATAGGCGGCGTCGAGGTTCGCGCTGCGCCCGCCTGCCCCCTTCCGGCACGCTTCCGGCATACTGTGACGTAACGCACTGGAGAGCAAGGTCACGGCCATGGCAAGAGGGACGGCTTTCCATGCATTCGCCACCACTCAATGCTGTCTGGAAACCTGCGGTGCATGTGTGCCATACGTTCACTACGCTTATCTCTCTTTCTTAACTATTGGTAAGCTTTGGCAGGATGCATGATATGTGCCTGTGAGGAGGTGTGTCTGTGAATGCTGGGATCATAAGGCAGGGTCAGAGCATGTGCTGCCATAGCAACCCATGCAGTGCGCAACTGCTTCAGCTAGAGGATGCCTGCGGCAGATCCTGGCCTATGTCAACCGCGTGCGTGATGTCACCTGCGAAGTGGACAACGAGGCGTTCACGCTGGCGGACGTGGAAGCCAACGACGTGCGCTGCCCCGACCAGGAGGCCGCCGCGGCCATGTACAAAGGTGCGCCCTGTGCAGCTGTCAAGGGATGTTTGGGGTTGTGCTGTGGTGTGTCGTCTGCGCAACAGGTCTGTGAGCAGTGCAGTGACCAGCACGCGGCAGCGTCTGTTTGCAAGAAAGCGTTCACTGGCAGCTACTGGTGTGCTTGGCTGCTGGCAATGTACCTCCAAGGGGTGTCCTCTGTGGCTTCAGGTATTGCTGAAACGGGTGGCTGAAACGGGTGGTCACCTGTGGGCATGCGTGGTGCCATGTGTTGAGAGCGTGTCTCCCTACCATATTGGATCCGTTCAGGCAAGACTCCTGCCATGCGCACACTGACTCAGTGTGTGCGCTCGGGCCAGCGATCGACGAGGTGCGCCTGCGTGGCGACTCGTGCGGCGGCGAGGTCACATGCGTTGTGCGGCGCTGTCCCAAGGGCATCGGCGCGCCCGTGTTTGACAAGCTGGAGGCCGAGCTGGCCAAGGCGCTCATGTCGCTGCCGGCGACCAAGGCGCGCGCTCGGTTCCTTGCCATGGTTGCCCTCTGCCAGACCCAATAGGTTGGCGTGCATGGCGTGGCGCACACACCCGGCACGTGCACCTGCCCAGCCTCGCCGCTGCAGACCCTCAAGGCCCGGCTCATGCGCCGTGTGCATGTGGCGCGTAGTTGGGAGTGCAGCGGTTGCGCGGGATCCCTCAACAACCGCTCCAATAGGCGGCAGCAAATCTGTCCAAGAGGTGGCAGCACGTCTGTTCATAGGTTAAACTTGTGTGCCTGAGAGGGGCCAGTGCACCATATGCGTACTACGAAAGCCGCTGATGGCGCGTTCATTGCGCAGGGCATCGAGATAGGCAGCGGGTTTTCGGGCGCGCGGATGCTGGGCTCGGAGCACAACGACGAGTTCTTCATGTCGCCGGACGGCGAGGTCCGCACGCGCACCAACCGGTGCGGCCCCTGCCTGCCAAGTGTGCACAAGCTTGCTGGTGATGCCGCTGGTCCTCAGTACAAGCCCTGAGCAAAGCGAGCACTTTGCAGGTCTGGTGGCATTCAGGGCGGGCTAGCCAACGGCGAGACGATCGTCGTAAAGCTCGCGTTCAAGCCCACGAGCACCATCAGCCGCAAGCAGAAGACGGTGCGCGAACGGAGATACCAAAGCATTCTGGCTCCAGGCCGATTCATGCTCTGTGCCTTGTGATCCAGCGCCTTGCATCATTTGGCCACTGTTGTCCTCCTATGGCATGGCATGGTTCATACTTTATCCAGTGCCATGCATGCAGTGACACGCTTCCAGAGCCTGCACGATGCATCCAGGATATGCATCCAGGATATGCATGTGGGGCTGCTCCGTCTGCAGGATTATAGGCATACTGCAATTACGTTATCGCAGAGGTCACACTGGAGCTCCGCCTGACTCCCCTTCCCAATCTGACAGCGCAGGCCAACACATGGGAGCTGGTGGCGCACTGCATTCGGTACCTACAACCTAGCCCTATTTCCTAGTCAGAGTGCAGAGGCCAACTGTGACAGCGAGGACGCTGACCAAGCGGCAGGCGCCATGGAAACCCTGCATCCGAACCCTGACTGCCGCCTTCGGCGCGCAGGTCAGCCGCGAGGGCGAGGACACCGACCTGGTGGCGCGCGGGCGGCACGACCCGTGCGTGGTGCCGCGCGCGGTGCCCATGGTGGAGGCCATGGTTGCGCTCGTGCTCGCCGACCAGCTGCTGCAGGCGCGCAGCCCGTCCACCGCATCAGGACCCCTTTTTCTATCACCGGCCCCCTTGAGCATTGTATGCACAAGAGCACCGTAAAGCCGGCCATGGTCTTGCTGGTGGTTGACTTGGCTGCATCAGGCATGTCCTGTCATATGATGCAGCAGCAATCAGGCAACTGTTGTTACAGTTGATGACATGCGCCAGAAGTGCGTGGTGCTCCTAATGTTGACAAACCAACCATAAGCCGCCTGCGATCTGAGTGTCTGGTGTGGGGCCGGCGCAGCACTACGCGCAGTGCGAGCTGCTGCCGCGCAGCGGCGCGTGCAGCCCCGACACGCGCGCGGCCTCGCAGTTCAAGCCGCATGCGCTCGCGCCCGTGTGACAGGCGACCAGAATCAGGGGCGCATGTCATGCCTGGCGCAGCCCTGGCGGCGCCATGGACCCTGGGCCTGGCCTGCTGCCTGCTGCAGCAACCGGCGGTGCCGGGTCATACCAGTCTCCTGGTTTTGCGCCGCGATGGCGGGCGGCGCAGCATCGTGTCCCATGTGTGGTCCATCTAGGCGGCCGTCAGCGCAGCGGGGCTCCCAGGCGCTGACCGACGTAATGGCCGATGTGTGTGGCTGCAGCGTCGCTGGAATGCTGGGGATGCGCCCCTTTACTGCGACATCAGCTCCTGGCATGTGTGCTGGTGTGTGTGCCAGCTCTCACCAGCAGTGATCGTCCATAGTGTGCCAGCCAAGAGACAGCCCGATGGTTGCGAGGGACAGTGCGGGCTGCCTGTGATGGGACTTGCACAGTTTGTGCTGCCCAGGTGTGTGACGTGCACTGTTTCATGGCGCATGGGCAACAGTTTCTGACCTTCGACAAAGGCAGTGTCTGGCCAGAGTGCTAACTTGAGACTGGTTATTGAGTGCACAGACTGGGTTTGCCAATGTGACGCAGCCTGCCTGCAGCACAGTGCACATGCAAGGCGGGGACGGTTATAAGTGTAGAGTCTCCTGTGTGCAGCTGCATCACTATCTGGAGGCGCCTTCCTCTGTGTGCTGTGGACATGATCAAAGTGTCAGCAGGTAGATGCAGGTGCTCGTGTATTGGCCACCTGTGCCAAAACAGCCGCTCTGGTTTACATTCACAGTCTCTGCTGCCCAAGTTCGCTGGTCAATGTTTCAAAATCAAGCGGGCTGCGCCCCTGGCATGCTCGCATGCGTCCGGGGACATGCAGGCAGCAGCGCTACCCGCTTCCCCGCAACGTGGCTGAACCCCTCGCCGTCAGCAACACAGACCGGTCACTTCTTGCCCATGATGCCGCCAAACTTGTCGCTGAAGAAATTTTTTACGTTGTCCACGACGGTGGTCCCCAGCTCCGCCTGGGGCGGGATGACGGTGATGTTCTCCGGAACATACCTGCGCGCTCCTGACACTCGTCTACTGACCTGACGTCACGGGTGGGCGAGCCTCACCACTGCAGGCAACAGCATGCATGAGCAAGCCCGGCTGCATCAGCGCGCACCAGTTCTTTGGGTTCTCTTTGTCGCGGATCTTGAACCCGTACTCAAACTCGTTGAAGCCTTTCAGCAGGGGCGCCTGGCGCTTCAACGTGCCCTCGATCTTTTCCTTCTCCTGGTAGATCACCTGCCGTCGCCAAAGCACCTCTTCAACTACTGCCATGGTCAAAAGCCGCCTGCAGCGCAAACCACTCAGCGGCAGCCTTCACATGTACTTCCACACCTTGATTAGCAAAGACAATAGGTGCACTTTGACATGCTGAACCGCACCATGCAGACGCACAGCTCTTGACGTAGGTAGGTTTGAATTAGAGACTGCAGGAGGCAGTGGTGCGCGACATCAAGCCACCCAGCAAAACTGCTGCAGCTCAGACGTCTGGCAGCCATGCGCCGCTGTTGCAGCGCCATGCATGCTCCTCGGCGCCGCTGGGCAGCGCACCGTGCCGATGTTCCGCACGAGCGTGTTGCCGGACAGCTTGCGCCCCAGCTCGCTCTCCATCGCCTTGACCAGCACGTTGGCCGCCGAGCCGCCCTTCACCACTGACAGCGGGTACCACTGCGGGAACTTCTTCGCGCGCACAAAGATGACAAACTCGGCGTTGTCGGGGTCCACGGGCGGCGTCGGCGGGGGCTGCGCAGCGGCAGGGCTTGGTGAAGCGGCCTGCTGGTCTCAGGAGGTGCAAAGACATGACGTAGAGGCAACAGGTGTGGTGACAGAAAATTGAGCAACACAAGCCGCACCCCAGCCTGCATGGACTGCTGTTGCTTCATCTGCGATTTCCTTCCCTTCGCTGCGCATACCTGCACAGCCCCCACACGCTAATAGGTTGACCTCCTGCTCAGCTCCTTGGTCAAGGTGCTGAGCACTGACTGATGACGTTGCACCGGCTGTCGAGAGCACTGCCTTTCACAACATGCAGGCGAACAATAGCACTCTGCAAAACGTAGGGGAGCAACACCTCCACGACCGCACTCCGGCAGCGCCGACTGCTTGTGGGAGCTGAGCTGCTCAGCGGCCAGGCTGAAGGAAAGAAGGGCGAGCGCAGCCGCCTGAACACATACCATTATGTTGCCATACTCACACAGGTCAGCTGGTGCCTGTGCTTTTCACTCGAAACTCAGCAAACTCACAGGAGGTTGCCGCTGACCACACCTGCAGCCTGGCGCATGCTGCGCCGCCTGACCAGGGGACCCGCGCACGCCAGTGGCGTTCATCCTCCTTGTCTTGAACACCGCTACGACGTCAAAGCAAGATCGACTCTGTGGCTCAGCACCTGGCACAGCAAGGCTTGAGGTGCAGCCAAGATTGGCTTGGGAAGCAAACAAGCTGATGAGATGGCGATAGTGAAGCTGAGTAGGTGCACGGCAATCAGCATGTGTGCGCTCCTGCAGACGCCCCTGTCCAAGCCTGCGCACCTCGGGGACCGCGCAGGTCTGCGGGACTGCCGTCCAGCGTGCGCGTTTGGACTGCGGCGCGCGGGTGCAGTGTGCAGGGCATCTGCAGAGGCCCGGGCCGCGCACGCAGAGAGGCGAGGCGTCCTGCTCGGGCTGTCTGCAGCCGCAGCGGCAGCGCTGCAGCTGCCTGCATTGGCCGCGGACGAAGGCATGCACGCCCGTCCTGCTGACTCAAGTCTCTCCTGTACGACACAGAGCGCTTTGACGTGCATTTACATTAAGTGTGGGTGTTTCTGAGCTGTAGCGTGGCGTGCAGACTCGGGCGCTACACAGACGTTCTACGGTCTGGCAGCTCCCCCAACCAGTTATGGAGGTTATGGTGGCAACGCAAAGGAGGCTGCCAAGTGCGATGGGGCTTTTGCGCTCCGTCTGTCCGCTCTTGCGCTTGGACTGGCTGTTGCAGCAAGCCTGCAACGTTCACCTCGCTGCGCCTCACCACACAGGTACACCTTCGAGTACCCTTCCGGCTGGAAGATAGACACCATCGGCAAGGCGAGCAGGCCTTCTGCCTACCAAGCACCGTGCTTTGCTACACCATAACACAGTCACAGTTAAGTGTGGAGCTTGCTACGTACTCAGTCACGGCTTGCGTGTTTGGGTTCATGACCAGGAGACGGAGTTCTATGGCTACCAAGCCCAACAAATCCTGAGTTGCAGGTCTGCCTGCGCAGAATGAGAAGGGCATGCAGGGCATCGACTCGCGCGTGCGCAACCCTCGGAATAAGGGTGCGCGCCGGCGCCCCGCCTGTCCACCAGGGGCGGGCTCTGCTGCGCGCTTGTCTCTCTGAGTGCCGAGGCTGGCTGGAGCCTGCTGCCACTCGGTGCAGGCCAGGCAGCATACGTGGTAACTTTTGGGCGCGCGGGAGCGAACAGGCCAGGCGGCATACGTGGTGACGTTTGGGCGCGCGGGCGAGGACAACAAGAAGTTTAAGCTGGGCGATGTGGAGCAGACGCTGGCGGGCTTTGCCGGCGCCGACTACGACCTGCAGGCGGGCCCTCAGTACTTTAGTGCTTTCTCAGCTTGTGCATGTCTGTGTGTCTGCAGTGCACTGTCGGGCTGGACCTTTCTTGGCAAGGCACGAGCGTGGAAGGGTGAACTGTTGGGACCTGTCGCTTGTACTTGCATTGAAAAGCTATTGACATGCAGAGCGCGCGCATGATGCAGCGCTATGCAGTCACTGGCCTGCGCGCAGGACGCCTTGACTGAGTCCGCAGAGAAGAAGACCAGCACGCGCGAGGTCGATGGGCAGCAGTTCTACGACTACGATGTATTGGGGCCGGTGCGTTGCTCGTCAGGCTCAGCCTGCCCGTGCCTGTGCTGTGTTGTGAGACAACAGCGCTGCATACGATGTTAAGACTGTTTGCAGTTGCAGTAATGCTACATTCTCCTCTTCGGTCGCATCAAAGCTGCACGGCTGGAACCCAGTGCGCTGCAATACCTAAATGAGCCATGCCTCATGAACAGAGTCTCATTAAATGCGGGTTGGAATGTGCGTGCAGTCAATCAGCTACCTGGCGTCAGTAACGCTCAAGGGTGGCAAGGTGTTTGCGCTGTTTGTGAAGTCGCCCAGCAAGACTTTCTCGAGTGACGAGGCCAAGCTCCGTAGCGTTGTGGCGTCTTTTAAGACTGTCTGATGCCAGTAGGGGTGCGTGGCGGGAGGCAGTTGTGGCTGGTTCTGGCACTTCTAGTTGACGCGGTGCATACACAGTTGAGCTATATGCGTTTCACTGTATGGTGGCAGGCTTTAAGCTTCGCTGTGCCAGGACAAACCAGTGAGCAGGCGCCCAGTCGCCCTCGCTGCGCCCTGAAAACAATGAGTAACTAGCTTGATGCTTCTGTTTGATTACCAGATGCATAAGCCCCGGATTGGGCAGATGTAGCCAGCAAGCGCCTCATTTCATCGAGGCCACGACCAGCTTTCACCAAGCGACACGGCACGCAGGGAGAGCGGTTCTGGGCCGCTTGGTCGCCATGACGGCGGCGGCGGCCAGGAGTGCATTAGTGCGCAGCACAAGGCGTGCCAAAGCGCGCTCGCCACTGTGCCCATGGCCACTGCCTCATACACTGAAAGCGCGCCCATATCACTCGGCGCCCATATCACTCGAAATAAATAGTTCTCTAGTTGCCCGGCGGCGGCCTTGGTTCACGGGGGCCCAGCGGCTGCTCGCGCAGCACGGCCGCCACGGCCGTGGACAGATGCGCATTGGTGGCCAGCACGCGGCGCGCCATCAAACTGAAGGGCCCGCCGGCCACATCGGTCACGACCCCTCCTGCCTCGCGGACCACCAGCGCGCCCGCGGCGCAGTCCCACGGCCCGCCGAAGCCGACCTGGCCGCACGGCTGGGGTGAGATCAGGCTTAGCCTGCCTGAATGGGGTGGAGGCTCTGCCAGGCAGTGGGCTACTGGGGCTGCTGCGCGCGACCGCCAGCAATGACGCGGTGCTGAGGCCGTGGCAGCGCACATGCGCATGCGTTTGCAGCAAGCTGGTGCCTTAGGGCTGTGGCAAGTGCGCATGCCTCGCCTCTGCGCCCAGTCTCTGCATGAGCTCAATGGGTACACAAAAGGCTACAGGATAGCATCGGGCAGAGCACCTCGTACATGGCGTCTGCCCGCCCGCACGCCACGCTGCAGAGGTCCAGCGCGCACGAGCCCAGCGCGCGGACAGCGCGCATCTGCGCGCCAGGCGCATGGGTCGCTGCGCTGTCCACGCCTCATGACGTCACGTCACGTCAGGGGCGCACTTGCCTAGGAGGGGCATGTGCCTGATCAGCAGGTGACTCACAGAGGCGCTTGGGAGTTCCCGCCATGCCATGCATGTTGGTGTGTGGAGCTGGTAAAACGTTCGTGCGCGGTGACTTGCCACGAGAATGCAGTGCAAATGCGGATTGCAGCTACACGGCCCTTTTCGTTGCTGAATGTGAATATGGCAGGGACGCGGCCATGCACAGCAGCTCTCTACAGCCTTCAGAACTTTGACCAGCGGCGCGCCTGCTTCGTGAGCGCCCCGACGCGCCCAAAGATGGCGCCGACCGTGGCGTCGTCGCGCGCGACGCCCACCTCGGTCACCAGCAGCGCGGCGCTCAGCTCCGCGGCGCCGGACACGCGTATAGGCGCGCCGTTCAGGCGCGCGCCGCGGCCGGCCACCGCGGTGAACAGCTCGCGCAGCACCGGGTTGTATACAACGCCGACCGTCACCTGCGCCCTCAAGGAGTGAGGCGCTGTACCAGATCTCTTCCAGTATTGCTGCTGCCATAGTTGGACATGTGGTCCGAGGAGAAGTCTGCCCCTCAACATGCATTCCTTGCGCGCCTGAGTTTACTTGCAGCGAGAGCGTTGCTGCCACCAGCAAGCATGAGGCTGTTCCTAGCTGCCATGCACAACACAGGACCGTTTGCCCAGTAGTTTGTTGCTAGGCAGCTGTGCACTGCACTGCAGTCGCACCTCCTTCTTCAGTGCGAGAGCGATGGACACGCAGACAAACGGGAAGCGGTGCACAAAGTTGGTGGTCCCATCTGGGTGCCATACAGATGTCTCAGCAACAGAAAATGGTGTGGCCAGAAGCGCTTGGCTTCAGATGAAGGAGAGGTCATGGGTCGTCACCCAGGGGGTCGACCATCCAGGTGGGCTCGTCTGTGAGCTCCGCGGTAAAGCCCTGTGCCGCCAGCGGGCCGCTCAGACACAGCAGCCGTGGTGACAGCGCACGAGGAGTGCCTGCACGCGGCAGCCGTGCCTGAGCTGCGCTGCCTTCTTCTCCGATAAACTTGTGGCTGGGGAAGGCGCCCTGGATGGCTGCAAGGATGAGCGCCTCGCACTCCTTGTCAGTCTCGGTAACCAAGTCCATCGCGCCTGCGGTACGCCGGAAGCTCAGCAAACACTTTTGCTGTGCTGCAGGAGGCCAGGGGCAAGCGTTTGCTGACTGCTCACACTGTGCATCTTGTTATCATGTTTTGGACGTGTGGGTCTTGGAGTAAGCCAACACGGCGGCACACACCTTTGTGCTCAATCTTTTTCTCTTTACTGAAGGCGGCCTCAATAACAGCACCTGGGCGTGAACTTGCATCAGTTCATGACATGCACATGACAAGGACCATGGCCACACTGTGCGCATCAGTGGCACACCAGCCTCCTTGGCAGCAAGCACAGCAACGCGCTCATAGCTGTCAACGTCCGCGGTTGCCATAGCGGCGAGACGGCAAGCCTGCTGCCTGGCCCTCCACTGTCGCGCTGCAGTCTCAGGCTGACACCACCGTTGACGGCTGTACGTGCTACAAGGCCTGTGTCGCTGCTTGGTCACGCTCTGGGCGGCTGCGTAGCAGGGCGAGCTGCACGAGTTAATGGCTGCCAGCGCGAGCATAAACAGACTTCTCACTTACGAGTCAATGCCATCCGAAATAAGCCAGCCGCGCTGGCTCTTCAGATTCTTCAGAGTAATCACACGCTGGTGCTGGAGCTGGTTTTCTGGGACCAAACCCCGAGAGGGCTGCCACTCGAAGCTCTCCACCGCTCCCTGAGGGCAGTCCCTGTTCAGTGAAAGTACACAGGCAGCGCACAAGGCTTGCAGTGCCTTCTAGCACCTGTGAAGCGGTCCCGATGGGTGCCTTGGCATTGCAGCTGCCTGTTGCGGCAATGCGGCCAGGTGCGCACACTGCTGCCCTTCGTGGTTCACACCTTGACAAGACAAAAAAACAACACGCTTCAGTACTGACTGAGGCTGCCAAAATGCGTGCAGGCACCTGCCTGCCGAGGCAGCCCTGTCTGGGCCGGGCGGCCTTCCCGGCCCGGGAAGCTTGGTCGCTGGGGCACTGCCACGCTTTCCGGCCTGCCCCTGCCAGCCGCGCAGCGCGCAGGCAAACAGTGGCTGTCAGGTTTGACCACGCACCAAACTGCTGGCAATGCTGTGCTGCAGTGTGCAGGTGCTGCGCCATGCCTTGGTGACCGTACACGGTCAGAGTGCTGGCACTGGACTGGAGCAGTAGCACGATGCACTGCGCAAACTGGCAGTTACTATTTCATTGCGTCTACTCAATGGCCCACGCTGGCCCTCTCTTGTCACGCATTATTACCATTCAGTGATTACTGGACTTGCGTCTTTGTAGAGCTGATAGTCTGCAGGCAGCCTGGCGCCTCGTGCCAAGGGACACACCTTATGCCTTTAGTGCTTGAGAACAGCGCACGACGAGCTGGTGCGCGGCAGGGCCGAGAGCCGCGGCGGCGGCGGCGGCTTCCTGGCGGGCTTCCTGCTGGGCGGCACGCTGTTCGGCGCGCTGGGCTTCCTGTTCGCGCCGCAGATCTCGGCGGCGCTGCTGACGGACGAGCAGCGCCTGAAGCTGCCGCGCTTCCTGGCCGAGGAGGAGGCCAAGGACCCCGAGCAGACCAAGCAGGCGCGGCCGGCTGCCTGGGGGGCGCAGTGCGGGCGGCCTGAAGGGGGCTCAGCAACTTATCCGTCCACCACAAGTTGTCCGTCAGGAGTTGCAGGGAAGAGGTAGAGAAAAGGGACGGGCGCGCCGCTCGCATGCATCTAGGGTGCATGCGGGGACTGGGACCGAGCAGGACTGCAAGCATTGTGATGTGGGGTTTGAGCACTGCACAGAATGTGGGCTACCGTCAAGGTTGTGTGAAGTATTCAATTGTGGAGCTGTCTGGCACCAGGTCTGCCGGCTGTGGGCATGCATGAGTCACACTTCGGCTTGTGGGCGAGCCCAACCAAGCCATGCCAGTGCTAGGTGGAGAGGGTCAGGCCTCGCTGACACAGCTGTGCGGCGGAGCAGTGGTCAGCAGTTACCTCCTGAGCCCACCCCACAGGAACACGCGCTTGTCTGAAGGGCATCTGCCTGTGTGTGAGGGCACTTAATACCCACCCCATAGCAATGTATGCTTGTCTGAATGTCGACTGCCATTGTGTGTGCGCACTCACACCCGAACTGCCGCGCGGCAGGACCTGGCCAACAAGATCGCGTCGCTGAACTCCGCGATCGACAACGTGGCGGCCGAGCTGAAGGCCAAGGAGGTCACCACCGACGTCCAGCCGTTGCCCGAGAAGGCGGTGGGGTCTGAGAAGGTGCTGGCATAGCCGGCCGGCCGGGTCCTGGGTGGGGGGGGGGGGGGCAGGGCACGGAGCGCGGGAGCGCCATGGGCCGGGCAGGCTGCAGGACGGGGCGTGGCCCAGGCGGGGCGAGGCTTGGGTGGCAGGTGGCGTCGTGTGAGAGTGATGCGCGGATGGTCCTGGCTAGGGCCAGGATGCCGGCTGGGTCTTGCGGTTGCACCCAAGGCTGGCAGATGCAGGGGCAGGGCTGTGGAGGTCGCAGCGCAGCCCGCAACCGCATGCTGCACCGGGCTTGGCAGATGCCCCTTGTCACAGGCTAGTGCATGCAATGTGACTGCACAGCCATTCACAGTTTTTGTAGTGTGTCACGCTTTCCTACCCAGCACAACATGACATGCTCAGCACCGCTTAGCACCAAAGCATTCAATTGAACATGGAGTGCGACCTCACATGTGCTCACTGCTTGGACTAAAAATTGGCGATCAAATCCTGTATGAACGTAAATAGCAGGTACATCAGGTACCTTTTTAGAAATACTCCATAGCCAGCAGACTTCAGAGCCACCAGCTGTAACAGCTTGTCATACCAGGATAGAGACTGCCTCACGGTGCGTTGTGGTGCTCCGATCAGCAACTTCGTCTCGCAACCACTCAAAGCACGCGTGCATTCATTATGATTGGTGCTGCGTTTAAGTGCTGCAGTTACATGCGGGCGTCGCAGAAACCCAATCCAAACATAGTGCGACACCAACCTCGTACGTCTTGCTTGCCAGCAAGCATGCGTTACTTCAGCTACTTTGTTGCACCTGACTGTAGGCTCACGACCTTCATAACCTTGCTGCTTGGGCTGCTGTGACTAGGGTCCGTGCCATGCTGGGCACAACGGACAGGTGTCCCTCACATGGGCATCCTCGCGTACAAGCAACTGCAATAGCAGTCACCCTCTGCCGCAGTCCTGACGCGCACTGTTCTGCTTCAGGTCGCTGCACGGCTCTGACGGAAAAAAGCGAGCCCCTGGGAGGCTGAGCATGCCGTCCGAGGTTCACACCCTCCTGCCCTACTCTTGCGGGCGCGGCGCAGCCTGCAAGCGCTGCGCGCGCCAGCCCGCCACTAGCGCGAGCGCAGTCGCGCCGTAGTTGCCCACGAGGTTGGGGCCCGCGACCAGCGCCAGGGCGGCCAGGTACACGCCGGGCGGGGTGGGCGTGTTGCGCATCAGCCAGCCCTGCAGCAGGATGCATGCAGTCCCGTCAGGGGCCCTGCCAAGGGCGACCAGGGCGCTTAGGTGCGCAGGGCGGATTCGACCGTGGTGCGCCTCAGTCGGCTCCGCAGTAAGGTGCGCGTCAGGGATTTGGAGTAGCTGGTACAAGTCTTGCGCACTGCCATGGACACGCATATCTGCCGTGCAGGCCCATGCAAGAGCGTGAGCGCGCGCACCGCGCCCAACTGCAGCGGCATGGTGCCCAGCGCGCCGAGCATGGCGCCGCCCGCAAAGCGCCAGAAGGGCACGCCGCTCAGCCCGGACGCGATGCAGAGCGGGCCGCGGAAGCCGACGGAGAAGCGCTGCACAACGCCTGCGCGCGCGGGCGGGGCGATGTCACGCAGGCAGGCATGCGGCGCGGTCCCGCTGATGTGCACGAGCTCGCGGTGCGCACGCTTGTGCACTCCATCGGCAGCAACGCACTGGGGTGCAGGCTCCGCATGTTCTCTCGGCATGCACCCGCATGCCTGCTGCCCCACCCGCCGCCCTACATCGATTTACATTGCTGTGGCTTGCAGTCCTCATCACCCAAATTATAATGCTCTGCTCCAGAGCAACAGATGCACTGGCACATCATCAGCTGCCGCTGCAATCTTCAGGTGGCACAGCTCCTCCTCAGAGGCAGGGGCGTTTAAACAAACCAGGAGACTGCAACGCTGACACTGGCGCACCAATGGAGCGCCCGTGCTTCTGCACCGCGGCCACCGCGCGCTGCGTGCCGCTGCCCTCCCTGACCAAAGACAACCTGAAGCGGCTGAACACGCCGTAGCGCAGCAGCGTGCCGACGCCATACGTGATCTGCGCGAGCTGGCAGCGCCTCACAGCCCTGGAGCGAGGAGAGCGCCATAGCACAAAGCAAGCAGTAGTGGAGAGTCGGTCCTGGGAGATGTGACGTTGGAGCCCTGCAGCCGTGCAAGGGCCGTCCCGGTGCAGGTGGGTGCACTGGTGCGCACCCAGTCGCTTATGACCACGCCAAGGTACACAAAGGCCAGGACCGCGGCGGCGCCCCAGCCGCCCCCATAGTGGCCCTGCCAGAGCCTGGAGCCCACCCAGACGACGAGGGCGTCCTCGCTTGCCTGCCGCGCGCCACGGCGTGTGAGTTGGTTTGGGGGCCAAGGCAGCCCCACCCAAGCAGCAAACAGGCTCCTCCGCGTGTGTCCGTCCGGAGGGCCAGTGACTGTAAACGTGCGGGGTGCTTTACGGGCAGGGGCGCACCGGCAAGCCGAAGCCCGCTGCTACCAAGTACAGAAAGTAGTACTGCGCCAGCAGACATACCGCTCACTCAGCCTCTGTGCCACTTCTGCACTAAGGTCAGCATGTGACTTCAACCATGCGTGCCTGCGGCGGAGCAGTTTCCAGGAACGCTGCAACGCCGCTCGCTCCGCCCTGCACAGGGGCAGACTTCAGGCAGCCAAGAGGAATTCCAGAAGACCAAAGCAATATCCTCACAGGTTCAAAGCTGGCCACATATGCATGCGCATTGATACCTTTAACTGGACCGCGACCGCGCCCCAAGCGTCCAGCGCAGCCGTTGGCCGCACGCGACTTACAGCTTTCCGCGCCCTCCCAGGCTTTGGCGCTAGTGGTGCGCCGTGCACCGCTGGTCGCCGCACGAGTGGGAGGGCCCACGCGACGCAGGGACTGTGCGCACAAGCGCACAGCATCACGCCAGCTTATTAACGCACGAAGGATCCCTATTCGTTAGCATTGCTTCTGCAGGCGAGGATAGTCGAGTCAGAGGGCTGTCCCTAGTTGAGTCAGAGGGTTCAAACCAGAGCATATTGCGCGGGCTCTTGCAAGAAGTGCGCCGCTCTGTTTGCTCTGCTGAAACGCAAAGGAGACTGGCATCAGCGGAGCGGACCTGCACGATCAAGCGGGGCTGACAGCAGTTGGCAGTCAAGCAGTTTTAGCGCCCGCCAATAGCCAGCACCAGGCAAGCCATGCACTCGTGCTCTTCAAAAGGTTTTGGTCATATGGCAGCACCTGCATGCAAGCCAATTGTATATGTCAAGATCATGCAAAAGGCAGGCCTGCAGCTGCGTGTGCAGCGAGCAGGGTGGATGCTGCGGTGCTTCCTGGTGCTGGCTCTGGCTGCAGCCGCGGCCGGCCTCCCCCCCGAGGTACGCTGCCTGCCGGCGGGCGGCGCGGCGCAGCTGTGCCGCGTGGACCGCTTCGTGCTGCTGCCCGGGCAGCCGCAGGACGCGTGGACGCCCCAGAACATCGAGGACGCGGAGCGCCGCCTGCTACGCTCGCACTTCCGCCCCGCAAATGCCAGCGGCGGCCCGGAGGATGCGGCGCGCCCTCCCTGCCACATTCATGACCCAACTGTCCTACTCTGTAACAGGCGGGAGGAACAAACGGGAGGGGGAGTCAGTGGCCTCAGTGTGCCTGATAAGCCAGAACCCCTGCCTGTGCAGCGCAAGCTCTCCCTCCTGACAGCGGCCGAGGCTTGACGCGCGCAGGTGCCTGACCCCCTGCTGCGCGGGTACTTTGGTGCGATCTCGCTCGCCGCAGCGCCGGCGGCTGCGGCGGCGGCCGCGTGTGTGTCCTTGGACCTCGGCGGCGCGCCGCTCGTGGTGCTCGCGCGCGACTGGACCGGCCTGTGGCACTTCCTCACCGTGCAGCTGCTGGCGGCGCACCGCGCGCTCGCCGCGCTGGGCCTGGACCCTGCGGAACCCTTCCGCTTGCTCTTCATCGACCGCCCAGGTGCAGGGCGCTGCCCAGCATTGACGTACCTTGTGGCGGGGAGGGGGACCGGACGGACCCTGCTCAGCCTGTCCGCTGCAGGGCTTGGTTGGGCTGCCCAGGTGCGCAGTCATATCAGTTGGACAAGGGGCAAGGCCCGTCGAACCGTGCTCGCCGTGAGCGGCGCAGCGGGCGTGAAGGTAACAGAGAGCGGTGTGCAGACCCACGAAGGCGTGCAGGCCGTCAGTGCATCTTTCGCCTGAGCTGGCGCAGGTTTTTATTTGTTGCCATCGTGCGCCCCTGCGCGGCAAGCAGCGAGTGGCAGTCGCTCGTGGTGCGGCTGGATATTCCGGCGCACCCCGCACATATGATGCGTGTTTAAAGATCGAGGCAGTCCCAGCTCAACCCCGCGCTGGGCGTGCAGGCTATGCGAGCGACCGGCGCAACCGCCTGGCCGAGGCATGGGATGAGCTGGCGGGCGCGCCCGGCCTGCACGCGGCCGCGCTGCCGCCGGGCGGCCTGTGCGCGGACGCCGCCGTGCTGGGCGCCAACGCGGCCGGCCTGGACGTGGTCCCGCTGGACGCGTACGCGACCGACGCGGACGCCGGCGCGCTGGCGCCGGGCCTGCGCGCATTCCGCGCCTGGGCGCTGGCCCGGCTGCGCCTGCCGCCGGGCGCGCCCTGGGCGGCGCGCCGGCGCGCGCGGGGGCGGCTGGCGCTGACGCTGGTCGACCGCGGCGCCGCCGCCAAGCGCCGGCTGGTGGACCAGGGCGCGGTGGCGGCCGCAGCGCGCGCGCGCGGCTTTGTTGTGTCAATTGTTGATTTTGAGCGCATGGCGCTGCGCGAGCAGCTGGACGTGCTGCGGGCGACTGACGTGCTGCTGGGCGTGCACGGGGGCGCGCTGCCGCTCGTCCTGTTCCTGCCGCGCGGCGCGGTGCGCGCCGCCGCCGGCGCTTGCATGCTGGCATTGGAGTGCCGCTTTGATTGTTCAATCATTACTGATTGCTCATTTAACGCATTCACATGTGTTGGGTTGTGCAGCTCGCTAGGGTTGTGCGGCTCATGGAGGGTCGGCATGGCCGCGGACTCACATGCACGTGCCGGGCGGCAGGTGGGCGTCGAGGTGCAGCCCTTCAAGCAGCACGCCGGCGCGACGCACGACTTCACGTTCGGGTACTGCAACTGGGCGCGCGCGGCCGGCGCGCAGCACCTGGTCTGGCACGCGCGCTCCGCCTCGCAGGCGCGGCTGCTGCCTGTCGCCTGCTGGCAGTGCACCGACCGCCCTCACCCGGCCTGGCGGGCGGTGTGGCCGCGCCCTCTGTTCCTTCTGGAGACAATAGTTCACATGTCTATGCAGACGGTCTGTCACCGCGGGGAGCAGCAGCGTGCGCCTGGGGCAATGTCCAGGGCGCCCGTGGTGGTGGCCGGGTCACAGACGCCGCACACCTCTTGCGCCGGTACCAGGGGCCTGCTGGCCGCAGTACAAGCAGTGCATGCCCGAGCGCGTCGTGGCAGCGCCTGGGGGCGCCTGCCAAGCGCCTCGTCAGCACATCGCAGCAGGCCGCTCAGAGTGCGACAGGGGCGGTCGGGGGCCGCAGGTCGTGCCGGCCGACTTTGAGGGCTCGGCCGGCGCCGGCGACTTCAAGCACCACCACGTGCGGCTGGGCGCCGACGCCGGGCCGCTGCTGGACGCGGCGGCCGCGCTGTTCCGCGCGGGGCCCGCGCGCCCCGGCGCCGGCCAGTGCGTGTACGGGAACGAGCCCCTGTTCTGAGCGGGCGCTGCGCATTGCCTGCGCCCGGCGTTCGCCTTGGCCGCGGTGTGACCTGGGCAGTGTGTGTGTCGAGTGGCGTGGACGTCTTACAGAGCCCGCATGTGAGCATGGACGTGACTGCAAACATGGCAGGCGCGGCCCTGAGCCCGAAAGCATGGCACTGGTCCCGGCAGGCGTGGCCCAGGGCGCGGCTCAGGCGGCCACGGCCATACGCCGGTACTTGATGCGCGTGGGGTCCGCGCCGCCGCTCCGCCGCCGGTAGTCGGCCTCGTACTCGCTGTAGCCGCCTTCGAACCAGACCGCCTGCCACAGGGTGCATCCAGCTTGGCTAAACAAGGGACACGCACTGCACGCCTTGAGACGACTGGCACTAGCTCGGGACAACTAGCACTTTACAACAGGCGAGGTTGGGGCCAGAGGTCAAGCTCCGCACATGCCTGTGATTTCACTTCTGCGTGCAGAGCTGGGTCCATGCCCTCGCGCTGTCATCCTCGCCCTCGCGAGGCCATTCTGGACCAGAATGCCGTAGGGAGCGGAGGCGCGGCGCGCGCGCCTGGCTGTCGCCCTCGTACGCCAGGATGTGCGTCGCGATGCGCTCCAGGAACCAGCGGTCATGGCTGATGACGACCGTCGTGCCGGCAAAGTTGAGGATGGCCGCCTCCAGCGCGCGCAGCGTGTCCACGTCCAGGTCGTTAGTCGGCTCGTCCAGCAGCAGCAGGTTGCCACTGCGCTTAATCACCTGCGCGCGGGCAAAGAGGTTTCCAACCTCTCCATCAGGACAGGCCCTTTCTTCAACCCTTGCTTCAGCCTTTGCATGCGTACCAAAGATGGGTGACAAGCCGCCACTGTAAGTTAATCTCTAGGTCTCTGGCGCTTGGCGGGCTGGCGCCGCGCGGCGGCGCCGCCTGGGCGCCCGCCCCCAACCTTACCCCAGTGGGCGCCGCCCGGACGCCAGACGCGCTAGCGCAAAAGGGTTGGGCCACGGCGCCGTCAGCCGTCACATGGAGCCCAGTACAGCGTTGCAGAACCCCCCCACTCCCCCCGGACAGAAGCGCGCCCAGGGGAGGCAGGGCGCCGTGCGCCTCTGCCGAGAGCCGGCCGACGGCTGCCGGCGCGCATGCACAGGCGCACGGCGCATGCGAGCTGGGCGGCGCGGCTGCCGGCTCTGCAGGCTGCCCGGACCTTCGCCGCTCGTGCGGAGACCAGAAGGAAAGTGCGGAAGCAAAGGAAAGGGCGACGGGCCGGGGCCGCGCCCGCGCGAGGCTGAGCCGTTTGCGCGCGCACGGGAGGCGGGAGGGCGCCGGGCCGGGGCGCGCCCGCGCGAGGTTGAGCCGGTTGCGCTCGCCGCCGGACAGCACGCCGACCGCCT
>JAABUV010000671.1_pt1 | contig 52141 bp, 89 predicted proteins | sample 5559971 | NCBI WGS metagenome assembly JAABUV01 (sample SAMN10711881, study PRJNA513362) | rock metagenome | isolation source: Antarctica rocks | place: Antarctica: Victoria Land, Knobhead nord | collected 2015-12-19 | reverse complement strand
TGGCCAACCAGGCGTCGGTGGTAGCGGCGGGCTCGCGCGCGTTCCACGACGAGTCCAGCCTGGGGCACCCGGCCGGCTTGGCGCGCTTCTGCACAGGGCAGGCCTGGGCGGAGACGGAGCTCCTCGCAGGGCTGTACCGGACCGCCATCTCCGCTCGGTGCGTCGCGCCCCGCAAGCGCGGACCTGGGCGCGCCGCTGGCCGCTCGGGACTGCGCAGGGCCGCGCAACGGTCTGCGGCGCGAACGCGAGCCACGCCGTGCTGCGACCTGCAGGCAGGGCTCTGAAGACGAGGAGCGGGCGTGCAGCATGCTCATCCTGCACCCCGACACCAGGCGCGTGCCGGCACCCCTCGCCCCTGCGCACCCTCGCAGCCGCCGCGCGGCCCTGCCGCAACCCGCGCGTGCGGCGCGCAGCTACCTGGCGGGCGTGTCGCGCGGCCTGGACGCGGCGGGCGTGCCGCACGCGTCGGTCACCACGACCGACCCGCAGCAGGTGCAGGCGGTGCTGGACGGCGTGACGGTGGCCGGCCTGGAGGACTTCCTCTGGGTCGGCTCGCTGCTGGAGACGTTCCACCTGACGCGCCGAACGTACCCCGGCGACGCCCGCCAGGCCTGCCCTGGCACTCGCGCTGCCTGGCGGCCCGGCGCGCCGCACCGGCCCTGCTGCCGGGCGGTGCTGCGGCTCGCGAGCGGCCGCGGGCTCACGCGGCCCTGGCGCGGGCGCAGGCGCTGGCAGCGCACCTGGCGGCCTGGGCGGGCCTGGTGGGCGGGCGCTTCGGGCTGGTCAGCGTGGACGTGCCCGCGCTGCCGGCCGGCTGCGTGTTCCCGCAGGCCGTGCTGAGCCCGCTGCTCGACGCGTGGCGCACCGCTCGCGGCCAGGCGCTCGTCCAGCCGGCAGAGCTGCTGGCGGCCGCCGCGGCCGCCGGGCTGCTGCCGCGGCCGGGCACGGGCATGCGCTTCTCGAGGTGCGCGCGCTGGGTCGCCTGCAGGCGTGCGACTGTCGCGGCCTCCGTGCTGGCCTCAGCGCGGCAGTTGCGTGTCATGGCACGAGCAGCGCCGCCATGGGGCCGCTGCGACGGCCTGCCTCACTCCGCCCGCGCGCCTGGGCAGGGCGCAGAACGCGCTCATGTGGACGCACCTCATCAAGGTGCCGCTGACCGTGCGCGCGGCCGCGCCGAGCGACACATCAGCGCTGCTGCGCCTTCAGGACGCTAGCCTGTCCACTCTACGGGTGCGTCCTGCCTGTGTGGAGCATACGCAGTGGTTAGTGTTGCGTACACGTTGCAATTGAGCCTTTATGTTTTCCATGCATGCGCTGAAAGAAGCTGAGCTGCTGCAGCAGCGCCTGAGCCGCAATACAGAGGGTGATGCAGCTGAAGCTGGATGCATGGCATTTTACGCTGTGAAGCGATCCCCAGGTAACGCCAGGCACAACTGTACGGGCAGGTGTCTGCAGACGCGGCGGAGCTGGCGGAGTGCATGGCGGGGGGCTCGCCCAAAAGCTTTGTCGCCGTGTATGAGGGCGCCATCATCGCGGCGCTGCTGGCCCGCGCCACAAGCCAGGTGCCTCGCCACCCGCAGCCTCCTCGTCCACTCAGGCGCCAGCGTGCCGCGGGCTGCGCTGACAGGCTGCTGCGCGGCTCGCTAAGGATGGACACCCAACAGATGCAGATGCATGACTGAGTTGTCCCGGGGCATGGTCAGCCGGGGCAGCTGGCGCTGGTGCTAGCCGCGGTGGAGGGCGGCCTGGAGGAGGCCCCCGAAGTCGCAGAGTGCCTGCTGGCCTTCCTCTTCCACTACATGCTGGCTGACGACCGCGTCACCTCGCTGGCCCAGGGCGCGGCCGGCTCCTGACCCGTGTGCGCGTGTGGATGACCGTCCGCGTGTGGGACAAGCGGGCGCATGCATGCGGCCTGCTTGTCCCACCGGCTGACCCTTTCCAATGATGCAATCCCCTCAAATAGCGCTGGCACCAGCAGGTGCACTGGCTTTCCCGACGCAGCATCCGGGCGGGGATGGACTCATAGCCACCTTCGACTATGACACCACCGAAGACGGCAACGCCAGGCGCCAGGTGCGCGCCCGGGACTCTCAGCGCGGCACTCTTGAGAGGGGCTGGCACGCCTCCTGCAGGACCGGGGGTGCAGATGCGTTTCCGAACTCCCTCAGTACAGGAAGGAGGGCTGTGCGCACAGGTGCATTTTGCGCCAGGCCTGAGCTTTGACGGCCTGCTGGCGGCATGGGTGGACCCCGCCTCTGCGCCCAGGCCCGCGTCCGCGCGCGAGGCCTTTCGGCAGCACGACTCTTTGGCTCCGCTGGCAGGCCAGGCGGACGCTGACGCGGACGGTGCGGGCGGGCTGTGCTTGATCAACAAAAGCTGCCCGGCAGCCAGCAAGTAGTGATGCTGGACGGATGGTGACCTTGCTTAGATATTGTCACGCGGCCCGCTGGCGCCGCACGTGCATGACTGCTGTCAGGCTTGCATGCAACATCGGTGCTTTACCCGCCTGGCACTGTGCTCAGGGGATGCTGCGGTGGCTGAGCGGGTGGCGGCGGTCGTGGGCGAGTACCTGGACGCCGCGCACGGCGGTGAGAGCGCGGCGCCCGGCCTGGAGCAGCCGCTCATGGACGCCGGGCTCGACTCGCTCGACCTGCTCAAGGCGCGCTGTCGCGGCCGCCACCAGCAGTGCGGTCTGAGCATGCATGCCAAATCCGCGGGTGCGGCAGGGGCATGCAGGGCAGGGCCTGACTGCGTGGCCCCGGCAGGTGGTGAGCCTGCTGGGCAGCGAGTTCGGCCTAGCCCTGCCGCCCACGCTCGCGTTCGACTTCCCCACGATCGAGGGCCTGGCAAACTACCTGGCAGCCAGCCTCCAGGTGCGGCTGCTGCGGAGGGGCTTGCAAGCGCTCCGCGCACCTCTCGCATGGGGCGAGGCGGCCGGCAGTACTGCATCGCGTGCGCATGCAGGAGGGCGGCCTGGTCGACGCGGAGGCGCGCAGGCGCTCCTCGGTGTCGCACGCGCTCTCGCGCGGCCGCCAGGGCTCGCTGGCGGATGTGTTCCGCAGGTGCGCGCGCGCTGGCGCCCACGGGCCGGCCCCCCACTCTGGCGTCCCTGCTGACGTGCCAGGGGCCAGGGAGGCCGCAGCGTGCGTGCCATCCCTCCTGCCAGATCCCTCAGTGGCACGCTCGCACGCCCGCCAGCGTACCACCCGCGCGCGCCAGGTCCTCGCTCACGCCAGCCATGCTGGGCGCCGGGCGCCCGACAGCCGCTGGCGCCGGCGGGCCGTTCGGGACGCGGCGCACCAGCCAGAGCTCCTCGCGCTCGAGCGGCGTGACCATGGACGCGTCGCGGCGCTCCGTGCGGCGCACGTCGCTGGCGCTGGCGGCCGCGCTGGCGGGCGAGCCGCGGCCCAAGCGGCGCTCCAGCGCGTATGTGCACGGGCACCTGGCGGGGCTGCTGCCGGCGCGCCATGCAGGCTCCGTGCTGCTCGCCGGCGACGGCTCGGCCGTGCCCGCGTTGCAGGTGGGGCGGCCCCCAGCGATTGTACCAGACACGCATGTCCATGCGTAGCTTATGGAAGGGATTGCAGTGACCATGCCCTGTTGTCAAGATGGCGCCATCAATATGTTAAATTAACGCGGCACCCGCATCAGATCAGCACCTCTTGCAATGCATGCACATGGCCGCCAGGCATGCTTGCCTCCTAAAAACCTAGGGGGCACGCCAATCCCCTGGCAGGGCTCTGCCTCACAATCTCATAACATTGCGGCAGCATGGGAAGGCGACTCGCTTCTGCTGTGAGGTGAGAGCCGGTAGTGCGGTCAGGCAGCTGCGCGCCCGGCAGGTGGTGGTTGCGGACGCGGCCGCGCTGCGCTGCGCGGGCAGCGACCCCGGCGAGGCCGCGCCGGCCTGGTTTGCGCGTGACGCGCCGGGGCAGGTTCCGCTGGCGCGCTGGGACACGGAGTCGGCGCGCGCGTGCCGCCTGGGCGGCGCGCTGCCGGCACGCTTTGCGGGCTGCATGGCAGGTGACCTGGCCGGAAATTGGAGATGCCCAGCTGTGGGAGGGCTCACTGTTGGCTTGTGCCCGGAAGTGCTCCTGGCGCGGCACAGCGCTCAGGTGTATGCAGTCCTGCTGCGGCCTCACAGCTGATGGCTGTTCCCGCGTGCGCAACGCAGATATATCGCACTTCGACGCGGGCCTGTTTGCTATAAATGCAAATGAGGCGGCGGGCATGGACCCGCAGCAGCGCCTGCTCCTGGAAGCAGCTACGCAGCTGCTGCAGGGCGGCGCGCCGGGCATCGCCGGCCCCAGGGAGCACCTGGGCAGCAAGGTCCGCGGGTCCCGCATGCCGCTCGCGCCCCTGGGCAGTCTTGCGTGCGTGCTCGCCGCACGGCATGCTCAGCGCCGAGCACACCAAGCCGCAGGGCGCTGCCGGCCGGAGCGGCGGGGTCGGCGTGTACGTGGGCGTGTCCGGCAACGAGTACGGGGCGCTCGCCGCTGAGACCTCTCCTACGGTGTCCGCCTACACAGCCACGGGGTGCTCCTTGAGCGTCGCTGCGGGTGTGCAGCCCTGGTTCACTCAGGCTAAAAAACCTGAAAGTGTCAGCGTTTGGTGGTGCATGCATCGGCTGCGCCTCGCCGAAACTGCTCTAAAGCAAAGCCGCACACTCCCAGCATGGTCGCCGCTGGGTGGCCGCGCCTGCAGACCGCGGGCTGGGCGCGCCACGTGCATGGCCGGCCCCGGGCGCAGGGCGCGTGGCGTACGTGCACGGCCTCACGGGCCCGGCGCTGGCGGTGGACACGGCGTGCAGCTCGGGGCTGGTGGCGGTCGCGCAGGCGCATGCGGCGCTGCTGCTGGGCCACTGCGCGGCCGCGCTGGCCGCAGCCGCCAACCTGCTCCTGTCGCCAGCCACACACGCCGGGTTTGCCGTTGCAGGCGCGCCCTGCTGACGCGCTCGCCCGCAGGCCCATGCTGGCCGCCCATCAGTCTCTCCGGCATGCGCGGGCCAAGGCTGGCAGCAGCGGCCAGCACGGGGCGTCTCTGAAGCAAGGACGATCACTGCAGTGCGCCTGAGCCACGCGAGCCCCGTGCTCCTGGGGCGTGCTCGCACGGCCGGCCCCACGACAGCCGGTCCACAGGTATGCTGGCGGCGGAGGGCCGCTGCCGCACGCTGGACGCGGCGGCGAGCGGGTACGTGCGCGCGGAGGCCGTCGGCGGCCTGCGCCTGCGCCTGCTCAGCCTGGTGGCCGGCGTGGAGCTGGGCGGCGCGGGCGCGCGCCCGCACGCGCTGCTGCATGGCGCCGCGCTGAACCAGGACGGCCGCTCCAGCAGCCTGACCGCGCCCAGCGGCCGCGCGCAGCAGGCGCTGCTGCGCGCCGCGCTCGCGGCCGCTCACATGGCGCCCTCTGCGGCGCGCCCCTGCGCCCGGCGCAGTCAAGGCACATGCGCGTGCATGCGCGTGTCAGGGTGGAGCGTGGCGGCCACCAGGATACGGGCTGTGGCACGGCCTCGATGTGACGCTGCGGTCGCATGCGTGTAGTGTACTTGTGCGCAAGTGTCTGTGCTTGTGTCCTGCGGTGCAGAGGCTGCGCAGCCGCGCACACGGCTTGCTCTGTTGCCGCCTCGAATGCGCAACCAGCAACGCCGCCCTGGCAACAGATGACGCTGCTCTGCAGATGACGGCGCTGCACCTCCACGGCACCGGCACAGCGCTGGGCGACCCGATCGAGGCAGGCGCCGCGGCGGCGGTCCTGCTGTCGGGGCGGGCTGCTGCGGACGCGGGGCGCCCGGAGCCGCGCCTGGCGCTGGTGGCACACAAGGCGGCGGTCGGGCACGGAGGCCGCCGCGGGCGTGGTGGGGCTGGCAGGCGCGCTGGTGGCGCTGGAGGCTGGAGCGCTGCCGCCCATCCTGCACCTGCGGTCTGCGCCCGGCTGCTCATCCGGCCCCGCGCGAGCATGGCGGCATGCAGAGTGACATGCACGCCCGACATGCTCCTGTTGACGCGGCTAAGCCTGTCCCGCACTTTTTTTATCCAGAAGCTCTTTATGCATGCGCTGGGCAGACTGCGACCATGTTCAGGCTTGCCTCGCGCGCAAGCCCCGCTGTGGCCGTGTGGCAAAGGTGCTCGCGGTGCGCGTGTGGCCGGCAGGAATGTGAGCCCGATGGTGAGCACCAGCCTGTCGGGCAAGGGCGAGCGGGCAGCGGTGCTCCCGCGGCAGCCCTGCGGGCATGCGCCAGCCCCGCTGCTGGGCAAAGCGGTGGCCGGCGTGTCTGCTTTTGCTTTCCAGGTGACCCTCGTGCCCTTGGGCTAGGTGTCGAGCGCTTCTGATGCCATGGCAGCTCCTGATGCCAAAGCCCGTTGTTTGATCTCGTAAGACTTGCCTTTCTGCGATGCCTGGTGCCTGGGCAGGACACGACGCAGGCAGCAGATCATATTATGTCGCCTTGCACCCATACAGGACCCCCACTGTGCTCTGCGCCGTCCTCACAGCGCACACGGCAGCCACGAGGCTGCGGCGCGCCTGCAGCCAGACTGCTGGCACGGTAGTGACATCGCTTGGTTGGGCAGCACGGGGCTTACGCTCCTGTTATCAGGCCAGCGCGGGGCGGCGCGTAGGGCAGCAATGCGCACGTCGTGGCGGAGGTGCTGGTCGACGACATGCCGGCGCTGCTGCACGCGCTGCCGCGCGTACCCTGGCGGCGCGGGCGGGCCTGGTGCCAGCCCGCGCCGCATGTGCTGCAGGCCGCGGCCGCGCCAGGGCGAGGCACCATCCGGCTCATGGCCCCGGCCGCCCACCCAGCGCTGGCCGCTCTGCGCGGCTGCCGCCAGGCCGGCGCCCCTTGCCTGCCGAGCGCTGCTGCGGTCGAGGCGCGCTCCTCTATCACTCTTGCTGGCCCAGGCGTGCTTGCCTGCCTGCCATGTCTGCGGGCACCCAAGATTTCTCAAAGCGCCTGACCCAGGCTCTGCAACGGGGGCAGCTGGCGCATGCGGCCGGGAGGGCGCTGTCGGCGTCGTCGCCATCAGGGAGCACGCCGATGCTGCGCGGTGCGGCGCTGGGCTCGGCGGCCTGGCCGCGCGTTTCGTCATGGCTCCTGGTAGTCAGCGTCGCGCTCGCGTCCGGGACGTGCCGGGTCGCCGCCGAGGCAGGGCACGCCGAGTGCGCCGCACTCAAAACCACCTGGGTGCTGCTGTGCTGCTGTCCAGCGTGGCCTTGTGCAGGCTAAAGAAAGCAAAAAATACGCAGGGCTGAGCACTGCTACATGCAGTGCAGCTTTGCTGCAGCAGCACCGCGGGAAGGTGCTGCCGCAGCGCGCGGTGCAGCGGCGGGGAGATTCGGCGCGCCGCTGCAGCTGCTGGGGCCTCGCAGCACTGTTCGGCACTGCCGCACCGCCTGCGTGAGTGTGCCCCGGGCGCCTGTTCAGCCAGTGAGTCCCCGCGCAGGCTCCTGCAAAGTCGCTGCTCAGTGCGGCATCAAGTGACGGCCATGTGACGGCGGTCTGACCCAGGACGGCGGCTTTGGCACCCCACTGGCAGCGCTGGAGGGCGCGCTGCAGGCGGCGGCGTGGCTGGCATGCGCCTCGCATGCAGCGCCGCTCAACACACAGCTCGTGCAAGTGCCCGCGTATGCAAGCGGGGCCGGCACGGCGCCCGCATGGGCCCTTGCAGCCCCGGACGGTGCTGCTGCCCTTCTCGAGGACAGCGGCGCTGCAGCCGCTCGCTGCTCTGGCCTGCGCTTTCTGAGCACCCACGCGGCACACACGCCCGCAAGCGAGGCGCATGCAAGGGCGTGCACAGGGCAGGCAGCGGCGAGCCATGTGCTGTATGAGATTGCGTGGCAGGCCGCGGGGCCCGCGGGCACCGCAGACGGCCCGCCTGGCCCCGCCTGGGTGGTGCGGGCGCCCGGCGGCGCGCTCACGCGAGCCCGCGGCACTTTGCATGAGCCTGTGCAGGCGACCATGCACGCCCTGGCGGTGCTGCAGACCGCTGCGAGCGGCCGCGCAGCTCTGCAGGCGCGCGTTCACACCTGCTGCGCGCTTGACTGCATGCGCCCTACGAGTAAAGTGCGCTTTTTTAGAGGCTCAATGTTGACAGAGCCGTGCCACGTAAAAGCAATGCAGCGCCTTCAGCAGACAACGCGTGATGACATGCTGCGGCCCAGGTTGCTCTGAGGACGCGGCGCGTGGCAACAAGCGCGCCGAGCCCGGCCAGGCGCCGCCGCAGCGCCTGCGCGGCTGCGGCCAGCGCCTGGGCAGCGCTGCGCGTAGCGGCCTCCGAGAGCCAAGCCACCTCCTTCACAGGCCTCCAAATCGACCTGGAGGCGCCGAACCGCGCGCGCTCATCAGCTGGAGGGCCACACGCATCACGGCTGGCGCTGGCTGGGGGTGCGCGCTGCGAGGCGCGGCTGCTTCCGTGCAGGGCGGCCTCGCCACTCGCGCAGGTGCTATTCCTTCATGCAGCTATTGACGTGCTAGTGGCACGCACTTGTGATCATCATACACATTAAAGCCAGATCAGAACGTGCGGTAGGGTACGCTTGGGCCGGCATGGGCGGTGCCGGGCGGTGCTGGCGCGCTGGGCGCCCTGGCCGCGGGGTGGCTGGCCGGCAATGGGGCTGTGCAGCTGCGCCTGCTCGGCCGGTCCGGATGCGGTGGTCTAGTCAACAGGAGGCTCCGTGACCTGCTCAAGGCCGAGACGCTGGCCTGCGTGGCGCTCGTCAGGTACATTAGCTGCAGCAGTCCCGACCTGACAGAGTGTGACTAGGCTGGTTGCAGCCAGCTGAGATGCCACGCTTTTGTTTGTCCGCCAGGTGCGACGTTGCGCTGCGGGATGAGGCGGCCGCTGCCCTCGGTGGCGGACGAATTATCTGGGGCATGCTCCATGCGGGCGGCGTGCTGCATGATGCCATCATGCTCCGCCAGACACCGAGCCAAGTCCGCGCGGTCTTTGCGCCCAAGCATGCCGGCGCTGCAAACATGCTGTGGGTAAGCACTCGCATCTGCTCTGCTACCATTTCTGCTTCCCTCAGAAGACCAGCACATGCAAGAACGTTTGGCACAGCATGTACCCGCACGCATGACAATCCTGCATATGTAGCCGAGTTTGTCACCATGACAGCCTTGATTTTCCTGAATCGGCATGCACACTGGCGGCAGGCCAGCAGCTGCATGCCAGTGGAGACATACCTGCTCTTCAGCAGCGTGGCAGCGCTGACAGGGCCGTCAGGGTCCGCCTCCTATGCGGCTGCAAATGCCGCGATGGACGCTGCCGCAGAAGGCTGCAGTATGCAAGGCAGGCAACTGCGCCATAGTTAGATTGGCAAAGGCACCTCAAGCATGCAGCACCTGGCGACGCCGCTGCTGTGCTCTTGGTGCCCGGGCTATGTTATTGGTCTTGCAGTGTATGCGCAATCCTGATGTCAGATATGCTTCAGCTCACCTGCAATATGCGCTGCGCGGCAGGGCGCCCAGCGGCGAGCGTGCAGTGGGGTGCCTGGCAGGGTGTGGGCATGGTGGCGTCCAGCGCTGCCGTGCTCGGCCGCATGCGGCGCAGCGGCATGGGCACTCTCAGCCCCTTGATCGGACTGTACGCTCTGGGGCGCCTGCTGCAAGCATGCAGTGCGGCACAGGTACTCATCCGACCTCCCCTCTCTCCAGCCTTCCATCCTTGCGTCCATGTGTACACCTTCTCCACATGGAACAAGGCGTTGCAAGTCTGTTGCTGACAGGTGGGCATGAGCCCTGACCTTCCACTTGCATCCGACAGGTGGCCGCCGTGCCTTTTGACTGGATGGTATTTTACAGACAGCTCCAGGACATGCAGTCTTTCTATGCCGAGCATGCTTCGGCGGGCTCACCTCGTCTGCAGCAGGCTGTTGGCAGCCTCACTTCAGCGGTCACTGAAGCCCCAGAGCAGATCCGGGACCACTTGCCCCTGGGCCCACCAGCACCAGACAGCGAGCTGCTTGACTTGGTTGTGGGCCTTGTGAGCGCGGCGGCGGGGAAGGCTGTCCACCCAGACATGGCTCTGGCACAAGCGGGCGTCGACTCTCTAGGTGAGGCCATCTGCTGCACATGTGCATGCGCATCATAACAAGCATGACATTCATAGCTGGTCTGGCGGGGGCTGGGACAGGCTCGATAGAACTCTGCCGTGAGCTCGGGCGCGCTACCGGGCTGTCGCTGCCAGCCACCTTGGTTTACAAGCATCCCACCGCGCGCGCCATTGCCATGCTGCTCGCCAGCTCCACGCCACAGCCTGGTGCGCTGCATACGCGGATGAGCTCGGACCTACAGCCAGGCATGCTGCGGACCCTGCTTGCCACCACGTCCAGTCTACTAAGAGATTCACACTCACAGCGCCCCCCTGCAGCACTCGGGTGCGTTTGGCACTGCCGTACAAGAATTTTGCATGCTCGCAGGGCAACATGCAGCGCGTGGGAGTGCGCAAATCCTTCCAGTGCTTGATGTGGACGCGCTTGTCCTGGCAGCCGTGCAGCGCCTGGTCGGTGCTGACGCCGGCCCGCACACGCCGCTAATGCAAGCTGGGATGGACTCCCTGGCGGCTCTGGAGTTGCGCAACGAGCTGAGCAGGTGCGCATTTATCTGTATGTCTGCCACAAACTCACTGTTCGCGTCATATAACAATGTTGCAGGAAATGCAGGCGTGTCAGGTCTGACCTGAACAGGGCACAGGGTGCTTGGGATTCACCTGCCTGGTACAGCGGTCTTCGACTTCCCCACACCGTCTGCGCTGGCGGCCTGCTGCGTAGCACAGCTGCGGCCTTCTCTAGCAACAGACCATGCCGCCGTGCGGCTGTCCCCGAGGACGCTGACCATGTCAGACAGGTGCCAATATTGCAATACCTGCCGGTGTACATGTGCAAACATCACACGTGCCCTGATACATATGGGTGTTGCTCCAGGCCGAGGAATGCACTTGTGTGCATGGATGCAAGCGCGTCACGTTTTCCAGGTCAGCCCCTTGGTGTGGCCGACACCGCAAAGCGAACGCCCCTGGAGCGCTGGGATGTGGATGCCGCGCATGTTCCCAAACGACTAGGGACGCGCTTTGGCAGGTGACACTTGGTCTGTTGCCTGCATTGCTGCCACCTGTTTCTGCGTGTCGTCAAATGGCAGCCATACAATGACAAGCATGAACGCAGGTTCCTGGACAACATCGACCTCTTTGACACCCACAGCTGCAGCATTACGCCCGCAGAAGCACTTGTCCTGGACCCACAGCAGCGCATCATACTCGAGGCACTCCCAGCCCTGTCTGCAGCAGGTGACGCACCCTGCGCATAGCCATTTCACACCATGTGGCTGCTTACACAGGATGCACGGTCTGTGCTGGGAGCGTGGGAGTCTTGCGAGGACTCAGCCAGCGGCGTCTGTGCGACCTCCGTCGTCACCTGCCTGTCCTTCTGGGACTACTCCCTACTCACCACGGCGCGCACCACACGTGTGCAGCCGAGAAGCAGGAGCAGCACACATCGTGGGGGGCTGAAGCACTGCTGGAAGCTGCAGGGACCCGGCAGCGAAGCTTATAAGACGACAGGGCGCTGCTTCAGTGTGGCTGCCGGCCGCGTCGCCTTCACATACGCGCTCAAGGGCGCGCTGCCGATGTCACCCTGGCTCATGCATGTGCCCAACTTGCACAAGTGCGTGCGCTCGGTGATGGGCTGCACATCGCGCAGGGCCAGCGCTGGCCGTGGACACAGCGTGCTCGTCCTCGCTGACAGCGCTGCAGCTGACAGCCGGCCTGCTGCGCGCGCGCGCATGCGGCCGCGGCCTGGTCGCAGCGGCGCTGCTGACGCTGGAGCCTGCGACTGTGGGCGCGCTGGCGGCCGCGGCCATGCTCGCCCCCGACGGGCGCTGCAAGGCGCTCGATGCTGCGGCAGACGGGTGCCGACCTCGTGACTTAAAACGCTAAATGCCTGATTTGCGGCTGCTGCTGCAAGTACAGTGCACCTTGAATTGACTACTAATGCCCAGCGTGCTGACATGCAGAACGCACGGCATGGCAGATGAAGCTGATGAGCTCCTCCTCCAATCTGCTGAAAAGGTATGACGGTGTTGGTGCGGCAGGTACGGACGCGGCGAGGCGTGCGCAGTCCTGGGGCTGAGCCTGCGTGAAAAAGACGAGGGGCCCGCCGACGGCCTGGTCTTGCTGGGCAGCGCGGTCAACCAGGATGGCCGCTCCAGCAGCCTCACTGCGCCGCACGGGCCCTCGCAGCAGCAGGTCTGCTGCCGGCCTCAGCTGGTGTGCTCTGATGCGTGATGTGGTGCAGACTCCCACATGGGATGAGCCAGTAAACCAGCAAGCTGACCAGCAGACCCACATTTTGAAAGGCATGGGCCATGCGAAGCATCCATGTGGGCCATGGATGTCGAGCCATTACGTTTCAGCGGATGAAATGCCGCAGGTCATCAGGGCCGCCCTGGTCGATGCGGGCTTGAGCGCCGACGCGCTCCAGTGCGCGGAGCTGCACGGCACGGGCACGCCGCTGGGCGATCCAATTGAGGTCGGCGCGCTCGCTGCTGTGCTCGCGGCGGCGGAGGAGCGCGCAGCGCCGCTCCTCCTGGGCGCCGCAAAGGCGCACCTGGGTCACGCCGAGCCGGCTGCGGGGGCGTCCGCAGTCGTGCGCTCAGATGCGAGGCATGCTCGCCATGCGCTTGCAAATGCGTCGCCGCACCGCTGGAACCGTCTCATGCACTCGCACCATTTACAGGCCGTTTGCTCTCATTCAAGAGGGGCCTCTGACATGCTGAACAACAACAACAACAATAACAACAAAATATTTGTTGAAAACAGACCGCTTGTCTGACACTGAGATGCAAAGGGTTGCGCAGGTCGGGGCAGGCGCTGCTCCCTGTCATCCTGCATCTGACCCGCGTCAACCCGCACGTTGCCTCCGCTCTGCCGCCGCAGTGTTCTGGCGCCCCTCCGTTGGCACGCATGGCCCGCCAAGCAGGCGGCACTCCGACCTGCGTGCGAGCATGCACTGCTGGCCGCGCGGGCGTCAGCGGAGTCAGCGGATTCGCCTTCCAGGGCACCAATGCACACGTCATCGTGACCAGGTGCGGCTATAATATGCTGATGGCATGCTGAGGCAGGGCTCAGACAAACAGTGCCTAGTTCAACTCATCCTTTGCAACTCCGCTGCAGACAGTGCATGCCTTGTACCCGAAGGCAGTGTGTTTGCCGCGCAGACTGCCGCAGGCTCATTCTTCACCGGCCTTGCCGCACTGGGACCATCAGCGGCACTGGCACCTCCCGCGCGCGCACCGCTTGTGGACCAGCGCGGGCGCCGGGCCGCAGCCCCATTTCGCACAGCTTCACGCAGACCTAGGCCGCGCGGCACTGGCAGAGCTGCGGCAGCATCGCGTGGCGGGGCGCCTGCTGCTGCCTGGTGCCGCCATGTTCGAGGCCTGCCACGCTGCCAGCGCCACACTGCTCGGCGCGCCACAGCTTTGCTCTTTGCTCTGTTGAGGTTGGCCCACTCACGTCTCGTGATTACTTGTGTACTTCCTTTCAGGTACAAACCCCTCAGTCTCGTGTTGAACCTGGGTCACTTCGAATAAACCTTGAGCCCAGTGAGGGTGTTGCAGGGAATGTGCCGCCGGGCCAGCACGCACTTGCGGACGTCGTCATCCATGCTCCAGTATTGCTGGCCGAGTTGACCGGGCGTGGCGGAGGACGCACGCATCTCGTATGCACGGTGACAGAAACTGGTGTCCTTGCGCTCAAGCCCGCGCGGGGCAGGTACGCAAACTGCATTTGCTTGAAATGCAGCTCTGTGGGTCTGGCAGACCCAGGCACATGTGGACCTTTGCTGCATTACCTATCAGTGCAATTCATTTCAACATCGTCGGTGCTTGCAGGGACCCTACGTACCTAACTGCGCGCTGTACAACAGTGCTAATAGCCAAGGCCAAAGAGGCTGCATATAGCAGCTCGCTCCTCTGCCACCGCATATACCACCCACCGCGTGGATTTGTCAGTCGCGGAGCTGGCACATGCTGGATCGACATGCAGGCACGCCCAGGAGTTTGTGCCAAGCTCGTGTACAGCATGCGCCTTCAGCGCGCACATGGTGACAAGCAAGGAAGCAGGGTGTCAGCCGCGACGGCTACGCTGCGCATCCGGCTGCCGTGGACGCGTGCACGCATCTGGGCGCCCTGCCTGACACGGATGCCTCGGCCCGTGGCGGTCTGGCTTCTGCAGCGCGAGTGCCCGTTGCGCTGGACGCGCTCGCATTGACTCCAGCCGCCCAGGCGCGAGGCTCATGCAATCCCGCCTGAACGCTGGCAGTCCCGTAGCAAGCTTATGGAGGTGGCTGCTGTCAAGCGTGACAGCCGCGCGAGCATAGCTCCTGACTGCCTGCAGGAGGCGCGGCCCAGCGCCAGCTGCACGGATGGCCGCATGCTGCCGAGCGGCTCACGAGCCTGCTCGTTTGCCATCCTCGCTCTGTCGGGTGCCGCTGCAGTGGACATGCACGGGCTCACGTCGCAGCCGCTGCGGTCGGCAGCCTCCCCAAGCCTTCTACGGGCTGATGTTCCCCGGGCGTGGCGGAGCAAGCTTTTATATGAGCAGCAGTGGCATGCAGCACAGCCAGCAGAGCTGCGGCAGGCGCCACGCAGTGCGCGCGGCAGCGGCAGCACGGGTGCTGCATGGCGGCCTGGCCGGCACGCGGGCCCGCCCGAGCAGCGTGGCAGTTGGCGCGCTGCGCTGCACGCTGGGGGCGGCGCCGCACAGGCAGCGCGCGCCAGCTGCGCGCTCGCGCGCCAGGCGCGCGCCGGCACCCTGCCGGCGGCCCTCCTCACGCGGGCAGCGCAGTCTGCAGGTGGGTCTGCTGGGAGCGCTGCGATGGTTTCACAGAAGTGTCATTGAGAACGCCGTGTGTGGACGGGGCGCTGCGGCGCAGGTGCGGGCGCGGGGCGGCATGAAGCAGATGCGGCGGGGGCCGCCGTCTGGGGCGTTGTGCGGGCGCTGCTGGCGGAGGAGCCCGGGCGGGCGCGCGCTTTGGTCGATGCGGACCCATATGCCGTCGCGTGCAGGAGGGCCGGCGACCCTCAGACGGAGGTTGTGCGAAGCGGCTGCTCGTTCGCTGCGAGGTATGGGTGCCATGAGTTTACGCAAGCGTCATGGACACTGTCACGCGTCACAGGCATGCACTGCACCCAGCGGGACTCCGTTGTGCTGTGCGCAGGCTGCTGGCCGCGGAGCTGCCCACAGCTGAGCAGCCGGCTGCATGCGCAGCGTCAGTGAGCTGCCACCTCGTGACTGGCGGCTTGGGGTCCCTGGGCATGCTCTGTTCGCGGTGGCTGCTCGCGCGCAGCGCGGGCGCGGGCTCGCAGCATGTGCTGCTGCAGGGCCGGTCCGGCCGGGGCGCGACGGCCGGGCTGCTGTCCGGCGCTGCAGCGCTTGGGGCCCAGACGGCGGTTGTGCACCTGCAGCGGTGCGATGCGGCCTGCACGGAGGAGGCGCTGCATCACATGCGCGGAGTGGTGCAGGCGCGCAACAGTATGCTACGACTGCATGGCCTCGAGTTGATGCCAGTCTAACCCGAACCCCAGCAGGGCATGAACTTGTGCTTGGCGTGCAGGGAGGGCTGGCCGCCCGATGCACTGTGTTGCATGCGAGCGGCGTGCTTGCAGACGCCCTCCTCGCCAAGCAGACTGCACCTGACATCCGCGCAATCTTCTCGTCCAAGGTCCCTGTCGTGCGCGCATGTCATGCAGCCGTGGACAGCTGTCGTTCCTGCCGCTTACAGGCAGCACCTCTGCGCGCATGCGCAGGTGGCTGGCGGGCTGTTGCTGTTGCAGGGCATGAGATGCGCGCCGATGCAGCACATGGTGTACTTCTCTTCGGTGTCAGCCACGCTGGGCAACGCGGGCCAGGCCGCATATGCGGGCGCCAACGCCGTCTTGAACTCCACGGCTGCTCAGTCGCAGTCACACGTGAGCACGGCATCATGCTCCAGGGGGCACAAGCTCTAGCTGCCAGCGCGCCAGAGACCCCACACAGTGTTGGGGCCTGTATGAGTTATTGCTCAGCACCTACATGCCATGAATCGCATATCCCATGCAGGGGACCGCAACCGTGGCAGTCGGCTGGGGCGCATGGTCTGGCAGCGGCATGGCTGCTCGGAGTGCGCTGCTGCTTCAGCGCCTGGGCCGCCAAGGCGCGCGCTGCCAAACAGCTGACTGCTTTCATTTGGACAAACACCGCGCATGCCTGAGCCCGGCTGCGGGACCCCACAGGACTGGAGGCGCTGCAGCCAGCGCAAGGTTTGGCTGTGCTGGCCGCCCTCGTCAGCACACGCGGCAGGGCGGCCGCTGCGCCGCACTGGGTTGCCAGCCCTCTTGCTGTGGATAGGCTGCTGCGCTCCCGCCCGCAGCTGGCCTGCGTGCTCAGCAGCCTGGCACAGCCGCGGCTCCCTGCTCTGCCCAACGCGCAGCTGGCAGCGCCGGTGCATGCGGCAAGCCCTGCAGCCTGCGTCATAGCCGCACACGCCGGAGCGTCTGCTGCATGCGTCCACTCCCGGCTTGCTGCCCTGGTTGCACAAGTGCTCGGCGCGGATGTGCCTGCAGACCAGCCACTCGTTGAGGTACGGGCCAATGGCAAAGCGTAGAACTGTGTCGCCCGTGGGTTATCACGGCGTCAGATACTAATAGGTGTCACATTGCAGGCTGGACTGGACTCCCTTGGCGCAGTCGAGCTGCGAGACGCCATTGAGCGCGGGTTCGGGGTCAGCCTGCCAGCCATCGCTGCCTTCGACTATCCCACTGTCAGCCGGCTCGCAGCCTTCATCAGCCACATGCAGCTGCCAGGCCGGCCTGCTCAGAGCGGCATCGGGAACCTGCAGGCAAATAACGCCTTGGGGACAACAGCGTCTGCAACTGTACTTCCGCGGCTCAGGGCAGTGCTGGCCGATATCCTAGGAATGCCTGTCACAGACGACCAGCCACTCGTGGAGGTGGGCACGCCGGACGTGTCCACAGTGCTTCAGGCAGACATGTCACATGCATTCTGTTGGCGTGCATGTACGTTGGTGCACACACTTCACAACCAACCGCTCACTCTGTGCTGACACGTGGGCGGTGACGGGAAGGCGGGCTTGGACTCCCTGGGCGCTCTGGAGCTGCACGGCGCCATAGCAGACGCGTTCGCCATCCAGTTGCCCGCGACCGCGTTTGACTTTCCATCACTTGCAGCACTGGCTGCCCGCATCCTGCAGCTTGCGCAGCCCGCGCCCGCCGAGCCACATGCCGTCCGCACTGGTGTAGACGCGCTCGATGCCACCGAACGCATGCAGTGCTATGTGCTCGGCATCGGATGCAGGTTTCCTGGCAACAGCTCACGGACAGGCACGGCCTGCAGCGCTGCGCGCGCCTGCGTGCTCACAGGGACAGCCGCGCGAGCGTCTGAGCCATGCAGGGCGCGTGTGCAGGGTATCCCGCATTCTGCAGCACCTTCCAGGGGGAGACCTCACTGCAAGGTCAAGCGCCGCTGCAGCGCTGGGACGTCGATGCACACTACGACCCCTCCGGCGCTCCTGGCAAGGCGTACGTGATGGCCGCCGCCTTCTGTCAGGCACGAGCCCGCGCAGGTCAGCGCGATGTCGCGTGAGGTGCTGCCCTGCGCGCACGACAACACCCGGCCGACCGCGCTGCAGGATGCGGACCTCCATGACGCCCTCTTCTTCCGCCACCGGCGAGCCGAGGCGGTGGCCATGGACCCGCAGACGCGCCTGCTGCTGCAGGTGCAGTCGACATGGCATTGTGCGGTGGGTGCTCACCCTCAGGGAGCGCGGTCTTCTCAGGCTTGAGCCACGCGCAGGTGACGGCTGAGGTCCTGGGCGCAGCAGACGTGCAAGCCATGGGGGAGCCTGGCTGGGCCCGCCACACCGGCACCTACGTGGGCTGCATGTTCACCGACTATGGTGCGCCCGCCACGCACTTGCAGCAGCGCTCAACCACCGTGCTCCCCATCCTGCCGCACAAGGAGGACTGACACAATTGATGAGCGATAACTTGCCATGTCGCGCCGCAGGCGCACTGCTGCGTGACGCATACGGCATCGGGTCCACCGCGGCGGTGATGACGGGCGTGGGCGCACCCTACCAGGGAGGCCGGCTGGCATACACATTCAATCTGCAGGGCCCATGCAACAACATCGACACGGCCTGCTCGTCATCGCTCGTGGCCGCCCACAATGCGCACCATGGCACGCCCGTTGCGCTGCTGCAGCACGCGCGGCGACAGCGCATGCACCCGAACCACCTGTCTTAGGATCATTGGACTGCGCAGGCATCCGTGGAGGGGCTTGCAAGTCCGCTGTGGCGGCGGGCATCAACCTCATGCTTCACCACGACACCACCACCGGCATATGCCAGCTGCAGGCATGCCAGACCGCTGACCGGACATGTACCCGGTAACCCAGGCACCTGCCACACACTCTGCTCGTGAGGCCTGACTAACTTTTGGACATGCCAGGCTCTGTCATCCGTGGGCCGCTGCAAGACGTTTGACGCGGCGGCCGATGGCTATGGCCGCGGCGAAGCCATTGTGGCCATGGTGCTGCACTCTGCAGCTGCTGGGCCGCCCCAGCCAACACTGGCGCTGATGTGCGGCAGCGCGGTAAATCAGGACGGCCGCTCCAGCAGCCTCACCTCCCCCAACGGGCCCTCGCAGCAGGTGATGCCTGCCGAGGCCCCTTGCCCGCACCAGGCACAGCATGGTAAACATCCGTGCTGTCTGCATAAGTGCCGCCAGGCATGCCGAGTGCTGTCAGGTAGAGTTCCCTCAGCATAGTACAGTCGCTGCACCGCCGTGGGGCGCTAAAGCGCGACTTGGTGCAGGCGCTGGTGGCGAGTGCGCTGGTCACGAGCGGCTGGGAGCCAAGCAGCGTGGCCGCTCTAGCCGTGCACGGTACTGGGACGCCGTTGGGCGACCCCATCGAGGTGTCGGCCCTGGCTGGCGCACTGGCAACAGGGAAGTCGCCAGGGCCGCCCGTGATGGCGTCCGTGAAGGCGCGCGCGCCCTTCCTAGTGCTGCCCAGCAAATCAGGCTCCTGGGGGCGCCAGGTGGCAGGTCACCAATGTGCAAGTGCCTTCAGCGGTGCACATGCCGCATGCAGACACAGGAACGCTCCTGCCGCAGGCGTGCTTCGGGCACACGGAGGGCGCTGCCGGGCTGACGGGCGTGTTGGCGGCGCTGCATGTGGCGGCCGCACGTGCTGCGCCAGCTGTGAACTGCCTGCGCACCGTCAATGCGCATGTCTGCGCCGCACTGGACGGCTGGTCGAGCGCAGCCGCAACTTCGCCGGCGCTGCCCCGCCAGTCGGCTCCCCATGTGACGCCACTGGCCGTAAACGCGCGAGTGTCAGGCACGGCATGTCCTCGCTCCTGGACTCGCTCCGTGTTCAGGAAGCTGCCGGCTCAGGCGCTGAACGGCCACGCATGCGCCGTGCCAGGCACCAGCTCCTTCGGCATGAGCGGCATCAACGCGCACGCGCTGCTGCAGGCTTGCAGCCGCATGCCACATGCGCAGGCTGATGCCGCGCCCATGATCTGGCAGCCTGCGCGCGCCTGGCCAGGTCCCTTTCTGCACCGCCTGGCGCATCCCGCACTGTGCACTGCCCGCCATGCCAGGTAAACGGCACTCCCTGCTGGGTGGGTGTTGAGAGCACCTGGCGCTCCCACACGCAAGGAGCCCTTGAGTGGTATGCATGGGCATGGCGACAGGTTCTCAGCAGACTTGCGAGCGCCGGCGCTGGCGTTCCTGGCAGACCACAGAGTGCAAGGCGTGGTGCTGCTTGCTGCGGCGGCCATGCTGGAGATCGCTGTGGCCAGCAGCCGGGCGATGCTTGGCGACCAGGAAGGCAGCCCGGCAGCACTAGCGCGCATCAGTTTCGATCGCCCGCTCGCCCTGCCGCGGGCAACAACGTGGGTGCCACCCCTGCCTGCCCAGGCATGGCACGCGGTCGCGCAGGCTCAGCCGCTGTGAAGCGGGCGTTGCACGCAGGGAGATGGCGGGCGTGAACAGCGTAACAGACCTGGCTCGTGGCACCATGGAGCTGTGGAGCCCCGGGCAGAAAGCCTTTGCGTTTGCGCGCTGCAGCACCGCGGCCCAGAGTGAACACACTGCCGCACAGGTCGCGGAGCGGCAGGCTGTGCTGGCTGTTTTGCCGCCAGAGCCTTCGGCAGCTGGGGCAGCGGCTGTGGGCGTGCTACCCCGTGCACGGGTTGCAGGTCTGCGCATGCGGCTGATGCTAACAGGCATGCTGCCTCTGCCCACAGGCCAGCATGTTTGCTGGTCCTCACTCGCGCCTCTGCCTTCCTTGCAGGGTACATCCTGCATCCGGCTGTTGGCGATGCGGGGCTCCACCTGTGCGCGGTGCTTGCCGTCGGCGCCGCCCCTGTCCCGGTAGCGGCCGCAGCGTACAGCGTGTTTGACGCTGCGGATGCCTGGGCGGGCGGTTGGGGCACCGCGGCGACTGCCAATGCAGATGATGCAGGCTCTCAGACGAGCGGGGTGACATGGCGCGGCAGCGTTGCGCGCATGCGCAGAGTGAGCACGGCGCTCCGCGGGCTGCTGTCGAGGCGCACCGCAGCCTGGGGCCGTGCGGCGCCACTGCGCACCCAGGCGTGCAAGTGCCGCTGCGTGGTGTTTGCATAGTGCTCTGGGGCACAGTACACACTCACAAGCCCGGGGTTGTGATGCAGGACACGCGCATGCCCATGTATGCCAGCAGCCGCCAAGCTGTGCTGCCTGCAAGCAGCGCGGCTTGGGCGCTCGGCGAGCAGGCCCGGCCGCCGCTGGCAGCGGGCATGCGCAAGGAGACCGCCACGCTGCGGCTGTGGATCCGAGCTGAGGAGCCCGCAGTTGCCGCTGCAGCGTGCCTGCATCGCCTGCAGACACTCCAGGACGGCCGGCCGACTATCGTTGTGACAGCCAGCCGCAGCACGTCGTGCCAGCCCGGTGCCGGCTGCTCGTCTGCTGCCGCGGCCGCGCAGGCGCTGCAGCGCGTCGCCGCTGCCGAGCGCGGAAATGCCAGGCTTGCCTGCGCGAGCATATGCAGCCTGACTGCACGTGCGTCACGCCGCGAGCTGATGATTGGCCTGGGCGCCAGCGAGGTCTTGGGCCCCCAGGACCATGAAGGGCGCTGCGTCCTGCGCGAGCTCCTGCTGCCGCTGCTCCCCAGCGCCCGCAGGCAGCCAGGGGTTCTGAAAGGCAGCATGCTGGATGGCGCGAGGGGTCCAGTGATCGTCACGGGCGGCCTGGGCGGCCTGGGCCGCCTGTCAGCGCAGTGGCTGCTCCTAGGCCCGGCCCCAGCACCCCTGCTTCTTTTCGGCCGGAGCGGCCGCGCGGAGCCTGGCGCGGCCCTGTTGGGGCTGGCCGCTGGCCCAGTGCTGATTCAGGCCGACCGCTGTGATCTGGCCACCAACTGCGAAGTCGCCGCCAGCATTCCCCGTGCCACAGCGGCACTGCTGCATGCGGGCGGGCTGCTGGCCGATGGCCTGCTGGAGCGGCAAGGCATGGGCACTCTGCGGCCGGTGTTTGCGCCGAAGGTCGCGGGCGGGCGGGGTGTGCTGGCGCGCCTGGCAGCGGGGGCGGTGGCTGCCACCGTGCTGTTCTCGTCCATCGCAGGACTGATGGGCAGCGCGGGGCAAGGGAGCTACGCGGCTGCAAATGCTGCCCTGGACGCCATGGCATGCATGCACAGCAGCCAGGTGCGGAGCATAATGAAGAAGCTCTCAACATCAAGAGCCATCAGCCGTGCTTGTGCACGGCGCACTATCCACCAGGTATACAGCGGGGAGAGCCGCATGCGACTAAGTGCGGTGGTCTGGCCGTGTGCAGGGCCGTCCCTGCACAAGCGTGATGTGGGGCGCATGGGCCGGTCATGGCCTGGCAGCCCGATCTGCGGGCCTCCTGGCGCGCCTGGCCCGGCAGGGTCATGGCGCCCTTGCGCCAGCCACCGGCCTTGCTGTGCTTGCGGCTGCCCTACGCGGCACACCCAGCCAGCTGCCACCCACTTTGGCAGCCAGCGTCTTTGACTGGCCCGTCTTCCTCAAAGGTGTGCACAGGCCCAAGCCGCCTTCCCTTTGCGCTGTGCTTGTGCCACAACAGCGCTAGGAAGCATGTCATGCCGTTTCACATGACATGTGGTCCAGCAGGGCGCCTCCAAAAGGAATCGACCATGTTCGACCAGTTTGCCACAGATAGAGCATGCATGGCAGCCGCAGCACCGGCCGCCGTGCATGCTCCGGAAGCGGGCTTGGAAGCACTGCACGTCTTACAGGGTGAGAGTTACAGTTCCCCAGGTATTATCCTCAAGGCATGTCACTGCTTGATATCCCCTGCCTTGCATGTTGCAGGCATCGCCGCAGACGTGCTCGGCAGGACCATCGGCCAAGACGAGCCTTTCATGGCCGCTGGCCTCGATTCACTGGGTGCCATAGAGTTCCAGAGCGCCATAGCGGCACGTTTTGGGACGAGCATGCCAGCCACGCTCGTGGTTGACTTCCCCACCATCCGCAGTCTGTTACCAGCTGTGGTGTCGCGCGCGCAACCCCTGCAGCCGACAAGGGTCCAAGGTACGGCCGCATGGCAGCACCAGCACGCAGGCACTGAGGGGCGGGCCGCTGAGGTGCTGCAGGAGACTCTGGCCGTGATTGCAGACGTGCTGGGCGGCTCGATTCAGGCCGACACACCTTTCATGGAGGTGAGGCGGCTCCCTTGCTTGTCTCTTCCTGCTCCTTGTCAGCCTTCTTGTCTGCACACGTCAGCGTGTCGACACTGAAGAATGCTCCTTGTGCAATGTTGTAGAGAACGCACTGACGCACATGCCCAAGCGTGTATGCAGGCGGGCCTGGACTCGCTGGGCGCCGTGCAGTTGCACACAGCACTGGCAGACCGCTTCGGCATGGCGCTGCCATCGACAGCCCTGTTCGATTACCCAACAGCTTCTGGAGTTGCTCAGTACATCATGGCGCGCCTTCACGCGAGTCCGCAAGGTCGCGCAACCCAGAGCACTGTCTCTGGCAGCGTGCCGGGCATGCAACGCCTCGCGCCTGTGCACGTGGTGGATGCTTCCTCTCAATACCCGGAGGCAGCGGTGGCAGGTATGACTCTTGCTCAGAGCCCCAAGCTGCACAGATAGTTATAAGTCATGCTCACTTGATATCCCGGCCGGACTGGTCTCCAGGCAGGAGAGCTTTTGCCGCGGGTGTACTTGCTGGCGCTGACGTGCAGACACACACGCCGCTGCAACGCTGGGACGCCAAGCGTCTGCACAACACATTGGGCGGGCCTGGCACCATTGCGACGCGATTTGCCGGCTTTCTGGAAGGCGCAGAGGCCTTTGATGCCGCGGCTTTCCAGCTCGCCAGCAGCGAGGCTGCTGTGCTGGACCCCCATGCGCGCCTGCTCCTGCAGCACACTCAGGTGTGATGCCCTCACTGCCTTCTGGCGCCGTGCTGTCTGCCCACTCGCGCTGCCACTGGTGAGCGGCATGTGGCTGTAATTTGATCTCAGAAGAGTGCCCAATCAGTTCATGATGTGCCGTGGTGCTGCAGGAGGTCCTGGCAGCAAGCAGGACAACATCAAGTGCAGGGAGGCTGGTTGGCGTGTACGTTGGCTGCATGTGGGCGTCTGACTATGTTGAAACCCTGCCCTCACTGGTGCGCCTGCGTGCAAAGTTCGTTCCTTAGAAGACATGACATTGGCATGAGAGTTGCACACACAGCACTGCCATTCGGCATACAGCAACCTCATGTTGGGGCCCTGGGGCTAAGTTGAGACCGCTGGACATGACTAAGACTGAATATGCAGGGTGTGTTGGACACTGCACCAGCGGCAAGCACAGGCAATACAGCGCCCTTCCTAGTTGGCAGAGTGTCGTACACATTTGGATTGCTCGGGCCGTGTGTTTCTACCGACACCGCCTGCTCATCCTCCCTGGTTGCTACCCACCTGGCTCGAGCAAGTGCGCCTCCCATCTTGTTCTGTGTGCGATCATGAGGTGCTCACACGTAGAAGCCTGGGTGTTGTCCCGTGGTCTGTGACATCTCTGGCTGCAGGTATCTGCAACGGTGAGAGCACCAGCGCTGTGGCTGCCGGCGTGAACCTGCTGCTGTCGTCAAAGACAGCTGTTAAGATCACGCAGCTGCAGGTGAGCCCCAACTGTGCACCCCTTTGCTCCTTGGCATGCATTGGCATAGGGCATGATACTAATACCTTGCCATGTGCACACGCATGCGCAGGCCCTCTCACCTGCAGGCCGATGTAAGACTTTTGACGCAGCGGCTGATGGCTACGGCCGCGGCGAGGCTGTTGCAGTGCTGCTGCTCAGCACGCTGGCAGATGCTGCGCCCCTTGCCATCATACAGGTAGGGCTAGTCTGTAAATGCAGGGTGTAGAGGCGCGCGTTTCGTAGACGTGTGGCTGATAAGGGCATGACTTTTGCAGGCATCAGCGGTGAATCAGGATGGCCGCTCCAGCAGCCTTACAGCGCCCAACGGCCCTGCACAAGCAGCTCTTCTGCGTAATGCTCTGATGATAGCCAGCAGCTCCGCTAGCAGTCTTGTGGCGGTGGCTGTGCATGGCACCGGCACGCCGCTCGGCGACCCCATTGGCAAGTCCCCAGCCCAAGACTGCTCTGCTCCATCTGTGCACGGTCTCCATGCAAGCATGCAAAGGAGGCAATGGCGCAAAGGAGCGCCATGAACTTTGCATGTGCTACTTGTCCATGTCTGCCAGCAGTGAGCATTGCCGTCTGTGCCTGTGCAGAGGTGAGCGCCATCGGTGCATCATTGTGCGATGCAAGTACATGCAGCGGGCCGCTGGCGCTTCCATCCATCAAGGCTTGCTATGGTCACACAGAGGGGACCGCCGGTACGACCCTGCAACATGTCGGGTTGCCGCGGGGAATTTGTTTGCAACTGATTAATGGCTTTGGACCTGGCGCAGGTGCGAGCGGCATACAAATGGCAATGATAAGCGCAGACGCTCATGCTCCGAACCAGCTCCTTCGCAGCCTCAACCCATATGTCGTGGCAGCACTCTCTGAGTGGCAGCGCCCCGCTTTGCTGCCGCGGCAGCTGTCAGGCGCCTGGCGCCGCGGGCGCTCTGATTTGACAGGTGCGCGCATGTGAAGAGCTGCAGAGGCACACCACTCCCTTGGGTTTTCGTGTCATTGCAACTTAACACTGCACCCGGCGCGCGCACTGCCTCAGGCACCAGCTCCTTTGGCATGAGCGGCATCAATGCGCATGCGCTCCTAGCAACGCCGTCGGACGCGCACCTTGAGGACGGTCCTCACAGCATCTGGCAGCGCACGCAATGTTTGCCAGCGCCGTCAGCCCACCCTCTGCTGGAGCGCGTCTCTGGCAGCGCCCACAACCGCTTGATGATGATCTTTAGCGTGAACATCGCAGCTGCAGGCCTGGCCTTCTTGGCGGGCCACAGGCACGTAGTCAGCTGCGCATGTGCCCATGTACGCCGTATCGCAAGCAAACTGAGTGGCAGTGCGCTGCACCGAACTGCAGGGTCCAGGGCCGGGCGATGATGCCTGCAACGGCGCTCTTTGAGATGGGCGTCGCAGCAGCCTGCTGCGGCAACACAGCCTCTGGTGCCAGCCTGCAGCTGTCTGGCCTCAGCATACCAGCTCCGCTGATGCTGCCACCGGCAGCACGGCTGTCCTCAGCTGCAGTAAGCGTGGCCGTGTCGGCCTTGCATGGTCAGCTGGCCGTGTCAAGCAGCGCCCCACTGAGCGGTGCTGCTGTGCCCGGAACGACGACCCACATGCAGTGCACCGTTGGACCAGTCACAGCGGTGGCGCCATTGCATGCTGCCGCCAGCGTGCGCCGCTGGCTGCCCAGGCAGCACGCGGGCCTGTCGGCCAGGGCTCAGCAGGCCGCCTGCAGCAGCCTGGCCCATTTGCTGGAGCCGTGCAGGCAGGGCGCTGCCCGCACTGCGGCCTACTCCCTGCACCCAGCTGTCGGGGACACATGCCTGCACTTGGGCGTGCTGACCGCCGCACAGCGCGCGGCGCTCTGCGTCCGCGTGCCCGTGGCAGCTGAGGCCTATGCAGCCCCAGCAGATACACACCCGTCTCGTGGCGGCTGGGCAGCAACCATGCGCCCTCCAGAGGAAGCCGGGACCGCCATAACCAGCGCATGTTGGGTGCCTGGCTGTGGCGCCGCCTCAGCCATGCACCTGCAGGGCCTGGCGACCCTTCCCATGCCGCTGCCGCAGGTATGGCCTCATGCAGCCGGCTGCGTCAGGCGCTTACGCTCGCTTGATCAAGTGTGCACACCATGGATAATGATGCTCGAGCTCTCCGTCCCATGTCCCGGGTCCTTGGGTGCAGGCCGGCGCTGCGGGCGGCGGCGCTGCAGCCGCGCAAGAGCGGATGCTGTATGAGGTCCAGGCACAGGCAGCGGGCACAGGAGATGCCCGCTTCGCGGCGCATGAACGCGCTCTACAGCACGCCGCCCACCTACACGCCCGTGGAGTGGACGGGCTCGCGCAAACATGCATGATACCGAGCGGGACACATGATGCATCGCCTGCTGCGGCGACTCGCTCGTTCCTACGCGGCCTCGCCTTCATGCAGCACAGCCTGAAGACAGAGCGGGCAGTGATAACCGCAGTGATGCGCGAGGATGGCGGGGTGTGCCACGGGGCAGCTCCTCAGCAGGGCATGCGGACCGTCGCGCTGTGGGGCCTGCTCAGGACAGCGGCGCTGGAACATCCTGGCACGCGCTGGACAGCCCTGCGCATGCACCCCGCCTGCTCCAGCCCGCCCACGCGTTCTGATAAGGTGCGCTCACAAGTTGCCCGTTGCTGTCGACGAACCTCCTGCAGCCACACGCACGCTTGCAAGGACGCCGGTCATTAAAGACCATCGCCGGCAAAACCAACGCTTCTCTGTGCAAAAAAGCGCATTGCTGCCCTTGGCGCGTGCAGACCGGCGCTGTACCAGCTGCGGGCGTGCTCGGCGACGGACTGGCCGGCCGCGTCAACTCTGAAGCACGCCTGCTGAGCTGCCTTACGCGCTATGCGCACGAGCCGCTGCAGCTGCTGCCGCATCCGCGCGGGTCGCTCGCAGGGCTTGCCGCGGTGCCATGCCAGCCAGTGTGCCTTGGAGACAACCAGGCGCGCGAGCGCCGCCCCAATCTACCTCCGTGCATCATGCCACCAGATAATGAGCTCGGTGCTCGCATGCAGGTGGCGGTGACTGTGGGCGCCGTTGGCCTGAACTTTCGGGACGTGCTGAACGTGCTGGGTCTGTACCCTGGAGACCCCGGCGCGCCTGGCGGCGACTGTGCAGGCACGGTCGCTGCCGTTGGCCGCAGCTGGCGGCACCGCTTCAGGCGCGCACGACACATCTGTCCCATGACAGTGCATCACACACAGGCCTGGGCAAGAGCACATGCATGCGCATCCTGCCCTTTGGACCTGGTGCATGCCGACTCTATGCAATGAGCTTTGAACTCGTCGCGCGGGACAGGGTGGGCGACGCGGTGTATGGCCAGGCTACTGGTTGTCTGGGCATGGCCGCCGTTGCAGATGCGCGTACGCTCTGGCACCAACCACCGGCCGTGGCAATGGCGGAGGCCGCGGCAATGCCGACCGTGTTTCTGACCGCGGCGACGTGCCTGCTGCAATCCACGCCGATGCGTCACGGGTCAACCGTGCTTGTCCACGCTGCTACAGGCGCGTTAATGCACACGGGTAATAGGCAATGCAGTATTGCTCCTAACAGTTGCCCTGCAAGTAGCAAGCACTGTCTAGCGCCAGGGTCGCGGGTAGCCCTGACAAGGTGCATCCTAGGGAGCTGTGCCGGCCAGGGAGCGCCTCGCTCTCGCGTCGCACGAAGCTTCACACTTTGCTGCAAAGGGCCAATGTGGAGCTCACAGAGTCGGTTGCGGCGGCGGCAGGCGGTCTGGGCCTGGCAGCCGTGCAGGTGTGCCGCGCACGCGGCGGCCTGCCGCGGGGCACTGCAGGAAGCGCTGTCAAGCGCGTGCGCCTGCGCGGGGCGGGCCTGCAGTGTGTGCACTCGTCCCGGAGCACAAGCTTTGTAGAAGGGCTGCTGGCTGCGGGCGGCGGCGGGCACCCGCAGGCTGTCCTGAACTCCCTCACCTCGCCAGGTGTGCTCCGCATGCGCGCGCATGCGACCGAGTGGCGGAGCACCTGCGCATGCAATGTTCGTCTGGCTAAACACAGCGTGCCTTGCCACAGGCCATTGGCAAAAGTAGCACCACCATGCCAGCGTGCTCCGTGTCACCGTATGCAGCCAGCTGCATCAGACCACCAAGAGCGCGGGGAGGATGCAGGCATGGTCGCGGCCTCCCTGGCGGTCCTGGCACGCGGAGGCGCGTTTGTGGAGGTGGGCAAGCGCAGCATCTGGTCGCCGGCGCGCGTGGCGCAGGAGCGCCCGGACGTCGCGCACCGCCTGGTCGCCATCGACTTCTGGCCGCCGTCGGCCGTGGCGGCCTCGCTCTCGCACCTATCCTCGCAGCTCGTCCAAGGCGCGCTGCGGCGCTCGTTGCGACTGCCCCAGCTGGCTCTCAGGTTGACTGCGTTGCCCAGGCTGTGTGGCCTCAGCGTGTGTTGTTGAACGCTCGCCGCTGCTGGTGCATGGTGTCCGCACGAGGCGGCGCTGCCGCCTTCCTGTGCAATGCTCTGATGCCGCCCGTGGACTGCTGTCAGGTGTACTTGCGCCGCTGCCGCTGGTGCGCTACCCTCTGGCGTCTGCTGCTGCAGCCATGCGACAGCTCGCAGCCTCGCAGCATGTGGGCAAGGTCGTCTGCACGCCGCCCGCACCCGCGCCGCACGGCCGGGCGGGGCGCTGGCTGGTCCTGGGCGGCACAGGCGCACTGGGGCTGCTCACTGCGCACTGGCTGGCCTCTCGAGGTGCGCGCGCAGACAGCGAAACCTGCGCATCAACACGGATGGATGGCAGTGGGTGGTACGTTTCTGCGCTTGCCCATGTCACGCTCACGTCAGCTTGTGGCCCCACCCTGGCCCAGGCGCGCGGCACCTGATGCTGCTCGGACGGAATGGTCGGGGACTCCTTCAGCCAGGCGACGGGCCTCAAGGCTGGGCCAGTGCAGTGACTGTGGCGGCCTGTGACGCCGCTAGCGTGGCGGACATGCAGTACGCCGCTTCGCACTCCAAAGTGCACGGTGCGCATCCCCGGCAGCTTTCACGCCGGCGAGGTGACAGTCGCCTCTGTGAGCGTACACAAATCCTTTGTTGACCATGGCGGACCTGGCAGTAATGAGCTGTTGCTGACGCAGAGCGGGAAATTCCTGACCCAGCACGGCACGCAGTCCAGGCGTGCCGTAACAAGTGGTGACCCGTCCTCCGCAGGCCCGGAGGTGGCGGGCCTGGTGCACGCGGGCGGCGCTCTTGCGGACGCGATGCTGCGCCTGCTGCGCCCTGCAGCAGTGCGCACCGCATTTGCCTCAAAGGTGGCGGGCAGCCAGGCCGCGCTCGCAGCGACCGCCCACCACCCGCTCACCGCGGCAGCCTTCTTCTCCAGCATTGCGGGCGCCCTGGGGTCTGCTGGGCAAGCGGGGTATGCGGGCGCCAACGCCTGGCTCGACTCGCGCGCCGCGCAGCTGCAGGTCATGGTGCGCGCGCGCCATGCACACAGACAGCTCGCTGAGGAAGTGCTGAGCGGCCACAGTGTGTCGGTGTACTTGCGCAGCGCGGGTTGTTGCACAGCACCTGCATAAGCATGCAGGTGCACCGCTGCAGGGTGCATGAGCAAGTGGTGCTTCCTGAAAACGCTCTGCCCGTGGGTGCCGCAGGGCGTCGGCTCCTTGAGCGTGGCTTGGGGCGCCTGGGCTGGCGCGGGCATGGCCGCGCGTGCAGGTTTGGCACGTATGGCGCGCCTGGGCATCGGGGCTATAAGCCCCGACGCGGGGCTTGCAGCGCTGGGTGCGTTGCTGTCCGGCTTCGGCGTGTGTGCGGAGGCGCCGCGCTCGCAGGTGGTCGCCTGTGTGCTGTTCTGGGACCGGTGCGCCGTCCCCTTGCCCTGTTGAAAGTGAGCGCACAAGCAGGCTGCTGCCCACATGCCTGTTGTCACACGTGCAAGGCGGCCTTGCACATTGAGAGCGAGGTGTGTCCATGCAGGTTCCGCCCCCAGGGCCGCTTTTACGCCGAGTTTGCGAGCAGCAATGGGCCTGTCCATGGCAGGCCCGAGACACCGACCCGTGCAATCGCAACAGCTGAGCAACGTTTTGCGGTAGTAGACCATGCTGAGATCGTGTACAGAGTAGCTGCGGCAGCGCGTGCCGTGCTGGGCGCGGAGATCGGCGCGGATCAGCCGCTCGTCGCTGCTGGCCTGGACTCTCTCGGTGCCGGCCCACAGGCTGCATGCGGAAGCATGCACGGGCTGAGCAGGCATGGGGCTTGCATGGGTGGCGTGTGAGCAGGCCGGTCAGCGGGGCATGTTGAGTGCAGACACCTTGCAAGACGAATGCGTTTCCTGCGTGCTGCCAGGCGCAGTGGAGCTCCGCAATGAGGTCTCGCGGGCGTTTGGCCTGGAGCTTCCAGGGACGCTGGTGTACGACTACCCGACCCCCTCCGCCATCGCCGCATTCCTCAGCGCGCGCGTCGATCCAGCAGCTACCACGAGGCAGCAGATGGCCGGCAGGTGAGGCTCTTGCCGACGCATGCAAGGTGCACCCCTAGCATGCGCCTCACCGGTACACCGCACCACTCAAGGCTTGGCTCGTGCGGTGTGGCGCAGGGCTGCAACTCCTGCGCAGGCATGTGCGCAACAGGCTGCGATCGCGACGGTAACTCTCCTTGCTGGCATCACAGCGCGCATAGCCGGCGGCGACAGCGCAGCCAGCGGGCATACGGTTTCGGTGGCTAGAGACGCTGTTGAGAGGGTCCCGCTGGACCGCTGGGACAGCGACTGTCGAGACGGCGCAGACGGTGATGCGAGGGCGCTCAGTGGCCGCTTTGGCGGCTTTGTCAGCGGCTGGGCGGACTTTGACTCCCGCGCCTTTGGCATTGCGCGGCCAGAGGCAGCTGTGATGGATCCCCAGCAGCGCGCGCTGCTTAAGGTTGGTGCCCAGCATGGTCGGGCCGCAGGCATCCAGACCCGTGTTGAGCACAAGTGCCGGATGAGCGCAGCGGGCCTGAGCTCGCGCTGCAACACAGGGCGCATGGAGCCTGGTGGCAGCCGACACAGATGCCAGCTTGACAGTGGTGGCCGTGGGAATCGCGCGGCTGGGCGAGGCTCCAGTGGTTGCAACCCACACGGGCGGCCGCGCCTTCCAGGGCACCGGCCGCGCCCTCAGCGCTGCGGCTGGCCGCTTGTCATACATCTATGACCTCAAGGCTCGCCTGCGCATGTGTCATATGCATGGCCGCCCACAGCTCCGCAAGCAGTATGCCATGCAGCGCACAGCGGTGCACAGTGATTGAATGCACATCACAGTGAGGGTATATATACGAATGCATCTGCGTCGTGAGAGTGAGAGGAGCCGCATGTGCAGGGTCCGAGCGTAACCGTCGACACTGCATGCTCGTCATCGCTGGTGGCGCTGCATATCGCCCGGCAGGCTGTTAGGCCGGGCGCATGCAGCATGGGCTTGGCAGCAGGTGTCAACTTGCCCATGAATTGGCCGACGACCGCCCTGTTTGTGGCGGCGCGTATGACAGCACCAGACGGGCGCTGCAAGACGCTCGATGCCGCCGCGGATGGCTACGTGCGGGCGGAGGCGTGCGTCTGCATTGGCCTGCGATGCGGGTGGGCTTGTGCGTGCGCCCACAGCCTGTTGAGCCGCAGCGCGGCCTGGTCTCGACAACTTGCAGACGCAGGGCCGGTACCACCGACAGCCTGCCTAACCGCGGCGCTGTGGCGCTCCTGGACATTGCTGTGCGTGGCAGTGCTGTGAACCAGGACGGCCGGTCCAGCAGCCTTACGGCGCCCAACGGGCCCTCCCAGCAGCAGGCGTGCCGCGCTTCGCCCATGCACTGCATCGCACCGCTTCACCGTCAGCAGCGCACCTCGAGCCTCTCCATGAAGCGCAGGTGATGTGGGCTGCCTTCCGGGAGAGCTGCCTGGAGCCAGGGCTGGCTGCCAGCCTGGAACTCCATGGCACTGGCACCGCCTTGGGCGACCCCATCGAGCTGGGGGCCCTTGCAGCAGTACAGGGCGCCCGTGGACCTGGTGACACGGCCTGGCGCTGCTGCATGCTGTAAACTGCCTGGCCGTGTTGCCGCTGAGTGCGGCAGTTGCATGACAACTATAGCACCCTCCATAACAGGGTTCAGCCGTTTGCAGGTGCCTTTCCGCTGGAGCTTGCAGCCGCCAAGTCGCATAGCGGCCATGCTGAGACAGGAGCGGGCGCAGTTGGGTTGCATGCCGCGGTTGCGCGCTTCCAGACAATGCAGCAGCAGCCCATTGCACACCTGCGCGCCATGAATGCACACGTCTGCGAGGCTTTGGACAGCAGCGCTGCCACGTTTTGGGCTGCTCCGAGATGTGCAGCTGCAGCTGCAGCCGGCGACACCATATCTGGCATCAGCGCTTTCGCCTTCCAGGGCACCAACGCCCATGCAGTGCTGTGCAGCACGTCAGCGGTGATGCGCTGTGCAGGTGCTGAGAAGCACAAACAGCTCCGCCTTACGCAGCAAGTGCATCCCTGTGCACTGTTGCAACTCCCGAGCTGGTGAAGCAAATGTGAAGTGGCTGCAGGAACGCACACGGATCCTTCCTGGCGGCGCTCCTGGACCTGGTTTGCGCCGCCTCAGCACTGGCTGCTGCAAGGCTGCGGGCTGCCGCATGTGGGCATGCAAGACTTCACAGCCAGGCTAGGCCACCCCAAGCTGTCCTTTTTACTGGACCACAAGGCGCGCATGTTCTGAGAGCCACGACTGCCTGCTGTTTGATCTTCGTCACCTGGCCTGACACGCAGCAGCCGCTGCGAAGCGCAGGTGGCCGGTCGCGTGCTCCTGCCTGGCGCAGGCATGCTGGAGGCTGCGCTGGCAGCCTGCCGGAGCTTGGCCGATAACGCCGGTCGCCCAGCGCCTGTCTTGACGCACTGCAGCATCCCGGCCGCGCTGCAGCTGTCTCAGGTACACCCCGCCCTGGGTTCCCTGCTCACCGCACAAGCTGTGAAGCCAACGCGCTCACAGGCTTGCCCGCCTTGCAGGCCTCGCTGCCTCGCACATCCGTTGCGGTGTCCTGGACGCGCAGCAGCTCTGCGGGCGGGGCGGGCGAGGTCGTGCTGAGAGCTGCGGCTGCCGGCACGCCAGCATGGGGCACGCACCTAAGGTGTCTCTGCAGGATGTCCGCCGAGGCCCCTGGGCCAGGTCACAGCACAGGCGCCGGGCGCCTGCAGTGGCGGGTTCGCGTGTGCCGCGTACCTGCTGCGGCGTGCTCCGGCCCGCTCGCATGCGTGGCCCCGCCGCAGGGTGGCGGCAGCGGCTTTTTGTGTCATCCAGCAGCAATGGATGCAGGCATGCACGCCGGCGTGCTCACAGGCGCACCTGACGGGCTGCTCCGTGTCCCAGGTGCGCTCAGGTGTTTGACCGGTTTTCCATGCCTGGCAAAAGCGTAAGAAAGCCGATGACGCTGCAATCACGGGCGGAGCTCAGCTCCCGGCTGTCCGCTCAGGCGCACTGGACGCTCTGTGCGCGCCGATGCCTGGAAGTTCGCCAAGCGCATGCTCCTGGACAGCAGTCAGCAATGGCAGCAGCAGCAGTGCTGCAGCAGACGCAAGCCGGCTCACTTCACATCGGTTAATGCCAGAGAGCGGCAGTCCTACCACCCTTGCGGGCCTTTACACGCACGTATCTAGGGCGAGCTTGGCATCGGGCCTGGCAGGCATGCACGGTCCCTGTTCCTTGCTCACTCGCTGTTGCTTTCATCTGCCGGCATCGACAGGGAGTAACTGCCCCATGCACACCTGATCTGAGTCACTAAATCGCATGCTATCTCAACATGGCAGGACGCCACGGGCTGCCTGCTGGGCAGCAGAAGTTGAAGTACGAGGTAGTGTGGCAAGTACAAGGCACCGTGACCGCCAAGCCTCATGGCGGCCTGCGGCAGCAAAACAGCTTCTGGCGGTGGACGCATGCTGGCAGGGGGCAGACATGCCCTGCACTGCTGCCCGGTGACGCTGCCAGCGCGTCCGCGGTCTTCCAGGCCTGCCAGCGCGGCCTGCGCATCCTGCAGACGCATTGCACGCCGCCAGGTGCCGTGCCTGCTGTCTCTGTGTGGAGCAGAAATCAACTTTGAGCATGGATAGTCGATGCTCCCGCTAATGGCTGTGCGCTGCGTAGGTGCACGCGTGCTGCTGGTCACGCAAGCGCCGCCCTCGCTGCAAGCTTCTTGTCTTGCGGCACAAGGTGCATGCGTCAGCCAAGCCCTCCGAGGGCTGCTGTGCTGTGCTGCAATTGAAACCTCGGCCACCGTGGCGGCGTGCGGCGGCGCCCAAGCGGCTCTGGCAGCCCCTGGCGCAGAAGCACAGCTTGTCGGCAGCCAATTCGGCGTGGCAGCGGATGCGGGCGTGCTGTCAGCGCCCCTGCTGCTGCCTGCGCGACCGCTGCGCACGCCACCTGTGCCAGGTGTGCATGCGCCGCCCTCACTGTTCAGGGCCAGTGTTCACACAGGCTCTGCTGGGCGCCGTGCGGCCTTGTGCCTGCTAGGACGACCCAGACACCTTGGGCTGATGCCTGCCAGCACTCATGCATGTCCAAGGGCCTGAAGAGTGCCGCGCCCAACCAGCAGGGAGCCTAGGGGCACTGGCTGTCACTGGCGGCCTGGGGGCCCTGGGGCGCCTGGTTACGGTCTGGGCCGCCGGCCGCACGCCTCGCCTGCTGCTGACCGGGCGCTCTGGCCGACCGGCCTTGGGCCCACCCCTTGCTGGCCTGGCATCCTGGCGGTGCGTGGCGGTGCAAGCGCGCTGCGACCTGGGCACTCAGGAGGACAGGCGCCAGCTTGTCAGGTTCAGCCCCTACATCTACATCCATGCAGGTGCGGCCGGCTTTCCTGCTGTTTCATTGCACATTGTTGATCCCCCGGCAGTGGCCTGCAGCAGCACTCTGGGCTGCAGTGCGTGTGCTACGCATGGCATCCTAAAGTCTCTGTGCGCCAAGCAGGCGGCGCATTGCATGACGCTCTGCTGTCCAAGCAAACAGCCTTGGCTCTGCGGGCGGTGCACGCGCCAAAGGCTGGTGGCTGCGCCATGCTGCGACAGTGCCTGCGCGGCGGCCCGCTCGAATCAGCAGTGCTCTTCTCCTCACTGGCTGCGCTGCTGGGATCGGCGGGGCAGGCAAACTACGCCTCGGCCAACGCTGCCCTTGACGGAGAGGCTGAGGCTCTTGACACCATGGTGCGCATCGCGCATGCGCCGCCATGTGCCTGCCCAGCGCTCGGTAGAGTCCGGCGTCAGTCCTAAGTGGCCGCGATGAGCAGGCGCTCTGAGCATGTTGCCTCCCGAGTCACATTGTGCACTCAGCGATGCTGCACCTTGGCAGGGCTTGGCAGTGGCAAGCGTGCAGTGGGGACCCTGGGCGGGCGCCGGCATGGCGGCACTGTCCACCGCATTGGCTAAGCGCCTCGCCCGCCTCGGCCTCCGCCTGATCAGCCCATGGAGTGGACTGAATGCACTTGGTGCGTGTCTTCACACGGTTTGACGCAGCTCTGCACAGTGTTATAGGGACATGCTCTCTATAACATATAGAGAGCATGTCCTCAGCAAAGGGTGCAAAGCAATGCGCAGGTGCCATGCTGGGGGCATGCAGCCTGCGACGCCTCCAAGCGGTGGCAGCTGTGGACTGGCAAGCCGCTCTGGACGCCCGCCAGCAGCGCCTGCACTTCTTTTCTTCGGGCCTGTTGCCGCAGCAGCATGCTCCGCCATTTCATGAGCCGCATGGCATGTGCAGCGAGGCTCAGGCTGCTTCCCAACCCCGAATGGAGGCGCGATCTGCTCTCACGGTGTGGCGGTGCTGCACATGCCTGCCTGCTGCACGCCCGCTGTCAAGCCCAAGCTCATCTGCGCAGGCCGTGCTGGCCAGCTTACAGAACCTGGTGTGCGAAATCTCGGGCACGACCGCCGCAACTGCGTCGCCCCTCACAAGTGCAAGCCCGGACTCTCTGGGAGCGCTGGAGCTGCGCGACGCAATTGCAATGCACTTTGGTGTCACCCTGCCCGCGACGGCGGCCTACGACTACCCCAACCTCAAGGCAGGATGGCTGATCTATTGTCTTCTGCCCATTGCGCTGCACAGTGCCGCGCCTGCAGATCATCACAGGGGCATGCACTGATGCAGGACCTCGCGGCGGAGGTCGTGGCGAGATTGCAGCCAGGCAGGCCGCTCCCTGGCGCTGGAGCGCCTTCACCGCACGAGGAGGACCCCGTTTGCTCAGCGGCCGGTCGCTCTTTGGGGCCGTCTGGCATTGATGCGATGCTGCACAAGTGCATCCTGGGCGTGCTTGGCGCGGTGCCGCCGCCGCACCAGCCCCTCATGGAGGTGCGCGAGGACGAGCACACGGCCGTTGCTTGCGTGCGGCCCCCAGGCAACAAGCCGCCCAGCGGCGCCCGCATGAGGCAGGCCGGGCTGGACTCGCTGGGCGCCGTGGAGCTGCGCAGCGCGGTCTGCTCTGCCTTTGGTCTGGACCTGGCTGCCACCTTCGCATTTGACTACCCAACTGTGGCTGCCATGGCCGCCTACATCACTGCCGCCACCGCGCCAAGCTCACCCGGGCCAGCCCCGGCGACGGTGCTGGCTGTGACGGAAGCTGCTGCTGCCTGATGCTTCACCGGAGTGCGAGAGCACTCACCTGAACTGGTACAAGCGTGTGTGTTCAGGTAACCACCACGCATGCCGCTGGCAGCGGGCCTGGAGCCTGCGAGGTGTGTGGCTTGTCAGCACGCTTCCCCATGCCGCGCGGGGAAAGCGTGGAGGCCGCCACGTCTGGGGCGCCGTCGAGCGCCCTGCCAGGCGCTGGCTCATTTTGGCGCACCCAGCTTGCGGGCAGCGACCTGACGGCGACGGTGCCACACGAGCGCTGGGATGTGGACACCACCTATGACCCCTTCGGCGGCATTGCCAAAGCGTGCGCACATCCCGCTGAAATCGTCTTGTGTGACAGCCTACATGCCTTTCACCTGTGCTGACTCGCGCCAAGCATGTTGCACAGTGACTGAGGGTCCTGGGCTGTGCAGATATGTGCGCTGCGGGTCATGGCTTGGCGGCCTGCAGGAGTTCGATGGGAGCCTGTTTGGCGTGGCGCCGGGGGATGCCCTGACCATGGACCCTCAGGCCCGCATACTGCTTGAGCAAGTTCAGGTGGGCATGCACGACCCAGCATCAGCCCAGGCACTGGGGGCAAAGCCCCAACAGCCACTGCCCCCATGGTGCATCACGCGATGGTACTGCACCGCTGTGCAGGAAGCTGCAGGAGCTGCGGATGGGGTGCTGCAGCTCCAGCATGCCTCCACAGGCGTATACATTGGCTGCATGTACTCTGAGTACCTCGACTCTGTCCTTGGTCCCCTGGTACGCCCAATGTGTACACCCCCTTGCACAATGTGTCCAATACAGGCCCGGCCCATATGAGCATGAATCATATACCATGCCTATATGTATGACTACATATATGACTACATCCACACTTGCCAGGTGGGGTGTACTGAGTGCGTGCGCTGAGGTGCGCTGATGACGGGGCAGGGCGTGGCCGATGCAAGCGCCAGCGCAATCACAGGCCATGGGCTCAGCTTCCTGGTCGGCCGCGCGTCGTTCACTTTCAACTTGCAGGGCCCCTGTGTTGCGGTAGACACTGCCTGCTCCTCCTCGCTCGTGGCCGCGCACCTGGCCGCACAGGCATGCCCGCTCTGCGTACGCGCATGGGATAATACGCAAGCACATTTAAAAAAAGCCTAGGCTGCTTCTGCATACGGGCGCAGGGCCTAGCAAAGGCTGAGACGAGCGCAGCAGTGGCGGGCGGCGTGAACGCCATGCAGGCCGCTCAAACGACTGCACGCATCTGTTTACTGCAGGTGGTTGCTGCCCTGCGCGTGGTGCTCAACCTCAACCTGGACCTGCTTGTAGCTCAGCGCGTGCACGCAACCTGCAGGCCCTGTCCCCAGTGGGGCGCTGCAAGACGTTTGATTCAAGTGCTGATGGCTACGGCCGTGGAGAGGGCTTGGCTGTCCTCATCCTCAGGTGCGGCGCTCTGCGGAGGCACGTACCTGCTTCGCTAGTCCGTGCACCCACACGCAGCTACTAAGCAAGGGGCGCGCTGCAGGCTACTGGCAAGTGCTGTTTACGACGTGCCTGACGATGGCAGTGGCCACAGTCCCGCAGCGCTCCTGCGCAGCACGGCCGTCAATCAGGATGGGCGCTCCAGCAGCCTGACAGCACCCAGTGGACCCGCTCAGCAGGTGCGTGCTGTATCAAACCGAGCAGCCCAGTTGCTCGTGGTCATGCTGTGTGCAGCACACCGGCATGTGACCTTCTAAGTACATAGCTGACATACCATCACCATATGCCTGCAGGCGGTGATACGGTCCGCACTGGCCAGCGCGGAAGTCGACACGTGGCATGTGGCAGCGGTGGCAGTGCATGGCACAGGCACGCCGTTGGGCGATCCCATTGAGGTCGGCGCTTTGAGCGCCACGCTCGGCCGTGCCCACAGTGCGACACCGCTCCTCTTGACGGCCAGCAAGGTGACCCCTCTGTGGCTCAGCTTCCTTGCAGCGTGCTGCCCCATTCCGGCGGTCTCGCCGCTTTGGAGGCTGACGATGGCGCGCCTTCCGCAGGCATGCTATGGCCACACAGAAGGCGCAGCTGGGCTGGCTGGCGCTCTGACTGCTGCCGCGCTGTGCTCTTCAGCAGAGGCACCGCCCACAGCCAGCCTGAGAGGCCTGAACCCCTTTGTCGCAGCGGCTACGGCGGACTGGCGTGCTCGGCAGGGCATGCCAGCAGCGTTGCCACGCTGCAAGATGCCTGCTCCTGCCCTGGTGCGCCGCTGCCCATGTGTTGCGCCACGGCGCATCTCTGCGGATGGTCACATCATGAGATGCTATGTCAGGCTATCGCCAGACAAACTGCGTGTCCATGCAGGACGGCGAACACGCATCCGCTTGCACCAGCTCTTTCGGCATGAGTGGCGTCAACGCACATGCACTCATTGGCGGCTGCCCTGTTGAATGGCAGAGGCGATCTGGCCAGGTAAGGGCTGGCAAGCATGCGTGGTATGCTTTTGGCCGCGCTCTAGCTGCTCCAGACGTCATACAAGTACAGCAGGGCCTGCGCACGCCTCTTGCCAGAGTACTTTGCCAATTGAACACATACTCCCTCTAAGAGGCATCCGCAGCAGGTGCTACGCTGGAAGCGGCAGCAGCTACTAGTGGCCCCACCGGCAAACGCTCTTCTATCACGTGTATTGCCCGGACGACCTGCGATGAAGCGCACTGGGTTTGTCATGGACGCGTCTGCGGCGGCACTGGCCTTCTTGCTGGACCACAAGGTACTGAGTGCGGCGCATCCCTGCTGCTTGAGCTCTCAGCCTGGAAAGGCCAGGCGTGGCCACTCATTTTAGCGCAGGCACTGCATGACCTGCCATGCGCTGCTACATGCAGGTGGCCGGCAATGCAGTACTTCCAGCTGCCGCGCTCTTCGAGGCAGCCCTGGCCGCGGCCGCTTCTGCGGTTTCGCAACACACTCGTCCAAGTGCAGGCCCTGTGCTGGTGGAGGCTGGAATTACGGCGCCCTGCCAGCTGCCGGTGGGAGTTGGCAGCGTGCTGGCGTGCTTTGTGGACCTGAGGTGCGCCTGCAAGCGGATTCCTGGTGGAGCCCATAGCTTCCTGCGTTGCCGGGACAACACGTCGCTCCTGTGGCAATGTCAGGGGAGGAGCTGCTGAGGTGAGCGGCGTGCGGTCGCACTTACGCACGCGTCTTCTATCTCCGGCTGTGCTGCTGCCATGCGCGCCCGCCAGACAGCCGTGGAGCGGCGCTATCAGGGGCTGCATGTCAGATACAGCCACACAGCCACATGCTGCCGGCACGTGGGCTGAGGTGCAGCGCTTGCCCACCGGCCACGGGTTCTGCATACACCCGGCTGCCGGAGACGCTTGCCTGCACCTTGCCGCGCTTCCAGGAGCAAATCGCAGCATGGGAGCTACCAGGCGCGTCGCCCCGCTGTGCATTGCACATCGAGGTGCACATCCGACGGACATGGAACTGGCGCTTAGAGGCTATTTTTCCGGCACCCTGAAGTGGTCAGTGCTGCCTGCTGACAGTCATAACCAAGGGAAAGCAGCTTAGTGCATGAAGCAGTATGCAGCACACCTGAGCAATGCGTGGCGGTGTGGCAACAGGGTGCCCACAGCCGCTGGGGTGGTGCTGGTCGTGCCTGCTGCGGGCACGAGGACCGTCTGGGCGCAGGCACGCGCATTGGATGCGTATGCACATACTGCATCGCTTTCCCGCATGCGCCTGTGCGCATGCGGCAGCGCGCCCGTCCTGGAGGTAGGCAACAGTCATGCAAAACTGTCTTCCTGTTTGCATGTCATATTACTTCCCGACATGTCGTGCTTGCTCCAACACTGCAAGTCGAATGTTGGTGCAGGTGGTGGCGCTGGTGGCCAAGCAATTATTTGTTCCGCCACAGCCAGGTGCGCCACGTTCACGCGTGCGGTGCAGCAGTCTACAGAGGCACATGCGCAGGCCCCTGGCCGCGCTTACGTGCGTTTCTTGCTTACAGGTGGCGGGAACAACGTATACTGCGTGGCATGGCGCACGCTCAGCCCCTTGCGTCAGAACCTACCCCGTGGCACAGCCTCGCAACCGAGGCTCACGCCTTTTGTTGGTGGGTGGTATCTGTCGTCAAGCGTACGTCAACAGCGCCGGCTCTGGCGGCTGCACACGGCCAGGTCGCAGAGTGCAGCGAGCGTGCATGCCCACCTTGCTGGTGCCGCGGGCGCCTGCCGGTCAGCCTTGCAGCAGCTCCAGGTGCTCACCTGTGCTTACAATGCTACCGCTTCCTTCGCCTGTTGCTCAGCTTTGCCCTGGCACACCCGGCACTGACCCGTCTTGACCTAGCTCTGAGAATTCGACTCGGCAGGAGCTGCTGGCGGCCGGACGTCAGCCGAAGCGCTTGCAGCTGGTCACGCGCTCTGCACCCACACTTGGACCCCAACGCAGTCCATCTGCTGGCCCGGTCTGTGCAACCTTTGGCGCGGCAGCAGCCAGGGCGCTGCTGAAGGTGGCGGTTGCAGAGCAGGGCTGCCAGGCCAGTGGATGCCAGTTGGCCCCTTGCACAGGCCAGTCTGCATGCGCGTCAGCGCTGGGAGAGCCGCTGCCGTACGAGGATGCGCACACGCCTGCACTTGATGGCGGCGCCTGGACAGGTCCAGCTCTCCTTGCCGCAGCGGGCGGGCACATGAAGGAGCGCAGCAGCGGCACCGCGAGCGCCCAGCTTGCAGGTGGGCCTTTTCCTGGTGTGGACACACTTCAAGTTGCCTGTGTGCTCTTCAGCAAGGAGGATGCATTGCTTTTCAGCAAGGAAGTGACTATCCACTGAGCTTGGTATGATGCCGGCCCCGTTGCAGGAAGCATTATCGTCAGCGGAGGCATTGGTGCGCTCGGGAGCCTGGCCGGTGCATGGCTTCTGCTCAACGGCTTGATGCATGTCTCCCTGGCGCTGCTAGGCCGCTCAGGCCGCCTGGCACCTGGCAACAGGTTTGCTCCATTGGGCACCAACTTGCAGGTGCGTCTTGTAGGCCCAATTCATACATATCGCCATTCAGCAGTGCCTGCAGCCTGCAAGCACGGAGGGTGGCAAGCACATGACCGGCCTGTCCGAGTACGCAGGCGGCAATTGTACTGGCCAAATGCGACATTGCAGCAGTGGACGACTGCATTGCGGTGCTGCATCTGCTGCAGCGCGCACGCATGCCTGCCATGGCATGCGTCTTTCATGCCAGCGGGATCCTGAAGGCGCGCGGCGGCACCCGCCTGTTTCGCTGCACCTGCTGTGAATTGCGTGTGGCTTCATACAGATGAGTGCGCTGTGATGCGCTGGCAGGATGCACCTCTGGCCAAGCAGGCCCCAAGACAGGTCCGCGAGGTATTCGCTCCTAAGGTCTGCGGCGCTGGCTGCGAGCGTCCTGTTTTCGTCTGTGGCGGGGCTGCTGGGGTCCGGCGGGCAGGCCAACTATTCTGCCGCCAACGCTGTCATCGACACATGGGCGGCCACACAGCACATGCAGGTGCCACACCTCATGTGCTGTCGCTCGAAAACCAGACACAAATCGCCCTTCGAGTTTTCTATCATGGATTTTCTACGCTGGGTCCACCCTTGCTCGCTGCACCCACTGATGAGTGGCAACCGCTGTATACGTATTTACTACAGCTGCGGTTCGAAGTGGGTCATGCATGCGCAGGGCTTGCCCAGCATCAGCGCGCAGTGGGGCGCATGGGCGCAGCGGGCATGGTCAGCAACAAGGCCGGGCTTGCAGACCATCTGGCGCGCGTGGGACTGGGCCTCCTGCGACCCCAGGAGGGTCTGTATGCTCTCAGCCTTATGATGCGGCAGGCGGTGACCCCTGCCGGTGCGTCAGCACTGCGTAAGTACTCGCAATCGCTCACAGGCATTGGCTGTGTACACACAGCTGCGCACATGCCTGACTGTGGGTTCTGTGAAGCGTCCTTGGGGACGCGCAGGGGGTGGCATGGCAGCTGTCGTGGCAAGCCGGCTGCTGTGGGCGAGCCTGCTGGTAGCGGGCCGCGAGCGCTCGCCCTTCTATGCTGAGCACCTGCACGCCCAGGCAGCAGCAGTCACGCTGACGTCAGCTCAGCACTCTACCGGAGGTGCCGTGCAGCGTGCAGCGTCTGGCACACTGCGCAGCAGAGCACCCGCAGCGACTCCACCATCTGTGCCGCAAGCGGCGAGAGACTGGGCGGCGGCTGGGGCCGCGCTGGTGGCGGACACCGTGCAGCGGCTGCTTGGGCGGCCGCTGCGACCAGACGAGCCCTTCATGAGCGCTGGGCTGGACTCTCTTGGTGCCCTCCCAAACAAGCCTGCTATCATGCTCTGCGCGTGCTGCTGGAGAGCAGCTGTGCCGGTGGAAGGGATGCAAGCCCCCGCATGAAACAGACATGCTGCTTGATGACAAGGCAGCGACACGGCTGCGTTTACGTGCCAGGTGCGGCGGAGCTGCGGGCTGATCTGGAGCGTGTCACGGGGCTGAGCCTGCCACCCACGCTGGCATTTGACTACCCGACGCCCGCCGAGGCTGCCACCATGCTGGCAGGCCGCATGGCCGCTGCAGCACATGCGACTGGAAGCGCGCCGGATGCGCATGCACCTTCCGTGTCACCTTCACAGCACGCCGCTCCTGGCGGCAGCGCCTCAGGCACAGGCAGGGCTTCCAGCCGCCCCCATGCATTCTGCGTGCTGTTGTACCTGCTGGAGCCCACGCGCAAGTGTGGTGCTGACGGACACAACCCATGTCGATGCAGTGGGCAAGCTCTGTCTCGCTCGCACAGTTGCGGAGCTTCCGGCGTCTGCTGGGAGACCGCCATACTGCAACCCGCGAGCACCAGTACTTACAAAGCCAGGATACTTTACGCGGCCCTCGCTGAAGCGCTTGCAGCGCATGCGAAGCCGGCAGCTGCAGGCGTGCCACCCTTTCAGCGCCCCGGCATCCTCACATCGCTGCCGCCAAGTTTCTGAACAGCATCATGATAGGCGCTCAGAACGCCAGCTGGGCGCTGAATGGGGCTCTCGCATGCAGGCTGTGGAGGGCTTTGCGGTCGGCGAGCACGGCGTGGGAGAGGCCGCCTTCATCGGAGCGGTGAATGTGCTGGGCCTGGACTTGGACAGCATCGTGCATTTTGGTCGCGGACGAGTGCAGGTGTACGGCCTGTCGCAGGGGCCGCGGCGACCTCCTTCTGGCGAGGGCCTCAATGTGCCCGCGCTTCTGACCTTCAGGTGCGCGCCGTTGTCTCACACAAGCAGTGTTGGGCCGTGAGCTCACTCCGCGCACTAAGCCTGCGGCGCCCTACGCCAGGCAGCTGAGCCTACGCTCGCGCGTCGCTCGTGACGTGGCAACGTTCCAAGCTAGGCTGGAGGCGGCGGCAAGAAGGATGGGCGGTCAGTTTGTACACTATGACTCTAATGCCAGTATTTGGATTGTCAAGGTGATTGGGTTCTGATGCGCGCTTTCCTCGCACTTTTGTAGACATGGGTCGGTCCTTCGGTACTACTTAGGTCTGCAGCCAAATTGGCCTGAGCAGCACCAGATACAGCATCAGGATCCGGGCTGCATGGTTTCGGGGCGGAGGCAGAGGGCAGTGTGGCGCTTAGGCAGTGTCACAGACACTCAGAGAGCCAGGAGCCGGGTAGTAACGTGCACATAGTACTGGAGCAGTCCTTTTGTATGTTGGTAGAATGCAGGCTTGTTGTGCACGCTGGTGTCAAGAAGAAAGGTAGGGATGCACTGCTCTTGTCAGATGCGTGCATGTTTGTAGAGCTTTGAACAAGCCTGTACGCTGAGGCTGGGTTGAGGTCAAGCTCAACCGCGCTGACGCTATTTGCATACCTCTGAAGGTTCGTTCACTGAGTGTAGAGTGGAGATACGCCAAGGCACCCGCAGCGGTGACAGTGGGTGTTCTTGAGAGCACTGCATCACGTCCATGCAATATGCTCTTTCGCGTTTGGCGCTTTGGTCAAAAGGTCCATGTAGGTAATGTGCCTGCTGCAGGACTTGCAAGCTAGTTCTGAAGACCCTGGCGGTAAGCCTAGAGCAAGAATGCTACGCAAAATGTCAATGGCCGTAGCGAGTAGTACCTGCAGCCGTCTGTGCCCACCTGCTCTTCAGGTTGGCATGACGTGCTGTTGCCCTGTAGACATGAGCAGGACTTCTTGCAGTGCTGGTGGTGTGGCATCGGGCAATAAATGATGAGTGAATGAGCCACAGCCGTGATGCTGAAGCCAGACTTGCCAGGCGATTCCAATTCAGGGCTTGGGCTTGGACTCGAGCAGCCCTACCATGCTGATACCCGATACCGGTGTCGTTGGTGCTCCTTGTTGGCCGGGTGAGCCCAGCACTGGCCCCAGCGCTGAAGAGCAAAGCGCCGCTCACCCTGCAGCCAGCCAGAGCAGCGCTGCAGACTTTGTTTCACTAGACACGCCGGCCCGGGCCTCAGCGATTTCCAGAGTATGCAAGCAAGTCTTGCCATGAGACAGGCAGCCTGGAAGATCTGAGACCGCTTATGCTCAGGCTGCACGGATAGGGCTCAAGCGTAGGTGCGCCTCAGTGTCTGTGCGCCTGACACTGCAGATATGCTAGCGCTTGGCTTCAAAGCAAGTCCCGACCCTGTGTTTGCACGCAGCAGACACAGCAGCGGGACAAACTCCCAGACTGGCAGACCCCACGTTCAAACATATCACAGGGGCGGCGCGCATACATGGCGACCGCCACGCTCTGGGCGTGCCTGCTCTTGCTGCTGTTCCCAACGCGGCTTGAAGCCGCATCACGAGAGTACGGGAGGTGGCAGCAGGTGCCCGCGATTGAGACATCCTGTTATATTCTTTCCCACTCTAGCTACCATGGGACACTTTGGCTGCCCTGGCGGTCTCGTCCCAGTTGCATATCGTTGCATGTGCTGCTCATCAGGCAGCGCACGTACGGCCGGGGCTGGGCCACCGCGCGCGCCTCCGGAGACGCACTAACAGCAACGTCATCTCCTTCCTCGACTCGAGCAGAGCGGCCGGCAGTGAGGCAGCCAACGTGAGCACTGCGCAGCCGCGAACAGGGGCCGAGCGGAGCGCAGCAGGCTTTACTGACGCGGGGCTGGTCTTCCCAGATGGCACTACCTTGGAGACGTGCGCCCCGGCCCCCTTAAAAGGCCACGCGCTCGCCTGCCCGCATCTGCCAGGCGTCCTGCAATATGCGCAACTCGCACGCCAGGCAGCACGCCCAGGCAGTCCTGCACACTGTGTGACCTGGACGAACCGGCTGCAGCGTCTGTCCAGACCTGCACCGCACGTGCCTGAAGGCAGTGAGCGCAGGCCAGTGGACCCTGAGCTTCTCACCAGCTCGTGCACACCATGTGCAGGCGCCGTTCTTCAGTAGTTGCGGCAGCAAAAAGTTCTTGGAACGCGTACGAAACTTTTGCCATGGGCTACGATGAGCTCAAGCCCCAGAGCCGCGTGGGCTCAAACGCGTTTGGCGGGCTGGGGGCCACCGCTATCGACAGCCTGGACACTCTGTGGATGCTTGGCCTGAAGGACGAATTTGCGCGTGCGCGCGCGTGGGTGGCTGACAAACTGAGCTTGACAGGTGTGCGTCTGCCCGCTGCCTGCCTTGTTTCGCACATGATGGGGCATGCCAGGAAGGCGAGTGCATGCAGGGACTACTACGCAAGCGTGTTTGAGACAACCATCCGCATCCTGGGTGGTCTTCTGAGCGCATATGACCTGTCCGGCGACCGCGTCTTTCTGACAAGGTGAGTAGGCATGGTCCGCATTGCTACAGGAAGCGCCTGCTGGGCTCACGCAGTGCCCGGCTGGTTGTGGGGCTCACGCAGCAGGTTCGCTGAGGTAGGGCAGAGGAGCTGGGCAACATCCTGCTGGCAGCATACAACACATCCAGCGGTCTCCCAGCGCAGGCTATCGACCTGCACAGCCATACAACGCAGGCGTCCCCGCAGATCGTGCTGTCAGAGCTGGGCACGCAGCAGGCAGGCCGCAGCCCATGCATGCGTGAAATTTGGTGCTGCGTGCTGCCTATCTCGCGGCAGTGACTGGGCTTAGCCCTGATGTGCGGTGCGCAGCTTGAGCTCATTGTGCTCAGCAACAAGACATCTCGGCCGGAGTTTGCTGCAAAGGCAGAGGCTGTCATCCAGACGCTGCACCGCAGCAACCCTGACAAGGTGGGCCCGCTCGCAGCAGCGCCAATCATGCTCCCCGTTGAGCAGCAGCGCACGTGAGCGCTGGGCGCTGGTGACAGGGCCTACTGCCTGTCCTCATCAGCCAACAGACGGGACTTCCCGCTACGCAAGCGGTGTCTATGGGAGCCATGGGCGACTCGTACTACGAGTATTTGCTGAAGGTGGGCGCGCAATGTTTGCTGTGCTGCGTCACCTGCTTGCGCGGTGCAACATGTTTGTGTAAACGCGCGAGCTTGCTCGACTCAATGCATACATTCCATGACAAAGTGCCGATGCTCACATCCCTGTCTGCAATGGTCTCCATCATGCCGGCTGGAAGGCTTTGCACATCAGTGCTGAGAGGGGTTGGCAGCATATCAAAGCCTGCATTCGCGCCTCTGGCCGTGTCGAAGCCACCTTCCCCGACCTGTCTTTTGACGTGTCAAGAGCACTTTAATGCTGATTTTATTGGGGGTGCCTGAGGCGATACTTTGCGAACAGGTATGGATACTCAAGGGCAGGCGCAAGGAAGACGACCTGTACCGCGCCATGTGGGAGCACGGTACGATGGCCATGCTGTTGAAGCATGTGTGGTACCTGCTGTTGCCGCACGGTGTTCACGAGGGTGCCGTGCGGCAGCCATGGACGACATGATCAACCGCCTGGTCTTCAAAAACAATGCCAGCGGCCTCACGTATGTGGCCGAAACAACAGCGTAAGGCCCCGTGTGGCGCTTGTGGCATGCGCCGTGCACGGCAATTCACGCATGTCTGGCGCTGATTCGCTATCGCGCTATGCGGCCCTGCCCAGGTACGGCGAGATCTACGCAAAGATGGACCACCTGGTGTGCTTCGTCCCGGCGATGCTGGCGCTGGGTGTACATGCGCACGCAGTTGCTGATCAGAAGGCTGCAAAGTACCTCGACCTCGCCGAAGAGCTGGGGCGCACCTGCTGGCAGATGTATGCGCAGATGCCAAGCGGTGCGCACGGGCCGGCAGCTGCAGTGACATGTGACTCCAATGTTGCTTGGGTTGCTTGCGTGCGATGCATGGCCCCTTGCTGGATGCATGTGCGTGCTCTCCTCACTCGTAAAGGCCTGCTGGCAATCACCATGTGGGCATCTGCCACCAACAAGGTTACAGCCTGACGATGTGCAACACCACCAGGCTTGGCGCCCGACTTTGTTGTCTTCTCCGAGCATGGCCTGCAGCCTGGGACCGGCGCGGTGCACAATGTGCAGCGACCCGAGACTTTTGAGGCTCTGTTTGTGCTGTGGCGCGTCACCGGGAAGCCGATGTATCGTGAGTGGGCATGGTCAATGTTCCAATCCTTTGACCGCGAGTGCAAGGTGCGCTGCTCGCCTAAACCGCGCAGCCAGTCTTGGCTCAACAAGTGTGGGTGTGCTGTGATGTCGGGGGTGCATCATGATGTGCATTCTGCTCAAACACAGGGAAACTCAAGCAGCAGCAAATCCGCTTTGGCCTACCTGTCAGGTGCTTGCTTGTGCTCCACGCAGGTAGCGCAGTCGGGGGGCTACGCTGGCGTGATGGACGTGACGGCCTTGCCAGTGGTCCAGGACGACACCATGCAGAGCTTCTGGCTGGCGGAGACACTGAAATATGCGTGGCTGATGTTTGCACCGCCGGATGCACTGGACCTGCGCACGCACGTGCTGAACACTGAGGTACGCATGCCAGCTCCTAATGAGCAAAGAAAGTGATGTCCTCTTGGGAGGGTGCGCTGCATCATGTGCCTTATACATGTCCTGTGTGAACGCGCAGGCCCACCCCATGCAGGTGCTTCAGCTCTCGTGAGGTGCTCCCCTTCCTGACTCACACATCACCGCTTGTACACATCACTGCACTAGTCTAAACACCTTCAACACCTTGTTTTGCGTACAACAGGAGCTGGAAGCGACCGTCGTCTCACGTGTGCACTGCTGTTGCCTTACAACTGGTCCTCCACGCTCGAAAGCGCGACCGCTTCACGTCTTCCCTCAGTATTGCGGGCTTGCAGTGGCAGAAATTTACCAATTCTGGAGGTCGTCCAGGTTTGATGTGGCAGAGACTTCCTGCGGTATCATGACGCTGTCGGATGTCCTCGAGATGTTAAGGGTGACACCTGCACATGCAGATAGTCGCCTCGGTTTCCACCCACCAGTCGATGGCGTTCTGGTCCTGTTTTGCGCCTTAGCATACCCTTTGCATCTATGTGCCAAAGGCGAATGCTACATGCGAACCGGTGCAGAACTGATGGGACTGAGACTGAGATTGGTTTTGACAGCCGCTTTAGACCCGCAGTGCGGTCATGTAGCAGCAAGCTGACCCTGAAACTTTTGTCGGGCACAGCAATGCCCTTATTATCAACTCTGCTCTAGACGCTTGATGTCTGGTGGGCCATGTTGCCCGTGCGGGCCAACTTCCCCAGTCCGGCCATAGCTGTTGCCGTTTGCCATTCGTGTGGAGGGATGTCATGTCTTGTGGATAGAATTCTCATGTCTTGTGGGTAGAAGTGTCATGTCTTGTGTGTAGAATGCTAAGTGCATCAAATGGGCTACTAAGCTGCTAACCAGCATTCCCTGGTCGGGGGGGTCCATCCACTTGTGGAGGATGGACAATGCTGATTGGCAGTGCCATGTGCGCATGTTCCCCAAAGGTTTTCCCCAAAGGGGTTGGTGCAAGCGACTGTGCACTTATATGAGTTATTTCTCGGTACCTCATCAGCCAAGCCTAGCCCAAACGTCAGCTGCCAATCTGGCCCACCACCTGCAGCTCCAGGTCGGCAGCGCTTCTGCGAGAAAGCTGGCAAAACAATATTTTTGCCTACTTGGCAGTGGTTTCTACCCACGTGCCCTTTACGCCGGCTGGGGCAAACATATGCGAGCCCGAAAATGCTTGCGTGTAAACGTCACGTCCGTTGGGTTGTATGCCACGACTGCAATGTGGTGGGTGAGCAAGACATCCACCCTTACCTGCTGCTTGCAGCACATGTAGCTGAGCCGCCCCTGGCAGAGAGTGAGTGAACACAGTCCGGGCAGGCTTTGCTGTGCGCAGAGTATACTATTTGCGCGCAGCTGTTAACTACCCTAGGCTCAGAGTGGAATGGGGGACAAAGTGCTTGCGCGGCCAGGAGCTTTAGCAACATGTTTGAAGGGGGTGTCGCAGGCGATGATTAGTGAATAGCAGTAGATGGAACCCGCCTTTTGCCTGGTGCTTTTCCACCAAGTCACGTCTCATCATGATCGGGGCTGATGGAGTATGTGCGACTTCTGGGGCGTTGGCCTGTCTATCGTCATGCCTTGCATGTGGTGGTGCTGTGGACACTGGTTCGTTGCTTGCATATACGGCATCATGGGCTTTGGCTGGCCACGTCAAGAAACCTTAGCGTATGCGTCACATGCTCTTTTGTTGCTTATTGTTGAGCTGCCAAGTTTACAACTGAAAAGGCCCGATGTTGCGGTTTCAACCGGCCAGTAGAGACCCAGGCATGGCAGGCATGCAAACCTAGGGGCCAAGCGGCCGCGCGCCCCTTGACAAAAATGTCGTGCTTTGCTCAGAAAGATCACACTTTGTTTATTTTGCCGTGCGACCCATGCCATGCCATCATTACCACGCGGCTCAGTCCCGCGGCAGCTTTCACCCGTAGTCTTCAAGTTTCCCACCTGGTATCACTGTCGGATTTTGACTGTGTCAGGTACTCACTCTGCCACGGACACCACGCCCCGGTGGGCAATAAGGCTGCGCGACTGACGAAACGCAATTTCAAGCTCATCTGGCGAACTGGCCGGCTGCATGAGACGCTGTCACCTCTGTCCCTTGAGGCTTGAAAGGCTGTGCAGCAAGCCGCTGGTGCATGTAACAAATCAATGGACTGCTGACGCAGCGGCGCGAGCCCTGTCACGTACGCATTCGCGTGATGTGTAGCGCAGAATCTCTGAACAGCTGGCGCCACTGGTGAGAAGGTAGGGTTAGAAGGTACGGTGGGTGGAACCACCGTTAGTGGGGACAGATGTGCGGGGGGCGATGTCCGCATTAAACGAGAAACCGCACCTCTTTAGCATGGATTAGTGGCCGGTGAGCGCTTGATTGCGGCACACATTCACAACTGGAGACAGGTGGCAAACTTGAAATACCCCGCTACTCACATGAAAGCTGAGTTTGACCCAGTAATCATAGGCCAAGCCGGCAGTGCACTTTGCTTCAGCGATCTGTAACCCAGGCGCCTACGTCTGGCCAGATATAATACAGAAGGGACTGCACCCGGCTGCGCAACACAAGTGTACCCAGCGGGTGTGTCCCACAATAACCCAGAGCCCACGAGTGGGCGCACGGCCAAGGCCAGGTTCTGCAGAGAATTGCGCATTGCATCGCGGTAAGGCAGATAACAGCAATGTGGCAGGCCTTCGATGCAAAGCAGAATAATGTGGAGGCCGCAGCAAGACAGCAGAGGCTCCAAACATGTGCTCGTGCAGAACAGGCAGGCAGCAAACAGCGCACAGGCAGTGCGACCAAGAGCCGGAGTATGGCACGGTACCGAGCTGCATGGCCCCTGGAATACAGAAAATCTGCAGGTGCGCTAGACACATCACCGCTCCACCTAAAACAATTTGCAGGCTGTCAGTGGAGAGTAGTCCGCCACCGCACATGAGCGCGACATTGCTCCGATCAGCTCCGCTAGCTGTTTCGCAGCCCACTTTACGCTTGCGATGCCTCACGCCTGACATCAATGTTTGCGCCGCACCACGGCCACATTCCGGAGCCTGCCTAGCCTCCTGTGGCCTCTCAGAAGTCCACATGAGGTCGTTTGCGGCCGCTGCTCTCAGCGCACCGCTGCCAAAGTAGCCAACAACTTGCATCATAGGAGGCGTTCACAAGCCGGCTGCGCTCTGCAATACCAGCGCCCTGTGATGACTACCTGTGCTGGTCTTGCTGGGGCCCACAAGGACACTAGAGGCCGCCTAGGCCCTCTCTGGGGTGCCGGTCCTCAAGTCATGCGTAGCTGATGGCATGCGCGAGCACGTCTGGCCCGTCGGCACCCTATAGGTTAGCCAAGATCACCACTTGCCTTTTCCAGTGCCTTCATTGCAGGGTTGCAGCGTGGGGTGGGTTGTTGTCACACGCAAGTTGCATCGCATCCCAGGTTAGTTTGGTCCCTTGTAACATCAAGTAACACCTGGTTTGCCTCCTTCGTTCATTGTGTCAGAGCTTGC
>JAABUV010000670.1_pt1 | contig 52168 bp, 52 predicted proteins | sample 5559971 | NCBI WGS metagenome assembly JAABUV01 (sample SAMN10711881, study PRJNA513362) | rock metagenome | isolation source: Antarctica rocks | place: Antarctica: Victoria Land, Knobhead nord | collected 2015-12-19 | reverse complement strand
TAGCAGGGAGCGAGCAGCGTGCGATAACGCTCGAAGTCGAGGATCGTTTTCACGCGCCGTAGATAGTGATCGTCCGGCACAAGAGCGGTGAAGACCTGCTCATCAATCACGCTTGGCGGCGTATAGTTAAGAAGCACGTCACATCATCCCCTCCTTACGTGACTCCTCGGACCCTCAGTCTACCACCGTCGGCCTCGCTTGCTCTGCGACAGGATTTTTCAGCAGTCTCTAAAAGGGGGGGCCGCGTCCCTACAGCGCGTAGCTCTCGTTGACCCGCTTATAGACAGGGTCGTCGGCGCGGAAGCTATCGGCGTTCGTGCCGCGCCGCGCGGCCGTGTAGGCGGCCAGCAATTGCAGCGGGACTACCGTGAGCAGCGGGCTGAGCGCCTCGGGCACGGCCGGGTAGGGGATGACCGTACGCGCGACCGCCGCCTCGGGCGGCGCGGGGAAGGCGTCGACGACGCGCTCGTCGGCGACCACGACCACACGCGCCCCCAACAGCTCCAGCGCCCGCACGAGGTCGCCCACGCGGTCCAGCGCCGGGCCTTGCGCGGCGATCACAACGGCCACATCGCCCGCTTCAATCGCCTGCAGACCGCCGTGCAACGCCGTTTCCAACTCGAACCCCTCGGCCACGAGATACGAAGACTCCTTAATTTTGAGCGCGCCCTCGCGCGCGGTCGCGGCATTGGGTCCCGCGCCCATCAGGACCAGCCGCCCGCACTCTGCTAGCGCGCCGGCCACGGGGACGATCAAATTTTCTCGCGCCAACACCGCCGCCAGCGCGTCTGGTAGGCGATCCAGCGCGTCCCGCAACGCGGCGATATCGGCGCCGTTGCGCTCTCCGAGATACGTGGCGAAGAGCGCCAACGCGGCAAGGTTGCCCGTATAGCTGGCCGTATGCGTGGAGGAGCGCTCCGACGGCGCCGTTTCGATCATGATGTCGGGACCCTCCATCGGCGAACCCTGTCCAGTGAGCCCGATCACGGGCAGACCGGCCGCGCGCGCCCGGTCGATGGCTTGCCGGCCGTAGCGCTTGCTGCCGCGATGGCTGATCGTGACGAGGGCGTCGTCGGGGCCGATGGGGCGCGGATAGGTCGCGAACTCGAAGTTGGTGGCGGCATAGGCGTCGGCGCCGGCCAGGCGCAGCAGGTATTCTCCGACGATGGCGGCGTGCCCGCTCGTGCCGGTCCCTGTTATAAAAACACGGCGCGCGCCCGCCAGCAGTTCCACCGCGCGCGACGCCGCGTCCCGCGCGTCGTGCAGGACGGCGCGCACGACATCCGGCTGGCTATGGATCGTGTCGTATAAGGCGGACTGGGGGACGGACGTCGTATCGGCAGTCATCTCTTATCTCTCCATGTCATCTATCGCGCATCGCCTATAGTGGGTCTCGTTGCCTTCCCATTCGCCTACCACCTCGCGCGAACCGTCTATAGCGGGAGCGGCGGCTCTCGCCGCGCTGCCAGCCAGCCAAGATCCGCAAAAGATCGCGGATCGCGCACGGGTGACTACGCGGCGCGCGACAGGGCGCGTCCGCTCTGTGTGGGATGCGTCCGCTCCCAGCGCAACAGATCGCGCCACACGTCGTCTTCGTGGGCGACGGCGAGGTAGCTCCACCGCCTAAACCCGTGGGCCGTCACGCGCAGCGGCCGCCATTGGGCATAGGCCGCGATGCGGTGGTGCGCATAGATAGGGACGCCCTGCAACGTATCAACGCGTATCACCTCGGGATCGCGCTCGGCGAGCGCGAGGCTGTAGCGCTCGGCCGTCAGGGTCTCGCCAGGTAAGCCGTAGTTGTTGACGGCGGTGATGAGCAGGGCCTGACCGGCCCGATAGCGTTGCAGCAGGCGTTGCGCCCCCGCGTCGAACATGAGTTGTACCGGCATCTTTGCCTCTCCTTCAGGCGACGACGATGGCGCCCACTAAGATTATAGCGTGCTTATAGTCGTGCATGCAGCGGACCAAGGCAATGGCGCCCAACCGGGTGTACCCCAACATTGTGACACGCGGCCTGACCTTAAAAGGTCATGGCAGACGACGGACCTTGAATGGTCGGTGCGGGCGCGACGCGCGCTCCCCTCATCTAGCGCACGGCCACTGCGGCTGGCGCCGGGAGACCTTTCAAGGTCCGGTCCCTGCCAGGGTCTTTTAAGGCCAGGCCTACGGCGCTCATGTCACTTTTTTGTGGTACACCCGGCGATGGCGCGTAGCCGAATAGCACGACAAAGGGCCGGGAGCGCGTTGCGCTCCTGGCCCTTTGTCGTGCTATTCGGCTACATGGCCGCCTATGCGCGCGACGGCGGCGGCGTAACGTTGGTACTGCTGGCCATGATGGCGCCGCCCCTGATGGCGCCGGGGAGCAGCGGTGTGCCGAGGTCGGGCTCAGGGGAGAGGGCCGGGATCGGCACGCCGACCTCCTCGCCGTGGATCACCATATCGCCCGTCTCCAGCATCGCATCGGGCATGCGCAGCGGGACCACCAGCGCGACCAGCTTGAGGATGGCGAAGGTGCCCACCGCGCTGAAGGCGATGACGAAGAGCGCGGCCTGGGCCTGCACTTGCAGCTGATGCGCGCCGCCGCCGCCGAGCAGGCTGGTGACGGAAAAACCGGGCGTCTTGCCGTTGCCGAGGTACTCCATCATCTGAGGGTCGGCGACGACACCGACCATCAGACCGCCGATGAGCCCGGCGATACCGTGCGTGTGGATGACGCCGAGGGCGTCGTCCACGCGGCGGAAGATCGTGACCCGGTTCATGGTGAACCACGGAATCGCGCTGGCGACGACGCCGATGGCGATCGCGCCGGTCCCGTTGACGAAGCCGGCGGCCGGCGTGATGGCGACGAGGCCGGTGATCATACCGTTGACCGCGCCAACGAGCGAGGGCTTCCCGGCGACCAGCATGTCGATGCTCAACCAGGTGAGCAGCGCGGTCGCCGCGGCGATGTTGGTGTTGAGCACGGCCGACGAGGCGTCCGCCCCCGCGAAGAAAGGATCGCCGCCGTTGAAGCCGTTCCAGCCCATCCACAGCAGGCCGGCGCCGGCCATCGTCATCATCAGGTTGTTGGGTCCGGGCTCTTTGCGGTCGCGCGCCAAGCGCGGTCCGATCACCGCCGCGGCCACGAAGCCCGAGACGCCGGCCGAGAGGTGGATGACATAGCCGCCGCTATAGTCCACCGCGCCGGACTGGGCCAGCCAGCCGCCGCCCCAGATGCTGAAGGCGTCGACGCTGTAGATCACGGTCGACCAGACGGGGACGAGGATCATCCAGGCCTTGAAGTTGATGCGGCCGACGACGCTGCCCAGGAACAGCAGCGGGGTGATCGCCGCGAACACGAACTGGAAATAAATCAGCGACGCCTGCGGGAAGCGGAACTGGGGCATCAGGCCGATCCCGCTCAGGAGCGGGATATTGGCCCGCGCCTGCTCGGCGACATGGTCGAGCGACGGACCGGGGATGCCCAGGAACTGCGGCAGGGAGCCGATGTTGATGGGGCTGCCGAAGCTCATCTTGAAGCCCCACAGGACCCAGGTCAGCAGCACGATCGCGAAACCATAGAAGGCCATCAGCGCGCTGTTGACGGCCCAGCGCCGCTGCACCACGCCGCCGTAGAGGACGGCCAGGCCGGGAATACTCATGAGGCCGACGAGGGTCGCGGCCGTTAGTTGCCAGGTGTTGTCGCCCGTGTTCAACCATGATGGGTAAGGGAGCATAACAGCAGGTCCTCCTCAGTAGGATAGAGCGGTTCGCCAGAGTCGCGCACGCGACTCGCATCGGACACACCCCATCGTCGGGTCGGAGGGCCGCACTGCCCCAGAGGTCGTATCGCACGAAACGTAACGAAGGTACGCGCGACACGGACGAGCCTGCGCTGCTCGCCAGGCAACAAAAAACCTCCCGCCCACGGACGTAGGCAGGAGGCGTCATCGCCAACAGTTGTCCCACGGTGCGCGAGCGACAACGCCCGGACACATCCACGTAGGTTGTCCGCATCATAGCAAATGCCGGCGGGATTGTCTATCGCTACACCGCTCCTGGATATACGGATTATAGAGCGTATTCCCTGGCTATTTTACCCAGTGGCGCGTCCGTAACCGTGCGCTACAGGGGCAAGTACACGACCTGACCATCCCATTCGCCTTCGCGGCTACCTTCCACCAGCAGCAGAATGTCAGCGATCGCCTGACGTTTGGATACGGAGCGGCTAACGGCCACAATGCCGGGCATTGCTTGCCCGGCGATAACCCGCGCATAGGCATAGTCGATCATGGTCCTGACATCGTGCGTGAGCAGGACGCGTCCTTCACGCGCGGCCCAGTCCAATACCGTCGGGTCGTCCGCTCCTAGCAAGCTGGCGTCTTGGACACGCACGACATCGACACCCTGGTTGCGTTGCAATAAACCGTGGAGTATATGTCCGTCGAAGTTCTCATCGGTGACGAAGCGCAACATGAGGTGATTATTGGGACTGCTTGCGCGCCAACAAGCGGGCGCGGATGTCACCCTGAGGGGAGCGGGCCTCGATCCGCGCGCGGATAACCGCGGCTTCCCGCTCCTGCTCACACAGGTAGGCGTCGACGTCGGCGCGATGTCTCAAATAGTAGCTAAGGACCGCGTACACGTCGGCCAGTTCGAGCGTCGGGAACCCCGCGACGATATCCTCGGCGGTCGCGCCGTCCAGTTACGCGCCGACAACCGTATCGAGCGTCACGCGCGTCCCGCCGACGCGCACATTGCCATCGACGTCCGTCCGCAACGGCGCCGGGGTTTCCACAATAGCGAGGGCCATGAGTTGTGCCTTTCCGTCAATCTGCCATCATGTAGGTGTTATCGTTATTCTACAGCCTAGGAGATACGCTATGCCGCATTCGTGGACTTCTTCACGTTCGCCTTCGCCACCACGCAGCGCCTGTACCGGGTCAACAGCCCCGCCAGCGACGCCGGCACGGGCTTCGGCGCTTTCAATCTGGTGCGCCGCGCGGCCTACGAGGCCATCGGCACGCACGCGGCCCTCGCGCTACGGCCGGACGACGACGTGCGCCTGGGGCGCAGGCTCAGACAGCGCGGGTTCCGCCAGCGCGTGCGCGGCGCGTCCGATCTCTTGCGGGTGGAGTGGTACCCCTCGCTGGCCGCCGCCGCGCACGGGCTGGAAAAGAACGCTTTCGCAGGCTTCGACTACAACCTGCCGCGCGCGGGGGCGGGGCTGGGCGCCCTCGCGCTTTCCCTCATCTACCCCTACGGGGCGGTGTGGCGCGCGCATGGCGTGAGGCGCGCGCTGCTGCTCGGCGCGATCGGCGCGCACACGGCCACCTTCGTCTACACCAACCACAAGGCCGGCCGCGACGCGCTGCCCGATGCGCCGGCGCTCCCCTTGGGCGCCACGCTCTCTCTGTACGTCCTGGCCCGTGCGGTCGCACTGACCCTCGCGCGCGGCGGCATCCGCTGGCGCGACACGTTCTACCCGCTCGATAAACTCAGGTCACAGACCGGGCTGGAGTAGGCCACTCTTTCACCTACGGGCGTCGGCATGATAACCGATTCCGCTCCATCTCCCGAGCAGGTGACTCGAGGGCATGACGACGCGCGCGTCCTGCCCGGCGGATGTCGCATGGGCAGGGCGCCCGGCGGCCCGTCCGCAGGACACGGAGCGACGGCCGGCGCGGTTTAGCGCGCCGCTCGTTGCGCGGACAGCGGTATAGCAGTGGCGCGGCCCCGACCGACCATGGCCCCGAGCGCCCCCACGCCCGCGCCGACGATGAGGGCGACAATCGCCCCGACCACGAGTTCGAACAGGACCGACGTGATAACCGTGGTGTTCGCCTGGTGTATGGACGCCGCGAGCCCTGCCTTTGCCACGGCCTGCTCGAAGCGATGGCGCAACGTGCTCGCGAACGCGGCCGCGATGATGGTCATGCCAACCCCATTGAGAGCCGAGCTGACGAGCGCCACGAGCGCACCGGCGTTCGCCCCGGCCGCCGTCGTCCCGGAGCGCTGTCCCGCCCATAAACCAACGATGAAGTAGGCGGCAAGGCACAGGACCACGGTAACAATACCGCCTATGCTAGTCCCGGCCAGCACCGTGATGGCGCCGTTGGCCCATAGGATAGCGCCGAGCAGGATGCCCAGGGCCAGTGCGTTGCGCGATCCGCGCGAACGCGATAATGCTTGCGGCATATCATCTCCTCCTCTTGTTATTGTAAACTGATGCGCCGTGCTTTCCTCACCTTGCGTAGTGTAGTGTTCCAGCTAAGCCACGAACCGCACATTATCTGGATGCGGGTTAGGGCATGCGTAGGTTGATGCGCCACGAGTGGGCAGGAACGGCGCGGGACCCCGACGTGGATCGCACCCCATCATCGACGATGAGCGTGACTAAGGAACCTCGCGGTGGCGTGCGAAAGCCGATGGTCGCCGTGTCCACACCGTCCCGGACAGGACCCTCGCCGACGATCGGCGCAAGGTCGGTCCCCGTTGCGGTACGCATGGTGATGGTCGATGGCGCCCAGGAGGGAATCGTCACGACTGTTCCGCCGCTCCCGTGCGACGCCTGCCGTCCCATCGTCAGCCCCCACGCCTCAAGGTCGAGCTGCGAGAGCAGTCCGCCCCGCGTGATCATCGCGATGGTGAGCCTTGCGCTCCCCGACATAGCCATGAAGTGAGTCGCGAGGGGGAGTGGCGCGGCCGCGGCGCGCGCTACGTCGACCCCGACGCGTACGGTCCCACCACCGGCGCTGTTGTGGTGGACGAGGACGGCGGTCGTGCCGGCCCGCAGCGGCGGGAAGATGGTGACATCGTAGAAGCGCTCTGCCACGTCGGGGAGCGCGCCGAACAGCGCATCCGGCCGCTCGTCGTAGGGGCGCCCCGCGACATCCGACAGGTCGATGAGGTGATTGCGCTGCTCATCGCCGGCCGCGGCGCCGCCGAGGACGCCCGGATGGGCGCTCAGCACGTAGGTCGCGGTCCGGTTGGCGATCACGTAGCCCACCTGCCAGCCGGTGCGATCCGGCGGCGCGGCGCCCGGACGGAACGCGACGCCGGGGACGGCAAAGGGCACGGGGTTGACTCCCCCGCTCGTCGTCGAGTGCGCGGGCATAACCCCGAGCAGCAGGGCCGCCCCGGCGACCGAGAGGGCCACGAACACGGCCAAGACGACGATGAACACGACGCCGAGGGGACGGGCAAGGCGCGCGGCGGCGATAGACATGATAACTACCCCTTCATTGATTATCGCTATACTACAGGCGGTGGAGCCGACGAGGCCACGCGCAGGACGTCGTTGAGGCTTAAGCTGTGTGCTTGGATGCTATAGACATTCCTGCCCACGCGCCAGCGGAGCACTATCGCCGGCAAGTGCTGGCCGATGAACAGTTGCGCATGAGGCAGACGCTGCCTGATCCCTGCGGGCAGTGGGCGGCCGGCTCTTGGTCCGTCGCGCAGACAAGGGGGCGAAGGGCATTGCGGCGTCGGGCTGTCTTCTGTGAAGGTGAGGGGTGTACGGGCGCCGGAGCGCGCGCTATCCCAATAGCTAAGAGTATAATCCCAGACGCCGCCGCCACCGCCCGTGGTATAGGAGGGCGATAGATCCCTGACCGTAGCGGGGAGCCACGTCGGCGCGCACACGACAACGGACGAGGGGACCTGCCCGCGCAGGCTCGCCCATTGAACGAGCGATGGGTTGCCGGCGGGGGCGGACGGATGCGCGTGCACAGCGGTCTCCCAACCCATGAATCGGGTCGCCATGATTGCCGCAGTCACGCTTAACAGCAGCATAGCTGCCAAACTAACAGCATACGTGGTGTTTCTTAACCAAGGGACCGACATGGTAGCCTCCTTTTCGTCACGAATCGACGCCACCCAGCAGCGTCATTCCGCCTGCTACTCCACCACTAGCGCGCGGCTACTCTACCGTAGCCTCACCATAAGGCCCACAAGGGCACGCCGCATCCGTATTTCTACGGATGCGGCGTGCGCGAAACTATGATAGACATGAGGGGCGCGCCCCGCGTCAGAAGGCGCCGACCCCATCCGGCGTGCCCAGGCCCGTCGGTCCGTCGTAGCCGGGGCCGGCCGTGCACAGGTACGGGACGCCGCAACTCCCGCTGCCGCCGCCGCTGATGTCGTGCAAGCTGCTGGCATAGCTGTACGGGTACGCGCCATAGGTCACGCCGCCCGCGTTGCCGGCGAGGGCATAGACGCCGGCGATGAGGGGCGCGGCCACGCTCGTGCCCCCGAAGACGAGCCACCCGCTCGCGGTGGGGGACGCGTCGCTGTCGTAGGCCGCGACCCCCGTGGCCGGGTCGGCGACGGCGGCCACATCGCCGATCGTGCGCTTGGCGCATCCGGCATCGGTTTGCCAGGCGGACTTGGGTTCGTAGGCGCTGCAGCCGCTCCCCGCGCCGGCCCACGCCGTCTCGCTCCAGCCGCGCGCGGTGGTCGTGTCCGTCACAAGGGTCGTGCCCCCGACCGCCGTGACGTAGGGGGAGGCGGCGGGGTACTGCGCGCCGTACCCACTATCGCCCGAACTCGCCGTGATGGCGATGCCGGGGTGGTTGTAGTACCTGGCGTCGTACTGTCTGTCGTGCCCCGACTCAGCGCCGCCGTAGCTGTTGCTGATGGCGGTGGCCCCAAGGCGCGTCGCCATGTTGACGGCCGCGCCCAAGGCGTTGAGGCTCGCCGCGGAGGCCTCGACGAGCAGGATATGACACTGGGGGCAGACCGCGCTGACCATATCCAGGTCGAGCGAGATTTCCTGCGCCCACGACGCGTCGGCCCTCGGGTAGGCGGTTCCCCCGCTCTGGTCGGCCTTGTGGAAGCAGCCGTTGGCGGTCGCGCAGGGCGGTAGCCCGAACCGCGCGCGGTACACGCCCAGGTCGGCCTCGGCGTTGGGATCGTCGTAGGCATCGACGACGGCGACGGTCTGGCCGCTCCCGCCCGTCGCTGAAGGGAGGTCGTAGGCCGATTGAAGGTCAGACGGAACATAGCCTTGCGGACTAATGGCATCGGGCGTCGCCTGGCCGCTAGCGGGGACGACCAGGATGGCGTGACAGCGTGCCACGTCCAAGGGCACGTCGGCGCAGACTCGGACGTGGCGCGCCGAACGACCGCTAGAAGCGAGCGTACGCGCGGGCGTGGTAACGTGCGCGATAGCTGGCATGATCGTGAGACAGAGCGTGAGCAGGGCGTAGCGTGTCGGTCCGACTTTCATATCCGGTGTTTCCTCTCATTGATGACCAAGTGATGTAACTGCCATTTTGCCCTGATTTTCCTGGGCGCATGACCGCTTTTGCCCGGCGCGGTGCGCCTATCATGAAACCTCACTCGCCGACGATGCCGGTCGCCGCGTAGCGGTTCATCCCAACTGGACGGTTACCTGAGCGATTACCAACATGGAAGCATTTAGCCGACGTGTGGTCGACGGCCACCAATCTAGAACCGATACAGCGATTGGGCTACGTGGAGCACATCAGCGCGACTCTCCTGGTGCGCCTCGATACTGTAGACATATATACCGATGTGCCAGCGCAAGACGAGTTCTGGCGCTTGGTGGCCCACAAACAATGCCGCGTGCGGTAGCTGTTTCCCTACCCCTGGGGGAAGTGGTTGCCTAGTACCCACACTACTTTGTCCACAGGGAGGAGAGGGGCATTGGCGCGTCGCTGGGTCTTCCATGAAGACCAGGTATGGCCGATCACCGGAGATACGGTCGTTCGCATAGGCCGCCGAATACGTCCACTCGCGCCCTCCGCCGCCCATGACGTACGAGGGTGACATATCCCTGAAGTCGGGGGGGAGCCAGGTGGGCACGAACACAGTGATTGCCGCCGGAACAAGTCCCCGCAGTTGTACCCAATGAGCATCGATCCCCGTGTTGGCGACCCGTGATGCGCTGCGGGTAATCGCGCCCCACCGCATGAACTGAAACGCCAGCGTTAGAATGACCAGGACGCACATGCCCCCCACGATAGCGCCGATAGGGTATACGAGATGCTTGAGTCGAAAGGTAGACATAATGTTCTCCGTCAACAGCGAGCCAAAGTGATTGCTATGTCGCGTCGCATCGTCGGAAGAGGAGCCCGGCCAGCAAGACGAAGCCGATCATATAAGCGGTGAGGACGAGGCAATAAGTACGAGAAAGGTGAGCGCGAGGCCAAGGGCGCCGAGCTTGCCCACGAGTATCTCCGACCGCTAGCGGCCCGTGAGCGCAATACTACCCATGACGTAGAGGCTAACGATTATCAATAGATAGTCGCTCCAGAAGCGGTCCAGTTTTATTCCCCCCCGCTGCTGATTCCAGTGCCTGATCACATCGACACCGCTCATTAAAAGCACAAAGAACAGCGCCAAGAACGTTATCCAGGTTGATGATATCGCTGGCATTCGCGAACCTCCTCCATCCGTTTGATGACAGACTCTCCTACGCTCAGGGGGCGGCCCACTCTCTGTTACAGACGGTGAAGCGACGAGGCCACGCGCAGGACGTCGTTGAGGCCCAAGCCGTGCGCCTGGATGCTGTAGACATCTCTGCCTACGCCCCAACGGAGCACGGTTTCCGGCGCCTCTGCCCGACGAACAATTGCGCATAGGGCAGCTTCCGCCCAACCCATGCGGGCAATGTAGGCGGCGGGCACGCCTTTGCCTTGCCTTTCGTTACCTGTCATCGTCGCGCGCAAACGTCCCCGGTGTGTCCGTGTAGAACGTCGTATACCCACAGGTCGCGCAGACCAGCGCGTGGACCTTGTCATTGCCGGAGAAGGAGAAACGCGCGTTTGCCGGGCGCAGCCACATGTAGCCGGAAACGTCCGCGCGCTCCCGTCGCCCCCCGCACTCGGGGCACGGTCGCGAGAGTTGCTCTGTCCAATCCATTGGTACCATCATTCCTTGTAGACAACTCAATCACGATGAAAGAGGCGCCCGTGTTCTGTGTCCGTGCAGCTTGTAGGCACTGTGCCTACGTGATCCTACGCGATCCAACTGTTAGGCAAGGTAATCCTCTGCACCGATCTGTCATCCTGACGGCGGGAAGGGGCGTATTTAGCGCCCATCGTCAGCGTGGCGTCGCCTATACGGGGGCCGGCCGAGATGTTTTGCCCGAAGCGTGGAACCAGGCGTTGCGTAATCTTCGAGTTTCGTAAGGCGGCTATTACTGTATAAATAGCTATGGAACCCATCATGGTTGCACACAAAGCAGAGAGTGAAAGTGCAAGCAGAGCTGCTTGGGCGGCTGTTTGACACATTAGCTGACGCTCCTTTCTTCATCGCCATCCCACAACATCACTACTATCGCTGGGATGTTTGTCTGATCTGTGGAATTCGCCACAGCCCAACTAATACGCAGTATATATGTCTAGCGAGACCGCCTTAGACCGACGAGACATGACACATAAACTTGACTCAATTGCACCATGTTTGCTCGTATTAGGATTTTAGGTCCTCCCTGGCGCACTATGGTAGCGTCATTATTAGCTACGCTTAGACGTTACGGCCATATAAATGGAGACAGCTGCCGCAAACCACAAGGCTATGGCTACGATTACGAACAACTGTCTATTTGGTACCTTGAACGACAGGAGAATGAAAACACCCCCCCCAATATCAACCCTAGGGTGTTAACGAGGTCGAATAAATAGACGGTGTGATCACTCGTGTTCATCTCATTATCCCTACTTTTCTTAGCGATTAGCGGTATGAGGTCGGGCTGGTACTGCAACGTTCAGCGTTTGCTGACGAGCTCGCACCAGCCCAACTTCGGTCCTAGCTGTTGGGGATCTAACCCGTCGTGACCGTTAACGCGCCAAAGACATCGTTCAGCCAGACGTCGTGATTGTTGCTATCAGCGTGCGCGATCAGATCATGGCGAGACTTCCGACTGCCCAAGTGAAAGTCCAATGCCCAGGCATTATGCGCCGGTTAAACGCGATGCGCTCACTCTGCGGAAGATCCGTCGGCTCGTAGTTGCTGATTGCAAGCGTAACCGTAGCGCCGTGCCTACTTACGAGAAGAATAGAACACCGGAGAGCATCTACTGTACAAGCGTCCCAACTGGACACGATGGCCTGATAGTACACGTCACCGGCGTTGTCGTCAGATGGACACGCAACGTTTGCCCACCGCTCCATCGGAACACCGTTGGGCCAACAACTGGCAACGTGTGCAAAGACGTACCCAACTCTGTGAGCAGATCGGGCCGAGTTAGGCTCTGTTCGTTGTGAGAGAGAAGGACACTAAATGTTGGTAGTCCATTGTTGGGATAACTGGGACTTAAATCGATCCACGTCACCCGACAAGAGGCCGATGGCAGTGGGCCTCCCTGGGGTGTTGGACAACCTGTCGACCCCCCACTTATACTCCAACTATGTACAAGAATCGTACGACCTACCCATGCCTGGGGATCCTGCTGCAAGCCCATTTGTATCTCCGCAACCGAATACACTCGTGCGGAGGGAAAGAAACTGCCCCAGGCAGCGCTAGCAAGCGCCGCGACGAGCAAGAGCCCGACCAAAATGATGGCGATATGTTTCATGACATGCCCCAACGATGATAAAAGTCTCAAAAGAGTTTTGCCATAGCCGTCCCATTGCTACACCTACCCGTACCTAATAGTAATATCATTATCAGGAAAGATCATCGGGCATACGGGCATATAGGAAAGCGGCACGCGAACGCTTTTTAGCTGTCCGTGCGCCGCCTCCTAATCAGGTGGTGATTAAAACGGGACTACCGCCATTCCTAGCTCCCAGGGCAGCCCACGAATGAATGCTCAACGCCACCAGCGGGTAGCAGAGTGAAATTGATCTGCACCGTCCAATTCGCGTTGAGCCACCACAAAAACGTGGTAAAGTTCCAGTCCATCTTATTCGTCGAGTTGACGAACTGCCACGGAACGGACGACCACGAGTATGAGCCGTTCGCAAAGCTCCAACCAGGGACGTATATCTAGTGCGTTTCTTGTGCTGGCTGAACGTTGGTAACATTATGCCCGTCACCATAGAACAACTGAGTGACATGCTCGTTAAAAGAGTCACCCCCACCATTGGTATAGGCGTTGCAACTGCCGGTAGCAGTATACCAATTACCACCGGTAGCAGCAGGGCGCTGGGCGGTGGCCGAACTGGAATTCGGCGAAATACCCGATGCGCTCATACTCCCTAGCAAGGCCGCCGCATTATTAGGCGCAGCAGCCGGAGCGGAACTTACCGAAACCCGTTCGCCGACTGGAATCGCTTCGGCCACTTGGCGCAAAGCCGAGCTAATCGAGTGGTTAGCTAGTAACGAGGCAACAGCCGCAGCGTTGCTGAATGCAACGGATTTGACCTCACCCCCATTCACTTCAACGAGAGGTGCATTGCGCGGCCATAGCTGTTGAACAGTCGCTTGATCCTGAGAGCTTAGACCACCAGAAGCTGCACTCGCCGCGCGAGGATGTGCCATTGAACCTGCTGAGAAGGTCAGTAAAGATAACCCCGTGACGATCCCGGCCATAGTCAACCGAGTCAACCGTTTCTTGTTCTTCACCGTGATATTCACCTACATCCTCCTTGGTGCGCGTCTTTAGCTGTTGGCCTGCTGTTTCTCAGCAGCCATGGTGGGTGCCTGGTTTTCGCCGATTTAGCCTGCCCCCGCAGTAGACAGTGCTGGAATGCTCCGTGTAGGGTGGCCACCCCGTTTCTGCCGGATGACTTCGCTGTCGACTCGCGTCGTCCTCCGTGATTTCTATAATAGGGCCTCGCAAAGGCGTCCGCATCCGTATTTCTACGTAGATGGCCTACGTATTTTCACGGATGCGCGGTATAGCGATGAGCCTCTATACTGAGTGCGATCCCCTGGATCGTGCGCGAACCTCCCGCGCACTCTCGCTAACGGGCGCGACGCGGCGCCGAGAAAGTAGGACCACATGATAGGCATCGGAACGTATGGCGAGGCGGCGGAGGACCCGCAGGTGAACGTTGTGGCCATGGCATAGATCGTCTACGACCTCTTCGCGCATGGCTTATTCCGCGTGCAGGATATGGAGTGGCTGCACGCGCGCAGCAACGCCGCCCTGCTGGGCCGGCACGCGTACGCGGCCTTGCAGGCATTGGGGGCGCGCTTGTCCGGTGGCGGCGCGACGCTCGACGGGGTGCAGTCGGGATTTTGGCGATGATCGCAGACGCCGGCGCATCTAGCGACGATGTCCTGGTCCGCGCGACCATCGCCCTATGCACGCGGGAACTCCTGGCGGCGGACGTCACGCCGGAGTATCGCGCGGTCCTGCGTCTGGCGCTGGCCCTGCCCGGCAATATCCTCTCCGACACGCCCGGCATATGCTGGGCGCGCCTGGCATGGACGTGTTTGCGCGGCGGCTGCCGGGAGATGGGAGCGGGCGTTCCCCGTCGCCGCGACTATCGATCGCCTGATTATCGCCCCGTCAGGCTGACGTGCAAGGGTGACGGCATTCGCCAGCGCGCCTGTGGAGGAACCCACACAGGGACGCTATCCGCACCCCTGTCGGTTGAGCGATGGGCGGTGTGCTAGCTGCTGAAGGTATAGTAGGCATCGATAACCGTCGCCTGATTCACGCGCCGGTCACCGGGGGCGAAGATCTCGCGCGATTGCACGATGCGTCCGGGCGTCGCAGGGCCATTTAGTTCTCGTGGCGACCACGCGGCCCTCACCCCCAACCCCTCTCCCTGACGCGGGAGAGGGGGGCTGCCGCGCGGGCGCCGCGCGTCTCCCCTCGCCCCTTGAGGGAGAGGGGTTGGGGGTGAGGGGGAAAACTAAATGGCCCTGGGGCGTCGTCCTGACGCGATAGAAGGCCCACCCGATGGTGGCCGCCGATCGGCACGCGGACGGTCGTGGTATAGAGGCCAGTGGCCGCGCACGGGCGCTGGTAGCCGCCCGGCGCCCCCGCGATGAACGGGGCCGCGCTCGTGCAAAGGGGCACAGCCTCGGGCGACGCCCCACCGCGTGGGTACGCGACCCCGAAGGACGCCCGCGCCGGGACCGTGCCGTGGAGTCGCAACCGGAAGGTCACAGGGACCGTCCCCACCGTGCGCGGATAGGTGGCGCTGATCGTGGCGTCCCGGACCAGCGTGACAGCGCCGCGGGCGAACGTGGTCCCACGCTGTCCTGGTCCGAACGGTCCGGTGAAGCGGACAAAGCGATAAGGCACGGTCCCACTCGCCGCGATGGGTGTGCGCTGGGTGATAGACAGACCGGCGGTACAATAGGCGATGCGCATCCGCATCAGCCCCGCGCCCCGCCCGGTCCCGCACAGCGCCACCTCCGTGGGCGTATCCGACGCGCCGATGAAGGCTGAGAAGGTGTCGGTTGACGAGACCGGGGTGGTGAGCGTCAGCGTCAGCGTGACCGTGAGCGTCACGGTCGGCGGTGTCTGCGCGCGCGCCGGCAGGAGCGGCAATCCCGCGAGGAGAACGCCGGCGAGGGCGGGTCGTACGAGTGCCATAGACGCATATCCTTTCCATAAGTTCTACAGAGCCGTGGCGTCTTTGTTCTTGGCTGTGGCAGTCGGCTCCGTGCATAAATACGTAAATTGTTATGTGTGTAGTCCATAGTCGCACCTACCTGGTAAGTACTGAGCGTCTTGCCGGTATGCAGATCTTCGAGACGCAATGTGCCGTCATCACTAGCGAGAACAATCCGTTGTGATACCTCGTCAATAGCTTGAGCGACAGTCTTGACCGTACCCCAGCTATAGTCGCTACCAACCGTGAGTGCTCCGAAGACAAGCGCGAGACTTCCTCGCCGGTCTGAGGTGGCGCCTCGCTAGCGCTACATAGCTATTCCAGTCGGACAGAACCCGCTGAACGGCGTGGGGCAAGGACCAGTCCTGACAATCTGAATACGGTAGATATCAGGAGCGATTTCGAGACTCGTCCCGAATATGTGCTTGATAGCGGGGAAATGTGCAAGTGCAATGAGGATGCGCTTGCCATTGGATGGCTGGGGCTTCGATCCGGTGATGAGAACCGAGGACGCCACCCCCGGACCGTTGAGTTGCACCAACCGCGAACCGTAGACGGTCGTGAAGAAATCACTTGACAATGGAGGGTCGATGAGTAGCGTTTGCTGCCCAGCGATGATTCCATGCCCACTTCCCCATCCGTATGTCAGGACAACCGCGTGCACAGAGACTGTACGACCGATCCAAGCATGTGGGTGGAGACGTACCTCCCGGTCGAGTTGCTGAACGGAGTAGGCAGCCCCAGTCGTGGGAGCGACCGCGAGTAGAATACCGACGATCACAAGAAAAACGCCAGCAAGAGCAACGAGTATTAGACGACGCATTACCATTGTCCGATCAACAGAATTTGTCACATGCCAACCGTAGAGACTCATAAGTGGAACTTGTTGAACAGCGTGTTCTTTACCTTATCAGTACCGTTTCGCGCTTCCAGTGCGCGATTGCGGTTCCTTTTTCTCTACCATACCACGTCGGCGGTGTAGCTCCTGTTATAAAGTAGCTACACCGCCGAAGCAGAGGTTTCACATGGACATGATGCTTGACGAGGTGAGGGTAGTGTCTACGGAGTAGCCCATCCGTTCCAATTCCATGTGGTGCCCGCACAGTCCATGGAGACATCAATCTCCGCATACTCGGAGAACGGATTGGGATTCCCAGGGAAGCTAAAGGCGACATTGCCATATGCCCATGGGTGCTCTGCATTATGCGAGGCGTTCGGGTTATTCCTATAACCAAGGTTGCTCCATGACCCTTGAGCTGCAGTATCACTGACAGACCAGCCAGATCCCCATAAGGTCTGTCCAGGGGCATTTGTGCAACCTCGTGAAAACTTCACATCGAAGCTGAAAATAAGCGACCAGCCCTGGGTGGGAATCGGCCGAGATTGAATTCTAACGTGCCCATAGCACCATGTCGCATCGCAACCTTGCCATGTAGTCGGTAGTTGTCCACTATCGTGCGACAAAACATGTGGATGGATGCCCGAACCTGCAGGTCTGCCACGATTCGGTGACAACGCAGATCCATCTACCGATTGCAACGTATTCACGGCATTCCCTATGAGCGAGACCGGCAACTCCGTGATCACGGCTGACGTTGTTTGTCCAGGGAACACGATCACAGGGACCGCACCATACACAGCATCGCTCGCTGCCGGTTCCGTAGCAGCGAGCACGGCGTTCCCTTGCTGCAGCAACGCGGATTCGGCTTGCGCGTCAGCTTGGTCCACCGCCGCGCAAGCCGGGGAGTACTTCCCGTTAGCCGCTTGGCACCTGACCAGCGCGACAACAGCTCGCACGACGTTAGCGCTTATAGCTTTGCCGACGACCACATAGCTACCTTGTTGACCCAACCTTGCCATCGCCGGGTGGTGCGTAGCAGTTGCTCCATGGACAACGCCAAAGGATAGTGGCGCGGCTGCTAGGGAACTAACGCCCAGCGTCATGCCAATCACTGTCAACCTGAATGTAGTGCGAGACATGGTTAATATCTTCCTCCATGAGCTACATAATAGAGATCCAGTAGCAGTTGAGCACCAATAACGCGCTTTGTGTAGGGTGGCCACCCCGTTTCCGCCGGATGACGTCGCCGTCGACTCGCGTCGTCCTCCGTGATTTCCATGATAGGGCCTCGCAAAGGCGTCCGCATCCGTATTTCTACGTAGATGGCCTACGTATTTTTACGGATGCGCGGTATACCGATGAGCCTCTATACTGAGTGCGATCCCCTAGATCGTGCGCGAACCTCCCGCGCACTCTCGCTAACGGGCGCGACGCGGCGCCGAAAGCAGGACCCCATGACAGACATTGGGACAAACATCGGAACGTATGGCGAGTTGGCGGCGGAACCGCGGGTGGATGTTTTAGCCATAGCCGAGATCGTGCAAGATCTCCTCGCGGGCGGCCTATCTCGCCTGCAGGACGGGAGTTGGTTGCGCGAGCGTAGCGAGGTCGCCAGCTTGGGGCGGCACGAGTACGCAGCCCTACAAGCTTTTGGCGCACGCTTGTCCGAGAGCGGCGCTACGGCGTTCGATGGAATAAAGACGGGTAAACTTTGGTTGTGATGGTTACTACTTCATATATTGGCGACTCCAGGATACAGATGGCCGCGATCGCGCATGTGCAGGGTCTTTTAGACGTAGCCGCCGTGACGCCGGCGTATCGAGAGGCGCTGCATATGACGCTGGCTCTACCCGGCAATATCCTCTCGGACGATCCCAACCTGCGCTGGTCGCGTCTCGTGTGGACGTGCTGCGCCGCCGCGGGAGGAGACTGGGAGCGGGCGCTCCCAGCCGCCGCCGCCGCCGAGATCTTCATGGTGGCCCTGGACGTGCTCGACGACGAGGAGGATTGCGAGGACACGCAACTGCGCGCCACCCTGGGGCCCGCTCGCACCTTGAACGTTTCGACGGGCTTGCTCCTGCTGGCGCAGCAAGCCTTGCTGGACACGGAAGCAGGCGTGGCGGCGGTACGACTCCTCCTCAAGGCTGGCCTGCGCGCCTGCGCCGGGCAACACGCCGATCTCACCCCGACGCCGGAGCGGTGCGTCAGCTTGAATGGATCTCTCACCGTCGCAGGGGAGAAGTCGGCGTCCCTTGTCGCGGCGATCTGCCGCCTCGGCGCCCTATGCGCGGGAGCGGACGCGCCGCTGCAAGAGCTTTATGGACGCTTCGGCTGGAACGTGGGGATGGCGGCGCAGTTGACGAACGACATCGCCGCGATCCGCCCGGATGCGCTGGGCAAAACGGACATCGCGCTGGAGCGGCCGGCGCTGCCACTCACCTACGCGGCGCTGCTCGACCTCGATGTCGATCCGCATGGCGACGCCGCCGAGGCGCGGGATTCTCTCTGGAAAAGCGGGGCGAGATATTTTACATGGATCATCGCCGAGACCTATCGACGCCGTGCACTGGATCTTGTCCCCCAATTGGCGATCGACTACGATGAACAAACCGTACTGGCGGCGCTACTGGATGAGCCATGAGTCGCGGAAAAGCGCGATGGGAGGGGTGTGGATGGCAACAGCATCGCTAGCGCGACGCCGCATAGCGCCGTTCTTGACGTGGCGCCCAGGTGAGCGGGGTGCAATCGTGGGCGTCGTCACCCTGATCTACGTAGGCGTGTTGGCGCTCAGCATCCTGAGCCTCCTCTCTTCCCCACGGTTCTCCCTGGGGCTGACCACGCCGGCGCCAAGGGGCGTACGCGTTGCCTGGGTCTTACCCGGCGGTACCTTATGGGCGGGAGGGGTGCGCCCGGGGGCCACTGTTCTTACTCTCGATGGTCGTACCCCCCCGCCGCACGCCGGAACACTGTGGACCCGCACGCGCGTGGTCGTGCGCCTCCAAACAGGTGAACCGATGGCCTTTGATGCGCGTACTATCCAACGAGGCTCGACGTGGCCCCTGCTTCTGCTCAGTCCCTGGTTCCTACTCCTCGGGACGCTCGTGGTCCTGCGCGCGCCGCAACGCGCTGTCGGTCGCACGGCCTACGCCCTTTTCGCCGCCGCCGCCTTCACCTTCGCCTTTGCCCCGGCAGTGGACGGCGAAGAACTGATCGCCATTGTTGGCGAGCCGATCGCGGTCGCTGCCCTAAGCATCTATTTTGTCCGCTTTTTCCTACTATTCCCTCAAACGTACGGCTCATCCCGACTCCGCGTATCGACGAGTGTCCCCGCCCTGCTCTCTCTAGGATGTAACCTTGCCGCGCTTGAATGGCCGTATCTCTACCCGCCTACGCGCCTTATAGGCGCACTGGTCGTGCTGGCGTACTTGCTCGCAGGCGCCGGACTGGTGGTTCGTGCGTTCGTCACGGCGCGTGAGCCCGGCGCGCGGGGTAAGCTGACGATCATCAGCGTGGGCACGATTGCCTCGATCCTCCCGCTTGTAGCACTCTACTTTGTGCCCCTAATACTTGGCCGGCCTGCCCTCGTCACACCAGAGCACGCCATTTTTGCCCTCGCGCTGCTCCCGGCCAGCTTCGCCTACGCCATCCTGCGCTATCATCTCTTCGACGCGCGTCTCTTCCAGCGCTGGCTCGTGCACGGGCTGCTCTTGACCGCGTTGTTCGCCTTATGCGTTTGCGCCGTGTCCGTCCGCCGTTGGTTGCCCCTGGGCGCGTTCCCCGAGCCGCGGCGCACGTTTGCCCTCGCGCTGCTGTTCGTGCTCCTCGGCGGCGCCTGCTTTGGCCCTCTCTACAGCCGGCTGTGGCGCTACCTCGATCACCATATCTTCAAGGACTCGTACGACTATCGCGCCTCTTTGCAGGGGTTGAGCCAGGACATCTCGCTGGTGGGCGACCTGGACGCGCTGGGCGCGTCGCTCCCCGACACGCTACGGCGGATGATGAACCTCGACTTCGCCGTGCTCCTCGTCCGCGACGCGGGCGTTCTGAGCGCCCGTGGGGTCACGGAGGGTTATGATCCAGCTATGCTGCCCGACCTCGCGTCGGCCGCCGAAGACGTCCGGGGCGCCCCACGCGCCGTGTCCCTGCTCTACGGCTATCTCACCATCCTATTCGTCCCTCTACACACACACGATGCGGTGGCCGGCCACCTCTGCCTAGGCCCCAAGTCTAATGGCGAGCCGTTCCGGGACGAGGACCGCGCCCTGCTGGCGACGCTCAGCGGCCACCTCGCCGCGATCGTGCGTAACGCGCAGCTCGTGGACGACCTCCGTGCCAAGGTGCGCGCGCTCGAGGCGCAGCGGGCCACCCTCGACACGCTCAACGAGCGCCTGCAGGGCGCCCGTGAGGAGGAGCGTACCAGCCTCGCGGCCGACATCCATGACGAGCCGCTGCAGACGGCGCTGCACCTGCAGCGCCGACTCGCCGTCGTGGCCGACCGCGACCCGGCGCTGCGCCCGTACGTCGCGCTCGGCCAGACCGTCGTCGATCAGCTGCGCGCCGTCTGCACGGCGATGCGGCCGGCCGCGCTGGACGACCTGGGGCTGGCCGCCGCCCTCGATATGCTGGCCATCGAGCAGAGCGAGCGCGGCGATGTGCCCATCCGGCTCGAGACGGACGCCGCGCTGTCCGACGAGATGCTCGCGCCCGAGGCCGCGGTCGTGCTATACCGCGCGGCCCAGGAGGCCATCACCAATTGCCTGCGGCACGCGCGTCCACGCACTATCTGGATGAGCCTTGTTTGCTACGGGGACACGGTGCGGCTGCGCGTGGCCGACGACGGGGTGGGCTTCGCCGTGCCGGACAACTGGGCGCCGTTGGCGGCGGAGGGCCACCTGGGGCTGGCCGGGCTGCGCGCGCGTGCGCGGCAGGCCGGCGGTCAGGTCACCGTCTCGTCGGACCCGGATCGGGGGACGGTCGTGCAGGTGGAGTTGCCCCTAACAGCAGACCGCGCGGAGGCAATGGTATGAGCATGATTCGCGTCTTATTAGTCGACGACCACGCGCTGCTGCGCCAGGGTACGCGCGCGCTGCTCGGCGCGGACCCCGACATCGCGGTGGTGGGGGAGACGGCCAGCGGCGACGAGGCCCTCGCGCTGGCCCGGCGTCTGCGCCCCGACGTGACGCTGCTGGACATCCGCCTGCAGGGCCTGGGCGGCGTCGACGTGGCGCGGACGCTGCGCCAGGACCTGCCCGAGATCAATGTGATCATGCTGACGGCCTACCACTACGAGCAGTACGTGCGCGCGCTGTTCGCCATCGGTGTGCAGGGCTGCCTGCTCAAGAGCGCGTCCGGGAACGAGTTGATCGCCGCCGTCCACGCCGTGCAGCGCGGGGAGCAGGTCCTGAGCGCGGAGATCGCGGCGCAGCTCGCGGCCAAGACGCGCCGGGCCGGTGTCGCCGCGACGGACGAGCTCACCGATCGGGAGCGAGAGGTCTTGGTGTTAGTAGCCCAAGGCAAAGGCAACAGGGACATCGCGCAGGCATTACATGTCAGGCCGCGCACGGCGGAGACGCACGTCAGCAACGTCTTGGCGAAGCTGGGCGCCGGCTCGCGCAGCGACGCGATCGGCAAGGCCGTGCAGCGCGGCCTCATCGCGCCGCCCGAGTACTGAAGCCGCGGGCTGAGTATTCACAAATCGTGGACAGCTAATCGCTGTCGGCGAACGCGGAGGTTTCTGGGGTAGTCGTGCGTATCTGCGCCCGCAGCAGGCCGGCCTGCGCCTCGATAACGCCGTCCATCGCGTCCGGCCGCGCCTCCTCTAGCCAACTCATCATCGCCGAGAGAAATAGTTCCTTCAGATAGGCGAACGAGAAATCGTCCGTTTCAGCGGCCAGGCGCGTCACCGTCGCCTCCGACAGACGCATCTCCGGCTGCAGCGACGCGTTCCAGCGGGCGATATAAGCGTGGCGCTCGGCGTAGGCCGGGAGGTCGAAGTGATAGGTGCGGTCGAAGCGGCTGGGACGATGCACGATGGCCGGGTCTAACCGCTCGGGGTGGTTGGTCGTGGCCAGGGTCAGGATGCCGCCGTTGACGGCGAAGCCGTCCATCTCGTTGAGAAAAAAGGAGCGGTTGACGTCCGTCACCAGCGCGTCGAGATCCTCCAACACGAGGATGCACGGGCCAGCCGCGCGCGCCCGCTCGAACACGGCGTGCATGCCATACTCGTCGGGCTCGCCGTGCTCCTTGAAGCTTTTGACGTAGAGGCACGGCTTGCCCAGGGCGTTGACCAGCGCCTTGACGGCGTGCGTCTTGCCGTTGCCGGGCGGTCCAACGAACAAGATGCCGCGCTTCCAGGGCACGCCGTAGGTCTCGTATGTCCCCTGCGACGCGAAGAAGCGCGTGACGTCGGCCAGGATCTCGCTTTTGAGCGCGCCGCGCAGCACCAGGTTGTCGAAGCGGGCGCCCTTGATGGCGGCGAAGAGGCGCTCGTTCTTGGCCCAGTGTCCGTACTCGAAGACGAGCACCTCGTCGTGGACCTCAATGTTCCACGAACAGACCGTGTGCAGGAAGCGCATAGCCACGTCTTTGGCCGGCGCGAGGACGTAGTAGCGCTTATCGTCGTTGAACTGCATGACGAGGACCTCGAGCTCGTGTTCTTGCCACGTCACCTCTAGCCACGCGTTCCGCACGCGCTCTTTGAGCCCCTCCTCGGGTCCGTACCACGACAGCATGAGCTCGGGGTGCGGCGTGGACTTGGGTGTGAGTGTACAGTGGCCCGCCGCCGCGTAGTCCTCCAGGTCGAAAGCGCCGCTATCGCTCTCGACGACCGCGTGGTCGGGGTAGAGCGCGGCCAGGCGCTCACTGACGTCGTAGCCAATGACGTTGCCAGCCAGGTTCAGCGCCATGCTAATAAAGTGCTCGCGCTCCAGGTCGCGGCTGGCCTGACCGGCTCCGGCCAGGAAGCCGACGCGCCGTGCGTTATTGGACATGATGTCTATTCTTTCTTCGACTTACTCGGCGACGCGCGGTAGCGCGGCGGGAAGCGCGATGACGACGGTCGTCCCTTCGCCGACGACGCTCTCTACCATGATACGGCCGCTATGCTGCTCGACGATCGCCTTCGCCCCGGCCAGGCCGATGCCGATCCCCGCGATGCCATGAGACGTCGACGCGCGGAAGAAGGGCGTGAACAGGTGTGGCAGTTCGTCCGCCGGGATGCCGACGCCCCGGTCCCGCACGATAATGGTCACATCGGACGCCGATAAGCGCGCCGTGACGGTCACCGGCGTCCCCCCCGTGCTGTACTTGACGGCATTGCCGAGTAAGTTGTCCACGACGCGCTCCAGTCGCAGGCGATCGCCCTCGACTATCAGACCGGCGGGCGCGTCGACGACCACCGCCGCGGCCGCGTCGGCGGCGCCGGTACGCGCGCGCGCGACATCCTGCACGACCATGCCCACGTCCACCGGCTCCAGGTGCAACTCTAACTCCTGGCCCGTTTGCAGGCGCGCCACGTCGAGCAACTCCTCGACCATGCCGTTGATACGCAGCGCGCCCGCGCGGATGGCCGCCGCCTGCGCCAGCACCCACTCCTGTTGTGGCGGTATGGCGCGTTGGAGGCGAATCCGCAGCAGATCGGCATGGCCGATGATAGCCGTGACCGGTGAGCGCAGGTCGTGCGCGGTGGCGTTGAGGATCTCGGTACGGATGCGGACGGCGGCCTCGGCCACGACCCGCGCCTCCTCCGCCGCGTCGGCCTGCTGACGAGAGACGAAAAGCGCGCGGCGGATCTGATCTTGCTCGTCGAGGAGCATCGACCGGGTGCGCGCGAGGAAGCCGGCGGCCAGCGCGCCCAGCAGCATCATGAGGCGCGGCTGCAGCGCCTGGACCTGATCGGACGTCAGGCCGTCCATGAGGCCCCGGCCCAGCACGTCCAGCGTCCCGTCCAACGCGTCGGGGTGGACGTAGTGGAGCGCCGCCAACGCCGCCCCGACGGCCCGCGCGCGGTCGCGGCCCACCGGCGCGTCGAGCAGCGCGGCGATGACCTGGTCCGTCAGGGTCCGCAACTCGTCGCGCACCCCAGCAACGCGGCGCGGGACAAAGCTGGTGTGTGCGATCGCCTCGTACCAGTGATCCGCGATCGCGTCACGCCGCGCTTGCATAGACGGGAGGAGTTGTGTCCAGTCGACGGCGCTCATGCTTCGCGCACGCCCCTACGGCTTTCGACCGACGCCGGCGAATATGCCGGACCGCTCCGGCTGATCGAAGAAAAGGTCATCGGGGCCATCGGGCCGCCACAGCGGAGTAAAGACGAGTCCCGGCTCGACCAACGCGAAACCCTCGAAAAAAGCGGCGATCTCAGCGCGCGTCCGCGTGCGGATCGCGTTGGTCGTCTGGGCGTAGAGGTCGGTCATGCGCTCCGCGGCGCCAACCGGTACATCGAGAGTCGTTTCGTGCGTGCCGTGAGAAATAGCGAGGTAACTACCCGGCGCCATCACCGCGCGCATCCCCCGTACCAGGCCCAGCGCGTCCGCATCGGCGACCACGAAATGAAGGAACGCCACCAGCAACACGGCCACGGGGCGGTCCATGTCGAGCAGGCGCCGTGTCTCGGGGTGGGTGAGGATCGTCGCGGCCTGCCGCGCGTCGGCCTGGATGACCGTCGCGTTCGGGTTATCCGCCAGGAGGGAGGCGCTGTGCGTCACCGCGACCGGGTCGATGTCCACGTAGACCACGCGGGCGGCGGGGTTAAGGCTTTGGGCCGCCTCATGGACGTTGCCCACCGTGGGGATACCGGACCCGAGGTCGAGGAACTGGTCGATCCCCTGCGCGGTCAAAAAATCGACGGCGCGACGCAGGAAAGCGCGATTGGCCTGGGCGATGCGCGGCAAATCGGGGTAAATCGCCACGGCCGCCTCGGCGGCGGCGCGATCGGGCGAGAAGTTGTGGTAGCCGCCCAGATAGTAGTCGTACATGCGCGCGGCGCTCGGTGTCTCATCCGGCGCCTGGAATGGTGTTGTCATCAGCGCGTTCCTCCCGTCGCTGACAGTGTAGTCATCGCGGCGGCAGTTGTAAAGGCGCCCATTTGTCGATTAGTCGTCGAAACGCGCCATCACGGGGGGGATCTCGGCCAGGAGTTCGCGCGCCAGGAAGCCGAGCGCGCCCATGCGCGCGCTCATGACGTGGCCGGCCTCGCCATGCAGGTAGACAGCCCAGACGGCGGCGTGCAGCGGTTCAGCGCCGCGCGCCAGCAGCCCGGCCACAACGCCGGCGAGCGTGTCACCCGAGCCGGAGGTGGCCAGGCCGATGGCGCCTTCGGCGTAGCGGTAGGCCGTGCCGTCCGGCGCGGCGATGTAGGTCTCGGCGCCTTTCAGCGCCACCACCGCCCGCGCCTCGCGCGCCGCCCGCCGCGCCATGCCAAGCGGGTCGGCCGCTACCTCGTCGCGCTCGACACCCAGCATCAACGCCAATTCGACCAGGTGCGGCGTCAGCACGGCGTTACCTCCAAGGTGATGCAACGCGCGTCTGTCCTCCGACACGGCGGCCGGCGCCGCGGCGTCCAACGCCAACGCCGTGTCCGTCACGCGGGGCAGTAAACCGCGCAGCAAAGCCTGCGCCGTCGTGACATCGAGCATACCCGGCCCGATGAGCGCGGCCCCGATGCCCTCGATAGCGGAAGCTAGGCGCTCGACCGCCGCCGGGTCGATATCTCCGCCTTCGGTCTGCGCCAGGCCCAGCACCCGCGCTTCGGGGACAGCCACCGCGACCGTCCCCGCGATGTCGCGACAGGTGGCGATCTGCAGCTTACCGGTTCCCGCCCGCAACGCCGCGACCCCGGCCAATACAATGGCGCCGGGTACTTCGACCGAGCCGCCGGCGACGAGCACGCTGCCGCGCGTGTCTTTGCCGCGCCCCTGGCCCGTATCGTCACCGGGCCGCGGCAAGGGCCAACCGCGCAACAACCCCTCCGTCACCGCGATGGGCTCATTATCCTCCGACTGTCTTGGCATCGGGCTTCTTGGTCACTTTCTCCCCGGCTTCTTCGAGCGGGGCCACGTAGTTGAACAGGCGCGGCGCCAGTTTGCCGTGCGTGCCGAGCGCCGCATCGAACTGGTACGACGCCACGGAGCAGTTGGTGACATCCTCGGCGCGGTCGATGGCCAGGATCTCCTCCTCGGTCAAGCGCTCGAACAGGTAGCGAAAGCATAGCACCACGACCGAGTGGCACACGATCAACACGCGCTCGCCGCTGTACTCGCGCGTCAACGTGTCGATGACGCTACGCAGACGCAGGATCACGTCGCACCAACTCTCGCCGCCCGGCGGTCGATGATAAAACTTGCCCAGTAGGCGGCGCAACTCGGCCTGCTCGGGATACTTCTCCTGGATACCGATCCTGGTCAAGCGGTCGAGGATACCGAATTCCTTCTCGCGCAGCCGCTCGTCGGCGATCAGCGGCACGCTACGTGGGCTGATCCCGGCGGTCTCTTGCACGATCGCGGCGGTGCGCCGGGCGCGCGTGTACGGCGAAGACAGCATGACCGTCGGACGCTCACCGGACGGCAGCCCTCCGAACCAGCGGCCTAGCGCGGACGCTTGCCGCTCGCCCAGGGTGGACAGGGGAACATCGACGTCGCGTAGGGGGATGTCGATGACGGCCAGCCCCGCCTCCATCGCGGCGTCGCGCGCCACATTACCCGCGCTCTCGCCGTGGCGCACGATCCACAACACGTCCGGCCACTTCTGTTCCCGACTCACGTCCACGCTACCCTCACGACCGGCGCCCGATCGGACGCCGCTTCCGCACGCGCGCCGACAATGTGCCGACGACTGCTGCTACGTGCCACGTCGCGGATAATCAAGAAGCGTACCAATGCTAAAAAATGTACGGGTCAAGTAAACTAAGACACAGTAGGGCGGTGAGACACCGGCCGCGTTAATGGGAGAGAGGGAGGGAAAATTGGCCGATTTACGCGTGGAGCGCCTAGCACAACTGCTAGTGCGCTACTCCGCCCCCGTCGCTGAGGGCAACAAGGTCGAGATCAGCGGGACGATGCTCGCCGCGCCGCTGCTGCGCGAGCTCTATCGCGAAACGCTGCGGGCCGGCGGGCTGCCCTTGCTGCGCATGGCGCTGCCCGACCAGGGCGCCATCCTCTTTAAGACGGCCAGCGATGCGCAACTCACCACGGTTTCGCCCATCGACCGCATGGTGACCGAGGAGTTCGACCGGCGCTTCGTCGTGTTGAGCGACGAAAACACGCAGGAGTTGAGCGGGGTCGATCCCGCGCGACAGGCCCTGTACCAAAAGGCGCGGCGGCCGCTGCAAGAGACCTTCATGCGCCGCTCCGGCGAAGGCAGCCTGGACTGGAACATCTGCCTCTACCCGACCCCGGCCTACGCGCAGGACGCGGGGATGTCGCTCTCTGACTACGAGGACTTCGCCTACGGCGCCTGCCTGCTCGACCACGACGATCCCGTCGCGGCCTGGCAAGAGGTGCGGCAACGCCAGCAACGCCTAGTCGACTACCTGAAGGACAAGCACGAGGTCCACCTCGTCGGTCAGGACACCGACTTGCGCTTCTCCATCGCCGGGCGCACGTTCATCAACGACTATGGCACGAAGAATATGCCCGGCGGCGAGATCTTTTCGGGGCCGGTCGAGGACTCCGTGGAAGGGACGATCCGCTATACGTACCCGGCCTTCTATCAAGGTCAGGCCGTGGAGGACGTGCGTCTGCGTTTCGAACGCGGGCGCGTCATAGAGCACAGCGCCCGTACCAACGAACGGTTCCTGAGCGAGATGCTGGACCTCGACGAGGGCGCGCGCACTCTGGGCGAGTGCGCCTTCGGGACCAATAACGGCATACAGCGCTTCACGCGCAACGTCCTCTTCGACGAGAAGATGGGCGGTACCATGCACTTCGCCCTCGGCGCCGGCTACCCCGACACCGGCGCGCTCAACCAATCGGCGCTACACTGGGATATGGTGACAAGCCTGCGCGGCGGCAGTGAAGTGCGCGTCGACGGCAAACTGTTCGTCAAAGACGGCGAATTCGTGATTTAGTTGCCAGTTGCCAGTTGCCAGTAGGCCAACCCGGTTACTGACTACTGACCACTGACCATTGACTACTAAAGGAGACATCTATGGCAACGATCAAAGCCGATGGATACGAGCCGTTCGACGTAGCGGACGGCACGCGACTAGTCAGGGCGCTGGACGCCCACAATGTAGACATCCTGCACCGCTGCGGCGGCTACGCCAAGTGCACGACCTGCCGCGTGGAGTTCCACGATGGCGAGCCCACGCGTATGACCGTGGCCGAGCGCGATAAGCTCGCGGAGAGAGACCTACTGGGGCAGGCGCGATTGTCCTGCCAGATCGAATGCCAGGGCGACATGAGCCTGAAGCCGTTGATGACGCTCGAAGGGAGCGGCCTCTCCGACCGCGGCCCTGACCCCCAGGACCACATCACGCCCGAGCCAGAGTGGACGACGGCGCCGGAACACGCGCACTAAGGAGGGTTATGACCTTTGCAATGGTCGTTGCCTTGCGTCCTCTATCCCTCGGTGCGGAGAGTAAAGTCGCTTATCAAAACCGTTTACGGAGAGAGGCGCAAAGCTTCCTGCGTGGAGCGCCGATGTTGGACGGCAATCTATATGTCCGTATGACCTGGAGCCACAACTATCCGACGGATCAGGATGTCGATAACATCGCCAAAAGAATACTCGACGCGCTTAAGGTATCGTTTACGCTGATGATAATCCTGTCGTCAAATGCTTGACCGAGAAAATATCGCGTGAAAACGGAGTAGTCGTACTCTCCGATCAAAACCTTCCGGAGAGAGCCGTGTTCAACAAACTGGCGGCGCTCGTGTCTCAAGGCGTACCGGACATATTGTACATAGAGGTTGGGCAAGTTGCCTTACAGCAATTAAACTTCGGGCCTATTGAGGGGTGAATTATGGTAGCGCAACCCGCGAACCTAGAGGCGTACTTCGAAGCAGCCAAGACCGAGGAGCTTGCTCGTCAGCTAGAGAGTCAGGGTTATAAGATTACGAGAAGGCCAGCAAGGTCTGACGCCTATAACTATGACCTTATCGCGACAAAAAACGGACACAAAATAGCGTTCGATGTCATCCTTCGTTCCAACCTCCAACAACGCATAGGGAGCATTGCGGACCTGCGCGAACGCGCCCACCAGCAAGGATATAATGAGTTCCGGTTGGTGGTAATTGATCCACCCCGCCAGACCGTCGTCGAGATTGAGGGCATTGAAGGGTTACTCCTAGCGCATCTGAGGGAAGATGTGCCCCAGGAACTCCTTGATCTGTCGTCTTATGTCCGTGTCGAGGACGTCAACTATGTCGAAACCAATTCCGTCGAGATAAACGCGGACGGTATCCACGTCGTTGGCAGCGCGGTCGTCGACGTCGACCTGCAGTACGGAGGAGGGCAAGAGCGGGATGGGCTCGATTACACTATCGATGTCCCATTCCGTTTCGACATCCTCCTAAGCCACGACTTAGGAATCAAAAGGGTGAACGAACTTGTGGTCGACACGTCAAGCTTCGACTACGAGCGTGAGGACGAGAACGATTAGTAGTCTATTGCTAACGGCTGATCGCTGATATGCTGCGCTGGTCATACTCGACAGAGAACGTGTTGCGCCGCTGCCACCGCCAGGCTGCCTTCGGGCAGGTCGTCGCGTCGCACAACGCGCGCGACCCTGTGCGGCGCGAAGCGTACATTCGGCGGCAGTTGCACAGCGTCGAGAGCTGGCAGGGCAGCGTCGTCCACCAGATCATGTCCACCGATGTGCTGGCCGACCTGCGCGCGGATCGTCCCATCGCCCCGCTAGCCCTGGCCGCCGCCGCGCATGACCTGGCGCAGCGGCAGTTCGCCTTCTCGGCGGCGCAGCGCTACCGGGAGCCGGGCATGACCAAGGCCAAGGCCGGCGACGCCTACTGCGCCCTACGCGCGCACGACGAGGGCGTGGACGTCGGGGTGGCGCCGCTGCGCCTCGTCGAAGAGAACGTCGTGAGCTGCTTTACGCACCTGGCGGGACAGGCCGACCTGTTGGCGCGGCTCTACGCGGGCTACGAATACGTCGCGGAACCGCGGCTGTCCTTGCGCGTCGACCGCGCCACCGTCGCCGCGACGCCGGACCTCCTCGTAACGGGCTACGACGGCGCGCTGACGATCGTCGACTGGAAGGTGTCGCGCGGCACGACCAGCCGCTATGAGCCGCAGCTGCAACTCTACGCGCTGATGGCGCTGGAGAGCGGGCGCTGGCCCAGCCTGACGCCCGCGCGTATCGCCCTGTACGAGGCCAACCTGCTGGATAACCGGGTCTACCAGCACGCCGTGACGGTGGACGGGCTCGCCGCGACAGCCGCGCGGATGCGCGCGGGCGTCGCCGAACTGGAGCATGTGCTCGGCGACGGCAGTTACGCCCACCTCGACCTCGCCGCGCTGGACATCGCCGCCGCGCCCACAACCTGCGCGTCGTGCGTCTTCGCGCCCCTGTGCATCGACAAACTCGTCGAGGCCGGCCGCGATGCGGACGCGACGACCGTCGCCGCGCGATTGAGTGATTGACTCATATCCGCTTGGTATACTTTGGCCGAGAGGCGAGCGCCGGCAACACGGGAGGACGATGCGATGGCGACAGGGCAAGTGACGAGCGCGGCGCACGCGCCGCGCAACGACACCGAGGAGGATCTGGTGGGGACGGACTGGCATCAGGACGCGATCAGCGGGCTGCGCACGGGCCTACGCGACCTTGCCTTACGCGCCGGCCTGCCCTGGCACGTCGGCGACCAGTTGACGCTGGTCGCCTGGGGACCCTATAGAACGCCCTGGCGGCCCAGCCCCGACATCATGGTGCACCCCACGGCGGCCGCGGCGCGGCGCAAGGAGATGGACACGCGCACGGATGGCCTACCCGCCCTCATTATTGAGGTCGCGAGCGAATCGACGTGGCGCAAGGACGTCGACCTCAAGACAAATGGAGGGAAAGCGCGCGCCTATCTCACCCTCGGCGTCCCCGAATATCTCGTGTTCGATCCGCTCGACGCCTATATTGGGGGACCATGCCGAGCGTGGCGCGTCGTAGAAGGCCGGATCGAGACGTGGGACCCCGCCCCGGACGGCCGCTACGAGAGCCGCGCCCTTGGTATCGCGCTGCGGCCCGAGGGGGCGCTCCTGCGCGTGCTCGACCACGCCGGCCTGCCGGTCCCATTCGAATTCGAGAAGACACGCCTGCTCGCGGACCAGATCGATCAACTAGCCGCCCAAGTCGAGCAGATGGACGCGCAAGCCGCACGGATCGCCAACCAAGAGGCCGAGCTCGCCAACCTCCGCGCCGAACTGGACAGCCGGCGACAAAAGCCGAGCGAATCGCCGGACGACTGATAGCCGGCTGCCAGCAGTCCAGGCTCACACGCCGCTGAGAGGTCCAGCGCCTCGTCGCATCGCGCGGCATAGTCGCGCGCCGCGCGGTCGTGCGCGCCCATACGTAGCTTCTCGGCCACGCTGAAGCGTGGAAATAGACTCTTCATCGCCACGGGTTACGACGGCATGCTGCCGGTCATCGACTGGATGGTATCGCACGGCATAACCAGCCGCTACGCGCCACAACCGCGACTCTACCCGCTAGCTCCTAAAAAAGCGGCGTGCGCGCGTTTATTTATGATAGGCGAACCGCTTCGCCATGACATCGGTGGCGCGAAACCGCACACGAGCATAGAGGGCCTGACGTCGACCACAGCTACGGCGGCATTGTCCACCACCGGACAGAGCACGGAGGATCAGATATGAGCAATCCCATAACGCGTCGCATTGTAGCCCGTAAGATTCGCGAAGAAGCGGCGGAAGCTGAATTCCTGGAGCCCGCTCCTCTCCCCATGAATAACGGCGATGAGGCCCGCTATCCGACCAAAATCGGCAACTCGACCAAAGGCCTGCGCCACGATCCGCTCACCGGCGAAGTCGACGTGGCCGACTACGCCGCCATGATCGCGGCCATCTCAAGCGGCGAGTTCGCCGACTTCCAGGCGCTCGCCACCGACGGCCATTTAGGCTGTCCCGACCCGGCACGGCAGCGCCGCTTCGTGAACCCCCAGTCGGGCTACGCCTTCGATCTGCAAGGGATCGACTCGCACCAATTGACGATGCGTCCGGCGCCCGCGTTCGCCAGCGCCGAAGAGGCGGGCGAGATGGTCGAACTCTACTGGATGGCGTTGCTGCGCGACGTGAACTTCGAGGACTATGCCACCGACCCTGTCGCCCTGGCGGCGGCGGCCGATCTCTCCGCCCTGACGGATTTCCGCGGTCCCATGGAAGCGGGCCAGGTGACTCCCCAAACGTTGTTCCGCGACACCTATCCCGGATGCGTCACGGGACCGTATATCTCCCAGTTTCTGGTGCAGCCCGTTAATTTCGGCGCCCAGCGCGTGGATGTGCGCATCCAGACCGGCGCGCCCGGCGAGGATTACGTGACGACGTTCGCGGAGTGGCTGGATGTCATCAACGGTTGCCAGCCGGCGCACTCGGTCACGCCGGCCGGGCTGGTCTATTGCCACAACGGGCGCGACCTATGCCAATACGTGCACGCCGACGTCCTCTTCCAGGCGTACTTTGTCGCCATGCTGAATCTGCTCGGCGGCACGTACCGCGCCGACGCGGGCAATCCCTACGGGCAATTCGTCGATCACACCGGGACGGGTCTGCCGCTGCCCGCGGGCGTCCCAGGGACGCGGGCCGACATCGGCTTCGGCACGTTCGGGGCGCCCATGATCGCGACGCTGGTGTGCGAACCGGCCTCGCGCGCGCTCAAGCACCAATGGTACCAAAAATGGCTGGTGCATCGCCGGCTGCGTCCCGAGGAGTTCGGCGGACGCGTCGAGGTCCAACGGCTGGGCCGCCGAACCTATCCGTTTCACGACGACCTCGCCGCGTCGGCGGTGCTCGACACGATCTTCAATACGTTCGGCAGTCACCTCTTGCCACAGGCCTTCCCCGAAGGATCGCCGGTGCACACCTCGTACGGGTCGGGGCACGCCACGGTGGCCGGCGCCTGCGTCACAATGCTGAAGGCATTCTTCGACGAAGCGGAGGAGATCCACAGTCCGATGGTTCCGAGCGCGGACGGGCTCACGCTCGCGCCGTACGTCGGGCCGCCGCTCACGGTGGGTGGCGAATTGAACAAACTCGCGTCCAACATCTCCCAGGGGCGCGATATCGCGGGCGTCCACTGGCGCACGGACGCCACGGAGGCGAATAAGCTGGGCGAAGCCGTCGCCATTAGCATGCTCAAGGATATGCGTGGGCTCTACAACGAGCCATTCAATGGCTTCTCGCTGACCATGTTTGACGGGACGACGATCACAGTCTGATGACGCTACCACGGTCGCACGCCACATCCCAGCGCGAGTAGGAAGAGACAGCCGTCTACTCGTGGGCGGAGACCGCGGGCTCATCGCCGCCACCGAGGTAGAGGTCGAGCACGCGCGGGTCGTGGCGTAGTTCGGCGCTGGAGCCTTCGAGCGCGAGGCGCCCGGTGCGCAGCACGTAGGCGTAGCCGGCCAGCTTCAGGGCCGCCGCCGTCGTCTGCTCCACGAGCAGGATGGCCGTGCCGCCGGCCACGATCTTGGCCAGCGCCCCGAAGATGCCCTCGACGACGAGCGGGGCCAGACCCAGCGACGGCTCGTCGAGCAGCAGCAGACGCGGCCGCGCCAGCAGCGCGCGCCCTAAGGCCAGCATCTGCTGCTCGCCGCCGGAGAGTTGCCACGCGGCGGCGTTGAGGCGCCGTTGCAGGCCAGGGAAAAGCTCCAGCACCTCGTCGCGCCGCGCGGCATAGTCGCGCGCCGCGCGGCCGTGCGCGCCCATACGCAGGTTCTCGGCCACGCTGAAGCGCGGGAATAGATCCTTGCTGTCGGGGACGACGGAGAGCCCACGGGCCACCAGGTCCGCCGTGTCCACGCGGTCGATGCGCGCGCCGTCGAAAAGTATCTCGCCGGCGCGCGGCCGTTGCAGCCCACCAACGGTGCGTAATGTGCTGCTCTTGCCCGCGCCGTTGGCGCCCAGGATCGCCACGGCCTGCCCCGCGCCGACCGTGAACGAGAAGTTGTCCACGGCGGTGATACCGCCGTACACGACGCGCAATCCACGCACGTCGAGCAGCGGCGCTTTGTCCGCCGCCTGACTCGCCCCCTTGGTCATCACCTCAGTATCGCTCATGCCAACGCCTCGCCGGCCTGACCGGCGTGTTCCTCGGGCGAGGCGACGCCGAGGTACGCCGCGATCACGGCGGGGTCGCGCTGGATGCGCGCGGGCGGTCCGGCGGCGATGCGCTTGCCAAAGTCGAGCACGGTGATGTCGTCGCACAGGCTCATCACCAGGTCCATGTCGTGCTCGATGAGCAACACGGTCAGGTCGAGCGCCCCGCGCAGTGAGCGCAGCAAGGCGCCCAACTCGCGCTTCTCCGCGGCGTTGAGCCCGCCAGCCGGCTCGTCGAGCAGCAGCAGACGCGGGCGACAGGCCAGCGCGCGCGCCACGCCGGTACGCTTCTGCAGACCGAGCGGGAGCGCCCCCACCGGCTGCGCGGCCAGGTGGCTCAAGCCCACCAGCTCGAGCGTCTCCAGGGCGCGCTCCCGCTGGCGGCGCGCCGCGCGCCGGGCCGTCGGCAAACGCAGCGCCTCACCGAGCATGCTGGGCCGCGCCCCCGTGTGCGCGCCCACCAGCACGTTCTCCAGGACGCTCATCGTGCCAAACAGTTCCATGTGCTGAAACGTGCGCGCCACGCCCAGCCGCGCCAACCCGTGCGGCGGATGGCGCAACAAATCGACGCCGTCGAGCAGCGCCTCGCCCTGCTGTGGGTGATAGAAGCGGCAGAGACAGTTGAGCAGGCTCGTCTTACCGGCGCCGTTCGGCCCAATCAGGCCGGCGATAGCGCCCTGTCGCACATCGAGGCTGACGTCGTCGAGCGCGCGCAGGCCGCCGAAGGACAGCGTCAGCCCCCGAATCGTGAGCAGATCGGTCTCAGCCATGGACGCCGCCCGTCGCGACCGCGGCGGGCGCGGCGCCGCGCCGCGCCCGCCACAGCGCCGGTAGACCGACAAGGCCGCGCGGCACGAACAGCAGCGCCACCACGATGATCGCGCCATAGATCGGCTGCACTAACTGGCCCTGCCCCGCGTTCTGCAGCCCTTCCTGGACCACCGTCAGGAAGACCGCCCCGACGATGGAACCGACCACGCTGTCGAGCCCCCCGATGACGATCATGGCGATGAATAGTACCGAGACCGGCAGGCCGAAGCTTGTCGCGCTCACGTAGAGGTTCCAGTAGGCGAAGAGCGCGCCGGCCACCCCGGCGTAGAGGGCGCTGATCGCGAACGCCGTGACGCGGTAGCGCGCCAGATTGATACCGCTGGCCTGCGCGGCGGGCTCGCTCTCGCGCAAGGCCACGAACGCCCGCCCTGTCGCGCCCTGGCGAAGGTTATAGGCGACGTAGACGGCGGCCACGAGCAGGAGCAGCACGACCCAAAAGAAGGTCGTGGCGGTAAAAGCGTACCCTCCGATTTGGGGCGCGTTGAGGGCGATACCCGTGCGGCCGCCGGCCCAATTGGCGGTGGCGAGCACATTGGCGACGAGCAGTCCGAAGCCGAGCGTGGCGATCGAGAAATAGGGGCCGCTCAGGCGCAGCACGGGGATGCCCACGATCAGGCCGGCCAGCGCCGCCAATACCCCCGCGGCCGGCACGGTCAACCAAAAAGGCCAGCCATAGGTCGCGCCTAAGATAGCGGCCGTAAAAGCGCCGATGGCATAAAACCCCGCGTGGCCCAGCGAGAACTGACCCGTCCCGCCGCAGAGCAGGTTGAGCCCAACCGCCACGATGGCGTAGGTCCCCACCGTGTCGAGCACACCCCCAAAATATTCGTTGTGCAGCACCGCTGGAGCGAGAGCTAACACGATCACGAGAGGAGCGAAGAATACAACACTGCGGAGCATTGACTCAAAGGTCGTTCCGGTAGCCATAGTCGATCGCCCCATACCCGATACCGTTGAGGCTAGGCTGCCTCGAATGAAGGGGCGTGGGAGAAACAGCTGTACGACCAAGCCAATGGCTCCTAACAACGTGACCCACACCCCTATCCCAAGAAGTCCCGTTGCGTTAATCGGGCCCTTGTTGAGTTGTAAAATGATGTAGCTCAGAGGAGCTAGCACAACCAAGCCAGCTATCAACGATCCTATTGATGCAGCACGACGGCTTGGTGGACTTACTAAGCCCCAAATGGCTATTACTAGGGCATAGATAGAGCCGCCAAGAATCAAAAACAACCAGAGGGTGATATTGTTGTCGACCTGCGTGATGGAGGTTGGAATGGACGCCGTGTTGACCGCGGTAAGTAAACCCCATCCAGTGGCGCTAAATACAAATACGCTAATCCAAGGCATAAACAAAAAAGCAACAATCATGGCAATAGCGCAAATAAGGGTCAGGACATCGGCTGCGGACGTGTTAGATGAGGTAGTGTTCATTTGTGTTACACGCGACGTTGCACGGCGATACCAAACAGGCCGGCCGGCCGCACCAGCAGCACGACCAACAACAGCAGGAAGACGATCGTACTGCTGCTGACCCCGACGCTCGATAGCCCCGTGGGAATATAGAAGGCCACGAGATTCTGTACGACGCCAATCAGCAGCGCGCCCAGCGCGGCGCCAACTAGGTTGTCCAGACCGCCGATGACAGCGCCCGCGAAAGCGCTGAGCAGGTAGATCTCGGCCATAGTCGGCGCCTGCTGGCTGCTCGCGGCGATCAGAACACCGGCGACGGCGGCGATGACCGCGCTGAGGCCCCAGGCCGCCGTGCGCACGCGGCCGACACGGATGCCGACCAGGCGCGCCCCCTGCGCCGATTGCGCCACGGCACGCACGGCGGCGCCGGCGCGCGTGTAGCGCAAGAAGGCGAAAAACAGCACGATCAGCGCCGCCGTCACGCCGATCGACACGAGATCGAGGTTGCTCAACGCCACCGACCCGATGGTTGTCTGTTGGAACGCCGACACAGGCAGACTGAACACGAGCGGCGGTGTGGGGCCGGTGTAGCCCCAGATGACGCCGATGCCGCCTTCCAGCACGATCAGCAAGCCCAACGTGACGATCAACGACGCGGCGGGCGCCCGCTGCAAACGCCGCAACAGCACGACCTGGAACAGCACCCCCAGCAGGAAGGTCACGACGATCGTGGCGATCGCGGCCGGCCAAAAAGGTAGATGCTCCTGGTTCAACAGGCTCCATAGAGCATAGGCCCCGACGGCCGCCAGCGCGCCCTGGGCGAAGTTGACGACGCCGCTCACCTGGAAGATCAGGGTCAGGCCCAGCGCCAGCAGGGCATAGATACACCCCGTCGCCAGGCCCCGCACGATCTCCACGATCAGGTCAGTCATTTTGGCTCCAGTCGTGAGTCGTGAGTCGTGAGTAACAGGGTAGTAGTTTGCATAGTGGGAGCGCATTACTACAGGTTGTACTGACGACTCACGACTCACGACTCACGACTCACGACTCACGACTCACGACTCACGACTCACGACTCACGACTCACGACTCACGACTCACGACTCACGACTCACGACTCACGACTCACGACTGGCCTACGGGTACTCGTACCCCGACACCGGCGTCAGGACGCCGTTCTTGACCTCGACCACGTAGGCTCCCTGGATGCCGGCGTGGTTGCGCGGCGTGTAGGTGATGTTGGACCCGGCGGGGTGATAGTCGTGGAGCGTTTCCAGCGCCCTGATGAAGCCTTGACGCGTCAAATTCTTGCCCGCGCGCTTGAGACCTTCGACGAAGATTTCGCCCGAGAGCAGCCCGGCGCCGACGAAGGTGCTGTTCGAGGGTGTGGTCGTCGGATCGCCATACTTGGAGACAACGGAGCGTAATAACACGGCGTTGGGCGTGTTGGCGCTGGGCAGATCGGCGTAGGAGTCGAAATAGACCCCCTCGGCCGCGGGGCCCGCCGCCTTGACGATGGAGGGGTCAAGCGCCGTATCGCTAGAGAGGATCTTGGCCGAGAGGCCGACCGTCCGCGCCGTGGTCAAGAAGGTGATCGCGGGGGTCGGCACGGCGAACATGATGACGGCGTCAACTCCGGCGCTCTTTAGCTTGAGCGCCTGCGCGCTTAGGTCGGCCTGCGACAACTCGTACGGCTCGGAGTCGGCCACGGTGGCGCCGTCCTGCTTGGCCCGCGCGGTCACCGCGTTGAGCCCCTCCTGGCCGAAGTCGTCGTTCTGATAGAACACGCCGATCTTCTTGGCGTGCAGCGTCTTGACGGCGTAGTCGGTGAGGACCTTGCCCTCGATGGTGTAGCTGACCTGCATGGCGAACAGGTACTCGTGGAACGGGTTAGTCATCGCGGACGAGCCGGTGGCGGGATAGACCAGCGGCACCCCTTCCCGCGTGATGAAGGGGAGCGCCGCCTCGTTGGGGGCCGTGCCCAGATCGTCGGCGAGAGCGAACACACCCTTGTTGAGCACCAGGTTCTTGACGTTGTTCAACTGTCGCCCGGGGTCATAGGCGTCGTCGAGGATGGTGTACTTGATCTTGCGCCCGTACACGCCGCCGTGGGCGTTGACGTAGTTGAAATAAGCCTTGGTGCCGTTGGCGATCACGCCGTAGGCGCCGGCTGGACCCGACTGGGGGAGCGAACAGCCCACGAGGATGCTGTTGCTGGTGACGCCCGGGGTTTGGGGCGCGCTGGCCTGGGTCCGCGCGGGGGCGCCGATCACCCCGATGGTAAGGATCGCCGCGGCGGCGACCGCCGCGGCCTGTGTGGTGCGCTTCATGGTGATCACTCCTTTGTGCATGTGTCCGCGCTTGTATAGTCTACCCTATCAACAAGGGACCAATAATAGCGTCGTCCCGCGAATCGGACGACTGGCGAACCGTGCGCGCCCTCCTCCCTACTGTGCGGGGCAGGGGAAACCCCTGCCGTCTCCAGGCGTGAAATACTGATTAGGTCTGTTGGGTCCCCGTGAGCGTATCTTGAGCTCGTACGTGACACCACAGGTCGTGCCCACGAGCGTATAGCTGTGGGTACCGGCGGGGACAGTCTCGCTGCGGTCCTGCACCGCCTGACCATTGCTGTCGTAGTGGTAAACGATCACGTCGTAGCCCTCGGCGTTGGCGTCGCCGATCCACGTCCAGGTGAGCACGGAGGGCGCGACCGGAATAGCGCGCGAGATCGCCAGCGGGTTCGTCGGCGTCGTCGGCAACAGACCCGAATAGCCGAGCTGCGCCGCGATCAGCCCCGTGATGATCGCGTAGCCGGCGATCATGGGGTGGATATCGTGGTAGGGACTGCAGATCCAGGTCAGGTTGCACAGCAACGGGTTCTGTACCGGCGTGTTGAACGCCGCGTAGACGTTGGCGACCTTGACGTTGTAGCGCGCGGCCACCTGGTCGATGATCCCGTTGCCCGTCTGTGACACCTGGACGGCGCCACTCAACACCGCCGTGTTGGTGATAACCACCGCCAGGGGGTTGTAGTAGTCGATGGTCACGATGTCGGCCGTCGGCGCGGCCTGTCGCAACTGCCTGAGGATCGCGTCGTCGTTGACGGCGAACTGCTTCAAGGCCGCCTGGATCTTGGCCGGGTCGCCCGTCGCCAGGGGCGCCAGGATGTCGTTGGCGCCGAGCACATAGGTGATCGGGCTGACCTGGCCCTGGTGCGCCTTGAGGAAGGCCAGCGCCGCGTTCAACTGCGAGCCCTGGTAGCGCACGGCAACCGCGCCGGGGCAGCCTCCGTTGATGAACGTCGCGCTACTCTCACCGGGACAGCCCAAGTTGACGGGCTGCAGATCGGGGTTGATACGCTCCAAACCGGCCGCGAGGAAATCGAAGAAGCCGAAGCCCTGCTGAATCGGAGGGAAAGGCTGGTAGCCGAACGCCACCGAGTCGCCCAGCGAGAGGTAGTACGACTTGGGACCCGCGGCGGGCACGCGCCGTTGCGACCGGTGGAGATCACCCGCCGTACGCGCCGCGTGTGTGGGGACAACGCCGAGAAAGAGCGCCATGAGAACGAGCGCGAAGAGTGGCAGCCGGCAACGCGAGAGTTGGGTCATTCGCATCCTCCCGTCATGGTCACGTCGATGTGACCACGACACTACAGTGTGTGGCGCTGCTCCACGAGCATTCCTCTTTGCCCCAGTCATGGCGCGTGAAGGCGTCACACCGAGATAGGGCAAGGACTAGGGCTACAGCGGAAGGCCAGTGGTTTATATTGTACTGTTCGGTGGGAGAAAAGCAAGAAGATTGTCAGCCGATCAGCCGTCAGCTAGCAGCTACGCGTAGTCGGGCCATCATATGCGCGTCGATGTACACCCCATTGCGGAACGCGAAATCCCGCGCGGTACCTTCGATCAGAAAGCCGAACTTCTCGTAGAGATGAATAGCGGGCGCGTTGTCAACATAGACCGAGAGGTCGATCCGGCGCAGATTGAGCCAGTTGTCGGCAAGGCTGATCATCGCCGCCATGAGCGCGCTGCCCACGCCGCGCCCCTGGAAGTCGTCGTGGACGCCCATGCCGATGCTCCCACAGTGACGCCGGCGCGCGGCCGTCTCCAGGTGCAGTCCAAGGTTGCCGACGACACGCCCATCGACCTCGGACACCAACTGGTACACGTCCGGTGAATGCTGCGAAAGCCGCTCCCGCCGCTCCTCAACCGACCGCAAGGGCAGCTGCAGCGTACCGGCGATGACTCCGGGACAGTTGAAGATCGCCGCGACAGCCTCGACATCGCGCGGCTCCCGCGCGCGGACTAAAATCGCCGCCATACTGGGGACACGTCCTTCCTCGAAGATCAGCAGCGCCAGGGGTGATGGCGACTCGCTTATGACGCCGCGCCCTAAAGCTAACGCCTGACACCTGACGGCTGGCGCCTACTTTGGCGCCATGCGGATCGCCCCGTCGAGGCGGATGACCTCGCCATTGAGCATCCCGTTCTCCACGATGTGCCGCGCCAACGCGGCGTATTCGGCGGGATTGCCCAACCGCGACGGGAACGGGACCTGCTCGCCCAGCGACTGCCGCGCGGGCTCGGGCAGCCCGGCCAGCATCGGCGTGTCGAAAATTCCCGGCGCGATGGTCATGACGCGGATGCCATGGCGCGCCAACTCACGCGCGATGGGCAGCGTCATCGCCGCCACGCCGCCCTTCGACGCCGCGTAGGCCGCCTGGCCGATCTGCCCGTCGAAAGCCGCCACCGAGGCCGTGTTGACGATGACGCCGCGCTCACCGTCGGCCGTACGCGGCTCGTTTTGCGTCAACGCGGCCGCCGTCAGCCGGATCACATTGAACGTGCCGATCAGGTTGACCTGGACGACCCTGGCGAAGCGGTCCAGCGCGTGGGGGCCATCCCGCCCGACCACGCGCTCGGCGATGGCCACGCCGGCGCAGTTGACCGCGCCGTGCAGGCCGCCAAACGCCGCGCGCGCCGCGTCAATGGCCGCCCCCACGTCGGCCTCGTTCGTCACATCGGTCCGCACGAAGCGCGCGCGCGGCCCCAGTTCCGCCGCCGTCTCCTCCCCGGCCTCGGCGTTCACGTCGGCGATGACCACGTTGGCGCTAGACGCGACAAACAGGCGCGCGCACGCCGCACCCAACCCCGAGCCGGCCCCGGTAATGAGAAAAGTGCTGTCTTGTAGTTGCATATCCAGTCTCCTTGTGCGACCAATCTAGTACTGCTGACGCTGATTGCGCAGAAAATCTTGTGCGAAACGTATTCCTACTTTTTTGGTCTTCTGATCCACAAGATAATCGTTGTTGAAGGAGTGAACGCAGAGACACTCGTCGTAGACAGCGTGCAATTGATTAGTGTAGAATTTTGATCGTGGAAAAACACGCCAATTTACAGGCTCGCCCGGAAGCCACATCGTCTGCATCTGGCTGTCGATGACTAGCAAACCGTTCTCTTTCTCTATCACGTATCCAAATAGCGCGCTATCCGCACTAATTACATCGCCTTGATTCAAGTCGGTGTCTATGAAACCTAGATCCTCGAATCGGCGCGCTTCATTGTTAGGTTGGTATCGAACGATCTCTATCGACTTGGATGTTGCCAAGCACAACTTGTCGTGCGCTCCCCACGCATATTTCGCGCTATCGACAGACAAGACTTGGCCGAAGATCTGCTCGGCCGGTACTATATCCCGCAGTTTTCTTCGATCGGTCAACGTCTTACGCTCGTGGTCATCTTTCGATTCCTTCTCTACGACGAAATCAGCAAGATAGCCTTCCGTTATGTAGGAAGAACTAAAGACACTAGCGTACAACCAACGCGCGGCATTAGAGGGATGGCTCTCAAGAAGGCGCGGGCGCTTATTAGTACTAGCATCAATATAGCTATGCCCTAAGGGGTACTCGAATAGCCCCTCATTCCCCGCGGACAGCGCTAAAGTTGCATACGATGCGGCAATATTTATAACAGGGCCATCCCACAATTTCGTATGGTCAAGGCTGATCACCCTCTTGTTCCTTCGATTAATAATAGCTCCAACGATCCCGCTCTTGTCGCCGACATAAAGAGTATTGCGGTAGATGTTCGTGTCCGCATGCGGAAAAGGAAGATTGTTGTCCTGTTCCCTAATAATGTACTTTTGTAAGATTGATTTCGTTATCTCTATCGGCGTGGCAGCTAAATCAGCAAATTTTTGTGAAATCAATTGGTTGATTTCCTCATCATTAAAAATTAGCTTAAAACTTTGGCCGTACAGGTACTCGCTCCGCTGAAGGGCACAAACTAAAGGTAGCCTCAATCTTTTAGGAACATTAATATCTGTGACGAGCGCATCCCAATCAACAGTCAAAAGAGAACCCTCGTTCGTCCATAGATAGAGACGCCCGGAGTATATCTGGCTATCGTAGTACGAGCCCTCGATTATCAAAGTTAAAGGCTGCATTGTCGTCCTTTGGCTAGTTTGCTAATTTTGGCTGGCGGGAGTAATCGTGCGGTCAACCAAGTTCGCAGAACTTTTTGTGGGGGTATGTCCTGTGGATTATGGTGGACTCCATCAGCAGGATAACCATGCCATTGATCATTTCTACTGTCATTGACGAACTTAGCAACGAAGAGCCTAAATTGCCGTGGTTCATTTCGTGCCGTGGTTCCTAGATACGCAACTATTTTAGTAGCTTCGATTGTTTCAAAAAACAATCCCCAATAAACGTTCTTATCATCACTATTATCACTCCAACCTTCACTATAGGCGTTTCGAAAACAATCTGTTTCCTCTGATTCCTTGATAAGCCATTGCGATTTCATGGGACTACCATCACGATGATCCGTTTTATTGATATAAGTCGGACTATTCACTCCTGTCCCTCATCTGAGGCGCCGGTCGTCTACTTATTGAAATCATGAATCAAAGCACCTCTTTCATCGGTCACTTCACATGGGTTTCCAGTTTCCAATTCACATCCTAACTTAGCTATAGGCCGTCTAGTCAAACAGTCGTTCTAAACGGCCTATAACATGCGCCGCGATTTATTAAAGTCGCTCGATGATCGTCCCGTTGGCCATGCCGCCGCCCTCGCACATAGTCTGCAGGCCGTAGCGCCCGCCGGTGCGCTCCAACTCGCCGAGGAGCATGGTCATGATGCGCACGCCCGAGGCGCCCAGTGGGTGCCCCAGGGCGATGGCGCCGCCGTTGACATTGACCTTGTCCAGGTCGGCGCCAGTCTCCTGCCGCCAGGCCAGCACGACGCTGGCGAAGGCCTCGTTGATCTCAATCAGGTCCATATCGGCAAGCGTGAGACCGGCGCGATCCAGCGCCTTGTAGGTCGCCGGGATCGGCGCGGTGAGCATCATCACGGGACTGTCGCCGGCCAGCGAAAACGACACGAAGCGGGCGCGCGGACGCAGCCCCAGCCGCTCGGCCATGCCACGCTCCATGATCAAGAGCGCCGCCGCGCCGTCGCTGATTTGCGATGAGTTGCCGGCCGTGACCAGGCCGTCCGGCTTGAAGGCCGGCTTGAGGCCGCCCAGTTTCTCCATGTTGGTATCAGGCCGGATGCCCTCATCGCGCGTCATCAGTGTGGCCGCGCCATCCTCGTCCGTGACGGGGACAGCCGTGATCCCCCCGTCGAAGCGGCCCTCGGCGGTCGCGGCGGCGGCGCGGCGATGACTCTCCAGACTGAATGAGTCGAGGTCATCGCGGCTCAGGCCCCACTTCTGCGCGATGAGCTCGGCGCTGATGCCCTGTGGGACCAACCCCTCGTTGTAGCGGCGTACCATGCGGACGCCGAAGGGCTCGCCCGGCCCGTGCGCCGACGACGCGCCGAGCGGCACGCGCGTCATGCCCTCGACGCCGCAGGCGATCACGGCGTCGTAGGCCCCGCTCATCACGCCCTGCGCCGCGAAGTGTACCGCCTGCTGACTGGAGCCGCACTGCCTGTCCACGGTCGTCCCTGGGACCGACTCGGGGAAGCCCGCCGCCAGCGCGGCGTTGCGGGCCACGTTGAGGCTCTGCTCCCCAACCTGCGACACGCAGCCCGCGATGACGTCGTCGACGATGCCGGCGTCTATCCCCGTGCGATCGACCAGCGCGTCGAGCGTGTGCGCCAGCAGATCGACCGGATGCCAGTCCTTGAGCTTGCCGTTCCTACGTCCAATCGGCGTACGTAAGGCATCGACAATAACCGCTTCGCGCATTGCAACCATAATATTCCCCCTACTTTCGTGTCGCATAATCCCGATAGCGCTCACGCAGCGCCGTCTTGAGGAACTTGCCCGTCGCGGTATGCGGGATCTCGTCGATGAATTCGACGCCGTCCGGTATCCAGAACTTGGCGAAGTCGGACTGCAGCAACGCGAGCAGGTCCTCCGCCGTGGCCTGCTCACCCTCTTTGAGCACGACGCACGCCAGCGGACGCTCGTCCCACTTGGGGTGCGGCACGGCGATGACGGCCGCCTCCAGCACGGCGGGGTGGGCCATCAGCGCGTTCTCCAGGGCCACCGTGGAGATCCACTCGCCGCCGGACTTGACGACGTCCTTGGCGCGGTCGGTGATGGTGACGTAGCCGCGCACGTCGATCGTCACGATATCGCCGGTGCGGAACCAACCGTCCTCCGTGAAGCGGTCGTCCGGCCCTGGGTTGTTGTAGTAAGCGCTCGCCACCCAGGGGCCGCGCACCTCAAGCTCGCCCATCGCCTCGCCGTCCCACGGGACCAACCCGTCCTCGCTACGCGCGCGGATCTCGATGAAGGGGGCGGGACGGCCCTGCGTGGCGCGATAGGCGTACTGCTCCCGCGGCGGCGCGTCCTGTAGATCGGACGTCACGCGCGCCACCGTGCCGAGCGGGGTCATTTCGGTCATGCCCCAGGCGTGGATGACGCGCAGGCCGTGGCGCTCCTGGAAGCCCTCGATCATGCTGGGCGGGGCCGCCGAGCCGCCGACGACGAGCGAGCGCAGCGCGCGCAGGTCGTAGGCGCCTGGATTCTTATCCAGCGTCTGCAGGATGCCGAACCAGATCGTCGGCACGCCGGCGGTCATGGTGACCTTCTCGTCCTGGAACAACTCCAGCAGGCTCGTCGCGTCGAGGTGCTGCCCCGGGAAGACCTGTGCGGCGCCGGTGAGCGTGGCGGTGAAAGGCAGTCCCCAGGCGTTGGCGTGGAACATCGGCACCACAGGGAGCACCACGTCGCTCTCACCCACGTCGAGCACGTCGCGCTGCGCGCTGCCCAGCGAGTGCAGGGCGATGCAGCGGTGCGAATAGAGCACGCCCTTGGGCTTCCCGGTCGTGCCCGAGGTGTAGCACATCGCGGCGGCCTGACGCTCGTCGACGTCGCGGTAGACGAAGGCGGCGGGGTCGGCGGCGGCCAGCAACTCCTCGTAGTCGAGCATGCCGTCGGGGACGGCGGCGCCGCTCGTGGGGATGACAATGACATGCTGGATATCAACGCGGTCGCGGAACTTCGCGAAGACGGGCAGCAGCACGTCGTCGACGAGCAGCGCCTTATCGCCGGCGTTTCCCATGATGTAGGTCTGGTCGTCGGGGTGCAGGCGCAGGTTGAGTGTGTGCAAGACGGCGCCGGCGGACGGGATGCCGAAGTAGGCTTCGAGGTGCTCGTGGTGGTTCCAGCAGAGCGTCGCCACGCGGTCGCCATCCGCCACGCCAAGGCCGGCCAACGCGACGGCGAGGCGCTTGGCGCGCTCCACCATCTCGGCGTAGGTGTAGCGATACATGCTCCTATCAGGTCGCCGGGTCGCGATGCCCTTGCGCCCATGCAATTGCTCGGCGCGCCGCAGTATCGCGGGTATCGTCAGCTGGTAGTCCATCGTTAGGCCGTCCATGTGTTGCTCCCCTCCTTCAAGTCGAAAGTCGAAAGTCGAAAGTTTCTTACCCACAACTAGGCGCGTAATAGCGAACATGTTGGCATCCGCTTGGGTGAGATATACCACATCGTCTTACTTTCGACTTTCGACTTTCGACTTTCGACTTTCGACTACTCGCGCAGCGCGGCCACCGGCAGGTCGCGCTCCAAGCCCCAAGTTTCCCAATACGCGGCGTTGTGTTGGCGGAAGGCGTGGCGCAGCGCGTCCGCGTCGAGGCGCTCCAACCCGAGCGCGCGTTGCAGACGCTCGCGGAAGTGCGACTCAAGCGCGGCTACGGCGATCCAGCCCTCGCTTGCCCTGTACACATTGTAGGCGGGCAGGCCGCCGTTGAGCGGACCGCCGGGCCGCGTCAGGCCGTGGCGCAGCGGCTGCGCGAAGCTCCGCGCCGCCTCGGCCAGCGATACCTCGGCATAGCCGGCGTCCCCTCCGCGCTCGCGGGCGTAGAGTAGGGCCAGCGCCGCGCTGACGGCCCGCTCCGCCCCTGACAAGTCGGCCAAGAGCGTACGCGGCAGCCCCGGAGGGTCCAGCAACCCCAATGAGGCGACGTAGGTAAGGTCGTGGCCGGGCGCGTCGGCGTGCGGGGCGGCGTGGCCGACGATGGCGACCCATGCGAGGCGCGGGAAGCGCTCACGCAGGCGCGGCCAGGTCAGGCCAAGGCGCTCGAGCGCGGCGGGGCGGCTCGCCGTTAGCAGCAGGTCGGCGCGCCCCAAGAGATCGTCGAGCGCGGCGCGATCCTCGGGCCTCTTGAGGTCAAGCCGCGCGGCCTCCTGCCCCGCGCGCAACTCGTGGTACCACGCCGGGCTGACCGCCTCCAGCGGATCGCCGTCGGGCGGCTCGACCTTCGTGACGGACGCGCCCAGTTCGCGCAGCCGCACGGCCGCGACCGGCCCCGGCACGTTGACGGCCAGCGTGACAACCCGTACCCCCCGCAGGGGCGGCGCATCCTCGTGCTCGCGCATGTTCATCCTTGGCGTCACCTCTGCTGACGGGATTATATACCTACGTAGCCATCGCTACCACTACCAAACTTCGTCGAGTGGCAAGCGTAGGCCGGGAATGACGTCGCCTGCGTCGAGCGCGGCGTCGCCGGCGAGAGTCCGCGGCTCCTGAGCGCCGGGCGTCCAGACGTCAAGCTCACGGCGCTCGGGCCAGACAACCCAGACCAGCCGTGCTCCACGATCGAGCCACTGCCGCGCCTTATCGCCCATATCTGGACGATACTGCGTTGGCGAGGCGATTTCCACGACAAGATCAGGCGCGATGGGACGATAGGTTTTACCCCGACGCGGCAGCGGGAGTGGGAGACGCTCGGCGCGGACCACGGCGACATCACTGGCTAGCACGGTGTCCTTGCGCTCGCCACGGCGCGTAAGGTCCCAGCCGGTCTCGCCGACATAAGTTTCGCCAAGTCCATGGGCGGTGAGGTGGGCGCGCAGCAGGTAATCGAGCTTCGATTCAAGGCGGCCATGATCGGGGCCGGGGGGCGGCATGCGGACCACTCTCCCTTCTACGAGCTCATAGAGCCAGCCGTCGTCGGGCAGGCGCTCGAGCATATCGGTCGTCCAGTCGTCGGCCTGCGTCGGCTGCGCCCAGCCGTAGAGCGGCCGAGGTGTAACAAGTTGAGTCGTCATCGGTAGGCTCCTCCTGTTCACGATTGTATATCCCCGCCGCCGGTAGCGCAAACAACGTCGCGGCCCCTGCTACTGATGCCATCAGACCCTCCTTAAAGCGGCCACGACGTCGCGCAGTCTGTCGCGCGCCTTGGCCTCGGTCTTCGTCTGGTTGCGCCCCTTGGCCGACGCCAGAATGCCGCCTGTGTACATACCGTCGTAGACAAGCGCGCGCAGGCCGGCCGCTGGCCCGTGCGGGCAGGGACCGTACTCGTCCCAGTATATCGCGCGGTTGCGCGACATGCGCGGCGAGGTCTTGATCTTGAACAGGTGCGCGGTCCAATCGGCCATGGGGTCGCACCACCACGCGCGGTCAGCGTCGATCACCGCGACGATGGCCGCGCCGTCCGGCCCGCGCTCGATCAGCATGTTGAACGGCCACAAGTCACCGTGGGTCAGGCGCGGCCGCGTGATCTCGTCGAAGACGCCCCTATTCTCCGTGACCACGCGCCGCACGGCCAGGATGTCGGTCGTGTCGAGCTCAACCCCCTCCAGGTCGGACGCGACCCGCTCCACGATATCCAGCACGGTTAGGCTCCATGAGGGGAAGCGCGGACCGGGATAGGGGTAGCCGAAGCGCTCCCCTTCCACGTCGTGGATGCCGCGGGCGATGCGCGCGAACTGTCGCCACAGCGCCTCGTCCTCAGCGGGCGTCAACTCATGCTCGACCTCTAACCAACGCTCACCGCGCATGTAGGTCTGGAACATGTAGTCGCGGTCGATCAGCTGACGCGTGAAGTCGACCAGCAGCGTGCGCGGCATCAGCGTGGCGATCGGCGCGACGTAGGGCTGGATCGCCTGCTCCTTGCGCATCAGGTCCCGCTCGTCCCAGAACAGGCGCGCGCCGGGCGGCGGCGCGACGCGCAGGATGGCCGGCTCCATGCCAGCCATGCTCACGAGGTACGTCGTGTTGTACTCGCCGCCGCCGAGTTCGCACGCCGATTCGACGCGCGTCCCGCGCCCGAAGGCCCTCCGGCACATGGCGACGATATCGGCCGAAGCCAGCGGTTGCCGTAGATCGCCGGGCGCGTGCGTCAGCTCAATATAGTGCATCGTTGCCCTCCTACAACTCGGCCCGCAAGAAGCGCCGCCACAGGTTGTCGGCGATGCGGTGGTGATCCGCACGCACGCCGTGGCGCGCGACGTAGCGGCAGACGTTCTCGACGTCGCGCGTGAGCAGATCCTGCGCGTTGGCGTTGACGCGCGGATCGACGGCCTGCGGGAAGTCGATCACCGTCGCGGCGCCATGCCACCACAGGATGTTGTACGGCGACAGGTCGCCGTGGATGACGTTGTGCGCCAGCCAGAGCTCTACCTCGCGCATGAGGTCGTGCAGCAGGCGGCGCGCCTCGTCGAAGGTCGGCGTCACGGCCGAGAGCAGCGGGGCGGGGTCATAGGCGTCGCCGACGTAGCCCATCAAAATAGCGTTGGAGGAGCGCGTGAGCGGTTCTGGGACGGCGGCGCCGACGCCATGCAGGAGACTCAAGGTCGCGAACTCGTGCTCGATCCAGGCCGCGAACTGCGTCTCACGCCCGAACGCCGTCTTACGCGCGGCGGCGCGGCGCGCCCGCCGGTCGCCGATCACGCGCCCCTCGTGGTAGACGGCGTCGTTCTTGAAGCCGCGCCGCTGGCGGGCGCGGTACACCTTGGCCGCCACCAGGCCGCCGCCGTCCGCGCCACCCGCGCGGCAGCAATACACCGTCGCCTCTTTGCCGCTCTTTACTTCGTGGAGCGCCTCGTCGATCCAGCCCTCAGCGATAAAGGTATCGAGGGGGGACGCGGAGGCCATGTCGTCATAGTCGTCGTCGTACATTTCTCTCTCATCGTGGTCATAGTCGAGTCTGTGCGTCTTTCTTGCTTACTGATTGTTGTCATCGGTCGTCCCTCCTTCGTGATTAGGCGCATAAAAACCGTGGAAGGCGCCAACGCCTCCCACGGTCTCCAGGGCGCCACGCGACAAGCAACAAAAAACCGAGGGGAGAGCATCCGGTGCTCTCCCCTCGGTCAGCGGTCATCGCGTGTACGATGGTCGATAATATGCGGTCAGGTCATGGCGCGACGAGCCGCGGGCAGAGCATGGACGGTCCCTCGCGCACGCGGAGATAGCGTGAACTGTCGCGCCTGTCGTGGCGCCTGAGGAACGGTGAACATGTGTGCTGCCCTCCTTTCGGAGCGCTCGTCGCTCGTTGTTATGATAATAGACTACTTCGAGGCTGGATGTCAATTATTGGTCGAAGATGTCGTGCCTTCGGTGAGTTTGTCGTACTCGCGCAGGAAGCGCACGAGCGCGTCAAACGTCGGCATGGTCGGCGGAACGGGCGTAGGCGCGCAACGCAGCCTCAAACTCCTCGTCGCTGTCGTAGATAGTCCCCGTGGTGGGCTCGTCCGCATCGAGGCCGAGGCGGCGCGCCTCATCGGGCGACAGCCGGCGCACACTGTAGCCATCGCCATCATAGCGGTCGCCCTGTTCCACGGTAGCGACTCGCGCCACGAGCCGGTCGAGTTCGTCCAGGTAATCCGCGACGATACGCCGGACGGCATGCTCGCGGGCCTCGTAGGTCTCATCCAGCACGCGCGCTAGGTCAGGATTAGCCGCGAGGCGCGCCGTCAACGCATGATCTATCTCGCGCGCGACGCGCTCCCCGATCGTAGCGTTAATATCGTTATCCTGCGAGATACGCTCAGTATCCATCGGCGCCACCCTCCCCGTGTATAGAGAGTAGCACATGTCCGAGAGGCGGGCAACGATGGCGCTGAGAGGTGAGCTTGACACGATATGTGACTACTCCCCACGGCTACAACCGGGGGCTTCCAGGCTTACGCCAAAGACTGTAGTCCCAGTCTTAAAATGTTCAGCGCGGCATTGTGATCTCGGTCGAGGACCAAGCCGCAGCAAGAACAGCGATGCACCCGCTCGGACAACTCTTTGCGGGCGCGATACCCACACTGGGAACAGGTCTGAGAGGTGTAGGCGGGATTCACGGCGACCAGGCGACGACCAGCATCTTCCGCTTTGTACGTCAGGTACGCGATGAACTGCCGCCACGCCGCATCATGGATGGATTTAGCGAGACAATGGTTGTGCATCATCCGATTGATGGAGAGGTCTTCGACGGCGATCACGCCGTAGGTGTTCACGGCCTTGCGGGACTCCTGGTGCGCGAAGTTAGCGCGCCTGTTGGCGATGCGTTCATGGATGCGCGCCACCACCGTGCGCCGCTTCCGGCGCTCCAGTGTCGCACGCTCGCCTTTGACTGGCCTCGGCTCCTTCGCCAGTCTGCGCTGGGCACGAGCCAGGTTGCGCTCATCACTCCGGAAGAAGCGCGGGTTGGCGATCTGATCGCCCGTCGAGAGGGTAGCGAACTTCTCCAAGCCCACATCGATACCAACCGCCGTCTCCGTCGCGACCAGCGGTGTCGCCTCAACCTCGCAGGAGAAGGTAACAAACCACTTGCCCGCGCTCGTGCGGCGCACGCAACAGGTCTTAGTTTTCCCTTCGAGCGGGCGATGGATGATAGCCTTGATGTGCCCAATCTTGGACAGAAACACGCGCTGGCCGTCGAGTTTGTAGCCCGATTGCGGGTAGCAAAAAGAGTCGTACCGCTCACGGCCACGAAAGCGCGGATAGCCCGGCTCCTCGCCAGCCTTCACCCGTCGGAAGAACGCCTTGAAGGCGAGGTCGAGGGCTCTTGGGCACTTTTGATGCGTCCGAGCGCCCGGTTCAGGCGGCATGCACCAGGCGTTGGCGCAGCAGGTCGAGTTTGGCGCGGCCATACATGCTCCTTTTTAGGGCT
>JAABUV010000668.1_pt1 | contig 52380 bp, 65 predicted proteins | sample 5559971 | NCBI WGS metagenome assembly JAABUV01 (sample SAMN10711881, study PRJNA513362) | rock metagenome | isolation source: Antarctica rocks | place: Antarctica: Victoria Land, Knobhead nord | collected 2015-12-19 | reverse complement strand
ACGTGCGCCGCGCCCCTGGTCGCGATGGAACAAACATGTGGGGACTACTGCCATGCAGTCTGCGGGCGTCCACTCCTTTCCCCTGTTTCCCTTGTTTGACTGCGCAGTGGGTGCGCACCTGTTGCTGACTGGGCGGCGTGCACCGGCCCTGGCACTGGTAGGGGCGCGCCGGCTACCACTATGCATCTGACTCTGCCCCCCAATTTCAACGTGTACATCGCCATTTGGCCACCGTCAGCCGGGGGGCTGCCCACGAACAGTCTTGTCGTGCTACAGCTTGCATGGAGCCTCGACAGACCTGGCGTGTGAGCCAGCCAGGACTGGCTGCCGTCGGCAGCGCCGGCGCAGAGCGCCGCCGAGGTAGGCGCGGCACCGCCGGGTGCGCCGCGCGCGCGCGCCCGAGCGGCGCGCTGCGACCGCGCCTGGAGCAGCGCCGCAGCGCATCTATGCCAAACCTGGCGGCGCGCAGGGGCAGAGGAATCTGGAGCTGCGCGAGCGCGTGATCGGGAACGCGCTGTACGCGTGGGCGGAGGCCGTCGCAATGTCGGCCGGCGCGGAGGTCGGCTACGCGCGCGAGGACATGGGCCCGCCCAGCGGCGAGGTGTTCCGGCGCATGCGCGTGGTGCGCGGGAACCCTGTTAAACCCTACCCACCGCGATGGCAAGCCCTGGCGCAGCCCGCACAGGCCCCGCGCGCGCCGCGGGCGGACATGCGGGCCTGTCCCCGGCGCGCTCTGCCTCGCCCTGCAGGGAGCAGGCTGCATGCACAAAAGGCTGGTTGACTGCGATGACGTTACCACGCTTGGTCCGATGGCTCCGTCGAGGTGGCGGTGATGCTGCCTGTCCAGACTGCAAAGCGCTGCGGCAAGCAGGCTGCATCCCCAGCAAGCTTGGGTGTGCGCTGTCGCACCACACTGCCGTCTGGCATGTGGCTCGAGCACTCGGCACCTGCAGTGTAGAGGTGCATTTGATAAGTGCTATATTCTGAAGATGTAGGGTAGGGACAGCACAGGGTAACCTCCACCGCCGGGCGCAGAAGTACGCGTGGGAGGTGAAGAAGCGGCTCATCGAGCGCCCTAACGACAGAGACTCCAGTATCGCCATCGAGCACATGGTGTCCTCGTTCGTGCGCGGCCCCCCACCGCACCCACGCCGACGGGGGCTTGGAGCTGCGAGCGCCTGCCCATGGCCTGCAGCCGCGCTGTGATTGCCGGCCGCTGCGGCTCCAGTCTGTGCTGGGATGATCGGCGGGACAATCCGCGTTTTGGCGCGCGCGCTGCATGCGCCTGACCAGCAGACAGCACAGAACGCCGCAGCGACATGGTCATGACGCGCCTTGTCGCTCTTGCCTGACGCCTTTTCCTCATGCTGGCGCGCCGCACAACTCTCACATCTCTCCCTGAGACACTCTGGGCAGGGCGGCGCACTGTTGCGAGGCCGGACATAGAGCCTGCAAATCCGGGCGGCGGGCTGCGCCGGTGCTGAGCGGCGGTGCCACCCCCCCGCGCCGCGCAGAGGCAGGTGATGAGCCTGGTGGGCCAGTACAGCCCCTCGCTCTTCCAGGAGGTGTTTGCGCAGCTGCATGAGGTTGTGGACGGCTATGTCATCGAGGACTGGGGCGCGGTTGCGGTGCGCGCCGCCGCCCCGCCCCCGCCAGGTCGCGCCGGGCCGCGCGCGACCCTCTGACAGGCTTCTGTCTCGAGGGGGTGCCGTTCTGGGGCCGTGCGCGCGCTCTGCTGGCGTCGCGCAGAGGCCGGCTGCCAGAAAGACCGGCTGTGCGCCGCTCACGGCGCGCGGTGTCCGCCGGCCGGCGCGCGGCCCGCTTTCTTTAGGCCGGTGCTGCGGGCGGGGCCCGGCCTGCGGCGCGCGCCGGCGGTGACGCGGCGCGCCGCGCGGCCGCGCGCGCAGTCGGCGGTGTCCGCGGAGCAGCGCGCGCTCATCCTGCGCAACTGGGCGGCGCTGCAGCGCTCGCGCACCGGCGTGGACGGCGCCAAGGCGCAGATGCTGGCGACGCTGAGCAACAGCGGCACCGATACCAACCTGCAGAGCTACAACCTGCGCACGATCGTGGTGCGCCCGCCCGCCGGGGCTAGGGTAGGGCAAGCCGTGGCGCGGGGTTGCCTTGCTCGGCGCCCCGAGTGCTGCGGGCGCGTGCTCGCGTGCCCTGGGGGCTGACATCGTGCACGAACAGGCTGCGCTGGCGCAGCGCGCGGGCCGCAGCGCATGCGCCTCCGTGCCCAAGCCCTGCACGGTCCGTAGCAGCCCTGCCCGACAATCAGACCACCACGAGCGCTGCTGTCCGCCCGCCGGCACGTGCGGCGCATCACGGGAGCGCGGGGAGGTGCCACGGGCAGGCCGCCGGGCGGCTGTCGGGCCGCCGGGGTGAGCGGCGGGGCTGAGCGGCGGGGGTACGGGGCGGGGCCGCGCGGCCGGGTTGGTGCGGCAGAGCTGAGCGGCGGGTGCGCGCGCGCGCAGGCCACGCAGGCGGCGGACCGGCTCAAGGCCGCGCTGCAGGAGGAGGCGACGTGCACCTTCGTCATGGGCTGGCTCGCGGTGCGCGCGCCGCGCTGCCGCCGCGGCTGCGCCCTGCATCAGGCGCCCGCGCTGTGCGAAGGGGTGTGCACTGCCTGTCGCGCGGGGCGCCGGGCCGCTGCTTGCGCGGGCGGGAGCCGTGCGCGACGAAGAGCTGCCCCGCATGCGCCGGGCGGCCCAGTCATCGTGTCAAAGCAGGGCTTGATGAAGAAGCCCAGCTCCGCAGAGGTGCTCAGTCAATCCAGCGCGTCGCCCCCGGGGCTGCGCTCGGGACCCACTGGGCGCCCAGGCGCGCGCACGGCGCGCAGGTGTTCACGACGCGGCAGGTCGCGGAGTGGCAGCTGGAGGTGGCGAGCGGGCGCCAGTGCGTCATCTGCCGCGTGGTCGAGGAGGGCGGCGCAGGCGGGGGCGCGGCGCCGCCCGCGGCGCCCGCGCCGCGCGCGATCCCCGCGGCGCCCGTGGAGAACATCCTGCCACCGCGCGCCTTCAGCGGCGCCGCCGTGTCGGCATCCGCGTCGGGCACGCTGCCCCCGCAGGCCGCGCTGGCGTCGCTTGCCGAGGGCAGCGGCGAGGGCAGCGGCGGCGCGGACGCCGCGCCGCGCCGCCCGCCGGGCGCGCAGGCGCCTGCGCCCGGCCGGCCAGAAGGCGGCGGCGCGCGGGCGGGCGCCGCTGGCGGCACGCCGCAGGCGTCCCACGACCCGGCTGCCGGCGGCGCCCGGGCCGCCCCAGCGCTGGCCCGTACCGAGGGGTCGCATGTCTCCAGCGGAGGCGCGCGCGCTGCGGGCGACGTTGGAGCCGCGGGCGAGCCGCCAGGGCCCGAGGCCCCCGCAGCCACGGCGGCCGCATGAGGCTGCCTGTATAGGGCGCTCGTGATGTTGCACGTGTGCCCGGATGGGGTTGCAATTGCGTCTGTCGGTGAAGGCTTTTGGTGCGCGCTGCGGTTCAGTTGTTGCAGGATTGCGCTAGAGGTTGCATGCCCGCCCCTGCGCGCACACGGATATGGGCATCGACTTGGTGGGGCTGCCTTGGAGGCGGGCTCATGTGTTGTTAAGAACTCCTCATGTGAGTGTATGTTGCTGTGTGCCCATCAGGCCGGGCCACCGTCGGGCTCAGCCCTGGACCGCAGGTTTGATGCTCGCACCCTCGCCGCCCGCTGTGCAGGGCTAATGTCTCTGCCAGGATCTGGGTGGTGTAGGTGCATTTGGTTTTGTTTTTGTTTTTGTTTTTGTCTTTTTGTGGCAACCGGTTATTCAGTTTGCGCTCGGGTGCCTCATGGGGCCGTCATTGTGTTTGACCTTGCTTTGCAGCTGTGCAATGTAGACCTCAGTGCCTGCTGTGCGTTTGTAGTAGTAGTGCAGCGCAGGACGCCAGTGGCACCACTCCGCACTCTTCGTGCATGTCGAAGCAATATTGATGGCATCAATACGATGCACGTGCACAAGGCCGCGCGCACTGGTCAGGTCCAGCCATCATGCGTCGTGGCTTTAACAGAGACCTTGAGCATCTGCACTTCTCGCGCTTAATAGAGCAAGCATATGGTCAGACTTGGTGCCAGAGCCATTCAACAACATCGCTCAATTCCACAGCTGGGCGCGACATGACCATGCTCAACACAGCACCTGCACGACAGGGCTCAGCGCGCGTGCGCGTGAAACGCTGTGCAGGTCATAACTGAAGCCGTTTGTACATGGCAGCGCATCAGCGCCTGCTGACGGTACCAGTGGTCAAACTGGGCAGCCAGAGGCCAGCCCCCTAGCAGCCTATCGCAGCAGCCGCATCTGCGCTCCAGCAGGCTCAACCCCAGCCCCGCTGGGACCGCCACAACTGGGCAATGAGGCTGGGGCGTGCGGCGCTGACCACGCATGCACACAGCAGCAGGCATCGCGGAAGCACATGCACCCCGAAGCGCTCCAGCGTTTCGTCCGGCGCCCACAGTCACGTCCACGGTGCAGACAGGTAGCTGCCAAAGGTACAGTCCCGCCCAGCAGCGCCATCACGGCGCGGCGCTGCAACCCGCGCCCCCGGAGCCACGCACGGCACCGATCGAGCGCACACAGGGGCGGCCCAGCGCTGCGGCGGCTCTGCGCGCGCGCTCACCTCCGCGGCTTGGGCAGGCCCTTGGGCTGGTAGCCGATGGTGCGCACGAGCCCCGCCAGCATCACCGCCAGGCCCGGCAGCCCCTTGACCAGCAGGTTCAGCCGCGCGGTGTTGGTCGACTTTGCGAACAGCGACAGGCCAAAGCCGATCAGCTGCGCGCGGCGCGCGGCACGGCGTAAGCGCGCCGCGCTGCCAGACACTGGCTTCGAAGGCCTCAGCGTGCGCTTCCGCCGCGCGCCCGTTGCGCCTGCTCTGACAAAAGCCGCATTCTGCCGAACGCGCTGTCGTGCATGGCCCGGCGTGGCGGCAGCAGCACACCCCAGCCTGACACCACATGCCCCTTAAAGCGACCCTTCTGTCGCCGTGCTAAAGACAATCGGCATCACGTGCAAACCCCTTCATTCACATGTTGCAACCACGGGGTGTTACGCATGCGCCTCCTGCCCGCCGCCATCATATAGTCACGCAGCATCGCATTCAAAACCCTCTGTTCACATGCTGCAACCCCGGGGCGTCACACAGGCGCCCCCCGCGCCCGGCGCGCCTCGGGGAACGTGAGCCGCGCGGACAGGAAGCCCTGCCAGTGGAAGTCCGACAACGCGAAGAAGGCGGCGAAGAACTCGCGCGTCTCGGCCAGGTCCAGCTTCAGCAGCACATCCATGCCGAACGTGAAGAACGCGCGCTGGCGCAGCCTGGCACCGCGCCGCGCGCGCCCAGGCGTCAGCACAGGGCGGCGACCGGCCATCAACGCGTGTGCTGCAGCGCGCACGCGTGCGCATCATGCGCATCAGAGCCAGAGGTGGGTAAGACGCACGCCACACATGCCTCGCTGCCCACAAGGGCCACAACGCCGCCTGGTCCTCTGCAGCCACAAGCGCATGCACTGGCAGCAGTGACTGCTCTTTTCATGGCATCGTCTGTATGAATTAAGCAGCTTGGCGGAGCAGGCCTGCAATTTAATACATGGCCACCCCAGCGAGCGCCCAGAGAGAGCAGAGGTAGGGTTAATGTAGGGCGCACCGCTCCACGGGCCAGATGGCGTGCCAGACCGCCGCCGACAGCGCCTCCGCCTCCGCCTCGCTCGCCGCGCCGAGCGGGCGGTGCGCGTCGGCGGCCGCGTCGCGCCCGCGGCACAGCTGCTCCACCACCGCGTCCGCCAGCACCGGCGCGGCGCCCAGCATGCGCGACACCATGTAGCCTGCCGCCCGGCAGCGCGCGTGTCACGGCGAGCCAAGGGTGGCACTGGCAGCGAGGTGTATTACTTATGAGTCACAGCCCACTTCAGTCAAGAGGAAAGACATCACTGCCGTTGAAGCGCACTGATCAAAAAGCTGAGCTTGCGTGTTGTCCGTGGGCGGCCACCCATGCTTAACGCCATGCGCGGTTGAGCGCTCTGCGCAGACTTGCATGAGCGCCAGTGCAACATGCAGACAGAGCCGACGGCGCACTGCAGCAGCCGCATGCAGCGCGCCGACACTGCGGGCTGCCTGTCCCCTGGATGAGGACGGAGCCTTTGCACAATGCAGGCGCGCATGATGCACAAGGGAGGGGCGCGCCGGTGGACGGGTGCACCATGCCCGCGGTGCCGCCGATGCCGAGCACGCGCTGCGGCAGGCGCGGCAGCACGCCGCCCATGGGTATCAAGCAGCACTCCTCCTCTTCGACCGCCGTGACCACGACGCCCAGGTGCGCGAGGCGCGCGCGCAGCCGCGCGCGCAGCTCCGCGAAGCCCACCGCTGGCCGCGCGACCAGGCTCGTCTCCTCCAGGAACACGCGCGTGGGCGAGAACGGCATCGCGTACAAGAATGTCGGCAGCGCGCTGCGCGCGCGCAGCGCTCTGCTCGGCCACCAAGCCCTGGACCAATTTCACGTTCGAGGAGAAGAGGCTGGGCAACGCCGGCACGGGAGTGACAATGAGGTTCGCAAAAGGGGACCTAGATGTTGCACACTCCGCCCGGCGCGCTCGGCTCGCCGGCGGGCGCCCACATGCACGGCTGGCGCATTAGCTTCAGAACGGCGGCGGCGGCGCGCACCTATTCGCGGCCAGCATCTGCGGGTCCGACGCGGCGTAGTCGTCGCGCCAGTCCATGAACAGCATGGTGTCCAGCGCGAACAGGTGCCGCTCCACCTCGACCAGGATCCCGTACGCGCCCTGCCGCGCCCGCGGGTCTGAGTCAGCACCTGTGTCAGCGTGCAAATGCAAAATGGCATAGAACACAGCAACGGCACTCACGCGGCCCCTGATCTGCGCGCGATGGGTGCGTGAACACCTGCGCAAGTGTGCACGTCTGCGGCCGCAGGCCGCGGCCCGCGCCTGGTAGCCCGGGTCGAACGGCGCGTCGAACTGCACCAGCTTGCGCGAGTGCCCGGTCGCGTCGAGCACCATCGCGGCCGGCACGCGCACGCCGTCCGCACAGCACAGCTCCGAGGCGCCGTCGCCGTGCGCCACGCCCTCCACACGGCTCTCCTGGAACACCACGCCTGCCCGCGCCGCGCGCCCGGGCCGTGACGGGCTGGCAGCCGTGGCCAAGAGGCTTGGCCCGTCGCCAGCTGCCCTCTCTGACTTGCCCTCTGTAGTACACCAAGCAGGCAACGGCCGCCATACCGCATGAGGCAAACGCCGCTCTGTGACATGCCTTTAGCACGGGCGTGTGCTGGTTGCACAGTCTTCTTCGTTTTGGTGGCCCAGAAAGCTCAAACCCCATAGCAGTGCTCACAAACAGGCCTGCGCAAAGCGCGCGGGGAAGCATGTGATGTGCACCCTGTGCGATGCAGCGCTCCAGCAGCCGCTGCTTCAGCCGCGCGCGGTCCACCTTGCCGTACGGCCGCCGCAGGTACCTGCCAATTGACATGAAAAGGTGCTGAGCAGCAGCCAGACTATGGCGAAGCGCTCAGCCCTGCCCAGCCGCATGCAAGCGGTGCAGGACGGATGTTTACAAGGCCCACAAGCAAGCGACCCGCATAGCCAAGCGACATAGTCAACACTTGGCACACTGGCACTGCCGGCGGCGGAGCCACATCCCCTACTCGTCGCATGCATAGCAAACTCCTTGCGAATCAGAGCACGCTCCCTGCTTGGCCACATGGCGCAGCTCACGGAAACCAAGAGGGCTCGCAGTGTGTGCGCGCTCACGCCTTGTGCCCTCACAGCCTTACAGAGCCTTGCCTTTCCTTTACGCCGCCATCCGGCAGTCACCCAGGCCGCAGCGGGCGCGCGCGGCGCCCGCACCGCGAGCCGAAGCGCGCGCCGTCGTCCAGGTGCACGACCGCCTGCGGCCAGACGACCTCCAGGCAGTCGTCCAGGCCCATGGCCTCAAACTCGTCCGCCCATACGCCGTAGTTGTTGGGCCAGGCCGCCAGCGGCGCGGGGTCCACCACGCATACCCGGAACCCTGCGGAACCCCGCGCGGACGGCTTGACCGGGCGCCCGGCGCTCGGAGCCGCCTCGGCTGTGCGCGCGGGCGCGCTGGGGAGCGCGCGGCCTAGCCTGGGACCCACCCCGGCCGTGGACGCTGAAAGCTTGGGAGCGCACGACGAGACTTTCACTGTCAAAAGGGCGCCAGCCTGCAGCACGTGTTCCTACAGCAAGCAAAATCGCACTGTACTTGTAAGCCTATAGCTGCAATAGCAAGAACGAGCACAGCAACACGGGCGGAGCGCTCTGCAAAGGGGCGTACCGGCCTGCGACACACGGTCCGCAACAGCCAGGCCGGACGGCCCGGCGCCGGCGACGACGAGCTCGACCGCGCCGGCATCGCGGTCATATTGGGGCAGCTCCAGGCCGGTCATCCAGGTCGGCGGGCCCTCGAGCGACGTGGCCGGCCCGCGCGGCCCTGCCGAGGGCCAGTTGTGCGCACCAGGCGCTGCGCTCGTGGGCCGCTCCACAGCCTGCACACACTGCACGGCCACCCGGGCGGCGCCGCGCCGGCCGCGCCGTGGCGTAGCGGCGTCTGTTGCAGGCAGCAGCGCCTGGCACAGCGAGGCAGCGTGGCGTGCCGGCAGCGGATTACCCCAGTGAGCCCCGCGACCGGAGCAGGAGCAGTTTGCGGCGCTGTGCGCACGCGCGACCATTATAGGCTGTGCTACTCGCGACTAAATCTGCAATGATGCAGGCACGCGCACGAGCCTACACCTGCAGCGTGCCACTCTGTGACGGCATCGCCAGCGGGCTCCTGGGTCCTCACGAGCAGACTCTGACAAGAGCCTCCAGAGCCAAGAAAGTAGCAGGGTAAGCTACCCTTTTGGGGCGTTAGCTTGGCCATTGGTCTTACTCTGAGCAACAGCACGATCAAGGCCTTCCTCTGCGTCCTAAGCTTTACATCTACTTTGTGCATGCTGTCTCCTGAATACTTCAAACACAGCATCATTGCGGTGCAGAGGCAGGCCCTGCCCCTTCGGGGCCCTTTTGCAAGCTACACAGGCAGTTCCCAGGGGCCTGACGCGCCGTCCTCACAGAGACAACGCCATCTACATGTATGCGCACACTGTACACTGCAAGTCTGCATGGCACAACAGCCCAAAACAGACGCTGGCTGTCTGCCGCAGCAGTCCTGCCAGCATAGCCACCACAGGAACTCTGACGAACGGGCAGACAAGCTGGCTCAATACAGCCCGCACATACAAACCGCCTGCTGCTGCAGCACGCCAGCCGTGCCACCCGCAGTGAGCTTCCTGCCTGCGCCAAGCGCAGGAACACGGGCAAGGCATGGCGAGCTGCCCGACAAGCTGCCTGCATGTCGGGAGCGGCCTCAGGCCAGGCAGGCAGAGCATGCGCTGGCCGTGCACTGGCATGCATGATGCAACTCACACACGTCCACTCTTGATACACCATCAGGACATATATGTGGCGCATAAGTCAAGGCTACAAGTGCATCATTCCAAATCGTTGCACAGCCTCCAGAGCATGGCGGTGTTGCGTGAGGACGCTGCACAGGGACAAACATAAACTCCCGAGATGGTGTCTGACGTGGTCCGGTGTGTCTTGCAAGACATACGTTGGTCTGTTCGTATGCATTGCCAGCCTATGTGTGCTCGCACAAACCAGAAGCTCCAGCACGCACCTCCAGTCGGTGTGCGATCGGCGCGCCGGCGAGCCAGGCGGCCGCCGCGCACCACACCCACGGCTGCACTGAGAAGAGCACCACCATCAGCAGCTCCGGCAGGTGCAGCCGCTGCTGGCAGAATGCGGCGGCGCGGCGCGCCCACGGCGACGCATCCGCCGGCAGCTCAAACCGCACCGCGTCCGCATCCTGCGCTGGGGTCAATTCAGTGCCTGGCTTGGAGCCTGCTCTGTTGGCCTCGGCATCAGAGATGCACGTGGCTCTGAGCCTCCCGCAACTGAGCACCCTGGTATGTGTGGGGGATTCCAGGATTGCTCCAGCAGCTCCAGTGCCGCCTGCAAACAGTGACATCTGCTGGCGCCCAGCACCATGGCTGGACCCGCCCTGATGCTCTGTGCGGCGCGCAGCCTGCGTCTCAGCAGGGCTGCAGCGCTCCTCTTGGCACAAGTGGGAGTGCTTGCGAGAGGGACGCGGCTCAACAACTGGGGCTCCGCCATGCCAAAGCATGTGCAAAGAGGGTGCATGGGCTCCAGCTAGAGATGCTTGCCGGCCCGTGCACAGGCCCCGCGCAAATGGCGCCGGTGCGCACACCCGCTCAGCTGCAGGCGCGTCCGCTTGCGCCTGCGCGGCCTGCGGCGGCGGCAGGGGGGCCGTGACCGCCAGCAGCGCGGCGCCCTCTGCCAAGCTTGCCGCGCCGTCCTCGTCCCGCAGCGCACGTCCACTCGCGATAAGCTTCAGCCTGTGCGCCTCCCTGGTGCCTGACGTGCGCGCGACGACGCGCCGCAGCTCGGCGACCTGGCGCGGCCCAGCCCGATGGATCAGCTTGATGCGGGGTGAGCAACAGTGCCCTGCCAGACGCCACACACCAAGTCATGCACTCACTCACTGTGATGTCCTCGGCGACCTCCAAGAGCAGCTTCCTCGTGCCGCCCATGACCTGCACACTGATGTTCACCATTGCTTCGCGCTGCCGAACCCCTGCCTTCACCTGCAAGCCTGGAGCTGTTGAGCAGTCGACTTCTTTTTAACTACCTGGTCACCACGGTGCCTGTACAGGCCCCCATGTGCCAAGGTTGGCATGCAGGCCATTCCGCTGTCACTTCTCAAGCTTGCAGCTCATCGCCCACGGGCAGCATGGTGGCTCCGCCTATCGTCGGCTTCATGGGCCTGGGCAACATGGGCATAGGCGCGTGCAGGAAGCATCTGTGCACATGCAAACCTTCCACCATGCCCGCCACAATGACTCACTGCCACCGCTGTGCATGCAGGCTTAGCAAGCAACATACAGCGCTTCCTGAGCGAGCAAGGGGCCCACGGCGCGTTCTATGGCAAGCTGCACGTGCACAACCGTACGCTGGCAAAAGCAAAGCCGGTGCAGGACCTTGGCGCCTCCCTCAATCCAACCGTCAGCGGTGCGCTGCCGCTCCAGCACTGCTGCCAAACAAGCCCTCTCCTCAATTTTTGCTCTTTCATACTTGTTGTAATTGTTGTTGGCCTAGTGTGAGGGCGCCGCGGCGCTGCACTTGGCGTTCAGCTGCTTGGCGCTTAAACGATTCTCTGGCTTGGACGATTCTCTGGCTTGTAACTAGCTCGTGTGTCTACACAGACCTGGCCCGGTCGTGCAACATAGTATTCGCGATGCTCTTCGACGACGCCGCGCTGGAGGCCACCTTTGGAGAGTTCCTGTTGACTGCCCAGGCTGGTGCGCTTCTGACGAGCGGTCTTGGCATATGCGTGCGGCTGTGTTGTCAGTACTGGAGGGACAAGCGCTCAAGGGCACGCTTCTTGAGCAGTGAGCGCGCAGTTCGGTTGTTTGCCGCTTTCAATTGGCTTTACTTGCATAATACCCATGCAGATGGACATCACTGACCGCATGCTGCCCTAGGCACCATTTTCATCAACTGCTCGACCGTGGACCCTGCCTTGCCCACCAAGCTGGCCGAGCGCGGTAAAGCGCGCGCGCTGGAGTTCCTGTCCGCGCCGGTCTTTGGCCGGCCAGACGCCGCAGCCAACAAGCAGTGCCTGGTCATCACATCGGGCGACCCTGCCGCCCTGGACAAGGTTTGCGCTTGAGCTGCACATTTGCTGGCTGTCAGCTGCTTCACTCTGGATGTCCAGGGTTTCATGTAGGAGCGGCCTGCTAACCTGCCTTGTGCGTCTGCGTCTGCGCGCACTTTGACTTCTGTATGCAGGTCCAATGCAGGTCCAATGCGGCATAGGGGACAGAGTCAACGTCAGAAATCCTGTGGGGCACATGATCATCCAGAGCTGTGTGCAATATAGGCTGCACTGTGGCTTGACTGTTGGTGTCGCGGGCCAGGTGCGGCCGCTGCTGGAGGCCATGGGCCGCGGGGTGATCGAGCTGGGTGCCGACCCAGCCGCGGCCGCCTCCGCCAAGCTCATCGGCAACTTCCTCATCGTCAGCCAGGTGCGGTGCAAGGGGGTGTGCTGGGGCCCCAGGGTAAAATAGCTAGAGGTCCTTGTGAGGTCTCGGTTATCGATATCAAATGGTGGTAAGCGACACAAGAAGACCTTGCTCGAAAAAGTTGCCTGGTTTTGCCTGGGTCGGCCAACTTACTAGCCAACACACTGCATTGTTTGCCTTGGGCTCTGTGGCGAGCAAGTACGCGCTTGTTTGACGCTGACACCCCTGCTTTAGGTGCACAGGTTGACGGTACATCATGGGTGAAAAACAATTTATAAAAATAATGGGCGGGCGGCAGGTGGAACTGCTGGCAGAGGCGCTCAACCTGGGCGACCGGACGGGCGTGGCGCGCGACGCCGTCGTGGCCATCGTGGAGCAGCTGTTCCCGGGCCCCATCATGTCCGGCGCGCGGCCCAGGTTACAGGGCAGGTCAGGCTTCCGGGATGCCTAGCATGTAGCGCTCCACCTCGGCAATCGAACAGGGGCGCGGGCGCTGCATGCGTGCTGCCGCAGCAGGGCGAGCGAGCGGCCCAGGCTCTCGCCAGACGGAGGAGGCCGACAGCATCATGTATGCCACAGAGCGTCCTACGCAGACGGGACGGAGTGAGCCACCTCCATGTCGCCTGCCTGTGATGCAAGTGCTGCAGGCCCCGCGGCCCTCGCAGGCGCGGCAGGAGGGCGCACAGGCAGCGCCGCCCGCAGGTGCAAGCCCGGGCCTGAGTCGCCGGGGCGCGCGCGCGTGCAGGGTATGCCCGGCGCGTGGCCGCGGACCAGTTCGAGATGAGCGCGAGCGCGCCCGGCTTCCCCGTGGAGGGCGGGCTCAAGGACGTGCGGCTCATGCAGGCGCTGGCGCAGCGGGCGGGCGCCGCGCTGCCGGCCGCGGCGCTCGTGCGCGGCCACCTGGAGGCCGTGCTCGCGGACGGCAAGGGCGGCTTGGACTGGGGCGCGCTCGCGCTCGCCGTGCGCAGCGAGGCGCCGTGAGCCCGGCGCGCGCAGCCCGGCGCGCGGCCTACCAGCCCGGGCGCTGGGGAGCGCGCTTGCTGCCGGCTGCACATGCAGCCTATGCTGGGCTCGCCCCTTTTGCCTGTCTTCAATCTTCTCAGATGCAGTTGGCCGGGAGTGCGATAAAAGTGTGCACTCTGCCACATCTTTGTGGCCTGGCGGTCATGCGCGATACTTGCATGTACTGTACACAAGACCCACTCGAGTAAACACACTGCTTGCCTGATTGCTTATGGTATGTTGCTTGGTGATGTCGGTTGAATCATTGTATATCACCAACGTGCATTCAGCGCAGGCTATGAGCTGCTACGACTCACAGCTTAGAAGGCTACTGCTCTGGCCAAACAGGCACCTCACACATGCTGCAACCAGGAGTGGCCCCATGGGCATGCTGCATTGGATTTAGCGCGTAATGCAACATGGCGTGGCGTACAATGTGGCTGTGCACTTTGCCCTTCGCACTGGACGCAGCCATAACAGTGGCGACACATATCCAGCTCGCACAGCTTGCGCATCAAGCTGCAAAGCACTCTTGACCCATGTGGTCCAACAATTTGCGGACAGTGGCCGCGCGCCATGAGCGCAAACTAGCGCTCTCAAGGCGCTCTGCACCAGATGGGGTCAGCGCATGCAGGCTGTTGCCCCCATCAGGGGAGGTGCTGCACAGAAATATGAGTACAGGTTGATGCGGGTAAACAGCAGGCTGTGCACGTACGCATGGTGCCTGACAGTGTGAGATCCGTGCCGCAGTATTGATAGTGCCTGCTGCCAGATATAACTCCTGCGCAGCCCGCCCTAAACCTCAAGTCAGTGACAAGGAGCATCCGCTCTCAGAGCACAGAGTTTGTGCAGCCAGGACCTGTCTCCTTCAAAAACACCCTTCTTTGGCCTGAGCCAATTTACTCCGTGTCGCTGGATGAAGTGTCTTTTGCATGGGAGCTGATCAGGTTGCGCCGCCTGCCTACTTTGCAGGCACGTCGGCAGAATTCCAGGCAGCCGCACATGTGGTGCTGCAGCTGCGCAATGGCGCGCACCTGCCCGCACACAGCCAGCTGCTGGCGAGCGCCTCGCCGGTCCTGAGTGACATAATCAAGGTGGCTGCCAGCCACCCGCTCACGTGTGGCAAAGTAGTGCTACAGTGTAAAGAGTTTTCAAAAGACGAGGCGAACGACATATTGAAGGCGCGCGGCATGTTCTTAACAAGCTTCTGCAATATGTGCAAGCGCGCTGTAGATATTGCACTTTCAACATGAGAAGGGTTAGTGTGCAAGAAGGCATGGTACTTGCCCGCTTTCGGCTTCCTCATGGTGTACACAGACATACAGAAAAACCGGAACCTTTGCAGTCACAATAACAAGTGGTGTTGTGCGTGGTAGCATAGATAACATGCAGAGAGCAAATTTGCCTAGTGCATGGTGTTTTTGCAGGTCATCTATCCGGCGACGAGCTGCCGGGCGCTGTCATCAAAGATCTCCCGACGTGAGAGGGAGAACTATGACGCAGCCATGCGGCAAGCCATGTCGCTTGTACGGTGGGCTGACATGTTTGGCGCAGCGGAGCACATGCAGCGCGCTGAGTGCTTCCTTGGCGAGCGCATGCGACTCATGGTCACTGTGCGGGCCCGTCGTGCTCACTGCTTGTGAAAAGCACTGACACTGCACCAGCCACAGTACTGGGACGCTGCTCGGGCTTGCTGCAGGAGGACCTGGAGTACCACCAGAGCACAGGCTACGACATCCTCCTCGAGTGCTGGGAGCTCGCCGACAAGCTCGGCCTGCACGCCATCGCAGCAGACTGCGAGTGGGCCCTGGCAAAGCTGTGGCAGAAGAAGGAGGTCAGCATGCGCGCCGCGGAGGTGCTGAGTCAGGACGCGATGCACCGCATCACCCGCAGCGCGCACACCGGATGTCATGCCGTACACAGAGCGCTCTTGGAGGTTCACGCAAGAGATGGATGGGTGGGACGCAGTGATCTGGAGCAGCTCATTGCGTCCCTGCATGAGGTCGCGCCTGCCCAGACCATGCTGGAGTGGCGCATGGGCAAGGATGGGTAGGCAGAAGCGCACGGCAGCAGAGTCAGGGGAATGACAATGTGGTAAGTTGTTGTCTCCAGCATGAGCAGGTTGTGCTGCTGCTACATGTGTAGCCATACATGTATGTCTGCCGTACGCTCCTCTTGCCTTCATAGCCTGCGTGCGCTGTCTTCCACAGCGTGCACAGGACTTTGTTTGTGTCTTCTGAAGAAGGCAAGCAAACTGCATGTGCTGGATATCGACAGCTTGCGCCCTGCACTGGAAGGTTGGCTTCACGTTGTTCCTGGCAAATGCGTGTGTCAATGTAAGTGTGATTCTAAGGCAAGTGTGGCGTGGTTGTATCCTCATGATGGCCACGTAAACTGCTTGCCTGATTGCTGTGTTGGGTGTTGCTTGGTGTCTGTTAGTTGACTGTTCTCATATGCTGAACTACATGCTGCTCAGCTGCATGTTGCTTGATTGTGTCTTGCCAGTGAATGTCGCATTGATTGTACCTGCCTACGGAGCTGGCATAGCTTAGCGATGCTATTGGCGTCTACCTGCCCACGTGTTGCCCACTTGACGGTGGACTGAAATCACATGGTCAATGGCTAAATGTTCATTTCATTTCACATGTCATATCACATGACATTGTTGATCATACCAAGAAATGCACTGCTTGAGAGGCTGGTGAGGCAGGACCTGCCTCGTTGAGAGCCTTACGCCAGGCATCACTCTCACAGATAACATACTGTGTGGCTCTGGATTGACGTCTTGGCATGGCCGCTGAGCAGGATGCACCCCTGGGCTACTTTGCAGGCACACCAGCTCAATTCCAGGCAGACGCAGACGTAGTGCTGCAACTCCGTGGCGGGGAACACCAGCCCGCCCACAGCCAGCTGTTGGCGAGCACCTCGCCGGTCCTGTATGACATGCTGAAGGTGGCTGCCAGCGAGGTGCCCACTGGCGGCAAAATTGTGCTACCGATTCATGACTGGGGCTTGTCTAAGTGCGAGGCTGTTGACGTACTCACCTACTGTGTGGATGCCTGATGGATTTGCACAATGCTTTGTGTGCTTGATGTGATTTTGACTTGCTCACCTGTATTGCTTAGAGCTGCCACATTTGCTTTACATGCTTCAATGCTGTATTGTGTGGAGCCAAACACGCGACAATCTATTGCCAACCTGGACACCGCGACGTGAAATGCTTGGCTTGTGTATCTCTGGCTCTGAAAAGGTCTTGAGGCGCACAAGCAAGGCACACCTGTGGCACACTAGTTTACCACCTGGGCGGTGAACAGGCAAAGCCATACATGCCCCTGCCTGTCAGCGACCAGCGTCCCAAAGTGCGCTGCAGAAGGAGCTGCAGCAACACGTTGGCGTCTGCATGGGAGAGCACATACTGATGCAGAGCCTGAGCGGATGTAGAAGCAGAAAAGTGGCATCTTCCTCTTGGCCGCTGCACTTGTTTGCATGATAGCCAATGCCAAGAGTCTGAGGCACTGCGTGTACACGTCCGCCATGTAAACTATGAAGGTTGGGCGCCATATTTTACTGTGCGTGCAGCCTCCGTGCTCACATGGATACCGCATGCCAGTAGTTCTGCCCTCCACTGACTGAAGGCAGAAGCCTGGAAACAGGGGCATGTACCAGCCTGCGAGCAATATGCTTACTGAGCACTGATCAGACCGCGACGCAGCCGCGCCCTGACGAGAAGGGAGTCTGTTGATTTGATTGCTGCAAAGTAAAGGTGCGTTGTAGTGGTCCACATAAGACACAATGCCCTGGTGGTGGCTGGTGCGTGCGCAAGCGCAAAATTTGGGCAAGCAGGCCCTTCCAAACGATGCTCTTTATGAACCCTAGTTTCGTTACTGAATAACACGGCAAGTCGTCTCTACGCACCTGTTTCTTCACCCTGTCTTATGGAAGTGCAAGAAATTCCACAAGGCACATATAAGACCAGCACGGCACATGACGTTCTGCGCAGAGGACGCGCTGGAAGCAGAGCTGCTCGCGCTGTCGTGCTCCGGCTGGGACGCGGATGGGAGCGCCCTGGCATGCGCGAGCCCTGAGGCCGTCACGCCACCTGCGCCGTGCAGCCCGTCGCCACCTGACGAGGGCGGCCTGCAGCTTGCCCCGCGCGTCGACTCGCTCTCAGCGCTGCGCTCCGCGCTGCACCGCCGCGGCGCCAGTGTCGCAGCACTGGCGAAACTGCTGAGCGGGCCGGTGCTTCCGTACTGCGGGCCTGCGCTATCTGGTGAGGGGACACTGGACGGCCGGCGCCCGCCGCTGGCGCCCTGCGGCACCCCACCGCAGGGCTCGCCCCGGCGCCGGCAGCGGCCGGCTCAGCTGCCTCACACGCCTGAGCCGGCCGATGACTTATTGAGTTCGCACAGCCCAGGCGCTTCAGCCTGTGCCCGCCCCGGGCCCATAGCTTGTGTGGCCGCCCTTGGGGTCCGCGCCACCAGTGCCCCCGTGGCTGCCTATGCCAGTCTTCTTGAGCAGCCTCCGCTTTGCAGACTGGTAGCTTGCGCTGCCAGCTCTGGTGCAGGCGCTCTGGCTTCTGCAGCGTTGCCGCCCGCCGGCGCTGATGCCATCCGCAGCCCGGCTCACAGCCCTGCCGCGGTGCGCCATCACCCGTCAGCGAGGTACTGGTCCCTGGCAGTGCTTCAAGCATGAGCGCTGCGCCAGGCGCGGCGCGCGCTGACGCGCGCCTCGGCTGCCAGGCCAGTGCAATCAGTGCGGATTGTGACACGGAGCCTGGGCGCTGCAACGGGAACGGTGCTGCCGGCGCGCAAACCGCGGGCGTGCCTGTGGCGGCGGGCGCGCGCTGCTACGCAGCTGGCGCCCGGGAGGAGCGGGGGGCGCATGCGGAGGCGCCCGAAGCGGCCGAGGCGGCCCGGCGTGCCGCAGCCGCAGCCGGCCTGCAGCAGGCGGCGGCCGCGGCAGCGGCTGCAGAGGCGGCGCGGGAGCGTGCGGCGTCCGCCCTGGCGGCGCTGCTTGCTGCGCATGCCGCGCGCGAGAGAGCTGCAGGCGTGCACCATGACCATCGGCTCTCGCACGGACACGGGAGCTCTGGTTGCTGCGGTAGCAGTAGTGTATGCTGCATGTATGGGGGAGGCACGGGGCCAATCAGCCTGTTACCCGCACTACCTGCGGCCATAAACAATGTCTGGAACCAGGTCTACAGCACAAGCCTGGACGGTAATCACCTCCGCACAGCATACGGAGCAAGGCTGTTGCCTGGTGTAAGTCCACGAGCGGCGCGCAGGCTGCATCGCCGCGGCCTGGCGGCGCGTGCTGCGCGCCCGCCGCGCAACGCGGTGCGCTGCGGCTGCGCGCCTTATCCAGGCGGCTGCGCGCGGCGCTGCCGTGCGGCACAGGGCCGCGCTACTGCGCGGGCGGGCGGCCCCGCTTGCGGCTGCGAGCAGCAGTGCAGCGAGCCCAGTGCCGCTGGCCCCCAGCGCGCCGTTGGCGCGCCCCGGCAGCGGCGGGCGCAGCGCTTCACAGGCGGTGGCGGACAGGGTTGTGAACGGTTGCGTTGCGGACATGGACGTGGCTGATAGCGCTGTGGAGCCATGGCAATGTGACACTGGAGAGCAGCACCTGCAATGCCGCACGCAGGCGCCGCAAACACATTGCAGTGCTCAGAAGCCGCGGCCGTCGCCCGGCATCCATGCGGCGCCGCATGGCAGCAATGTGCGAGCTTTGCCACAGAGTGCTGCGCCGTGGGTGCAGCGGCCGCGTGCGGCCTCCGCGTATGCGCCGGGCAGTGACAGCTCCACGGCCACACCGGACGCCAGTGCACAGCCGCAGCCAGGCGGGAGCGCGCAGCCTGGCGCACCAGCGCAGGGTGTTGCGGACAGCTCCGTTCTTGCATGTGCGACCGCGTCTGCTAGCAGCCACGCTCGCGGTCGCCCTGGCATGCTGGAGTGCGCATGCGCAGCGAGCGTTGCCAGAGCGTCGTGCACGCATGATTTCCAGCGCGGCCTCACAGCGATAGCCACAAGGCAAGCCAGCTGCTCAGCAGAGGATGATTTCTGGTTGATCAAAGGGAAATCAAATGCCGCCAGCACACAAGCCACGGCTGGAGAGCGCGCCGCGCGTCTGCCCTGCACCCACGCAGGCCAGTCAGTGGCAGACGCGCAAAGCAGCCCGGTGCTCCCAGGGCACGCAGCGTTGACAGATATCCCGGCCGCCGCCCCAGCACTACTCGCGCTCACGGAAATGGACAGCGAGCGTGACAGAGAGCGGCAAGAGGCTGTGCTGCCATGCGCGGACAGAAGAGATAGCACTGACATGCCCAAGAGCCCCAGGTGCAGTTCTGACCACGGCTGAGCTGCTGCAGCAGCATCCCCGGTACTACAGGCATGCTACAACAGGCAGTGTCCCAAGCCTGTTGTAGCCAGCTGGGGCTGCTCAGGCGAGTACATGATGTGGGAGGCACAGAGCAAAGCCCTACATGGGCTTGAAACCTTGGCATGCCTTGGAACTTACCTGGCATTGTTGGTGATTGGCTCCTGGACGCAGGCAGCCTGGCCTGCACGCCATCCTGGGACGCATGCGCGTCGACAGCATGGCACGCACAGCCCACCCTGCCGAAGCAGCCCCGCAGACGCCCAATGCGCCAGCATCGGCCACCAGCGCGCGCCCAGAGGCGCTGCACACCGCTGCGGCCGCTCCTGACGCCGCGTCGGTCCCAGGACTGTGCACAGGCGCTGCGCCAGCAGCCCCGCCCGCCGCCGAAGCAGCCTGCCAGGCTGCCCAACGCGCTCTTGACCGCGCGGTCGAGTGCTGGGCGGCGGCGGCCCTGGCCGGGCCCGCGCCTGCTGCCGCCCCTCCCCTGGCAAGCGAAGCGCAGACGGCGCAGTCCACGGAGCGTGCCAAATACGAGGCTGCCTGCCTCGGCAAGCTGGCGCGGGCCGGCGCGCGCCTGCGCGCGGTGCTCGCGCCCGCGGCGGCACCCCGCGGCGAGGACGCCGTGTGCGCGCTGCTGGCGCTCGGCGCTGCGCTGCTGCGCTGGCAGGGCGGGGGCGCCGCCGCGGCGGTCGCAGCCACAGAGGGGCACGCTGCCCGCGCGGTCGTGCCGCGGCCCCAGGCGCCCGGCGACCTCGCAGATGCCGGCTCGCCGCCTGACGCGCGCGCATGCTGCTCGGCTGATGGGCAGGGTGGTGCTGAGCCGCGCGCTGTCCAGCAACCCCGCACCGATGCCGGCGGCGGCCTGGTGCGCGCGGTGCTGATCGCCCTGGCGGGCGCTTGCCGCTGCGGCATGCACGCTGCGGCCGTCAGCGCGATGGACTCGATCTTTGCCCTGGCCCGCTCGCGAAAGCCGCCTGCACGCAGCGCACCATGCCAAGGCGGCCACGCCCGCGGCCGCGCGGCGCCCGCGGCCGTCGCCGGCTGCTGCCCCGCCGCCGCTGCGGACGCCAAAGTGGCCTGCGCTGCAGCCGCGGCGCCGCCCGGCAGCGCTTCCTTTCCGGCCCGCTTGCAGAGTGCAGGCTTCACGGTGCTGTACAGCGCCTTCCGGCAGCACGCGGCGGCCGGCATGGCGGCCGCGCAGGCAGCGGCGGCGGCGGCGGCGGCGGCGGCGGCTGCAGAGGCCGAGGCAGCGGCCGCTGCCGCCGCGGGCGCGCTGCATGCAGAGTCCGCGCCCGTGGCGCCGGCAGAGCCCGAGCGGGCGCGCGCCGCGCAGGCCGCCGCCCAGCACCCGCGCCCCGACCCGCCCGGCACCAGCGTCGGCGCGCCAGCGCCAGAGCCGCAGCACGCCGCCGCCCAGCTCCAGCGCACGCACTGGCCTGGCGGGCTGCCGCCGCTGGCGCCGCACCAGCGTGGCCGCGCGCTGCTGCCGGCGCAGGCGCGTCACGCCGTGCCGCGCTGGGCGCATACTCGCATGCATTCCGTTCACTGTCTGCAGACTAGCATGCAGTCACCAGCAGTTCTCTGGGAACTCCTGTGGCTTCAGCACACCAGGCGCGCGCTGCAGTCTGGGTGCCTTTGGGCGCTACTGCAGGCTACCGGGGCCTCCACTGGATGCTGCACACCCTAACCCTGTCCGCCGTGAGAAACGTCCGCGTGCGCCAGGAGTTGACGGCGGCGGTGCTCGCGGCCAACAGCGGCGGCCGCCCGCCCGGCGCGCTCGCCTGGCTGGACCTGGGCCTGGAGCGGCTGGCGAGCCTGGGCGGGCCGCCCGGCCGCGGGCCGCCCGGCTGCGCGCTGGCCGCCTGCACCGCGCTGGTCGACCTGTCGGCGACTGCCAACCGCCTCACCTGCATGCGGGGCGCGCGCCTACACCATTCAACAGCTGCCTGCAGCCCGCCCGCTGCTTCGAGCTAGGCTCGGGGCTGGCAGCCCATGGCGGAGCACCCGGGTGCTGTTGAAGGTGGCGCGTGCGAGGTGAGCATCAGGGGGGCCATGGGCTGCTGGTGCGGGGGGCTGTGAGGAGGCCGCCGGCGCGCGCGGCAGGCCTGGGCGCGTGCACCGCGCTGACGCGCCTCAACCTCAGCGACAACCGCCTCACGCGCATCGAGGGCCTCGCCGGCCTGCACCGCCTGCGGCGCGCGCACAGCGCAGGACCGCTTACAGGAAGTTCACACGAGCACTGTGCACTGTGCTGATTTGTGTGTCCCGCCTTCGAGCAGGACCCCTTCAGGGACGTCCCTCATCCGACCCGAAGACACTGGTCTCCATGACCATGCATGCATGTCTGCGCGCAGGGACCTGGACCTCTCGCAGAACGCGCTGCGCGCTCTGGGCGGCCTGGCCGGGCTGAGCACGCTGCGCGAGCTGGCACTGGACCGCAACGCGCTGGCGGGGCTGACCGGCGGCGCCGGCGGCGGCCTGGGCTGCGCGCGCGCGCTGCAGGCGCTGAGCGTCGCTGGGAACCAGCTCACCAGCCTGGCTGGTGTGCTGCCGCCCTAACCCTAACCCATGCATTGTCGCACATGCGTCTGCGCTGTGCGCGCTCGCTGACCCTGCGCCTGGCATCCGCACGCCTGCCCGCTCTGCGGCTCGGCCGCTCTCCCGAGTGAGCCTCGCGCCCATGCAGCGCCGCGGTCAGCCTGCAAGGCGCGCGGCGCGCCGGGCAGCTGCCCCGCACGGCAGCGCGCCGCGCGGCTCACAGCGCCCCGAGTTCTATGCGGCACGACCCGCTCAGGCGGCTAGGGCTCAGCCTTACTCTAACCTACCCTATACCCAGGCCTGGAGGCGTGCGGCGCGCTGGAGCGCCTGGTGGCGCGCGGCAACGCACTCGCCAGCCTGGGCGGTCCGCCGGGCCGGGCCGGCCCGCTGGCGGCGCTTACCGCGCTGACGCTGCTGGACGCGGGCGCTAATCGCCTCGCGGCCTTCCCCGCGCCCGCCGACCTGCCGCTCGCGCTGCTGCAGCACCTCAGCCTGGACCGCAACCGGTGCGCTTCGGTGAAGTGCGCCGCACGGCCCAGCCCAGCGCGCAGCCCGCCCTGCCGTGTGGCTGCATGCTCGCTGCAGCGCCTCGGCCAAACGGGAGGGCGCATGCGTCTCTTCACATCCCTGTTTCCCAACTTTTGCGCCGCCCTTGCATGTCGCGTCAGCCGCACCAGGCGTGCATGCGGGGGCTGGCTTGCAAGCGCGGGCGCGCGCCCAGGATCGCCGCGCTGCCGGCGCTGCCGCTGCTGCCGCGCCTGCGCTTCCTGTACCTGCAGGAGAACGGGCTGCGGCGCCTCGCGCCGCTGCGGCGCGCGCCCGCGCTGCGCCTGCTCAACCTGTCGTTCAACGCGCTGGCCGGCGCGGCGGGCGCGCTGGCCGCGCTCGCGCCCGCCGCGGCCTCGCTGGCCGAGCTGGACCTCGCGGGGAACCCGCTGGACGCCGAGCCGGGGTGCGCCCGGGCCCGTCCCGGCGCCGGCGCCGTCCGGCGGCCGTCAGTGCCATGCTGGCCGATTACGGCAGGCGGTCTGCAGAACAACAACAATGTTTTGTATCGGCCTCTGTCGGCATCGCTGCGGCTCGAGCTAGGCATCACAGATCTTCCTCCCAGGTCCATCTTCCTTTTCGAACCATAAGCATGCTGCGCATACGCTTGCAGTCCGCACCGCGCGTCCTGCGCAGCGTATTTGAGGCATGCGCAAGCGCCAAGCGCCTCACGCCCTGGCCGCCAGCCCCACCCGCATGCGCCAGCCCGACTGCATGCGCCAGCTCCACTTGACGCGGAAGCCTCACTGCACGCGCACAGGTACCCGGCGCTGCGCGCGCTCGTGCTGCCAGGGCTGCGGCGCGACCACAGCCATGCGCACGTGCCGGCAACCGAGCGCCGCCGCCGCAGGGCCGCTGCGCTCGCGGCGTCGCCCGCCGCGCTGCTCGCGCTGCGCCGCCTGCGCTGCGCGCTTCCGCGGCCCGCGCTCGCAGGTGGCCCCCGCGGCGCCTCTGCGATTGCCTAGGCAGCGTGCGACGCGGCAGCCGCAGGGCTGCGGTGGTCCACATGCAGCTACCCACGTGTGCTGTGCGCACTTCTGCTGTCAACCGAGCGGGGGTGCGTGTTGAGGCCTCCTGGTAGTGCTGCAGCATGCCCTGGCGTCCATGCGTGCGCACCGCTAGCAGCCTGGGCACTGCACACAGCTACGTGTACGCCGCGCCCGCAAGGGCTGACGCGCGCGAGCGCGCGCCGCAGACGTCACCACAGACGCGCCCGGCGTTCTGCGGGCGCTGGCACGGCGGCAGCGGGCGGCCCCCCCGCCCGCATGCGCCACCCGCCGGCCACCAGACGCTGGCGCATACGCAGCCGCATTTCCGCCTGTCCGCCACCCCGCGCCCTGCGGCGGAGAACTTGACAGCCGAGGCTATGCCTCGCCGCGCGCGCGCTGGCCGGCGGTCGAAACGGGTGGGCGCGGCCCCGCCGCGAGCTCAGACCCTGACACCACCGCCGCCGCAGGGGACCCTGCCCCTGACCGGGACCCTGCCTGGGCGCGCGCCACGCTGGCGGCGCTGGTCGCCGCGCAGGCCGCGCAGCAGGGCCGGCTGGCGGAGGCCGCGCGGCGGCGGCATCTGGCGCCGGCCTGGGGCGCGGCGGCCGGCGAGGGGGGAGGGGCGCAAGGGGGTCAGGGTCGCGATTCGGGGTTGCAGCAGGATGGCGGCGTGAGCGGGGCGCCGGGCGGCTGCCGCGGCTGTGAGGAGTTTGACGCCATTGCGACCTGGCTGCCGCCCGCAGCAGGTGCGAGCTTGTGTCCAACCAGGTAGGGTGAGAAAGCAAATGCGGCGCTCCAATCACGCCCTGGTCTGCCATCTGCCACCAAAGCGCATCCATGAGGTGAACTGGCACACAGCTGTGGACTGGCACACACGCCGCAAGTTGCTCTGGCGGCGGGGCTGCGCGCATGCCTGCGCGCAGCCGGCGCGCCGCTGCGCCTCACCCGCGCGCACGCGGCAGGCGGGGCGGGCTGGGCGGCGGCGGTGGACGATTGGCACGCCGCGGCGCGGCGCGGCCTGGCCGCGCTGCACTTCCGGCAGCTGGCGCTCGCGCCGCTCGCCGCGCACCAGGCGGGGCCCGCGCGGCGCATGTGGTCCCAGGGCCGGGGGAACGCCGCTGCTTGTGGCGCGCCCAAGTGTTTCACGTGCTTTAGGCGCCTGCCTGCCTAGCAGCCGTCCTGTGGCATGCCAGGGAGCAGAGCAGCGCGCAGCGCCGCTGCGCACGCAGTGGCTTGGGCGCACCGCCGCCATAGCAGCGCATGTGCCCGCGGCTTACGTCCTCCTGGCACTCTCGCAGGGCGTCCTGACGCGCGGCCCGGTGTTCCATGCAGCCGCCGCGCGCGCGGCCGCGGCGTTGCGCGTGCAGGCGGCCTGGCGAGGCTGGCGCGCAGCCCGCGGCCGGGCCGCTTCGCGCGCGGCTGAGGCTGCAACTGTCGCGGCGGCCGAGAAAGCGGCAGCGCGGTCGGCCGCGGCGGCCACCATCCAGGCCGCGTGGCGCGCGCGGCGCGCGCGCGCGGCCGCGGCTGCTCTGGCGGCAGACCGCACTGCCGGCGCGGCGCGCGTTGCTGCTGCGGGAAACGTGCGCGCGGCAGCGGCGGCGGCGGCGGCCGCAGCGGTGGCGGCCGTGGTCATTCAGGTGCCGCTCATGTGGGCAGCGAAAGGGGAGGGCTCCCCTGGCTGCTGCTTACGTCAAAAAGAAAAGCATTGGGGAAGCTGTCTGGTGTGTCCCGGGGGGGGGACCAGCGTGACCTTGCGGCTGTGTGCGGGCGCGGTGTGGCCCTGCGTGCTGCATGGGGCAGGGGCTGCAAGCAGGGGTACCCTTCGGCTGCACAGAGCACGTTGTGAAGAGGGGTGTGTAGCTGGTCCAGTGCGGGACACCTCGCAGCCTGCTGGCAGGTTGTAGCTGTCGGCATGCATGCAGGTGAATGAGCTAGCTGCAGAAGCTGGGAATAGTGCAGGAACCCTGGGCTGCGCCAGGCCGCGGTGCGCGGCTGGCGCGTGCGGCGGCGCGTGCGCGCGGCGCGCCAGAGCGCGCGCGCGGACGCCGGGAGCGACGGCGACGGGCCGGACGAGGCCGGTGCGGATGCCGACCCAGACCGCTGGCTGCCGGCCGCGTGGCGCCTGGATGCAGCTGCTGGTGGCGGCGGCGGCCGCGGCGGCGAGGCCGCGTCAACTGGCTCGCGCGGCGCTGAGCTTGAGGACAAGCGCGGGCCATGGCCGGCGGCTGGGCACCGCATAGGGCCGAAGTGCGCGGCGCAGCATGGCGCAGAAGACGCGGGGCAAGCTGCCGGGGAGGGCCTCGAGCGCAGGGCCGGGCGTGCGCACGCGGCGGCGGGCGCCCAGGCCGGCGCAGCCGAACCGGCAGCGGCGAGCGAGGGTGCCCGCGCCAGCTCGGCGGCGAACGACGGCAGGGGCGGCCGGGACCGGGTGCAGACACATGCCCATTGCCTGAGGCGCACAGTGCAACTTACGCAGCTTTCAATGGGCGTTGGGGCTGCAATGCGGGCTGTGTCACAAGACAGGGCAGTTTTCTGCACCAGCTGCATCTCTAGACACACATTGGCCAGATTCATAGTGCAGTGTGTGCAATGTTTCCGTTCAATTCGCATGCAAGGGAGACTCTGTGCTGCTGGGCTGGGCCATGCGCTGGGTTAGCATGTCCTGTTCCGGCTCTCCCAGCCGACGCCCATGCGCGCGCGCGCAGGAGGCCGTAGCGGCGCTGATGGCCGACTGGGGCTTCCGGGACCGCGCGACCGCGGAGGCCGCGCTGCGCTCGCGGCGCCGCCGCCTGCGGCCGCACCGCAGCGGCGCGCTGCGCAGGCGCCTGGAGCAGGCGCGCTGGCCGCGCCGGTGGTCCCGCCATGCATCTCTGACCTCGTCGATGTCATGTCCGTTGGCTCAGCTCCCACTTGGCCGCATCATTCATGCCTGGTCGAGTGCAGCGCATGGGATGAAGGTCAGCAGTAGACTGTCCCAAGGTGCTGCAGAACCGATTCGCTCACGTGAGACCGTGACTTCAGCAGGCGTCTTGATCAGAGCACAGTGCACGCAGCGCGCGCGCGCATCAGCATGCCGCACGTGCGCGCGGCAGGACCCGCAGGCGCGGCTGGCGCGCCTGCGCGCAGCGGGCGGCCTGCCGACCGCGACCGCGCCCAGCGCCTCTGCCCCCGCCGCGCTCCCGCGCGGCGGGCCCGCGGCGCGCGACGCCGAGGCGCCCCCAGCCCACCACCGCAGCGGGCGTCCTGTCGCCGCAGCTGCTGACTCGGATCCTGTCACGGTGGGCGGAGACGGTGCTCCTGGCGGCGGCGGACGGCGAGACGCAGTGACGCCGTCCGCGAGCGACGGCCAGGAGCGGCCGTGTGGCCGGAAAGCACAGCAGCCGCCCGGCCAGCCGCTGCCGGCAAAGAGCAGCGCCTGGACACAGCAGGAGCTGCTTATTGAGGTGGAGGCGGGCGGGGCCGGCCTTCGAGTCGGGCGGGCAGGCTTGCAGCCGCTAAGAGGAAGCAGGGTCGCGCGGGCCGGCGCGGTGCATGCAGCCGGCCTGTCGTTGCCGCGCGCTGGTGCGCGCCTGGTGGCGGCCGGCGCAGGCGCCGCAGGCAGCTCGCCCTTGGCGGGCTTGTCCCGTTAGGTTGCAGGTTGCAGGAGAGCGCACAGGCTGTGTTGCACGTGATGGTCGAGAGGAGATGCGTCAGCGTGCATGCCTCCGTTGCGATTGCACCGCAAAGTTTGCATCATGACTAGTGTAGCAGGTTGCGTTATGCGTTCACGTGACAGCCCGCCGTGGTCCGCATCCAAGCTGGGCTGTCTTGCTTAGCTGCACCAAAGGGTGTTTTGAACATGATGAACAATGCGACCAGACTCTGTTGCTGCAGTAGCAGTATCTGAGGACTGTTTTGTTCCAGGCAGCACGACTTCAGAGTGCGATGATGTGTGCCATCCTGTCCTAGCATGCACCTTGGCTGCATGCTGCTTGGCGGCCCCTGTGTGAAAAATTCTGTGCAACATACGGCATAATTGTGGAGTGCGCATCAAGCTTTACATTTCTTACAAGCGCATACGCTGTCACGCACTCGCTGGCCTGCAGATACAATGCCAACACACTCCTATGTAATACCTTGCTCCCTAGGCGCTTACTATTCCTTGATATAAGAGCACTGAACAGCAGCTCCTGCAGAAGCAAGCAGGACCCTATAAGGTGCTGGCATGCAGCGTGCTCCTAAACAGTGTGGCAGCATGCGTGTGAAAGAAGATATTGCTTAGCAGCAGGGCATTACACACCCAGGATCTTGGCAAGCTCCCCGCTGCGGGCCTTTGCAGCAACGTCGTCGCCACCGCCGATGAACTTCTCTGCAAGACGCAGGCCATCACGTGAGATACGACAACGGGTAAAAGCAAAGACACAGCTTTGACATATACTAAAGCACTTTGACCAAAGCAGTTTGGCCTACACGGGGAGACGTAAGGAGGCACTGCGCTGCAGTGTGCTACACGCAGCCCCACTACAGGTGTTGCAGGCACAAAGGCGCGCCGTTGACAAAGACGCGGGGAACGGAGCGCCCTCCCGTGATGTCCAGGAGCACGTCCTGGACGGCGTCGCCGTCCGGGCGCTGGTCCAGCTGCACCGCGGAGAAGCATTAGCGAGTGATCGAGTGGTGCTTTGCCGCAGAGCAGGTCATTGCAATTAGTCACATACGCTGCACGCACGCAGGTCGCACGCACACTGCAGACACGCCCTGCAGCACAAAGAATAGTTGCCTCCTGGCAGGCAGCAGGCACTTTGTGTATGCTGGGATGCACCTCTTCTACATCATATTGGCCCTTGATGAGCGTGTCCAGCGCATCCTTCGCCTTTCTGTATAATCACACCCGTCTATGTTGGCTTAGCTCTGGCCTGGCCTTGCCCTTTGCAAAGTTCACCAAGGCAGTTTGGTAACCCTCCGCCATGCTTGCGCACGAGGAGAAACTTGCTCAGTGCCGACCTTGAAGTAGTCAAACTTTAAATGTATGGCCAGCGCGCCTGCAGTACGGACAGTAGCTCTTGGAGAACACGACCACCTTGTTGGTCTTGATCTTGCGCTCCACAAACTCCTTGGCGGCCATCCTGTCCTCGTTGCTCACAGGTTGCTTGGAAAACAAAAGGCCCATGTGCGCCTGCCTGCTCTTGTGCCGAAGCGGCCAGCGAGCCCCGCGCACGTGGCTGAGACCTAGCTTGAGGGTCTGCAGCTGGAACCAGAGGACATCGTGGATGACGACAAAGAGCATCCTGCTCAGTCAGATCCTTTGCTTTGTGTTCGAGAGTAGGACGCTATGCAGGCTGCTATATCTCGTAGAAATCGGGACTTTGACTGTTGATTGTGCCCGCGACCGAACGAGCCATGCGCACCGCATGCTTTGCGGGGCTGCTGCCCGTCAGCACGCAGCCCTGGCCGGCCTCCCCCAGGGCTCGGCATCGCGATGTCCCCAGACACGTTGCCGCGGCGCGCGCCCCGGAGCCGGCCAGCGCAGAGCTGGAGCTGCGGCAGCGGCCGCTGGGCCGCCTGACAGGCCTCATCGCCGCAGGGCCTGCCGCGGTGTCCTTTGACGACGAGGAGCTGCCGCAGGCCGGCTCGGCGGGCGCGCGCGGGGGCGCGGCGGGCGTGAGCGGGGAACACACGGCCGCGGACGGCATAGGCGCGCCGCGCGCGGGACCCCGGGCGGCACAGGGCGCGGGCTGGGAGCGCGAGCTGCTGCAGCTGGCCGCATTGCTGCCGCCGGCGCTGCGGGACGCGCTGCTCGCGCACGAGCGCTTCCTGGAGGCGCGCCGCCCGCCGGCGCCCGACCCAGCGCTGCTGCACAGCGTCCTGTGCCACCGTGCTGCTGCACAGCGCCCTGGCCTGCCGCCCGCAGCGGCCACGCCTGTGGCACGCAAGCTCTGCCCTTTGTGGCGTGCCGCCTGGCCATACTCGGGCGTGCCGTCAACCAGTGTCCGTGGTCTGGCAGGGCGCTTGGCCAGAGCACCGCACGCACTCGTAACGAGTACATGCTGGCTGTCAGGGAACACGTCTGCTTGCTTTGCATGGCGCCTCTCCCGGCAGCCCGTCCACGCCCTGCCGCCTTGAATCAAGGACCAGGCACAGCCTCCCCTTTGGCTGGTCACAGCGCCAAGCGCTGGGCGCCCGCTCAGCGGGCGGCGCTCTGCGTCCCCCAGGTGCTGGAGGTGGTCATGGATGTGGGCCGGCCGCCGCTGGCGCGCTTCCCGGGCGGCGACGTACGCCTGAGCGAGGCCGTCATCACCTACGCCGACCTGGACACGGCAGTCGCCAAGGTGCGCCCGCACATGTACAGCTCCCTCAGGGCATGCGTGTCCGCTTTCGCGGAGGGCAGAGCTCTGCAACAAATGCGTGCCGGCCCTGGTCAGGAGTGGCCTGCGGCGGGTGACTGGCAGTCCCCCGCGAGTATGCTGGTGTGCGTGTGTGCCTGGAGGTATGGGTTGTCATGGCCAACATCATGGTTGGCATGGGTGTCATGTCATGAAGTATGTGCTTCCTGCTCTGCGTGAGCATGGAAGGCAACTCGCAGCAGTGGCATGCACTGCCGATGAGCCGTTGCCCGCCCTCCTGCCCTGCGACGCATGTAACGGCGCGCTGCTCGCGCCGCAGCTGGGCGCGTTCGGCGGCGACAACCGCGCGGGCATCGACCGCACGCTGCACCGCATCTCCTGCCTGCGCAACCGCGACGGCCGCGTCATCGGCCTGACCTGCCGCGCGGGGCGCGCGGTCTGCGGCAGCGCCGCGCTCGCCGCGGACCTGGTCGCGGCCGGCCGCTCGCTGCTGCTGCTGGTGCGCGCCCCGCCCCAGGCCGCGCGGGGTCTGGCAGGAGGAGGCGGCGGGGAGGATGCGCGGCTTGCGGCCAGGAGCGGCGCGGAGCTGGCTTTCTGCCGCCCCTTGCCCTTGAGGCCAGCGTGTGCGGGAGGCGCCTTTGCGAGGAGATAAGTGGCATGCAGCTGGTTCCTGGCTGCGCCTGGTGCAGCGGATGTCACGGGGGCCATGCACAGGCGCGTGCGGCGCTGAGGGGGCGGCGCGCCGGTAGGGCCGGCCCGGGGTGGGCAAGACGACGAGCGTGCGCGAGATTGCTCGCCTGCTGTCCGAGGAGTGCCGCAAGCGCGTGGTTATTATTGACACCAGCAACGAAATTGGTGGCGACGGCGATATCCCGCACCCGGGCATCGGCCGCGCGCGCCGCATGCAGGCGCGTGCAGCGTCCCGCCCGCCAGCTGCAGACCCCGCGGTGGCTGTGATGGCTGCTGGCACAGCCGGGCGCCGGTCTGCTCGAGCCTGCCTCCCGGTCTGCTGGGGGCAGTCCTGTGCAGTCCACTCCTCCCTGCCAGACTGCGTCGTACGTTTGAAACAGACTTCTGAGCAGCGTGACCTCGTGGCTTCTCTTTCAGCGCCATTGTTTGACGGACGAGCGCCAATGCTGAGCCTGGTACAAGACTGTCGCTCTGGCTGAATGCATGCTGCGGTGATGTGGTTGGCCAGGGTCCGACGTGTGTTGCGCTGGGGCGCAGGTGGCGCAGCTGGAGGAGCAGCACCGCGTCATGATTGAGGCTGTGGAAAACCACATGCCGGAGGCCCTGGTGCGCTTGTGTGGTGAGTGATTTGAGATGTAGAACTCGAGGGGCAGGAGCCTCCCCCTACACTTCCACAAGGACATGCTGGATGCTGGTCAAGCCGCGCCTGGCTGTTGTGCGCGCCGACAGCACCTGCTGGGTTCACTCCTGCCGGCCCAGACCAGGCAGTGGGCACCGTGCAGGAGGCGCGCTCGTCCCAGCCTCATGGCCTGAGGAGGTTATGTGTGCCGACGCCCCGCCGCTTGCGCGCAGGTCATCGACGAGATTGGCAACGAGGCCGAGGCGCTGGCGGCGCGCTCCATCTCGCAGCGCGGCATCCAGCTCATCGCCACGGCGCACGGTGCGGCCCCGCTAAGGGCCGCGCCGCGCGGGCTCGCACCGCGGCCGGGGCGCACCTGTGGGGCGTTCTGGGCAGCGCGCAGCTTGAGATGCATGTCCAGGGAGAGGCGGAGCCCACAATTAGACAATACAGGTAATACAGAAAGGTCCCAATAGTAAAGCTGCGTAAATGGTTTCGCAGGCGGGGACCTGGCCACGCTGGTTCGCAACCCGGCGCTGGCGGAGCTGGTCGGCGGCATCCAGAGGTGCGCGCGCTGGCGCACCCGCGCGCTTGGTCGCTCTGCTGCGGCGACCTTCGGCGCGCTCCACGTCAGGCAGTTCTTGTGGGTGGGCTAGGTGGGTGCGTGTGAAGAACGCGTGCCAGAAATAGGGGTTAATTGCTTGTACGGGAGGTAGTGCTAGTGGACGTGGCCGGGCGGTGTGTGCACAAATGGCATCAGCGGCGGCGCTTGATGCAGTGCGGCGGCGCTTGACGCAGTGCGACGAACACAGCTTCGTAGGCGCCGCATGTCCAGCTGCGGCCGGCACAGGCGACTCACCCATGTGCTGCTTGCGCCGCGCGCAGCGTGACGCTTGGCGACGAGGAGGCGCGGCGGCGCGGCGGGCGCAAGTCGCAGCAGGAGCGCGCGTCGCCGCCCACCTTCGACGCGGCGGTGGAGCTGCTCGGCCGCCGGCGCTGGCGCGTGCACACCGACCTCGCGGCCGCCGTGGACCGGCTGCTCGCGGGTGCGCCGCAGCGGGGTGTTTTTTTTCAAGCAGCCGCTGGCAATGCCAAGAAGCAAATTGACGCGATGGCTATCTGGTGATGCTGTCCCTGTGGACGCCCCTGGAGAACAGGCTGGTCTGGCAAGCTCGCTTGCATGGCAACTGATGCTGCCTGTATGGCAGCTTAAGGTTTTGCACCGCCCCTATTGCCAGTCCGGCCACCCGCGCCAGTTTGCCGTCTATGTGCTCGAGCGCCCGTGTGTGTGCGCAGAGGGCGAGGCGCGCGGCCGGCTGCTGACGCTGGACGCCGACGGCGGCGTCGCGGAGGTGTCCGAGCGCGCGGAGAGCGGCGCGGCCGCATCGACCAGCGGCGCGGCCGCCGAGGCATGGGGCCGCGGCCCGCACGAGGCGAGCGCGCCCGTGGCCGCTCGGCCCCTGCGTGCCATCCAGTGGAGGCTGCACGCGCACCCTGCATGTGAGGGGCGCCGCATGCACGGGAGGGCACAGGCCTGCTTGCGCCCGCAGCCGCACGTGCCTCGGCCCTGGCAGTGCCATCCTGCTCTGGCACTCTCTGTCATCAGAGCGCGCTGCAGACTGGGCACAGGCAGGCTCCGGCAGAGCCACACTCTGCTCATTCCTACTGGTCTCTGCAAACCGCGCCAATCCAGTGGCTCAGCAGCGCTGGCCCCGAGCGCGGCCCATCACCCGCCTGTCACATCCCGCCCGAGCCCGAGCGCATGCGCGCAGGACCCAGCGTGGCGGGACCCTGCATGGCAGGACCCAGCCGTGCCCGCGGCGCCGGCGGCGGACGCGCCGGCAGACCTGCCTGCTGCGCCCGAGGCGGCGGATGGCGCGCCCGGCGGGTCCCCGCGGCTGGGGGCCCCGCCGCTCCCGCTGCAGGAGGGCGCCGTGCGCATCTACACGTTTGGGCTGGACGACGGGCGGTGCCGGCAGGCGCGCCCCGTGCCCCGCCGCGGGGCGTGCGGGGTTCTGCGTGGGTCTCTGTGACGCTCGGCACACCAGGGCATGCATGCGCAGCGTGTGCGCCTCCTGAGGAGCCCCTGAGGAGCAGAGGTAAGAAGCGCTGCGCGCCTGGTGTGCTGTCGGGGCTGGGCCGCAGCGGTGCGCTGCCGCTGGAAGGCGCCTGCGGGGTGCTCTCGAGCTGTTGGCGGGTGGTGGTGACTGTGCGAGGGTCGCGCGACGGCAGGTGCTGGCGGCGCTGGGGCTGTCCAACGCGGTGGCGCTCACGCGGCAGATGCATGTGCGCGCCGCTCGCACCCCCTGCTGCCCTGCTTGCATGCCCGTGGTTGGTACACATCGCTTGCATCACACCAGTCGTGTGTCTGCATGGCACAGTTGGCTGTTACCATTGCAGTAATATTTTGGACAGGGGGCCGCCGTGCACAAGTAGGTGGCGAATTCACGCTGAGAGGAGCAACGCGGCGGGCGACGCGCGCAGGAGTGCGACGCGGTGATGGCGCTGCGCGCGCGCCTGCGCGCGCCCGGCGCGGAGTGGGTGCGCGACAGCGCGCGCGCGACCGGCGTGCCCATCTTCTCGCTGCGCACGCCGTCTGACGCCACGCTCGTCAAGGCGCGCCGCTTGGACGCTGCGCCGGCTTACGCCCACCTGCTCACTGTGTCCTGGCAGGCGCTGGCGGGTGTGGACTCGTCGCCGCCCCTGGGTCCTGTATAAGCCAACATGTAAAGCGGGGCCCCGGCGGGCGGCTTCATGCCCGCGCTCACGCTGCGCGAGCGCACGGCCGCCGACCTGGGCGCGGGAGGCGTGATGTGAGCTTGGCCACACCGTAGGGTTTCTTCCCGGTGCTGACTCCCTAACCCTGTCGCTGGGCAGGCGCTGCGCACGCTGGCGGGCGTGGACCCGTCTGCACTCACGCTGCGCGACCCCGCAGCCGCGGCGGGCGCCGACCCGGGCGCGGGTGGCGGCGCCGCGCTGCGGCCGCAGGACGACCTGGCGCGCCTGAGCGCCGCGTTCGCGGGCGGCGGCTACATGTCGCGGGTGCGCGCTTGAGCCTGGGTGACCCGGGGTTGTCAGACGTGTCCGGGGCCTGAGCCTGGGCGGCGCGGTTGCTGATGCTAGCACCTGTGTCCCTGCGCGCCATCCGTAAAAGGATTTACGGGGAACCTCTGATGGCCTGGGAAGGCTCAAGCGGTGGCACATGGGCTGAACTTCAGGAGACGCTGTCGTACGCCTGCATTGTGCTGCCCAGAAGCCAGGCGCTTTTCGTGCACTGACATTCGCACAGGTGGACAGCATTGCTCAGTCCAGCTTGCCGCAGCAGGGGCAAATGCCGCTGACCGCGCGATCCTCCGCCGCGCAGGCGCAGGCGGGCGACCGCGGCGCGGCGCTGGAGGAGGCGCAGCTGGCGGTGGAGCGCCTGGTGCTGCCGGGCGGGCAGGCGGCCGAGCTGCTGCCGCGCGCGCCCAGCGTCCTGCTCTGCCAGGCGCGGCCCCGTCGTGCTGCTTGCATCAAGAGGTGCTGGTGTGCTGATCTCATTTGCATGTACCTGTAGGCCAGTGAAGCTGCTGTGTTATAAATAGCCAAAATTGTTTCAGTACATGCCAAAATGCAGGCGTGCTGTTTCATGAGCAGCTCTTACCTGCTTGCCCCCAGGTATGAGGACAATACCTGCGCCTGCTGCGGCAGCAGTGCTGCCCTTTGCAGGTAGAGCCTATGCGGCGGTCCAGGCTTACATGCAGATGCGAAGTGTGTGATGTGCCGGGAGACGTGTAGCCCATCCTCTTGATTACGCTATGACATCATTTGAAAGTTGTCACGGTCGTGCAGGAGGAGCTGGTGCGGTCATTCGGGCTGGACTTTGAGACGGTGGGCTGCGGCACGAGCGCGCGCCTGCGCATCCTGCCGCCGGGCGGACGCGCCGACGCCGGCGCGCGCATTGGGCGCGAATGGAGCGGAGCGCCATGGCGCGACAGCAGCGGCGGCGGCGCAGTAACGGCGGGAGTAGAGTAGGCCAAAGTCGCGTTTCTGTGCGCCTTACGGCACACGCCTAATGGTCGGTGAGTGTATAACGCAGCACTGCTGGTTGAGTGCTAGAAATCATCATTATTTGAAGAGCTGAGATGCTCAAAAGAGCTTTTGTAGCCGGTCAATGCATGCAGGAAGCTGTAACTCAATTGATATCGAGCAAGTGCCCAAGGCGCCCAGGAATGGGGATGGTGCAGACTGGATGCTGCACGCGCTACGGGCCAAGCAGGAGTCAGAAAGCTGCATGGCCTATAGCATGACCTCCTCAGGGAGGTCCGGCGAGCCGCAGCCAGGAGACAGCCCCGCGTCGATCGTCCAGATGTCGTGGCGCCCGTCGAAGGCGGCCACCGGCACGACCACCAGGTCGCCCAGGCGCGCGAACGAGGGTATGCCCAGGTCGTCCTTGATCCACCTGGCCGAGCACACAGGGTCAAGGTGTGGCATCTGGGCTGTGCAACAGCATGGTAATCGAATAGGCTGATGACCCTGTAACGCGGTGCACATAGAGCAAAGTGAGCAGCTGCAGGGAGGCGCCCGCAACAGACACAAGTAAATTTCACAGCTTATATATTCATGCAAGTCTGGGATTAAGAGGGTACATGATCCATTATTTGACAGCGACCCGTCAGACATCTCGCGCGCAGAGGCACCCAGCTTGCATGAAGCTCCCAACAACTCTGCGCAGAGTGGGAGGCGGGGACATGCACCTGTTGGAGCCGGGCTCCTCCAGGCGCATCGGCTCAATCTCGCACATGTCCAGCTGCTCCGGCGGCAGCTTTGCCGCATCGCCGCGGTCGCAGTTGCGCCCGACCTGCGGCTTGCAGCGCTTCAGGGGGATACGGCCTCGCCTGCGGCTTGCAGCGGTTCAGGGGGCATACGGCCTCGCCTGCAGGCAAGCGCACGCACACATCAGGCACGCACTCCAATAATGGCCTGCCTGCTTCTGTTTTGTGTAGTGCTGCGTCAATACTAGACCTCCGTTTCGGTCGGTAGAACATTGTGCATGCCTATAGATGGACCTCTGGCTTGACAGTTACGAATTAGGTGGTTTGATTTCTTAGTGAGGCGCAGCGGGCCGCGCACCAGCAGCCCCACGCCCGCGCGGCGCCCGTCGCCCAGCTCGGCCACCTCTACCGCCCGCAGCGGATATTCCACCACGTCGCCAAACGCCGGCTCGCCGCGCCCGCCCGCGCCCGCCGCGCCGCCCGCCGCGCCCGCCTCGGACGCGGAGGCGGCCGCGGCGCGCGCGCGCGTGCGCTTGTTCTCGCGCCGGAAGGGCTTGAACTCGTCCCAGGCGGCGCGCGCGTTGCCGGCGCCGGCGGCCGCGCCGGCCGCGCTGCGCATGCGGTCCGGCCCCAGCTCGTCGTAGAGCGCGCGCGCGGCCGCATCTGACAGCACGTCTGCGTGCGCGTTGCTGCACGGTGAGCGAGCCAACATAGGCATGAGCTGGCCACACAGTCGTAGAGCGGCTGGTGGTGTACGCACTGCCGCAATCGGAGTCCGCATCCAACACTGCGCGGCGGCAGGTCCCATAAGATGCAGACAGTTGCTCCTAGACCCCCCTGCCACCTGACACTGCGCCAACTGTTTCTGCAGCCTGCCTTCGTACATGTGCCCGCCTTGCCTGGCACGAATCGGTGCAGCACTCCATCCCTTTGGCAGATGCGTCGCAACAGAGAATTTACCCAGCTCCGCTCTTCCTGCTGAATGATCTGAGCCTGCTCAGGTACTGCATATGCAGGGCGTTACCGTAGGCAGTGCTGAGCTCCAGGAAGCGCTGCTCCGCATCGGGCGCAGCAGACACGTCCGGGTGCTCGCGCAGCGCCGCCGCGCGGTAGGCGGCCTTCACCTCGGGCGCGCTCGCATCCGCGGCCACGCCCAGCACCCTGCGAGTTGGATGTGTTCTCTGCCTTGTAGGTTTGCTCATGGTTCACGCACAGTGCAGCGCATGACATAACGCAAACGTGCGTGCGTCTGTGGGGTCACGAAGCAGGTCGCTGTCGCAAAACGCATCCTGACAATGATGCTCCTATGCCCGCACGCACCACACACAAGTCAACAAGCTCGTGCACATGGGCACATACTGCAATTGCAGCAGACTGTGAGGCAGCTAGCCCAGTTGTTTTATCAAAACAGCGCGCGCCTGTAGTAGGTCATGTCGACAGGCCGCCCGGGCCCGCCGGTGCGCGCTGCCACGCCAGGGGCTGCGCCGGCGCTGGCGGAGCTGCTGCCGGCGGCGCCGCCGCTGCGCCGGCGCCCCATGACGTCGTCCCACGTTGAGAACTGCGGCTCGTCGGTGGCCGTCGCCGGCCGCCCCTCCTCTGCCAGCTTCCAGTCCGAGCCCGCGAGCTGCGCGGGCCGGCTAGTTTACACCTCCAGCCCAGCGCTGACGGCGCTGGTACTGGGTGGCCAGCACAGGCAAGCGCAGTGTACCTTTGCGCTGCTCACGTTGAAAAGTTACAAGGCGGCGCTGCACCAGGCAAGCACTGGCAGTCCGCGCGTTACGAGGGTGTGCCTGGTGGGGGCGCGCCTGGTTCAGGAGCTGGTCAAGCGCCTGCTGGTAGGAGCCGCGCAGCTGCTGCGCCTCCGTTACTACCTCATGCCGCAGCAGCCCCTGCAAGCCCGCAGCTGTGTCTCACTGAGGCGTGGGTGAGACGCAGGAGCGGCCCCACTGCAAGGCCTTGCACAAGGCCAGGCTGTGCCTGCAGAGTGCGCAGGAAGCGAGCCGAGTCCTCGGCCGCTGCGCTGTCCAAGAAGCTGCACTCCTTGAGCGCATTGCGCTGCATCTCGATGTCGGCGTGGGTGTCCCGTGCTCGGCGCTCGTCGCAGGCTAGCATGGCTGCCAGTGCCTCTCTGGACACCTGCACAGCAGTGCGGAGCCTGGTTAGTCTGCAAGCGCTGCACTGGCATGCATTCAGGACCGCTAAGCAAGCAGCGAGCGGGTGCTTGCCTCGTTCATGGCCTGCGCAAAGTCTGCGTCGACCTCAACTGACTGCGCGGCCTGGCACACGATAGAGCGCTTATGCCTGAGCTTGTCTGGCAAGTTGCAAGCCACCACTAGGTGCACTCCTGAGAACGTTTCTTGCTGTTGTGCAGGGCTGTTCCAAGGCTGCCTGTCATGAGGCCGCCTGAAGCAGCGGGGATGTGGCAGTAAGCTCGACTGCGCCGGCAGAAGCACGCCACTAGGCGCTCTGACTTGCATTGCAGAGTACTAGTCGTAGATGAATACTGAGTTCAACCTACCAAGCAACCTTGCGTTCGCAGGCTTAACCCCACTGCTCAGCAGTACGCAGCAGAGGATGAATGAATGAGATATGATGGTGCACGTTACAGCCCCGCTACAACCCTTGCTTAAGTAGGGTTCTCTCAAACTGTGCTGTTCTGGGCTACCGCCCTTTCCAGCCCATCGGTGTCGCCTTGCGCAAGCTTGTGTAGCAAGGAAGCGCACAGCTGTAAGCAGGCCACTTGGGCACCCGTGTCATAGGAGCTGCAACCCAAGAGCACGCGGAGCGTGGCACCTTTCGCGGGCTGCAAGCGCTGCGCTCCTGACGGAGGCCGGGTGCCCGGCTGGGCCTGGGAGCCGCGATGGCGGCGCTCATATACAGCTTTGTTGCGCGAGGCACGGTCGTGCTGGCCGAGTATGCGAGCCCGCAGGCGCCGGGTAACTACCGGCACGTGGCCATCAGCTGCCTGGAGCGCGGCGTGGGCAGCAGCAGTAAGTTCACCTTCACCGCCGACGCGCACACGTTCAATTTCCTGCTGGAGGGCGGCTACACCTACCTCGTCGTCGCCACCGAGCGGTGATGCTCCGTTACCTCACACCACCCTTCATCGCATAGCAACTCAATACGGTTCTGCTTTGCTGGGTTCTGTCTGAGGCCCGTTGCGCTCTGAGCTTGGCGGTCCCCCGCAGGGCGCTGATGGCCTGCTCACAGCGGGAGCCTGTTGAACTAGTCACCGCAGCACTGGTCTAGGCTGGCGCTCGGGCCAGGCACTCACCCAACCTGCGGCCTGACGCAGCGCATCCTGCGCCGCAGGTCCGGGCGCCAGATCGCCTACGCATACCTGGAGACGATAAAGAACGAGTTCGCGCTCAAGTATGCGGACAAGTCGCGCACGGCGCAGGAGGGCAGCCTGGACAAGGCTTTCGGGTGCGCGGCCTGCGGCTCGCGGCGCGCGCAGGCAGGGATGGCGTGCGGGAGCCCTGCAGGGCGTCGCCCTCTGCCCTACGGGCTCTCATAGCTTATCGCGTGGTCATGCACAACTCCGTGTTCAGGCCCATGTGGGTGGGTGCCAAGTGCTGTGCAAGGAAGTGCCGCGAGGAGGTGGAGAGTTGGTGGTCAGTATGCAGACTCCATGCCACCCCAGCTGCGCGGCGGAGCCCCTGTATTGCCACGCAGCCCACTGAAAGCAAGTGCGTGTGCTTGACGGCACAAGCATGGTGGCTGGCCTGTCTGTGCGTGGCTTTGTGCGCTGTCACTCCGCAGCGCGCGGGCGACTCGTGGAGCCCCTGTGACGCAATGCTCCGGCCTGTTGGCGGCGCGCATGCTGTGCCTGAGGGCGGGCGCGCGCGCAGGCACCGGCTGAAGACGCAGATGGAGTGGTGCATGGCGCACCCGGAGGAGCTCTCCAAGGTGGCGGGCCTGCAGAAGAAGGTGGACGAAGTGAAGGTGCGCGCTGGGCTATCGAGCTGAGCCGCATGATGCGAGGCAGATCACTGGGTTGGCAGGAACTCGCCACGATGCCTGTGCGAGTGACTTGTAGCTCCACTGAGACTCTTGCTGCACTGCAACTCCTCTGTAGTGGGGCTGAGGGCTCCTGTGCCCTGCGCAGAGCATCATGGTGGACAACATCGAGCAGGCGCGGCGCCCGCCCGCCGCCCGTTGGGCCCATGCACCCGTCTCTGTGCCTCGTGGCGAAACTTGCAGCGCCGGCGCCGCCTGCGCCGCCGCCGCGCTGCCCGCGCGCAGAGCCGGGCGATGCCTTGATGGCCGCCGCGGTGTGCACGGCGAGGTGGTGCGCGGTCGGCACGTGGACACTCTCCGCGGCGGTGGCGCGCGTCAGCGGACTGGCCGGGCGGCCGATGGTGTTGAGGTAGAATGGTGTGGCGCCCGTCGACGCCTGCTCGGAGTCGTTGTAGGCGTACTCCAGCATGAGTAGGGTACACATCCCGATCGTCTTGGCGGTCGTTCACGTAGCACCGTAGCATCTCCTCCGCGCTGCGGTGCGCGCGCTCGGTCTGTCCGTCAGTTTGCCGCTGGAGCGTGAACCGCGGCAGCGCGGCAAGCGCTCAAGCGGCAGACTGACGGTCAGACCGAGCGCGTGAACCGCGTTGCGGAGGAGGTGGTGCGGTGCTATGTGAACGGCCGCCAGGCGACTGGGTTGTGTACCTGCCCGTGCTGGGCTACGCGTACAACGACTCCAGCAGGCGTCGACCGGCGCCACACCATCCTGCCTCAACACCGGCGGCCGCCCGGCCGACCCGCTGACGCGCGCCACCGCCGCGGAGAGTGTCCACGTGCCGACCACGCACCGCCTCGCCGTGCACACGCGGCGGCCATCAAGCCCGCCGCAGGTTGGCTATGGCGTATCCCCTGCCTCCATGGCCGAGGGCCGCACAGGGCCGCTGCTCTGGGCCGGGCGGCGTGCCCTGTGCTGCCACTGTGGACCACGGTCCTGTCTCCGCGGGCGCGCGCATCACGCACCGCGCTGCGCCGGCGGCAGGTGCTCGCGCGCGGCGAGCGCATAGACCGGCTCATGGACCAGAGCGAGGGCCTGCGCAACTCGGCCGACCGCTTCCACCGCGTCGGCGTGTCGCTGCGGCGCAAGATGTGGTGGCAGAACAAGAAGATGTGGCTGATTGCGATCGTGATCCTGCTCGTGCTCATCTTCATCATCTTCCTCTCCGTCTGCTTCTCCGGCGGCAACTGCTTCAAGTCGTGAGGGTCGCGGGGTTTGGGTTAACCTGGGCCCACCCTGCCCTCGGCGCGGAGACGCGGCCGCGCCTGTGCGCGCAGTCCCGCGGCAGCTTGCCCTGCGCTGCTCTCGACGCTATAGTGTGCGAATCTAGTCGTGTGCGGCTTTTGAGACGGGCAGCATCGCCGCAGGCAAGACTACCAGCAGGGATGAGGGGCTTTGGGTAGGACGCATGCTAGGGCATGCCGCTGCCGTGCGGGAGCTGATTGTGAGGAGGTGAGCAGGCTGTTTGCAAACGTGCAGCGCTTGCTTTGCCCTCCGTCGGCTGTGCTGCTGCCATGCAGGTGTGTTTGCGTGCTCCCACCTGTGCTGCATGTGCGTCCGCTGGATGCGCAGGCCTGCTTTGTGGATCAAATACATGCAGCTGAACGCGCCTGCTCTTTGGGGTCGCCGAGTGACAGGGCTTGCGAGCAGTTTCTTTGTGTGAGCATGGCATGGGCAGCGAGGTAAACTGCCACCTCAGTTTCAGTTGGCTTGCCACAGGTTGCGTATGTCGGCCGCCTCCTTGATGACATTGCATGAGTTTGAAAGAACATCAGCAAAGTGGGAGCCATATGAATGTCCAAACTCACTGAATGTGAAGGACTGGCACGTCCCACACAAACAGCATATGATCGGAACACACTGTTGAGTGCAACTCCACTACCAATTTGGGCTGCGACCCCTGGCATGCCTTTTCGCAGCCCTGTACGCAGTGTTTGATGCAAGCGCGGCAGTCAGCACTGCACTTTCCTGCCACCCATGCAGCAACTGCTCACAGGTGAATCTAGCCTCACAGCTAAGAACGCTAGAACAAGCCCCAGACAACGCCAACGGGCGCACTGACACTGTCACTGAGTGACTGATATGTACATGCAAGACGATGCATCCCATAGCCAGCCTTTTGCGCGACCTGTCAAGAGCCTCGCAAGGCGTCCCTGATGCAGCGTCCCCAGCTCGCTAATTATGACTGCATGTCTCATACCGACGCACTCTTGACAGCCTCGCCAGCCAAGCACCTCCCCACTGCATTACAACCCGCACACCGTCAACCACCGCAATGCACGGCGGCCGCGGCCCGACTCCCACGCCCTCCTCACTGCCGCATGCTGTCCAGCACTGCGGCGCGCATGACATCCGCCGGGGCCGGCTGCCCGGTGAACAGCTCATACTGCTGCACGGCCTGGCCGACAAACATCTCCAGGCCGCTCACCACCTTGCAGCCAGCCTCCTTCGCCTCCTGCGCGGCTGCCAGAAGTGCGTTAGCGTACATCACTTGCACGCTGCGCAGTAATTGCGCGCCTGTGGAACGCGTGCATCGTATGTGTGGAGTGCATTTCTGTAAGCTGGAGCAGAGCACCTCAGGAACAACTGGCAGGCTGGCTTGTTCCTGACGAGCCACAACCTCGTCAAGACAGCCTGCCGGCAGGCAACCGCAGAGGGGCCGCGCCCGAAGCAGGCGCGTCTCCAGCGGCGTGTAGATCGCGTCAAAGACCAGCGCGTAGCCGCCCAGCACGGCCTGCGGCACGGGCGTCGCGTCTGTGGCGGGCGCCATGCCGACCGACGTCGTGTTCAGGAGCACGTCGCCGGTCACGCCGCCGCTAGCCAGCTCGTCCAGGCCGGCCGCCGCGGCGCCGCCGCCCAGCGCCGCTGCCAGCGCCTCTGCCGCCGCGCGCGTCCTGCCCGCACGATACAGGTGACCGCAGTGAAACGTGCAGCAGAGTTCAGCAATCAGCTGCGCTGTGCTTATGAGCTCCGTTAACGTCCGCACGCTGATTCGCCAAGATGTTCGCAAGCACCCATGGACAGCCAGCACACCCCAGCTCTTCAACAAGGCTCCTGCAAGCGCGGCCCCTGTGCATTGAGGCATTGTGGGGTTTATGGGTGAAATGCAGAATCTCTGGTTGGAACGTTATAGCATGCAAGGCCAAAATTAATGACTAACTGGATGCAGAACACGTTCGAAAGCTTTGCAGAGCGCCCCCCCCAGCATCAGAGCGTCCCAGCATGCAGAGTCCCAGCTTCAGACCCTGTCGTGCAATGCTACATCTGGGCCTCAGCGTCGTCAGGCGCGGCGCGCACCGGTTGGCGATGACCACGGACGCGCCGCGCTGCTGCGCGCCGAACGCGAGCGCGCGCCCAGTGCCGCCCGCGCCCAGCACGACCACGCGGCGGCCGGCCAGCGGGCGCGCGCCGCCCAGGCCCGCCTCCACCGCGTCCAGCGCAGCCGACCAGTCCGTGTTGTACGCCTGCAGGGCGCGCAGACACAACGCGTCCAGGGCTGGCAGCAGCCGTCTTTGTGCGGGACATGGCCGCGGCTTGAGTCTAGACATGATGTTTGCGCGGGCCTGCGCTCACCGTCGCCCAAGGCCGTCGGCCACTTTGTGGTCTTTGCCTCTTCAGCCATTGCATACTATTGTCCAAGGGCCTTCCTAGCGGCACGGTGTGCAGGGCTGGCTCACAGATCCTGTGGACAGCGACCTCGTTGAGTTCGGCCTGGACAGGATGCTGCACACTCTGGGCCTGGCGCCGGCGTGGGCGCGCCTTAAGGGAGCCGTCGGGCTGGCGCACGAGCGTGTTGGCCGCGCCGATGCGCGCGGCGACATCGTCCACCTCATCAGCCGCCTCCAGCGCCGCTACCTGCGCGGCGCACATGCCCCTGGGTGCCCTGCTGCCCATCTGCAAAGGCTGGTGCGCGCCGGAGACGGCGAGCGCCCGCTGCCGCGCGCGCGCGTCCAGCAGCGCCATTGGCTCCGGCCGGGCAACTGCAACATAGGCTTAATAGGGCTTAGAGCAGCACAGCAACATCGCCTATGCATGACTGGGTTGTGCCGGCGTGTAGCAACAGCGCCCTGACAACAGCACCGCACCATATCCAAGGTGACTGCTGTGTGGCCAGCTCACTTTACGAACAGCCAAGTGCATGCAGTCATGCCGCCCCGCCCCGCACAACGCGGCGGACACCAGGCACGCGCTGTGAGGATGCCCCCAGCACCGCCGGCGCGCTGAGGGCGCGCCGCGCCTTGTGCGGGATGGTGACGCTGAAGCCGGCGAAGCCGGAGCCTGGGAAGGCGGCCGGCCCGAACGCGGCCAGCATGCGCGGCAGGTCGTCCGTGAGCAGCGGGATGTACACCGCGTCCACGCCGGCCGCCGCGAAGGCCGCGTTGTGCAGCGCCGGGCTGCGGCTGTGCGCCACGGGCTTGCCCACGATGCCAAAGACCTGCGCGTGTGCCGCCAGGGCTTGAGGCCTTGGGGTGGCAATGAAGGTGCGAGGGTGATACCTTGGGACCATCGGTGCCTCACCGAGCCAGGATCTGCCCCAGGCTGCTTTGTTTAGGGTATGATGTCACAGGCTGCTTTGCTGGGGATATGGTGACTGTGAATGCCAGTTTGGCGCGCAGCGCCCGGTGTCTCACATGCCACCACACGAGCCGTGGCACGCTGCTGCAAGGCAGTCACGTGCGTGATGGACAAGCACCGTCTGCGCGGCGCAGGCGGCCGGGCGGCTGCAAGGCTGTGCTGCGTGTCCGGGGCATGCGCATGCGCGCGCCTGGGTGCTGGGCCGCTGGTGCGGCAGCCGGTACAGCCGCCGCAGCTGCGCCACGGTCGGCTGCCCGGGCGCGCTCTCGCGGCCCGCGCTCAGCGCGCCGAACGTCAGCACGCCGCCAAACTTGGGCGCCAGCAGCCGGCAGGGCAGCCCGCGCTCGCCCATGGACAGCGCGATCATGGGCGCTGCCCATGCCGCGCGCAGCCAGCGCATCAGCCGCTGCCGTCTCATGTGCCATGAGCCGGAAGAGTAGGATGCGCAGAACACAAAATGAAAGTGCTTGTGCACGCTGCTCGCATGGCAAGAATGCCCATGTAGCAAAGCCGCCCCACTCGACCACGGCCCTGCCACCGAGCTTCAGGGTCAGGCGGCGCGCACAAGCGGAGCTTGCCGCCAGCTGCAGCATGTGCGCAGAGTCGGCGACGTCGTTGGCCACGCACGCGATCTTCGGCACGTCTGCGCCCGCGTCCAGCATGCGCGCCAGCACGCCCCGCAGGGCCTCCATGTCGGGCGTGCCCTCGTAGTCGTGGTGCGACAGGATGAGGCGCATCCCGGGGGGCGTGGCCTTGCCTCCTGCTGCACACTGCATTCAGTGCTACGTTGAGCTACCTCAAAGCTATGTAGGCAGTTTACAATGCTATTTAGTGAGCAAGCGTTGGCGTTTCGGGGGTCTTGCAGGCATGCTTGCCTGCAGAAAGATCGGCTCTGTCAATCACGCATGAAGGGTGTACACACACAAGACATACAGGCCTGCTCCTCTTGCTATCAACAGCTACCGGGTGAGCTAGTGCGGCGGTGCCGGAACATCGCGACCGCTGCAAGCCCTGCATTCCAGGTGTGAAACCCTACCCAGGCGAAGCAGGCTCGGCGCAGCTGAAGGTCTGCGTGCATGCATGCATGGCACGTACAGCTCTCCACTGCTTTGTGTTAGACTTGGACCTGTGCACGCATGCATGCATGCATGGCTCGTACAGCTCGCCATTCCCTTGTGTGAAACAGGTTTGTCGGGGCACCTCTGGCGGCGGAGAAGGCGGCGGCGGCCTTGAGCTCCACATCCACATACGGCGCCCCGAGGTCGCACGCCAGGCCCAGCACCGCCAGCCTCGCGTCCTCGCCGCCGCTGTACTGGCCACTGCGGTCGCACACACACACGGCGTTGCAGGGAGAGCGGAGGGAGACAGGTGTGCCGCCCGCCGTCTTCCACCAACTCGCTTCCAGAACTAGTCCAAAGAGTGCACTCACAGCCGCACTTGCAGCCACTGTGTGCACGTGTGAGTTTGTGGCTTACAGACCACACACACAGGCAGGCCGCGCACCCCTCCCAGTCCGGACGGTATGTCGCGATGCAGGGCAGGCCGGCGCGCTTACAGGCCTGCAGCAGCGCTGTCAGCGCCGCCTCTGGCTCTGTCAGGTCCCCCAGAAAGTCCAGCCGCAGCTCAACAATGTCCGCCTGGAGCGCCGCGGCCTCAGCGACCTCCTCGAGCATGCCGTCCAGCATGCGGGCGGTCACGCTGGTGCATATCTGCCCGCACTCCCCCCTGCCGTCTGGAGCGTCCGGCATTGCTTGCCGCACTGCCTCGCGCGCCTCTACGCTTGCGACTGCGGCCTGCACATTCCGCCGTACGCACTGCCGTGCTCGCCGTGCGTTCGCTGCAGCGCAGCTCTGTGGCTGTGCAGGAGCTCGCTGCGGCCGGTGTGCAGTGCCTACAGCTAGTGCTGACGCAGCGCTTCTGGAACTGTTCTGAACACCAGGAGAGGGCAGCAAGCGCATGGTGATGCCAGCTCACATGTTCAGGTACACACAAAGGCGCGCGCTGAGCTCGACTCAGATGTTTGAGTAGAGAGTCTATAAAAGCAAGCACTGCCGCTCCTAGTGATTGCCTGCCAAATCTGCCATAAGCGAGCAAGAGCAGGCCCTGCCCCCGACAGGGGCAATTATGTCAGCAGAGTGGCCGACATTGGGGGTCTGAGCTGCCTGCCCTGGGCAGGCCTTGCCCTCGAGAGCCTGGCTCCAAACGCTCTGTCTAAAGACAGACTGTCTTTCTGATCGCCTCTGCTAGCCGCTATATGAAGTGAACGTTATAGCAGATTCGACTGCTGCACCACAGGCAGCAATTAACGAATACCTGCTGACGCACAGTAGAATTGGGAAGCGCATGTTGCCAGCAAGTGACACAGCAGGCTCCTGTACAGGCGTATAGGCTGCCTGGATTGCAAATATGAAGGGCGCGGTAACTTTGTGTGGACAGCCACACATGCATGCTGGGTGTGCATGCTCAGCAGCCCCGCGGCGGTGCACCAGCACGGCAGCTCTGCGCTGCACCTCTCAGCCAAACTACGCAAGGTAAGCTTTGAGTCTTGGGATGTCGAGGTCGGGGCAGCCTGCGCTTTATCTTGTTGCGCACTTTCTGTACCCATCCACGCGCTTGCACAGCATACGTGTGCGCATAGCAACTGCTTACACGCAGGCTTGTGCTGCAGCGGCCTTGCAGTTCTTAAGTTTGCAGCGTGCGCATCTGCTGAAGCCAGTGTGCCCTGACAGGCGAGCGCGCTGGGCGGCCGCACATGAGCATGCCTGGCAGCGCCAGCAGCCCAGCCTGCACTCTCGGTGCTGCTGGCAGCAGGTGAACCTGCGAAGGCTCCCGCTCACGCCGCTCTGCCCCTCACCTGTGCCGTCTAACTAAACTATTGCAGCTCCGCTCTTTGCAGGTGCCTTGTCGAAGGAGAGCAGCGCGTGGCCCGGCACCCGCGCCTAAGCTAGAGCGGCCGGAGAGGAGGGGCGCGCTGTGCGCGCTTGGCGGCGATGGGGATGTGCCTGCTGCCGCCGGCGCTCTTGCCAACGTAAGCACCGCCTCAAGCAACATGTCAAGGATAGCATGTTATACAGCGCACCAGGAGGGCCGCAGCTGCTAGTCTGTCACATACCATACCGCAGGGCTCGTGGGGCCAAGCGGTGCGCAGGGAGGAGGCTGCTTGGAGTGTGCTAGGCTGTCTGTGCTTTGCCAGCGCACCCACGGCGCTTAACCATGCGGGCCTTGCACTACCCAGGAGCACCCAGCGGCACGCTCATATGCGGTGTTCACGGCTGCGCCGGCGCAACAGCCGTGAGCCACCTGCGTGCAAGCAGGTCTCTGGCACTGCAGGTCCCACTCACGCTCCACGGGCGGCGCAGGGGGGCGCGGTGGCGGCCGAGCCGGCGCGTGGCAACCGGCGCTGGGTGATCGTAGGGCTGTGCTTTGTGGCGTTCATGCTGTGCAACATGGACCGCGTCAACATGAGCATCGCCATCCTGCCAATGAGCAAGCAGTTTGGCTGGGACAGCGCCACGATTGGCCTGGTGCAGTCGTCGTTCTTCTGGTGCGCGGCGCCGCCCTCGCGCCCGCCGCGCCCCCTGCGCTGTGTGCCATGTGAGCATGCCAAGCGCTTCGGCCAGTCCTGGTGCATGTAGACAACGTATGTACCTGCGTCCGCTCCAATTTGTGCGCACATACTGACAACAGTGTGCGCTATCGCTGGCACACTTGTACACCCTCGCTTTGCGTCCGCTATGGCGTGCATACATGTGCAACAGCGGGCACCAGTCCGGCAGCATACTGAAAATTCACTGCGTCCACACCCTCTCCGCCGCGGCGCGCAGGGGCTACCTGCTGACGCAGGTCGCGGGCGGCGTGTGGGCGGACAAGTTCGGCGGCAAGCGCGTGCTGGGCTTTGGCGTGGTCTGGTGGAGCGTGGCGACCGCGCTCACGCCGTTGGCCGCCAGCCTGGGCCTGCCCGCGCTGCTGCTGGCGCGCGCGTGCATGGGCGTCGGCGAGGGCGTCGCCATGCCCGCCATGAACAACCTGCTGTCGCGGTGCGGCCCGGCCGCGGCACGGCCAGGGTGTTGAGGAGTTGACATCGGCTAGGCCACGCAACACACATGCCCTGAAATGTATCACAGCACCCCCGGTAGCCCGCTTGGTCTACCAAAGGGGTGACACCTGTGCCAGGAACCCTGAAGAACTCCACATGGCGCGCCATGTCCTCACGCTGCTGGCGCTTGGCTGGACGTGCCTGCATGGTCCCCTGAGCAAGCAGGCTCACGCATGCAGAGTAGGATCACGCTGTGAGGACGTGTGTCATTTGAACCCTGAGAGCGTCGACATAGAATTCGCCCGCGCATGCGCCGAGCGGCGCGCCCGCCCCGCGCCAGGTGGGTGCCGGTGCGCGAGCGGTCGCGGTCGCTGGCGCTGGTGTACAGCGGCATGTACACCGGCTCCATCCTGGGCCTGGCGCTGTCGCCGCACATGATCGAGTTGCTGCACTGGCCCAGCGTGTTCTACGTCTTTGGCTCGCTGGGCGTCGTCTGGTTCCTGCTGTGGGGCGCCCAGGCGCGGCCTCAAGCCCTAGATACCCCGCTGCATGTCCTCGGGCGCGGCGTGAAATGCGTGGCTGCCTGCCCTGTCCGTGCGGCCCATGGCGGACCGCCCGCCCTCGTAGGCCGGCAGCGGCAGGACAGGCATGGCAGAGGCGCGTGGCTGTGGGTGGGCGCCCCAGGTGCTGAGCGCGAGTCCTGTGCCCGCAGGCGGAGAGCTCGCCCCAGGAGGATCCGCGGTGCTCCGCGTCGGAGCGCGCCTACATCGAGGCTGCCACAGTGAAGAGGGTGAGCGAGCTCTGTCTGCATCATGACTGCGCTGCAGGCATTGTGAGCACTTAAAATTCCCTTTGCAGACCTGTTCAAGAGTACTCCTGAGCACCTACTCCTGCATGCGTCGTGGACCGGTGCTGATGGTGGCGGCGCTTGACGCCGGGTGCCGCGCGCGCGCAGAAACCGACGCAGGAGATCCCCTGGCGGCTGCTGCTGTCCAAGGCGCCCGTGTGGGCGCTCATCGTCTGCCACTTCTGCCACAACTGGGGCACCTTCATCCTGCTGACCTGGATGCCGACATACTACAACCAGGCGCGCCTGTGTCTGAACGCGCAGATCCAGAGCCCCAGTGGCGTGGCCGCACCTTTAATGATGCCGAAGCCTCTATGAATCTCGCGTATCACTGTTATGTGGACCATTGAATGTGGAGCTGACACTCGCCGCCCATCGCCCTCCCTTCAGAGTGGGGCCAGCGCGATGAGGGCCCGGCGGGCGCGCAGGTGCTGGGCTTCGACCTGCTGAAGTCGGGCATCTACAGCGTGCTGCCCTGGGTCACGATGGCGCTGGCGGCCAACATCGGCGGCTGGATTGCGGACACGCTGGTCTCGCGCGGCGTCTCCGTCACCACCGTGCGCAAGGTCATGCAGACGGTGCGTCACGCCTGCCGCACGGGGGCCGTGGCTGTGTGCCAGCAGTGCAGGCAGGGGCGCGCGCACGTGGGCACCGTGCCTGCCGGCAGGCGCCGCGCGGGCTGCGTCCCTGCACAGCCTTGGCGCGCGCTGTTGGGTGTGCCCAAGCAGCACCCCTGTGCCAACAGCTGGGCTTGACAAGCCGCACAGCGAGCATACAGGCCAAACGGCGTTGCTCTCTGCGCGCGCACAGATCGGCTTCATGGGGCCGGCGGTGTTCCTGACGCAGCTGGGCCGTGTGACGACGCCCATGGGCGCGGTGGCCTGCATGGCGCGCCCGCCCTTACCGGCCTCGCGCATGCGCCAGGCGCATGGTTAGAGTGTCGTAACACTTTGAAGACTGTAGCAGCCTTCAGCAGCCATCCCAGTGATGGAAGAGGGTTTGGCGCGCGCCTGGATGTGCAGGCCTGCGCAGTCTGTGCAGGCGCCTGGCCAGGAAAGCGCTACCTGCAGGGCTGGCTGCCTGCTGCTGTTGTGTGATGCAAGCCTTGTTCTTTCAAGCACGCGGCATCACATGGCCTGTCTCCACCAGTTGAGATACGCGGCCCTGAGGCGCGCGGCGGCGGGGGCGCGCCAGATGGCCAGCCAGGGCTTGGACGCATTCTCGCAGTCCGGCCTGTACTCCAACCACATGGCGCGCCCCCCAGCAGCTCTATTTGTACCCAGCCTGCAAGCGCTGGGCATGCTACTGGCTCCGCTTGCAGCCTAGAAGACTTCACGGGAGTTTGTTGGTTGACGAGCAGCATCATGGTTGGCCACGTCGCAGCCGTACGCTGTCAAGCCTCAGTGCAGCGGCGGGCTCGCGCACACGTCTGCCTTTACCGCACTTAGCATGCATTAACTGAGCAGCAACACCGTGCTTACATCGGCATGCTGCCGGCCGGTGGGCAGGGCGCATGTCCAGGCTTGCCCTGCTTTTTGCAGGGCAAGCCTATGGCTTGGTGCGGCCGGACTACGGGCAGCGGTACAGCGGCGTGCCGCTAGGCCATTCGGCGGGAGCTCATGTCAACGCCCGCTATGCCCTGTTCTGTGTGCCGGAAATAGTGATAGTGATGCGGCTCGGCGCGGCAGGACATTGGGCCGCGGTACAGCGGCGTGCTGCTGGGCCTGTCCAACACGGCGGGCGTGCTGGCGGGCGTGCTGGGCACCGCCGCGACTGGACTCATTCTGGCCAACGGCACCTGGGACGAGGTCTGGGGCGTCGCGGTCGCGCTGTACCTGGTCGGCACCGTCGTCTGGAACCTGTTCGCCACAGGCGAGCAGATCTTCGACTAGCAGCCCCCGCCGGGCGCCTGACTCCCCCCGCATGGGTCCCCGTAGAGCGGGCTTAGCTGGAGCGCAGGCTACGCATGCCTGTACCTTTTCTGGGCTGGCTGCCTTGCTGCTGCAGTGGTAGTGCACATTGCCTACATGGGACTGCACTGGGTACTTGCACCAAAGAAGTACTTTTGCACTGTGGGCTTTCAACACTCTTGGTCTAGGTCACTGCGTGTGTCCACATCCGCTCTGGGTGTTGCGCCACAGGGTGCCTGCAAACCTTTCGCTATTGTGCCGCCGGGGCTTGCCGCTGCAGTGCTCGTTTTCTGAGGGTGCGTAACTGCGGGTGTTCTTGCAAACGCTTACTTTTTGTTAAGGCAGTAGGCATGCTATTAGGGCTATGCTGGCTGTGCTTACAGAGTGCAGAACTTGCGCTGGTGCACAGAGCAGTGTGTCTTATATCAGCAGCAGTTGCACGCCACGCCCTGCCGCGCGCTTGGCATGTTACATGCGCCTGGCGTTGTCATGCTGGCAAATAGATTCAGCCTTCAACATGATTTACAAGCAGTCAAGCTTAGAGTGCCTAAGTATGCAAAGCAGATTTAACTTACTTAAGAAACATGGTTGGTACACTGGCAGCGCACCCAAAGTTTACCTCGAGCGTGGCCAACCAAACTGGTTCTGGCGCAGCTGTTTGGTAAAATGGCATTCAACAGCGTTTGAAGTGCGTGCAACATGCGCCGGTAATATATAAGCCATGTCGACACATCAGGGAGCACACACTGCCCAGCCTGTGGCGCGTTAAGGACTGCCTTGCTGACGCTGGGCGTCTGCGCACCATCCCGCCAGTGCATGGCAGGAAGCGCAGTTACAGAAAGCCCAAGCACTCTGCGCGACACGGGCAGACATTAGTCGCGCAACGAGCGCGGCTTGCCCGTAAACGCCTTGAAGCTGCTGGCCTCTTCGGCGGCCTTCGCCTCGTCTGGCTTTGGCGTGGGTGGCTTTTTCTCGGGCGGCGGTGCTCCGGAGCCCTGCGTTGCATGGTGCGCGCTGTCTGCGATCCTTATAAGAAGCTCCACACGCACAGGGG
>JAABUV010000667.1_pt1 | contig 52381 bp, 66 predicted proteins | sample 5559971 | NCBI WGS metagenome assembly JAABUV01 (sample SAMN10711881, study PRJNA513362) | rock metagenome | isolation source: Antarctica rocks | place: Antarctica: Victoria Land, Knobhead nord | collected 2015-12-19 | reverse complement strand
CCGCGCGCCGCGCCGCCCAGCGCGCGCGCGCGCTCCGGCAGCGCGCCGGCGCCCGGCGCGCCCGGCAGCGCCGCGCTCGAGGCGGCGGCGGCGGCGGCGGCCGCGGCGGTGGCGGCGGCGGCCGCGTGTGCGGCGCCCGCGGCGCCCGCGCTGCTTGTGCTCGGCGGCGGCGGCGCCGCGCAGGCCGCCGACTACTGGGTGCGCGCCCGCGAGCGTGCCTGCAAGCTCCTCGCGCTCCCCCGCTGCCTCGGGGCGCCTGGCGTGCCGCGCGCAGGTGTGGCGCCCCGTTGTTTTTACGGCTGAATCTGGACCATGAGCAGTCTATCGTGCTCAATGAGCACCCTTGGCCTGCTCGGCACGCGGCACCCGGGCGCGCCTGGCGGACGCTTGATCTTGCTGAGGAGGCGCCGCGCGTGGGCAGGCGCCGGACCTCGACCTGGCGAGCCGGCGGGCGGTAAGCGAGGGCATGTCGCGCGCGCTCGCGCGCCGCCTGGACCTCAGCGGCAAGCCGAGCGGCCCCGGGGGCGGGGCGCTGGTGCGCCTGAGCCTGCCCGCGGCCGCGCCCGCGCTCGACCCCAACCCCGTCAGCTTCGCACCGTTCCCGGCGGCTGGCGCGGGCGGCCGCGCCGGGGAGCCGGGCGCGCACGCGGGGCTCGGCGATGGGGCGGAGCCGGGCGCGGGGCTGCCGCCGCGGCGCCGCTCGTTTCCGACGCTGGCGGCGCTGCCGTCGCTGTTCATGTCGCGCACGGGCGGCGGCCGGCCCGGCGCGCAGCCGCAGCAGCGGCCCGGCTCCGCGCACGATCTGGGCCACGCCGCCGGTGCGCGCCCACGCGCCGTCGCGCCCCGTGCTGCATGGGCAAGGCCGCGTGCAAAGCAGTGTGCGCCCGAACGCCTGCGGGTTGTCAGCAAGCACAGCTTGACTTCTCAGGCGAGTAGCGGCAGCCTTCCTGTGCGCCGGCGTGACAGCAGGAAGTCGTCGCAAGTGTGCCCTTCGGTGCAGCGCGCAGGCTGCTACAGCGGGCAGAGCTGTATGTCGACTGTGTACCCTCGCGCTGAGGCACGCACCTCGCGGCGCAGGCGCGCAGCACGCGGGCGCGGGCCCACGGAGCGGGCTGGGCCAGCGCCTGGACGCGCTCGACCTGGCCTCCAGCGGCAGCGCAGGCGGCCGGGGCGCCGCGGGGCACGGCGGCGCGGCCGGCAGCCCCGCGCTGGACTCGCTGGGGCTGCCGGCCGGTGTGGCCGCCTGCTGGGCGGACGCGCCTGGCGCCGGCTGGCGCGCCGAGGAGGAGCGCGCGCGCAGCGCGTACCAGCAGTGCGCCCTCAGCCCTGGCCCGCGCTTGGCCGCGCATGACCTGACCCGGGCGCGCGGCGCATGCAGCGCAGGGCCCGCGGCCCCTTCACGGCTCATAAATCCAGGATAGGGTCAGGGCAGGGCATAAGACGCGCGCGGTATCTGAGCGCGCGCCTGATAGGGTCAGGGCGTGCGCGCAGGTTTTTGGCCGCGCTGGAGGCGCAGCTGGCGGAGGCGAGCACGGCCGCTCGGCGCGCGCAGTACAGCGCGCTCGCCAGCCCCGCGATTGCGGTCAGCCTGGACGGCTTTGCCGGCGGCCGCGGCGGCGGCTGGCGCACGGCGCACGGCCTGGTCGGCGCGCGCAGCTTCGCTGAGCAGGAGCTGCGCGCCGTGGCCGCGCAGGTGCAGGCCGCATTCTAGGGTCTGGGCTGGGTTTCGGGGCCTGGCGCGGCGCGCGGGCAGTCTGGGTGCGCGCGCTTTCGAGTCTGGTCAAGATGATGGTGCCAACGGGCAGCAAGGGTGCTTTGCACGAGTCTGAGCTCATCGGAGTGGCACCGTTGCTCGGGTCTCAACAAGGATGGAAAGGGCATGAGGCTTATGCTACCAGGCAGATGCCGTTAGGCGGGTCAGTAGGTGGCCCTCGAGTTGGAGCAGCATTGTGCTTGGGGCAGCTGGACGCTGATTCTGGCAGGGCCAGCAGTGCCTCTGACTCAAGGGCTCTCGAGGTAGGATTTGAGTCCGGCAGGGTGTGATGGGATGTTTTGGGGTGGGAAGAGTGCGGAAGATAAGCAGGGGCGCGCTTGCGCCCGGCCAGCAACGCAGAATGCCGTTGCTGCGTTTCTGCGCCCGGCAGGGCGCGAGTGCGCATGCGGCGGCCACAAGCTGGCATTTTCACGCCCGGCGCCGCGCTGCACAGCAACTTATGAAAGAGCCAGCGGGACTGTCATAGGGCAGCACAGAGCAAGGATGGGTGCGGCCTAAGGCTTACCGCCGCGAGCACAAGCATGGCGGGGGTGCAATTGCGCCGCCAGTTTTGAGAGGCCGTCGCAGGAGCCGCGATGCAGGCGCCCGGGATTTCGTGACCTGCATGTCGGCCAGCCCCAGAGGCCCTGATTTGGCTGACTCCACATGTAGCGGCTCTAGCACCGCGCCGCATGCGGCTTGATTTAGCACCGCGCCGCATGCGGCTTGGTTTTCAGCAAGTTCCAATAGATGGGTGGGGGCGCGCCAAGGGGCGGGCTGCAGCCCTATGGTGCCGCGCGCATCAGGGGCCCTGCCCGCAAGCTAGTACAGTCGCGTACCCATCTTGGCCGCGCATGGCCGGTACGTAGGCACTCTGCAGGCCCGGCGCCCATTGACTTAGGTTTGCACGCCCGACAGACGACAACCTAGGTGACGACCATGTTTTTTCCCTTGCTTTTTGGGCTCGCCTCTGCGTTGGCAGATCAGACCAGCAGCCCTGCACTGCCACGCTGCCGCATCGCTGTGTACTCTTCTTGCCTCCTTCCGGATGGCTGGCCGGGTGACTGGGCGGGCCGGCCCTCATGTTTGTGCCACCGCCTGTGTATCGGGCATGCATTCGCCGCTCTTGTAGCTGCTGCAGCTTTGCAGTCCTCACCTCCTCTTCCCATCGGATAGGCTAGCATGTCGTTTGTGCCTCGGGCGGTTCTTGTCGCACCCCCAGGCAATGTCAGCGGGCGTGTGAGCGGTAGTGGCAGTGCAGGGTTTGTCGCAGGTCCGGCAGTTAAGTGTCTGCGGGTGTTACCCGGCGGGGTGAGTGGGCCCATTTTGGCGGCGTGCATGACCGCTTCGCAGAAAAAATTTGTTAGGCAGGCGCGCAAACGAGGGCTCGTTTGCAATAATGTACCTGTTGGCGCTCGCTGGAGAACAGCGTGTTTGTTATGGGAGAGCAGGGAGGTGTCCTGCAGTGTGTTGCGCCTTCTCTGGCAAGTGCTCAGGAGAGGCGGTGAAGACTGAGCGACCGGACGGCGTGCGGGAGTTGGTTGCGGTGTTCTGCTTTGGCTACATATGTCCTGAGTGCTTTGCTTGAGCTGAGCATGGTTGACTTTTTCCATTGAAGTGTGAGCTTATCAATGCCTGGCCCAGGATGGTGTGCTCACGGTGGAATCCCCAAGCAATAATCTGCCAATGACCAGAAGAAGAAGATAACAGTCGGCAGGTTTAAACATAGACAGAAAGCTGTCTGTACGCGTTGTCTCGTCGCACCGTGTCTTGCTGTGCACAGCCTTGGCACGACTCGACGCTTAATATGGTCGTCTCTGCTGTGCGGTGATCTTGAATGCCCCATCTGCACGCATCGCTGTGCTGGGAGCACAGCTTAGCGCTTGCAGCCTTTCTGTTGAGAACAAGGGACAGGGAGTGTCGCTTTCTTTCCCGCCCCAATCAAACGTCTCTTTGCGTCGCCGACCGGTGAGTCCCGATCAGTGACCTCGCTCAGGAGCTTCGGTGTTCTCGACAACGCAGCAATCAGTCAAGATGCCGGTTGGATCTTCTTGTTGCAAAGTCCCTGTTGTGCAGGGGGGTGCGCTTAGCCCGCATAGCACGTGGGGACATGGCGCTAGCCAGCGGCAGCTGCTAGCAGGCAACAGAGCATGAAAGGCACGCGCCTGACAAGCGCAGCCTGTCTGCTGCATATGTTGCATACCGCCTCTGAGGCAGGGCGAGCAAGCTCTGCAGACAGGCCGCACATGGGTCTGTTGGGTGCACAGGGCAGGCGAGCGCCGCGCCAGGCGTTGCTGTGCCCCCCACAGTGCGGCCAGCTCTGCCACAGTCCTTCACGGTACGGGGCTATCCCACTGAACGCAGCTGTGCTGGCAGCAAGAGGATTTCTAGCTCCACTTAAGGCGCGGCTAACAGCAGCAGCAAGGCAACTCACCGGTGTACAGGGCAAACTGCTGCACAAGGTCCGTTCGTGCCTGCCCTGTTGCAAACGCTCTGTATCGTACTGCCACTTAAGTTAGGGGCAATTCAAGTTATGCCTGCCTGTCAGCCACGCATGGAAAGGCAGCCGCGAGTGCACTGCGGGGAGGCAGCGGAGGGCCTTGCGCTCAGGAGCACCCCTTAAATGTTTACGCGAGCCTGGGAGCAGAACGCTCGCAGTCAGCAGCACGCCTACTGCCAGGTAGATGTCAAGCTGCCGGCGGTGCACGCGGCGGCGGCGCCGCCGCCGCCACAGGAAGCGGGCGCGGCGGGCGCAGCGGGCTGCCGCCTGCGGCGGCAGCGCAGCGCGCCGCCGCCGGCCGGCTCCGACAACCCCTGGCGCAAGCGCACGCGCTGGAACATTAGCGGCTGCATCGTATACGCGCTCTTTCTTGCGGCGCGCCCGCGCGCGCCTGGCCGCGAGCTACCCTGCAATCTTTGCGGCGGCAGCCTCGGCAGCCATGTGGAGCAGGGGGCCCAGACGTGCAGTGCATGCGCGCCCTGGTGTGTGCGCGGGCGCTGGCCAAGGCAGGAGCGTGCACGGGCCGCCCGCGGGTCCCAAGGCGGGAGCCCTAACCCCTGCCCTAGCGCGCAGGCGTACTGCTTCTACTTCTACGTGCGCATCACGTACACGCTCAACACGGGCATTTACTGGTACTCCATCGCGGTGCTGGCGTTTGAATTCACCGCGTCGTCCTCCATGATCGTGCACGGGCTTGGCCTGCTGCGCGTGCGCGACATGCGCGGCCGCGCCGCGGTGCGCGCTGCCGGCCCCGCACCGCTGGCCTTCCTGCTTGCAGTGACGCGTGCGCGCCTGCGGCGGAGCACGAGTACCTGGCAGCTGTCTAGCCATGGGCCGCCCACTCTGGCATGTGCTGTCCATCAAACACGCGCCTCCTCTCTATCGTGGGCCTGTGCGTCGGACTCAGCAAAGCGGTCTGCACAGCGGCTCGCTTGGCACGCATCCAGAAACGCGGGCCGCGCGGCCCCGCGGCGAGCGACACCCTGTCGCGTGCGGGGCGGGCCAGGCCGGCACGCCGCCGTGCCCCGCGTACAACATCCGCGTGCTGATCCCGTGCTACACGGAGAGCCTGGACATCGTGGCGACGGTCGTGCTGGCGGCCGCGGACGCGCTGCTGCCTGGCAAGTGCCGGCGCACCGTGTACCTGCTGGACGACGGCAAGGACCGGGCCAAGGCGGCCTGGGTGGCCGCGCAGGCGCGGCTTTTGGTCGGAAGTGCGCTCCTCATTGCGCGCTGCTGCAGGCTGTGTGGAGGTCTGGGCTGTGATATTAAGGATCTGGTTAATCTCAGACACGAGATTTTTGGGCTTGGGCGCATGCATGTCTGAAGCAGGCGGCTGCGGGGCAGACCAGACATGCTCCTGGGCCAGGGGCAGACTGCTCCATGCGCGCGCGCGTCGACAGGGCCGCGACGACATTGTGTACATCTCTGGCCGCGTGCGCGCCAAGGGCGAGTCGAACGGCAAGGCCTGCAACCTCAACAACACGCTGCGCAACCTGTACCCACCGGGCAGCGCCGTCGACGACATGGAGGCGCGCCCGCCGCTCCAGGGGCGGACGCCTTAACTTCGTTTCTGATTTTTGAGACCTGGACATGCAGCCTCGACTGGCAGGACACTGCCCTGTCCTCAGTTGCCAGGCTGCTTGAGGGCGTGGCGCTTGTCCTAGCCCGCAACACAAGACCTGGCATTAAGGGCGTAGCTGGGCCCGTTTTGTGCGGCATAGTACCAGGCATGCATGGCTTTAGCGTAAAAAAAGCAGCCTGCGTAGCCTTTTGGATGACCAACATGACCTTCAATGTTAGGCTATCAGAGATCGTCACAGACCTGCACCTCTGCTATGCGCGTGTCCAACCTTTGTACCCCCGTGCCCTACCCTGTAGAAGCAGCTGTTGCAAACTCCGTCCGGTGACGGATAACCCTATATCGGAGCAAGTGAAGGGCCACGTGGAGCCCGCGCCCAGCAGCATGCCAAGCGCGCACGGGCTGCTCTGTGTCGCCCCTGCCCTACGCACGGCGCACCCAGCGCCGCTGCGGCGGGCGTGCTGCCATCCGCAGCTCACTGGCAGCGCCCTGCGCGCCGCAGCTGGTGGTGGTGTTTGACGCGGACATGGTGGCCGCGCCCGAGTTCTACGTGCGCGTGCTGGCCGAGCTGGCGGATCCCCAGGCGCGCGCAAGCCTATACCCTAACCGCCGCATGCGCGCCTGCATGCGCCCGCTCGCCCCGGGCTGCCGGGGCGCTGGCGTAGCACGCAGCCTTCCTGAGGATGCAGCGCATGGGCGCAGCAGCCTGCGTGCGCTGCGTTTACTTGCAGGCAGGCAGCGCGCCGCTCCGTTGGCTCCACCAACGCGGCTGGAGCATCATACAGCGGGCCGCCATGCACTGCAGAGCGCGCTGGGTCAGTTCAAAGGCGCCGCGGGGTGACACTGTGCAGAATTGAGGAGCCGTGTGCGGCGAGGGGCGGTGATTGTTAGTCTTCAATAGGCAGCATCGAAGCACTAGGTTGAGGGTAGGGTGCTCGCGCGCGCGCAGGTGGCGCTCGTGCTGACGCCGCAGAAGTTCCACAACTACGACCTGGACACTGACATCTTCAACCACTCCAACCTCATCTACTGGCAGATCAGCCTGCCCGGCCTGGACGGCTGGGACAACGTGTCGTGCACCGGCACCAACTTTGTCGTGCGCGCCAAGGCCGCCGCGCAGGCGCGCGGCGCCCAGGCCGGCCTCTGCCCTGCATGCAGGTGTACGCTACAGGCATGCATACGCACGTAGCTTATCGATCCTGCAGGGGCCTCCTCCACACCTCCAAGGAGGCGGCGCCTGCAGGTAGACATAAGTATCGCCCCGAGCGCCCAGAGCGCCAACAAAAGCTAAACCCTAAACCTAACCCCAAAAGCGGGGGCCTGATCCTGGCGCGATGCCGAAGGCGGGCTGGTTCCCAACCTACACGCTGGGCGAGGACATGGCGTTGGCGCTGGAGATCCAGCAGGCCGGCTGGAAGGGCGCCTACGTCAAGGCGCGCCCCGGCAGGCCCAGCGCGCGCGGTGGGCATAGATTCCACATCAAATGCAAAGCTACCTGGGGCCGAGTGGATGGGCACGCACGTAGTGCGGCGCGAAGCAAGGCTCGCGGTGCAGCTGCAGGGCGGATGCGTCAGGCAGGCAGGCTGGCGGCGGGCGCGGTGCCTCATGGCAGCCTCAATCGAGTGGGGCGCACTTGACAGTCTACCCTTGCAATCCCTGTTCAGCTTTCACGGCAGTCTCCCCCTACAGCCGGAAAGGATGCTGTGGTCACGCACTGGATGCACATTTCGATTAGAGACTGGCCTGTTGCAGAGCATGTGTGGGAGCCGCAGCGGGTTGCAAAGCGCCAGTGTACCACCTCCCGCAGTGGCATGGCGTGCGGCGAGCGGCGCGCGCGCGCGCGCAGGAGTACCTGGCGATGGGCGAGGTGCCGACCACGGTGCGCAGCACGTTCATGCAGAAGAGTCGCTGGTGCAAGGGCGGCATGCAGATCTTCTTCAGCCGGCACAACGCGATGCTGGCGCCCAACCTGACCTTCATGCAGAAGGTCATCTGGAACACGTCCGGTTGGGCCTACATCTGCACCACCGTCACGACGCCCGTCTTCCAGGCGCGCCGCCCGCGGCATCAGGACAGGGTTAGGGTCAGGGCATCAGGCCTACATCTGCACCACCGTCATGACGCCTGTCTTCCAGGCGCGCACGCCCGCGGCCGCGCCCGCGGCATCAGGATAGGGGTAAGGGTGAGGGTAAGGGCAGCAGAGCTTGCGCTGGGTGCATGAACCCCGCAGTCGCACGCCGGTTGCAGCCCCGTGCAGCGCCGTGCGTGCGCCCGCCGCAGACACGCGCCCCTCACCGGCGCGGCAGCGCGCCCGCGCCTCGCTCGGCGTCCTTTGGGCCAAAGCCGCCACCCCGTTGATCGCCCGTGGGCGTCCGTGTGCGCGCAGATCATCCCCATCATCGGCGTGTGGCTGGGCTACTTCCCGCTGGAGTTCGGGCGCATGTTCGCGCTGGCGTTCAGCATCTACTTCCCGGCCACGCACCTGCTGCTGTACTACTGCCATGACGTCAGCCACATGCGCTCCATCTTCTTCTCCGTCACCGCCGGCAACATGTTCTGGTTCGCGTACGCCAAGGCGCGCGCGCGACCTGCACGGGCCTCACCTACCACCAGGCTTACCCTACCCTGACCAGGCCCAACCCTAAACCCTCGGCCTCCAATCAAGCCCTAAGATCTGCTGCTATGGGAGCGGAGCAGCAGTTGACCGTTTCCCCACCGCGCGCCGGCCACTCACCAGCAGCAGGCGCATGCCAACTCACTGACCGTGCAGGGTTGAGAGGCGCACAATCTGAGAACCAGCGATGCCGGGGTCAGCCGGGCGGCAGGGCCGCGCGGCGCGGCCGCGCGCCCGCCGCCGGGGTGAAGGGGCGCCGGCACGCGCAGGCCACGTTCAACACGCTGGTCAGCGCGGCGCTCAACCGGCAGATCAAGTTCAAGACGACCGACAAGAGCATCATGGCAGCCGGGGTGACCGACGCCGCCAACAAGGCGGTCAAGAAGAGCAAGCGGCGGCGCTCGCCGCTCGCCGTCGCCTGGATGAGCATGCAGGCGCGTGGCCGCTGTAGTCTGCTGTCCGCTCATGTCCAGGCCGGCTCGTGTGCACTTGAGCCCCGCCGAAGTCGCAGAGCCAGCGCCAGAGCGTCTTGGTGACTGGGCGCACTGGGCATGGGACACGCGCCCGCGGCTCGCAGGACGTGTGGATCCACATCATCACGTTCGTGCTGTGCGCGGCGACCGCGGCGTGCGGCGGCTACCGGCTGCACAACGAGTACAACATGAACGTCGCGCAGACGCTCTCCATCCTGGTGCGCCGGACGCGCACGCAGTCCGGCCTGCAGCCGCGCAGCGCGCCATGCGCGTCGCGCACATTCCATGCCGCCGCTGCGCGTATCTGTGCAGCCCCGGGTGCATGCGAGTGCTGCGTCTGGCGCGCGCGGTCTGCGCGGGCTCCTGTGCTACGCCTCTGCGCGCACAGCGCCGCATGCAGGGACCGTCGGTGGACCGCACGCACCAAGCTGCCCGCCACGGAGGCGCACGCGGCCTTGCACGCTTACAGGCGTGGTGCTGGGTGGGAGGGCATGCAGCAGGGGCGCGCTGCTGCTAGATCACGTCCAGGCCATCCCAGACGCCACGGCGCGCGGCGCAGGTGAGCATGGGCTGGGCGCTGTACAACATGACGGCGCCCTTCCTGCTCATCTACTTCTGCCTGTTCCGCGCGCGCGGCCTGCGCGTGCTCACCACGTTCGCGGCCGTGCTGTCCAGCGCGGTCGTCATGGCCATCGTGGTGCTCATCTGGATCGTGCTGCCCAACGAGTACGCGTACAGCCAGGCCCGCCCCACAGGGTGTAGCCATAGGTTATAGCCGCCCCAACCCAAGCGCGCGCCGTGGGCTGCATCCCTGGCGCCTGCGGCCTCCCTGGGGCGCTGCAAAGCCCTAAGGGCTGCAAATGCTGAGTGTGCTGGGCTGCAGGGCAGCGCGCGCCGCCACGAGGTTGACAAGGTGCAGGTCGAGCTAGCGGCGGGCCTTGGGCGGTAACTAGGGACTGCAGCACGGTGTACAGAATGAGAGTCCGCCGTGTGCGGCTCGCCTCGGACACCGCATACATCACACACAAGGCAGCCGGCGGGCTCTTGCGCGGGCGCAAGACCTCTGGCAGCAAGTCAAGCTGGGGTGCTTGGGTTGGGGTCTGGACTTGCACCGGGGCGGTGCCGCTGCGACGCGCGGCGGGCCGTGCAGATGCTGGCGAGCAGCCTGCAGTTCTACGCCGCGCAGCGCTCGGGCGCGCTGCCGGCGGACAACCCGGTCCCCTGGCGCGGCGACTCCGCGCTGGGCGACCGTGCGCCCAACGGCGCCTCGCTCGTTGGCGGCTACTACGACGACGGCGGTGCGCGCCGGCTGCCGGTCCCTGGCTGCCGCCGTGCACATCATCCAGCTGTGCACTACGCACAGTGTGACGCACCCGCGCCAATGGCGTCTCATCCATGCTGCTGCCGCAAGCTGTCTCTCTGCAGACCCAAGCAGTCTGCCGCAGGTCGTTCCATGACCTGCGTTCCCCGTCCCCATGATGCGCAGCCCTCCTTAGGTCCTTCCATGCAAAACGCAACGTACACGCTCGCCCCGCATGCATGCCGCCACTCCTGCGCGTCCACGCCCGCGCGCTACTTTACGGTGCCTGCGGGGGCGCGCAGGCACCGTGAAGTACGGCTTCCCGCTGGCCGCGGCGACCGCGCTGCTGGCCTGGGGCCTGGTGACGTTCCCGAGCGGCTACACCGGCGGCAACCTGGCGACCGCGCAGGGCGCGCTGCGCTGGGCGACCGACTACATGCTCGCCTGCCGGCTGGGCGACGCGAACGGCTCCTTTGTCGCGCAGGTAGCCGCCCGGCCTCACATGGCGCGCGCGCCCTGGGCCCCGCATGCGACCGTGTCGCATGCGCGCTAAGTAAATGCCGGCCACGGCAGTCGTTCGGCTGCCGACCTGGGATGCTCAGGGCCGGCTGCCAGACTGCAAGCCGGGAGTGCACAGCAGTCGCACCAGGCATGCGTCTTGACGCCTCGGACCCTGCATCCCATCGCCGCGAGTCCCCTAGCGGCCTGGACGGCCCGCCTGCGCTGCAGGCGACCCGGGGAAGGGTTATCCTAGCCCTAACCCTGTACCGCGCACAGGTGGGCAGCTACGAGGCGGACCGGGCATTCTGGGGCCGCCCGGAGCTGATGACCATGGCGCGGCCGGTGGCGCTCGTGGACGCCGCGGGTAGCCCCGGCACGGATCTGCTCGCGTCCACGGCCGCGGCGCTGGCGGCGGCCGGCATGGCGCTGGCGGACGACAACGTGTACGCCACGCGGCTCATCGTCGCCGCGCAGCAGCTCTACGGGCGCGCCACGCGTCCGTTGGGCGCCCGTCATGGCTTGCGTTGGCGCCGCGCGCGCGAAGTGGGGACGCATGGGCACCCAGTGTCGTGCCGAGGGCGCATGACGCCTGGAACAGGAACCTGCGCATGTGTGGGGCCTGGCCAGGCCCCATGAGCCCGCCGTGCAGTGCACCGCCGCGCAGGGAGCCTGTGAACATGCCGCAGCGCTGTGCCGGCGGCAGTCGGGCACAGCCATCAGCCCAGCTTCCTGGTCGGCCGGGCAGCCTGGTCTGCGCTGCTGAGGCGCCAACGCGCTCAGCAGGATGCCGTGTACGCAACCGCACGGCTCCCTGTGGCGCGTAGGGCGGCGACGCGCAAGCCGCAGGGCCGCTACAGCGACGCGGTGCCCGACGCGGCCGCGCTGTACCCGAGCTCGGGGTACCTGGACGACCTGGCCTGGGGCGCCGCCTGGCTGGCCGCGGCCACCGGCCAGGCCGCCTACCTGGCCGATGCGGCTGCATGGGCCGCCGCGGCGGCCGCGGCGCCCAGCCAGGCCTTGCAGCAGCCGCAGGCGCGCGGGTGCTCGGGCGCCCCCGGGTCGGGATGCGCGGTCGGCACTGCGTGTCGTCGCGGCGGCCGGCGCGATGGAGGCGCCGCATGCATTGGGTTGCCCGGGAGGGGTTCGCTTTGCAGTCCTGCGCCCGGGCTGCGCGCCTGCATGGCGCATGCCCGAGCTCCTCAGGCGCCGGCCCCACCGCAGGGCCTGGCGCGCGCCCCGCACCAGTAACCCTACCCTACCCTGACCACGGGTGCGCAGGTCTTCAACTGGGACAACCAGCTGCCGGGCGTGTACGTGCTGCTGAGCAACCTGACCGGCTACCAGAACGCCACCTTCACCGCGCCGGTGCTGCCCCTCGCTAATCTTTATGTCGCTTACGCGCCTCACTCAGCCCTCGCCTGCCTGTCGGCCTAGCACTGCTTGCGGATGGGTGCTTGGCCCCTCAAGGTTTTTTTATGCTTACAGAGCGGCGTAGCAATTTCAGCCTTGGTGAGGCAGGCGTGGGTGCACAACGCATGACTTGGCGGCAGCGGCATGCAGAGCAACGCACCAGTGTGCGGCGAGCCAGCGCAACCCCGGACTTTGCGCAGCTTGAAGCAGGCGGCCGCGCGCAGGCGGAAAAATTCTTGGGGTGGTGGCTGGACGCCGCGGACGGCATCAGCCGCACGCCCGCATTCGCATCGTACATGGGCCCCACCGGCGCGCTGCGCAACCAGGCCAACGCGGCGCTGCTGGCGTGGATCTACGCGCGCGGCAGCGGCGGCGGCCCCGGCAAGCTGCAGTGCTGGGCGGAATTCCAGGTAGGCCATGCCGCGGTCCTGGGCAGGCAGGCAGGCCGCTGCGCCCGGGCCGCAGGGGCCGCCTGCCAGCCTGCAGACCTCAGGCGGCGGTCGCGGCTCCTGCATGCGTACATGCATGCCAGCGGCGTCCATGTGAGCAAGCTTCATAAACCCCTGCTGAGAAAGTGCATCACATGCAAGAGCCAGTCACGGCTCTTCAGGCAGCACTGCTCGGGTTCAGCCGGTGATTGCCACGAGCGCGGCCACCCGATAATCACCTGTTTGCGGTGCAGATCCGCTACATGCTTGGAGATGCCGGAGAGAGCTTTGTGGTAGGCTTTGGGCCCAAGTCGCCGCTGCGCGCCACGCATGGGGCAGCCTCATGCGCCGGCAACTATACCGTGCCGCCCGCCGCCTCCCGCGCTCGCACTGTCTGCTGCATGCTGTGTCTCTCATGTGTGCTACTCTGTGAAGGTTTACATGGCCTGCAGCAGAGAGCACCTGTGCTCAAGCATATGCTTGTCCCCCGTGTTGCGGGGCAGCTCTGCGAGCGCAGGCAGGACCCAGTGCATGCATGGTTGAGGCGGCGCCCGCTCAATGGCCTCGAGCAGCGCATGGCAGGCTCTGTGAGCAAAGGCGGGCATGGCTGTGCGGGCTTTGCGCGCATGCGACGAGGAAGCCACGGAAAGACGTAGCGCCAGCTGCCAGGATAGGGTTAGGGGTGGGCGCCGCTGGGTCCACGCGCATGCAGCGCGGGCGCGCGGCGCGCAGGTGCCGTGCGACATGGGCGCCTTTTACGCGACCGGCCCCAACCCGCACGTGCTGGAGGGCGCGCTGGTCAGCGGGCCCGCGTTTGCCAACGACGCGTACCAGGACCAGCGCTCGCTCGTCAACAGCCGCGTCGCGCTCGACTACAGCGCCGGCTTCACAAGCGCGCCGCCCCGCGCACGCCTGCACTGCCTGCCTTCACGTAGAGCGCCAAACCCCTGCCCCATATCCTCCCTGACAAACGAGCGCGCGCCTGCCAGCCTGCAGCAGTCTGGCAGCCGCATCCAGCCGCGCGGCAGCGCCTGCTCTCCCTGCATTGTGTCCTGGCGCGGCGCATGGGTTCTTTGCGAACGCCTCTGTGCTGCCTGTGCCCTGTTTGCTCACGCCGGTGCGCGTGGCGCCATCAGCATCGTCCAGTCCCCTGCGCCGTCAGGTGCACTGGCAGACGGTAGCTCATGGGCATGTGTGTGGCAGGCATGCTCGCCGCGCTGGTGGAGTCGGGCCACGCCACGTACACGCACTGCACGCAGGGCCACGGCTTCTTCTACAACCTGTGGTTCCACAGCCCCATCTAGGGCCGCGGCCGCTGAATCAGGCCTTTCCAGGCCCCGGTTGCTCTCATTCGCCAGAAGCTGGGGTCTGCCCGCTTGGAGGGCGCGGGCGGCGCCAGGCGCGTTTCTGACCGCAGGCAGGGTCTCTAGCATCATGCGTTTCTGTTTGTAAAGCATGCCTGCAAGGGGGTCAACAGGCAATGGTGCGCCTGTGGAAGGATGCTCATTTGATGCCAGCTAAATGACTGCACAGGGTGTCCAGATGAAGGCGGCTAGCCTGTGTAACCACTGCATACACTTGAACTTGCCGCCACCTCGCTTCCAGACAACTGCAGCGCTGTGCAAGCACGGCGCAGTACTCCATGCATCATACATTAAGAGTGTTGACCAGCATGCAGGCACAATACAAAAAACGCCACATACGAAATGCTGTGCTTGATGTAGCGGACAGAGGATAGCAGAAAGCAGCCATAAACAGACATAAGCGGCTAGAAACTGTATGGTATGTTTTAGAGACTCTGCTGGAATGGCGCAAGCACGCTCCCCAATGATGCAAGCAGCCCCTATTACATGCAGACATGCCGGCAGTCATAAGGATATGACCTCGCCACACTCCATCCATCTTAAGAGTCACACTCACGTTGACACACCTAGTCTCCAGGAACAGCATAGAGCCGACCTTGCAATGCAGGCCGCAAGACTGCTGACATCATCCAGCACATGCCCTTCGGTTGCCTCTGTCACAAGACGCAGACAAGGTGCCGTGCATGCTGGACGACAGCGCGAACATGCCATGAAGGCAAGAGGGGCATACGGCAGACAGACATGTATGAGTGCACATGCAGTGGCAGCATAGCCTGCTCATGCTGTTTTGACACTACAAGCAACTCGTAACTCCTCTCCCCTGACTCTGCGGTCATGCTCTTGCGCCTACCCATCTCTGCTCGTGCGCCACTCCATGATAGTCTGAGCAGATGCACTTGCACGGAGGTACTTGCTGGCGCGCTCCAGCTCATTGCTTACACCATACCCCTGTCTTGCACGCTCCTGCCCACTCTCAAGCACTTCGCGCGCGGCTTCTATACGCGCGCACAGGCTGCGCGCGATGCGCTGCAGAGCACCCGGAGTCAACTCCCGCGCGGCGCGAGTGTAGACACTCTTTTTCATCCACAGCTGTGCCAGGGCCCACTCGCAGTCTGCTGCGATCGCGTGCAGGCTCAGCCTGTCGGCAACTGCCCAGCACTCGAAGAGGATGTCGTATCCTGTGCTCTGGTGGTATTCAAGCTCCTCCTGCAGCACGCTAGAGTAGCGTCTGAGTACTATGGCTTGTGCAGTGTCAGTGCATGTACAGGCAAACATCACGAGGGTGCCGCACAGTGACCATGAGCCGCATGCGCTCGCCGAGGAAGCACTCAGCGCGCTGCATGTGCTTCGCTGCGTTGAACATGTGCGCCCACCGTGCCAGCGACATGGCTTGCCGCATGGCTGCATCATAAGCCTCCCTCTCACATCGCAAGATCTTGTACGACAGTGCCTCGCAGCTCGTCGCAGGATAGATGACCTGCGCTGTGCCACACTCTGAACCACCGCACTATCTACACAGGCAAAATGTAAGCGTTCCTCAGAATTCATGGGTGAAAAAGTTGAAGTATACTTGCGTAGTATCAATCGTACGCTAACACGTTTGTATAGGCTTGGCATATGAACGCGCGCCTTTAGAACATCAACAACCTCGCACATCAAGAAGCCCCAGCCGTGCAGCGGTAGCACAAACTTGCTGCCCGCGGGCACCTGACTGGCAGCCACCTTGAGCATGTCACACAGGACCGGCGAGGTGCTCGCCAGCAGCTGGCTGTGTGCGGGCAGTAGCGCGCCGCCGCGCAGTTGCAAGAACATGTCTGCGTCCGCCTGGAACTGAGCTGGCGTGCCTGCAAAGTAGGCCGGCGGCGCATCCTGCTTAGGTGCCATGCAATACAGGTCAACTCAGAGACAAACAGTGTGTCGGCTCACAGGAGTGATGCCTGGCGTTCGAGGAAGGCCTTAGAGGAGGCAGGCCCTGGCTACAAACCTATCAAGCGGACACATTTCTTGGAATGATAAGCATGCAAGCTAGCATGATTTCAGCCAATATCATCTGCCTTTTAGCTCACGTTTGAAGCTAGGCAGGCAGAGGCATACCTATGTTTATGGTGTGACATACTGCCAGCTATCTACGGCAAAAAGTACGCAGGCCCTTGCTGAGAGCTGAACAAACTACATGGCTGCATCAGAGCAGTGAGAGCTTGAGTATGCCAACATATGTCAACTTCAAGGGCTTTGGTCAAGTAGGCTTCAGGACTGCATACCAATGATGATGATGCAAAGCTAAATCACTCAGCCCGGCAGGCAGGTACCACCAATGCGACCTCACAGTTGGCAAGACATGATCAGGAATACATGCGATTGTGCCAGCAGTGCATTTTAGCAAGGGGAAACATTTAACTAATTTTCCAAGCAACACCAAGCACAGCAATCAGGCATGAAGTGTACTCAACAAAGTGGTTCTTGTCTTGTGGACATGCGGCCCATCATAGATACAACCACGCCACACTGCTGAAGAGTCACACGCACATTGACACACCCAGTTTCCAGGAACAATGTGAAGCTAGCCTCTAGTGCAGGGCGCAAGACTACTGACATCCGGCACATGCCCCTTGGTGGCCTTTGTTATAAGTTAAGTTAGACACACACAACTTCCTGTGGCACGCTGTGAAATACAGCGCGCCCAGGCCTTGAAGGCAAGGGCATACAGCTAGACATATGCACATGGCTGCACATGTGGGAGCAGCACAACCTAAACATGCTTCTTGCAAGGAAACAGTTGATCACCCTCGATGCCCTGACTCTGCTGCCTTGCGATTCTGACTACCTCTTCAGAGAATTCATGCGCCATTTCTTCATGGTCTGTGCAGATGCAATGGCATCGAGGCACTTGCTGACATTCTCCAGCTCATCATCTGTGATATACCTCCGAATTCTATGCTCCTGCATGCTTTCAAACTCTTTGCGTGCGGCTTCTGCGCCGGCGCACAGGCTGCGCGCAATGCGCTGCAGCGCGCCCGGGCTCAGGTCCAGCACAGCGCGCGTGTAGACTTTCTCTGTTTTCCACAGCTTTGCCAACGCCCACTCGCAGTCTGCTGCAATCGAGTGCAGGCTCAGCTTGTCGGCAACCGCCCAGCTTTTAAAGATGATGTCATAACCTGTGCTCGCATGGTTCTCAAGGTCCTCCTGCAACAAGCCAGAGCAATGTGTTGCCACTGCAGCTCAGGCAGTGTCAGTGTGTGTAGATATGCTGAGCACGTGGGCCCGCACGGTGACCATGTCTCGCATGTGCTCGCTGAGGAAGCTCTCGGCGCGGCGCATGGGCCCCGCTGCATCAAACATATGAGCCCACCTTGCCACCGACATGGCTTGCCGCATGGCTGCATCATAGGTCTCCCTGTCACATCGGGGGATCTTGTACCACAGCACATCGCGGGTCTCCGAAGGATAGATCACCTGCAGCGTGCCATGCATCAGACCTTTCTGCTGTCTTTATGTCAAGTATGCGTCAAGAGTACTGCTCTGGGCACGTGAACATACTTGAAGACTGACCCTTTCTGAATGGCAAGAAAGCTAACACACTGTGCATAGCACTCTCCATGCGATGTATATATGCATCATGTTAAATGCTTTTTGGTTGTAGGCGCGCCTTCAGCACGTCAACAGCCTCGCTTGTGGTCAAACACCAGCTATGAATTGGTAGCACAATCTTGCCGCCTGTGGGCACCTTGCTGGCAGCCACCTTAATTATGTCACACAGGATCGGCGAGGTGCTCGCCAACAGCTGACTGTGTGCGAGCAGGTGCTCCCGGCCGCGCAGTTGCAGCACCATGTCCGCATCTGCCTGGAATTGTGCTGGTGTGCCTGCAAAGTAGGCTGGCGGCGCATCCTGTACAGGTGACGTGCAAAACAGACTTTACCTCCTTCCTCAGTGTTGCTGAGGAAATTGGCTGAGGCCAAAGAGGGGTGCTTTTCAGGGAAGCAGGTCCTGGCTGCGCAGTCCTTCTGATAGTACTGACATCCAGGGCAGGACTTGCGCAGGGGTTTACTAAGCAGCGGCCTAGCGGCATCGACACTCATCCTATGCTGTCGGGTACCGCGCGTACATACACAGCCTGCGTCCACTCTCGTCAATTGCCTGCGCATCCATACCTGTGCACCTCTCCTGATGTGGGCAACAGCATGCATGCGCTAACAGCCTGCATGCGAGACTTCACGCTCATGGCGCATGGCCACTGCCCGCAATCTGATGGACCACACAAGTCAAACTGCTTAGCAGCTGAGTATGCGCCAAGCTCTGCAACCTGGACATGTGTCGCCATTTTCAAGCGTCCAGTGCGAAGGGCAAAGTGCAAGCCACATTGTATGCAATGCCGTGTTGCAGTCCGTGCCAAATCCAGTGCAGCACGCCCATATGGTGCCACTCCTGGTTGCAGCATGTGTAAGCGCCTAGCACATAACCTTGGCTTCATGCATGCTAGTAATGTGCAATGATGGCGAGTCAGCTCTGCATGCACTGGTCATTACATGTGCTTTGGCGGCCCACAGGGGAATCCCCCCTGCAGACCTTGGCGTCTTGCAGCTTCAGTGCATGCGTTGCCTGTGCTTGACTGTCCAAGCACCTCCTACCTTCTACGCGGCAGTAATTTGCACGGCACCTTATCGCACAGTATAGCACTAAATGCACACAGGCGCCTAGCCCGCACCCCCGCAACACTGCCCCTACCAGCCCGCCACTCACAGGATGCGCCGCCGCGCGCGCGGCACCTGGCGGCCCAGGTATAGCGCCTCGTCCGCGGTCAGAGGCCGCCGCGAGCCGTCCGGGCGCGCAACGAACGGCTGGAAGCGCACGCCGCGCCGCGCCGGGCGCACCAGCACCGCGTAGCCGCCCGGCGGGCGCTGCGATGCGGCCGTCTTGCGGCTCTTCACCTGGATGCCGGCGCCCACCTGCGCGGGCGCAGCGCGCTGGTGTCCAGCCGCTTTGCAGGCGGCCTCGCCGTTGCACATTTGTTGCTTCAATATACAGAGCAGCAGTTCTCATGAAAGTCAGTCCCAGGCACTCGCAGCGCTCTAGCACATGTGGAATTTTCAACATGGGCCGTTTGGTCTTGAGATTAGCATGTATCTGTACAACCGCACTACCCTAAGCACATAATCAGGCAAAGCGCTGGCAATTGCGCAGCAATGACAGTTGTACTCACTGAGCTTGGCTAGCACAGAGGCAGGCCACCTCAGCAGACACCGAGGGGTTGCAGCGCATCTACACAGCCGCGCATGACCATATGAGTCCTCTGCTATAATAATATGCACTATTATAGTCCCTATTGCAGCAACGTATTCACAGAGCATGTACACTGATAGTGCTGATCGCAAACGGTGGACCTCAAAACACTCGGAGGTGGCGCTTCAGTCCAGCACATTTGGCCGGGCTGACAGGGCACGCCTTGCGCACGTTGAAAGCCAGGACGCGCTGGAAGCCCAGGGCACAGCAGCAGAAGGGTATGCCGGGGCCGGGGCGCGCGCCTTGCGCAGGTTGAACGCCAGGTCGCGCTGGAACTCGCGCACGAGAATTCTCTCCTCGCGCAGCGCGAGCTCCGCCTCGCGCTTGGCCAGCTCGCTCTCGAACTCGCCGCCCGGGCCGGGCGGCGGCACGCCCGAGAAGCTGGACGCGAGGCCCGCGCGCCCGCCCAGGCCCTCCCAGAACGCGCCGCCGTCGCCGTCGCCCAGGCCCGCGTTGGGCTCCGTCGCGCCCTCCTCCTCCTCTGCGCCCGAGTCGACGCCTGCATCAGCGCGCGCTCGCACAGGCTGCGACCCAGCTCTGGCGCGCATGAAGACCAACACGCAGTTGACAAGCTACCTTGTGGATCCTGCCAATCGCACCTAAGTTCACGACAGTCACAAGCACGGCATGACGGGAGGAGTGGAGTCTGCTCAAGTGTGCAACATGAGCAGAGACGCGCAGCGCCGTTGGGTCTCACCATCGCCGCCCAGCGGGTCCGCCAGCCCGTGGCCCTCCACGGGCGCGCCGGCATCGGCCTCGTCGCTCTCGTCGCCAAACGTGCGGCCGCGGCCGGCCGGCGCCTCCGACACGTCCTCCCTGTCGTCGCCCCAGGTGCGCTCGCCGTCGTAGGACACGCCCAGCTGATCCGCGCGCACTTCTTCGCCGGCCTCCGCGTCTGCCCCCACGTCATCGCCGCCCTCCACGTCGCTCATGTCGTCCGGGCTCACCTCCTGGACCTGCTCCCCGCGCCCAGCCGGCCGGGTCAGGGGCAGCTGTGCTCAGCGGCCTAAACGGGCATGCTGCCAGCGCTCGCTGCTTCCTGGGTGCGCTGGGCGGGCCTGCCGGAGCGCTTGCCTGGCAGCTTGCGAGCGCGGCAGCTGACATGCACACGGGACAGGCTCGGGGCGCATGACGTGTGCATTCATAGAGGTTCGTAGAGGTTGTCAGCGTGCGCGCATCAAGGTGCTCATACAAGCACTGCGCCACTACGCCATCCGACCTTGCTGCTTACGTGTACCGCCTCAAGTGCAGAGATGCAACACGGCCGCTAGCTTGCAGGACCCCTGTCATGCCTCCGCCACTCCGCGAAGGCGTCCGGGGCGCACCTCCCACGCCGGGTAGGCCGGCAGCAGGCGCACGTGGCGCTCGCCGACGCCCACGTCCCCGAACGCCTGCCAGGCGGCCTCAAAGTACTCGCTGAGTTCGTGGTGCACGGGCTCGCCGGCCGCCGCGGCGTCGCGCTCCAGCTGCTTCAGCGCGATGATGGCCATCACGCGCTGCTGGCGGATGCGGAAGATCCGCGCCAGCGCGCCCGTGGACCACCTGCGCATTTGAAGTTTACGCAACTAAAGACAGTCGTCGAGCGCGAGCAGGCGTCGTGGCTTGATACACAAGGCCAGGCACATGGTCCTGCCGGCGCCAGAGCGCCATGCTGCGCTGAGATCTGGACGCAAGCTGGCGATCGGGGGCATTGCCGGCATCCCGCAGCTGCCCTCTCGCCGCCTGCACGCGCAGCGCTGCCTAGTGCAAGCCCGGGCGGCGGCCGCGCGCGCCGCGCACCCGCCCTCGGTCGCCATGCGGTACACCCACGTCTTGGCGGCCTCGCACAGCAGCGCGTTGCGCTCGTTCTGCGGCACGGCGCCGCCGAGCAGGTCGTACGCCCACAGGATGCTCAGCTCCTCGTCGTCCGCGTCCTCGATCGCCCACGCGCCCACGCCGCGCCCGCCGCTGTTGGCCACCTCCCTCTGCGTGCCGGCCTCCGCCAGCGGCCAGGGCAGGCAGTCAAAGCGGTACACGCCCTCGGCGTCCACGTAGTCGGCCGCCTTTGGCACCTGCCGGCCGCGCCCGCGTGCTTCATAGGTGGCGCGCGGCGCGGCTGCGCGTGCTCGCCCTTCCCAGCGCAGAGGGCGGGACCCGCTCCTATGCGAATCTGCTGGGGGAGGCGCCAGCAGCCGGCGTGCATGCGAGCCATGTCTGCTCGCTGCCTTGCAGGCTTGAATGGACCCTCTTGCGTTGCCGTCAGCAGCCGGCGCAGGCGCATGCCACGGAATCAGCATGCCAAAGTGTTTGTTATCATGTCGACAAGGTACGCTCTGCACAAGCAGACATGCTGGCAGAAGACGCGGTGATGCACAAGCTCAACCGCTAGATTTGCGCAACATATAACAGCTGCACAGTCTGCTCACAACTCAATAAGAGCGCGTGCACTTGAGTCGAGCGCGCCGCACCGCGCCGGCAAACATGGGGTGCGCCATCTCCTGCAGCGCCTGCGCCTCGTCCGCGCTCAGCGCCTCGGCCTTCACCAGGCCGCCCTCGCCCAGGGACAGCGCGAACTCTGACTCGTCCTCCTCGCCCTCATCATCGTCATCCGCTTCCTCCTCCTCTTCCTCCTCCTCCTCCTCCCCCTCGCCTCCCTTCGCGGCCAAAGCCCCGTCCGCGTCTTCCCCGCCGCCCTCCCCGTCCTCCTCGCCTTCCAGGTCGCTCAGGTACAGGCCGGGCTCAAAGTCGGCGGCGGTCAGCTCGCCATCGCTTCCGCTGTCGCCCTCGCCGCCGTCGGCGCTGCCGCTGCCCGCGGCGTACCAGGCAGCGCCTCCTGCCGCCGCACCGTCGCCGCCGCCGCCCTCGTCCCTCACACTGCTGCTGGCTGCGGCAGCGCGCGCAGGGCCCGCCGCGTCGCTGCCCCGCTCGCCGCCCCCCCGCACACCATGCCCGGCTGCGGCAGCGGGCCGTGCGTGCGCAGAGGCGGGCGCACTGCTACCGGCGCTGTCTCCAGAGGTCCCTGCGGCTGCCGCGCCTGAAGACTCCCCAAGCCCAGCACCCGCGTCCCCTGACGCCTCGCCAGATGCTGCTTGTCCCCTGGCTGCAGGGCCGGCGGCGCCAGTGCTGCCGTCAGTGCTCAGCTGCCGCGCCTGCACCCAGCGCAGTGCGTGCATGCGTCCTCCGCCCGGTACTGCTTCGCCGTACGGCGTGGCGCGCAGCAGGCCGCTCAGCAACACCGGCAGCTGCTGTTCCTCTGCAGCGGTGCGACGCAATGCGCTGCCTCTGCAGGGGCCAGCTGCAACTGCGCTGAACTGCGGCGCTGGGCATGCGCTCAGCGTGCCGGCGGCTGGCCACAAGGCACGCGCCGCACGCCTTCTGAGGGCGACAAAAGCCATTCCCTGCCCTCAACGGCCCCGGCCGCCCCGCATCCCAGCACCGTGCGTATAATTGAACCGGGGTAACACAACACACTTTAATATATTATCAGTCGTCGAGGTCTGCACTTCAGCAAGTCACTCAAAGCATGGAGCCTGGCTGCCCCTTAGGGGCCCCCTTTGGCTCTCCTCAAGTACCCTGCAGGTGCTCAGCAGGGCTTTGTTGGGCGAGCATCGCAAGCTCCAAGAAGTCCCCTTGATCTGTCAAGCACGCCCACGCGCCCGCCCAGCCTGCTGTGAACGCCTCAAGCACGAAGCCTCACATCCTCGGCTTGGCAACCTCCACTGCGCGCAGGTGAATATTGTGCCTGGCAGCTGCTGCTTAGAGGCGAGGTGGCCGGGTTCTTACACGCTGGCGTTCTTGTCGCGCTGCAGCGGCTTATCAGGGTCCTGAACTTGCCTGCCCAGAGGCGCTGACACCTCAGCGGGGCAGTGCATCATCACAAGTATTACAGTGCATGCTTGCTGCAGCTGAGCCTAGAAGCTTACTCCTTTTGGTTTGCTATTGAAGCAGGTGCAGCAGGGAGGCGACAGGCACGCGGCGCTGATGGCTTCCACGCGGGTGGCACTCGTTGTACTGCTGGCCCTGGTCCTCAGCAGTGGGTTCAGCCAGGGCGATGCTGGAGCGGTGCGCTGCCTAAAGCTGTTCCACAACTTGCGGGTTGCGTCTGGTGGCATCTTGCCCTGAACGCCTGACCGACATGCATACTGCGGCCTTTAGCGGACACTGTCCGTTTGCAAAACCCAAGCGTGTGCAAGCCTGCTTGCAGACAGGCAAGACGGCTGGGCACGCTGTACTGCCAGGTGGCACCTACATATGTAGTGTTAGCCAGCAAACTGCTTTCAAACCTGACAGCAGGAGCATAGGCCCACGCACCACATCCTGCCTATCTCAAAGCTCCAGGAAGGACAAATTGGCCTGCAGAGCTATTTGCTGCACGGTGGCACCTGTCCATGCAATCGGCCCGACACGACTGGAGGCTGGCAGTACGCTACCGAGATGCCGACGGTGCTTTTGCAGAGCCGTGCTCACAGCTATGGCGGCGTGCGCAGGCGGGCGGCGTGCGCGCCCCGCGTCGGCTGATGCAGGCGCTGGCGCCCTCGTCGTCAGCCTGCACGCTGACCAGCTGCCCGTGCACGCTGGCCAAGCCGGAGGCTGACATGACCTGCTGCGCGCCCAAGTCCTGCGCGGAGCCGTGCTCGGACTACTTCTGGTACAGCGGGAACAGCACCACCAACCCGGTGCTCAAGTGCCGCAGCCAGTGATGCGGCGGCGGCTGGCACGTCGACACTGTATACCAAGACTAACTGACAGCAGACTTGTATAGGTTGCCTAGGTAGGAGCCTGCCTGCTGTGGGGTGTGCGGGAAGCATTTGCCTGACCCTGCGGCTGCGCTGCAGAAGTAGTTTTGCGCATCAAGGTGTGCATGCGCCAGTGCACTTGTGGTGCCTGATTGTATGTTGCAGCACTGAGTATGCACCCATTACATAGAGCTGTGTATGGTTCTGGGGGGTCTGCATGCAGCAGGAATGGCATGGCACCAGTAATTGCAACGCTAGCACAGTAGGCCCTTCACGTTGGCATGCTATCTGTCGTTCCCCTTTACATCTCACGCTGCGCACTTTTGGAGGTGGACGAAAAGCTGTGCAGATGCTGCACTGTACGTGTCCCCGTCTCTTATTGCTGAAGTCGTGCCTGCGTCATCCGCAAGCCAGGCTGCGCAGGTAACCTCTCTCCCGCTCAGCGGGCACACGTTCGTGAGGTATGCATGGTCCCGCATGTGTGCTTATGCAGGTCAGCAATGTTCTGCAAGCTGCAGCGGACAACTGCTGAAGCTTCCACATTTGTGTGCATTTGCAAAGCTGACACCCTCGGCACGCTCAAGGCGCTGCTTGTGAACAGTAGAAGCTTGAGCGATATGATGCACCTGAAACGGCAAGGGCTCGGTTCTGTCAACTATTGTGCACAGGCTACACTACGAGGCCCAGGATGCAGGCAACTGTGTAGAGCAGCAGCTTGAAGCAGTGCTTTTGTCGCTCTGGATCAGGGCCAGTAGGAGGCAGGCTTTGTCATTGTACTGGCAGCGCGCATGCACATGCTTATTTAGTGCAAGAACCTGTGCTGTCGCCTGCTGCTGTGCTCAGACTGCTCTATTCAACACAAAATGAGAACGCTTCAAGTGTACGACATTGCTCAAAGGTCGCTATGTGCACTTCAATTCAGGCCACAAACTTCAGGCCGCATGAGCGCCGGCACAAAACTGCGGCTCGAATAAATCTATACTGCTACTGCTGCTGTGCTGTCACACAAGACAGGTGCACATTCGTCAGCGCAAATGCAGAGCTTGCATACAGTGGCTCCCCTGCTTCTATTCTGCGCCTAGCTGCACCACAGCACAGTTCCCAGCAAGTGCTGCCCGCTTCCCCCAGAACGCTTCCCCCAGAACAAATGCCCTGCATATTTCCCCAGTACAAATCCGTGCAGCCCCCACCCACATTTGACGACAGACACACTGTTGACTTAACAAAAGCACACGGACCCACGTGACCTGCTTGCCCCAGGCCGCCCCGCGCAGCCTGCTCATGCGGCCGCGCATGACAAACAGCAAACGACATGCACCCGTTCCCACGCCCCTGTCTTGCAAGTGCATGCGCGTGAAAGTAAGGCTTTCAAAGTTAGCTGCATCCCGAGCACAAGGTTACTTGTGAGCCATCTCAGCCAGTCCAAACAGTGCCAGAGAGTTCAGCGCACACAGCCATGCACCTGTCTTGACCTACGCGTATGCAAGCCTGTTGCGACCCTCCCCACAGGCTACGCCTCTCGCTTGACAGACACTGCAGCCATGCTTGCCAGCATGTAGCCCCCGGACGCCCCCGCGCCTTTGCGCAAGCCCTGTGTGCGAGTGCAGCGACACAGCCCTGCAAGCCCGCGGCGCTGTGCAGGCCTCGTGTTCACGACGCCTATTCATGCGCATGCTTGAGCCTTGCGCAGCAGCAGCGCTACGCGCACGCAGCGCGAGACACGTCGCTCGCTCCCTTGCACCCCTGGCGCAAACCTTTATGACCGCAGCAGGCAACTCGATTGGCATATGTCAGCTCGCTGCGCCAAGCCACCACATTGCTGCCGAGCATCCCCGCTCGACACCCTTATTGCCGACGCCCCAGCCAGGTGGCTCGACTCCCCCTAGTGTTCCGGCTGGTCAAGGAACATGCCTGAGGTGTTCAGGTCTGCAGATTTAGATGAGGTCCGCCACGTTGGAGGGCAGCTCCTCGATCACGGTGTTGTAGAAGCGCTGCACGTCCTGCAGCAACCGCTCATCGTCCTTGGTCACAAAGTTGATGGCGACGCCCTTGCGCCCGAAGCGCCCCGAGCGCCCGATGCGGTGCAGGTAGTTCTCAGGCTGCGTCGGCAGGTCGTAGTTGATCACCAGCGACACCTGCGCCGGGCGCGCTCGTCAGCAGTCCCGCACTGGCTTCATGAAGTCCACGAATGTGCGCTGCCAGCTGCTCCCAGGCTGGCTTGGCACACTGCACTAGCCGTGGGCAGCGAGGCCACAGAGCCATCCGGACCTTGCTTGCTCGACCCAGACCTTGATCGCCCGACCACGAACAGCGGCTCGCAAATCACACTGCCTCTGAGCGTTCAACTCTGTCATGCGTGAGCATGCGCATGCTGCGCCACAGCAAGTGTTGCGCCACAGCACCGCTCCCCTCAAGACGATTCGGCCTGAGCGCGGCGCGGCGCGCGCCTGCTGCACGTCGATGCCGCGCGCGAGCAGGTCGGTAGTGATGAGCACGCGCGAGGAGCCGGAGCGGAACTCACGCATAATGACGTCGCGCGTGTTCTGGTCCATGTCGCCGTGCGTCGCCGACACGGTGTGGTCGCGCTCGCGCATCTTCTCCGTCAGCCAGTCCACCTGCGGCACGTTTAGGGTTAGGGAAGGGCTAGCGGCCCTCCGCTCACGCGCGGCAGCTTCACCAACGCGACGCTGGCTCGACTGGGCCGTGTGCTACGCCAGAGCCGTCAATACCCCGGAACTTGGGATCTCGTCCACCTGGCGAGCAGTATATTACCTCGAGTGGCCATCAGAAGTTATAGTTTAGGGCAGCACAGCAGCGCTAGCACTCGTCATCGTCTCGTCATCGGCCGCAGGGCGCAGGCTCTCCATGCAGGTTTGCATTGCATGCCCCTGAACTTGAGCAAGGGAACAAACATGAGCATACCTGGCTGCAGGCTATACTCATCAGCCCAATGCACCCACCGCCTGCACCACAGGCTGGCTGACAGGCGCGAGCACACTTTGCGGCGCGTGTTGGCGAAGATGACGGACTGCGTGATAGCCAGCGTCTCGTACAGGTCGCACAGCGTGTCCAGCTTCCACTCCTCGCGCTCCACATTGACGTAGAACTGCTTGATGCCCTCCAGCGTCAGCTCGTCGCGCTTCACCAGGATGCGCACCTGCGCACAGGCGGGTGACCAACACATCGCTCCCGGGTCACAGTCTGTCTTTGTCTGTAAGCATTTAGCCACAAAGCAACTCACAGTCCTGTAAGATGAGACTCAGCGACAGCAAGGGGCGCACGGGCTTGTTCATGAACTTCCGCGTGATCTCCAGCGCCTCCGGCGGCAACGTGGCTGAGAACACGCCAACCTGCGCAACACAGGCACATGCTCAGCCACTTTCTGTTGTTGGGTGTCGCCAGTGCACGTGCCCAGCTCACACGCCTTCAACACAGCCATGACAGACAGTACCTACCTGCAGCTTGGGCGGCAGCAGCTGGAAGATGTCGTAGATCTGGTCCTTGAAACCACGCGAGAGCATCTCGTCGGCCTCGTCCAGCACAAACATGCGGATGGAGTCCGCCCGCAGGGCCCGGCGGCGCAGCATGTCGTATACGCGCCCCGGCGTCCCCACGACGACATGCACGCCCGCCTGCAGGATGCGGGTGTCCTCCCGCACGCTGGTGCCGCCCACACAGGCGTGGCACTTGACCTGCACACGCCCCGGGCGTCTCAGGCTGCTGCAGGCTGGTCAAGAGCTCAATCAGTCTTGCCACTCATAGAAAGCGAGAGCACGCAGCTGACAGTGGCATGCAAGAGCGCTGCATAACGGCGCGCCTGCAGGTAGTCGCCCAGCGCGCGCATGACCTTCTCGATCTGCTGCGCAAGCTCGCGCGTGGGCGCCAGCACCAGCGCCTGGCACTCCACCAGGTTGTAGTCCAGGTTCTGCAGGATGCCCGCGCAGAACGTAGCCGTCTTGCCGGTGCCGGACTGCGCCTGCTGGATCACGTCCAGTCCCTTCCCAAACGGCACAATGCCCTTCTGCTGGATGGCGGACGGCTTCTCGAACCCGTACCTGCGCACAGCGCACACGCATGAACTCTTCGCCTCTCACGAGCAGCCACACGCGCTCTGTAGAGCAGTTTCCCAACACATGTTTTGAGCGATAGACACACGCGGCGGCTCCAGTGCGCCCTGAAACAGCACCCAGCACCAGGCACTCCAAGCACTCCGCCACGCCTGCAGCAGTGACGGCAGGAGGAGGTTGCTGTGAACGCGAAGGAGGCCTTGCGTGAGCAAGCCGACACACGGCACACACGAGGTGGCGACATACCACCAGCGCACAAAGGTGCCAGGCGCCACACGACCTCTAACCACTGCATATGGAGCGTCCCAAGGCCTTCAGGGCAGCAGGCCGCTGCGACGCGCAAGAGCGCCGTAGCTAGGCACAGGCGCGGGGCACGGCACGCACGCGTAGATGCCGCGCAGCAGGTTCTCGTGCAGGCTCATCGTGTCAAACGAGTCAAACGTCTCCTCCCAGTCGGTGTAGAACGTGTCGCCGCCCTCCGTGATGCTGCGCCGCGCACCACACCAGCAATCAGCTTCCGCAGCGTGCAGCGGCACGCCGCCCTGCCCGCACAGCACGGCAGCGAACGCTGCCAGCCGCCAACACGAGCACTGCCACAGCACGTCCGCAGCCGGCACGCGCGGCGAATCACGCAGGCGGCGGCGCGCGGACAATCGGCCGGGCAGCGCACTACTCCTGCATCTTCTGGTCATAGTTCTTCTGGTCGAACGCATTCTGAGCCTCTCCTGCCATGCTGGGCAACTCTGCCCCCGCGCGCGCACACACCAGTCAGCTCCACGCCCTGGCCGGCCGCTCGGCGCAAGGGGCACAGCGCAGGCAGATACTGAACCTGCCACGCACCTTTGAATAGCCTTGGAATATCGGGTGAAACAAACGGTGGAGCGCAAACTCGCTGCCGCAGGCAGTGAGCCGCCTCGCTGCGGGGGGACCCGGGGCTACTGAGAGGAAGGAGAAGAAGGACACTGGGGAAGGCACAGGGTGGACACAAATTTGGTTACTGCTGTGCGGCCAGTCCACCAGAACTGTTCTCCTCTAGCCCGTGATTGCCTAGCTTGTCATCTACGCCAGGTGTGGCTCCTCACTCGCCCTTGGCTCCCTCCTCTGCAAGGCAGAGACGATATACACACGACCTCACTCCTCGGGCTGCTGGCTGCTGCACTCGGGCGACTCGTCTGCGAGCGCGCGCAGGCAGCCGGTCAGAGCGCCGTACGCGTCGGCTGCCCGGCACGCGGCCGCGTCTGCCTGCTCGCGCGCTGGCCCAGCTGCCGGCAGCTCCTCGAGCAACAGCTCCACGCCAGTTGCGACGGCCTCCCCGGCGCCCACCAGCTCGTCCGCGTCCTGGGGCGCGTACAGGCCTGCGCCGCGCGGCCAAGCCTGTGCTCACGACCGGGAAGCCTGCGATGCCCGACGCGTCACGCTTCTGCGCCGCGGCAGCCAGCGCCTGCACGGCAGCAGCCCCACGCCGGCTGCGGCAGCCTCCCCCCGGGCGCCCTGCCGGCCCCGCCGCACCCTGGTGGCGCGTCCGGGCCTGCCGCCTGCAGCGGGAACGCGCCATGCAACCCGTGCGCCAAGCAGTGCCAAGCTGACGAACGCCTGGCGTGCCAGGTACAGCGCGCCTGCAGCAGCTGGCACCACTGTTTGTTGTGCCACGCCCAGCGTCCCGCCGCCCACAGAGAGCAGCACTGCATAAGTCGCAGCGTCGCCTGATATCACTTCATCAGATGACGGGAAGAACGCACGAGCGGACATGCAAGGACACAGCGCAGCGGAGGGCCCTGCAATTGCGCGGGGCCGGCACCCGCGCCCAGGTCATTGGCGGCGGTGCCCAGCTGGCGCGCGTGCCAGGCCGCGCTCTCCCACGCGGCCACGCCAGCGGCGTCCAGCCCCGGCGCGCGCAGCAGGGTGCGCGCGGCCAGGCACAGCGCAGCGCGCGCGCTCTCGAGCAGGCCGGCAGCGGCCGCAGCCACGCCCCGCTCGGCGCCCGACAGCGCGTCCACCTCAAAGCCCAGGACGGAGCCGCCGCCATCGCTGTCTTCCCCTTCCTGGCCCTCTCCATCCTCGCCATCGGCACCGCACCCGCCGCCGCTGCCGCCGGCCGCGGCGGCGCTTGAAGGTGGCGGTGCGGCGCAGCCCGCGCCGCCATTCATTGCCACGCTCCGCGGCGCCTCCTCACCCACGTCGTCCTCACCCGCGTCGCCCTCCCGAGGGCGCACGCTCGCCGGCTCGCCGCTGCATCGCCCCGACACGCCGGCCGGCGCGCCCGGGCCTTCGCGAGGCGCGTTGCCCGCGGCGCGTGGCCGCGGCGGCTCGTCCGGCTCGTGGCCGGGGCGGCCGCCCGGGTTGGCTGGGGCGGCCGGGCCGCGCGCGCTGGCGAGCAGGTCCGGCCAGCTCTCGCGCACCTCGCGCAGCGCGTCAGCCACGCCCTGCGCCACCTGCGCCGCCGGCGGGCCGCACAAGGTCGCCAGGCCTGGCGCGGCAAGAATGCTGCACATAGACTCTCAAGCAGCGGCTGCGGACAGCCCCCCCAGATGATGTGACGCAGCGAGCACGCCAGCACCCAGGCGTTCACTGGGATATGGCGCCTGCTAGGCGCCGCATGCAAGTGACCATGCAAGGGCCTTGGGGCGCAGGTGGCGCATGCACGCAAACAGGCGCGCCCTCGGCTGGCCGGCCCCGCATCCGCCAGCCCCATTGCACGAGCACGCGCGCCCTCGTCCCAAGACGCAGCGCTGGGCGCATGCAGAGGAGAGTGCACAGTGCAGTTCTCTGAGGCGCACATGGCTGCCTGGCGCGCCTGCATGAACACGCGCGCGAGCGCGGTGCGGTCGTCCGGCGGAGCGCGCTCCGCCGCCGCGCAGCGCTCCATGGCCAGCCCCGCGCAGCGCCGCAGCGCGTCCCCGCGCGCGCCCTCCAGCGCCGCCCTGCGCACCAGGTCCGCGCACGCGCCGGCCACGCCCGCGGCCGCCGCCCTGACGTCGCCCTGCCGCGCGGCGCCGCAGCTGGGCTCACAAATTCGTCGAACGGTACTTGAGACCAAATCGGGCGCGCGAGTCTGTGAACGCCTCACGCGAAGCAACGCACGGATCTGACGGCCCCAGCAGCGTACGCGGTGCTCCGGAGAGTGGGGAGCGTGGCAGCGTCACGATTTGCCACTCACCTGTAGAGTGCGACCGGCGCCCGCAGAGGCCGCGCCGCACTCAGCGGTGAAAGCGCGCATCCTGGTCTGCAGGCCGGCGAGCAGCAAGACGCTGTCGCCGCCGCTGACGCCGCCCATGCCCCAGACCAGCGCGCACTTGGCCACCTCCGCGCTCAGCTGCCGCGCAGCGGCGGCCAGCGCGCGCGGGCCGGGCGCGGCGCCCGCTGCTGCGGCGGCTACAGCGCTCCCTGCAGACGCCCCGCATCACGCCTGTGCGTCAGGAAAGCAGCGCTGCAGCCATATTCAGGGACTTTGCTGCGTGTCGTTGCGAAAGTGCGCGGGTGAGTTGAAGCGTGCGGGAGGACGACTACCCACGCTTGCGGGTCAGGCGTGAGCACTGGCTAGCTAGATTGAGCGAGGCAAACAAATATATAGCTGCCCCACGTGTGCGGGTACCTTGGTTGCGCACAGGAGGCTGCGCAGCGGCAGGCGCTACGGTGTCCGGCAGTAGACTCGCAGCCTGGAAGGCCCTGATGGCTTTTTTGATGGCATCCTCGCCGGCAGCGTTCACGGACACAGCCATGTCCTCGCTTACTGGCTCCCCTCAATACGAGCTGCTGGAGCGACTGTCGCTGCGTCAATACTCACTGCAGCTTGTGTGGCGGCTTCCTGGGGCGGCCGCAGGCGCTCTGGAATGCTGCCAGCTCCCGCTGGCACTTGGAGCGGTCGCCGCCGTTCTGCTCCAGGCAGGCCTGAAGGGCTTTGACGTCACAGGGCGTCACTGAGGACTCTCCCAACGCGGCAGGAGCCATGCACGAGCTCAGTGGGCACAGTGTGCAGCTGTATCAGCCCTGGCCTGTCTGCCTGATGCACACAGCAACAGGACAAGCGCGCACCGCGGGCGCGCGCCCGGATCTGTGTGTAGGCTATAAGAGAATCGAATGCGGCTGTTTATATGGAATAAGGCACTTGGGCGCATGACCTGGCACGAGGGTTGCATTTCGATTCATACAGCGACAGCTACAAAAGTTCTTAGACGACGCCAACGCCGCTCGTGCGCTCACAGGCTGATCCTGAACGTGCTCACAAAGTCGGGCATCCTGCTGGCCAGGTTTTCAAAGTCGCTGAAGCTCAGACCCACGCCCTCGGGGTCAATCTCCTCGCCAATCCGCTCCAGAATCTGCACACGCACGCCAAGGTGTATAAGCAGACGTTGCTGCCAGGCAAATTGACGTGGGCGCGCGCGCTAGCGGTCCCAGTGCGCGTCCGTGCTGGAGCTTGAGCTCCTTGCACAGGCAGAATGGTGATAGTGTGCGCACCGCTTGGCTAAACAACAGCGAGTGCGCTTATGCCTTTCGTGGACCACTGACTTTTTAAAGAAAGACGGTAGGTATCTGAAACAACAACTGCAAACTGCAAGTCCAAAGTGCAAGGCGTCCGCGCCTGGTTGACCTGGTCGTCGGATAGGAGCTCGGCCTGCTGGCGCGCCTCCCGCGCGCCGCCCGCGCGCTCTGCGCGCTCCAAGTCGGGCTCCGCGCCCTGAGCCTGCTCCTCAGGTTCCTCGGCGGCCGCTTCCAGCACGGTCATGTTTGCGTTGGTCAGCAGGTGCAGCCCGCGCTTGATGTCCTTGGGGCCGATGAGGTCGTCGCCTGCGCCCGGGTGCGAGACCCCAGGTCAGCAGGTGCCGTCTGCCCTGACGGACATCACAAGGCTGGTCTGGTGGTCTCCTGCCCCCAGTCAGCAAGGACATTGTCCGAGCAACGGACAGGTACATCTGCTGCTCAACGGCGGACAGGCAGGGCAGACCGTGCAGTGCGCGCGCGTTGGAGCGGGGCAGCATCGCACATGCAAGGAACAGTCGCCCATATGCTTGGCATGCGGACGCCAGTCAACACGCAAGTCAGCCCCAACAGTCCCAACAGACTGGCCGTGGACAGGCGTGACAGGCAGCTCGCACCGTCAAAGTCCCAGACGGCAAAGGCCCAGACAACCTTGGTCTCGGGCGTGGCGCGCGGGCTGAACACGCTGAAGAGGTTGATCGTCTTCTGGAAGTCCAGCTCGCCGCTGCCGTCCTCGCTGAAGAGCTCCACGATGCGCGCGGCGAACGGGTTGCAGCGCAGCTCCGGCACCTTCAGCAGCTCCTGTCCGCCGCGCCAAAAGCACTGGACAAGGACCTTCTGCCGTCTGACCACCATCGCCTGCGCAGGAGCTGCAACGTGCCATAGCAGGGCTGCCAGGCGTGACTGCATGCACCCAAGGCTGCTCTCGAGGTGCCGACGCCAGAGCACGTGCTGTCTGGCGCAGACAGGCCGTGCGCACGTTGAGGGCCAGGTAGCCGCTGCGGTCCTTGTCCAGGTAGGAGAACTTAGTCCACAGCTTCAGCACCTCGCCGCGGTTGAAGGGCGTCTCCTTGATGAAGCGCCGCAGCTCCTCGCGCGGCAGCCGCATCAGCGCGCGCTCCGTGGCAGGCGCGCATGTGTGGTCAACATCGCCGCGCTTCGGACGGAGGCATATGGAAAATTGCTATTTCAAACCAATAAGAGACAGACGTCGGAATCCGGCTGGACAGTGGTGCCGATCAAAGGCGTTGCGCACCCGTATTCCACCACGGAACGACGGGCAGGATGCCCGCAGGTGTGATGACACGACCTGTGCCCGGCATGTTCACAGGCTGCAGTCAAATGCTTGCCAACATGGCGCTGATACGGACGGGCTGCAGGCGCCGGCAGGCGCACCGCCACGGCACTGCGGGCAGCCGCTGCGCGCTTGCCGCCCAGCCGTGCGAAAACGCAGCAGCGCGCCTCGCACGCAGCGCAGGAGAGGGCCGTGCGGCAGCGGCGTGAGAGCCACCTCCGTGCGTCCTGGCTCCCTGTCAACGCTCTGACCGACACTCACACTGGCATACGTCTTGACACGGCGTGTGTATTTGTGTGTGGGCCTTGCAGTGCAGCAAGCAGTGGAGGCAACGCAGATTCTGGAGCGCGAGCGCGCGCTGCAGCGCGGCGCCAACCCGGCGGCAGCACAGGCACGCAGCTGTTACCGCACCACGGCCGCCATGAAACCCAACTCGCCCGCTTCCAAAGCACCGTGTTGTCCTGTTCTGGCCGCGGGCTTCTCAAGCGTGCATACAGGCGAGAGTGCGCAGCCTTGTCTGGCAGTGCGACTCAGCGGCTGCTGCCACCTGACATATACCAGGCACACCTGAGCACAGGTATGATGCCACGATAAAAGAGGTCGCGCCCGTGTCCCGGCCCTGTCCCGGTCCTACCCCAGAGACAGGTCTGACGTCGCGGACGCACCAGCTCCAGCTCCTGGACACCCAGCCCTGACTGGCTGCTCCGCACAGGCGCTGCGATCCCATGCTCAGCAGCCTCCGCCCCCGGCGGGGCGCGGCGCGCCCGCCGGCGCTGCAGCCCCGGCGGCGCCGCAGGCTGCAAGTGCTCCTGCGGCAGCCGCCGCGCCCGCAGACGCCGGGCCGGTGAGCCTGGCAGGCGCGCCAGCCCCGCTGCAGCAGGCGCCCCCGTCCGAGCACATGGGCGCGGCGCGCGCGCGCGCGTCGCCGCCCAGGCGCGCCCAGGAGCGCTCCCCCGATGAGCGGAAACCGCCCCACCCTGACCAGCCCGGCCACAGGGGCCGGCCGGGCGCGCGCGGCACCTCGCCCAGGCGTTCCCTGGAGCGCAGCCCGGCAGAGCCGCACGGCGAGCGCTGGGGCGGCGTCGGCGGCGGCGCCCACCCCAGGGCCGGCGGCTGTGGAGAGGCCGGCACGGCGCGTGGCGCGTTTATGGCCGCGCTGGCGGGCCTGCATGGCGCCGGCGATGCGGGCGAGCGCGCGCGGCGCGAGGCCGTGCGCGCGCAGTACGTTCACGACCTGGACGCGCAGGTAGCGCCTGCTGGACCAGGGCGATACTCACGCATGTGCGCCGGGTGCCTAGGAGAAGGGACGGCGGCAGAAGCTGCCGTTGAGAGTATCAAATTTCGCATGTCAGGGAGCAAGGGAGCCCTCAGGAAGGCACGCCATTTTCACTCATGCGGGACGGTAGTGAAGGGGCCGCACACCAGCCTTCAGGGCACCAGAGTGAGTGCGTACGAGCGCTCAACTCCCTAGTGGCCTTGGGGAGTGGCAGCAGGCCAGGCGCGCTATGCTGTGCAGGTTCAGGAAAAGCGCGAGCGCCGGGCGCGAGAGGCCGCGCTGCGTCTTGCTGAGGAGCTTGCTGAGGCCGCTGGCGATGCGAAGTACAGGCCGGCGCCACCGCGCGCCGCCGACCCTGACAGCAGGCACGCTCACTGCCCGTCAGATAGTCAGGCCTGCACGCAATAAATAGAGGATCACAGCATGACCTTGATGCATCAGGCGCCATGTCGCCATGATAATGTAAAGCACGCGCGCCTGTGTCCTGGTGCTGTTGAACGTGAGTCAAGCGGGCAGAGCAGAATCAGCAGCACTCCGCATGCTGATCATGTGCGTGGCCGGGAAGCACGTGGTGGGTAGGAGCACGCGAGAATGCAAAGTACTGGCCTGGCAGGGCTGCCGCCCCGCGCACACAAATCCGACCCGCTTGGGTGCACCGGCCCAGCTCCAGCACGGCTGGCGAGCCCATAACTTGCCTGCCTGGCAGGGACGCGGAGGCCGGCGCGCGCCGCGGCGCAGCGGCGCCCGCACGGCCAGGCGCAGCGCCAGGCGGGGCTTTGCAGCGGGGGCCGCGCGCGCCGGACGCGCCGCCCGTGCCGGCGCCGCTGCCCGCGGACGCCCATTCGCAGCCCGAGGCAGAGCAGGTGAGGGGCGCGCGAGCGCGCGTATGCCGGTCTGCCCCCCTCACATGCATGCGGCTGGCTGTGGGTCACATGCGGCAGCAGCACCAGCGGCAAGAGCACACGAGAAAAGTGCATGCACCGGCCGGGCCGACCCGGCCTCCCCTGCGTTGCACCTGCAGGCGCTGGGAACAAGCGGAGGGATTGGACCACAGAACATACTCTGACATTACCCACTTCATCAGACCCAATGAGTGGCGGACCTGCTGGGCGAGCCGCGCACGCAGCGCAGTCGGCGCCGCGCGCGCCGCTGCCTGCGCGCCAGGCCGACGCTGTGGCACGCGCTCTCTGCGCCACGCCAGGGTGCCAGGTCGAGTGCGCGCACTGTGCACCCGCGCAGGCGGCAGGCATGCACTGAAGCTCACCGCACGCCATGGGCAGGTGGCGGCCCTGCTGGGCGAGCTGCGCGCGGAGCAGGCGCAGTTGCGCGGTGAGTTTGCGCGCCAGGCCGCCGCCGTGCTCGAGCTGCAGGCGGCCATGGCGGGCGCCCGGCGGTGCGCGTGCCGGCGGCTTGCAGCGCCCCGCAACCCCTGCTCGGACTGCCTGCCCGACACGCCCTCGCTGTGCAGTGCGCTGGAGGCAGTCATGCGCTTGCATGCCCAGACGACACAGGCGTTGAACAGGCATGAAATGAGAGCGAGCGGCTCGGTGGCGCGCACAGACACTGCCCCGCCAGCCCTGCCTCCTGCCAGCTTGCGGCACAGGGACGCTCCCTCCCAGACCCCAAACATGCATGTTGCGCGCACAAGCGGCCAGCCGCACCACAGCCGCGACCCTAAGGCAGCTCAAATGCAAGCCCATGGTGCTGTGCTGGGGACGCGGCCAGGGAGCCCGGCGCGGCTGCCGCGGCCGCGCCTGGCAGCGAGCAGGACGCCTTCGCGCTTGGCGCGGCTGCGGCGGGCGCCTGGACCCCAGCCGCGGCCGCATACGGGCCGGCCGACGACCTGGCGGCCAGCACCTGGCTGCTACCGGCGGGCGCCTGCCAGATCCCGGATGCGCTGCCGCATGCCCGTCCAGAGCCGCCCGGCGCGCTGGGCCTGGCGGGCGCCGCACCGGGCAGCCCGCCGCGCCGCGCTGGTCCGCCTTGGCCCCCGCGGTCCCTGCCAGCCTGGCCCGCGGCCACGCAGGGTCGCAGGCCCGGCGCGGCGCGGCACGGCCCAGTCGATGACGCGCGCGCGCTGCGCGCGAACCCTGAGCGTGCCGCCGAGACGGCAGGGCGCCACGGCACGGCCACGCGAGCGGGAGCCGCCCGCGGCGCGCGAGGGGATGCGGGGCGGGGCCGGGGTGGGGCCGCGACAGGGGTAAGGGCGCAGCGCGCCTGGCCAGGCGCGGCGCTGCGGGGCGGCCGCGCGCCTGGCAGAGGCATGCTGGAGGGCTTGGGCAGGATCGCAGGAGGGCTTGGCAAGACTGGCGACGCAAGCCCAGGGCATGCGCCGACGCTGGAGCCTGGGCGGTGCCGTTTCGGCGGCCCAAACGCGCGCGGCAGGGGTAGACTGGGCGCCGTGGCTGCCAAGGGGTGGGCACACTAATGGGGTCCTGGCCGCATGCCCCTTGGCAGTCTTGGTCATACTCTTGTCACGCCTCCTCCAGTTTACAGCGTCATGCAGCAAACCAAGCCAGCATGCTGCGTCGCTCGCCTGGTCCAGACTGAAATCAGCACAAACACCTTGGCTAAACCTACCAGTGCTTGTGCTACTGACAAGAAACAGGGTGTCTGCCGCACAAACCTCAAGCAAACCTGCACGCAGCCCCAGCAGCTGACATACTCACGTAAATGCACAGGGCGCCTCTATAGACACACAAAGCTCTACGCACAGAGCAGACAAATCGGTCTTGAGGATCACTCAACCTCGGGGCCCTCTCTGCACACAGAGGGCTGAGCGCGCACATGCAGATCCGACACGAACCCTAAGCTCGCTTGTGACCTTGTACACAGCACGCTCCGCCCTTCGCGGGTACATGTGTACGCCAGCGAAGCGCTCAACCAGAGGCGTGCGAAGCGCGCAGCACCGGGCGCTCCGTACCCCGGACAATGCAGCAACAATCTAATCAGGGCGCGGCAGGCTCACGCCCTCTAGGCGCGGCCTGCGGCCAGGCCCGCATGCCCGGGCGCGGGCGCGAGCGGCGAGAGCGCCCGCGCGGGGCCCGCTGGCGCCGGCGGCTCGTCAGCCACGCGGAGCGCCGCGGCGGCAGCGGCGGCATCGGCGCCCGCGGCGGCGCCGAGCCGCTGCACGCGCGCGAGCGCGAGCGCCTCCCCCGCGCGCTCGGCGCGCTCCACCCTCTGCTGCCTGTGCGCGCGCGCGCACCGCCTTCGCGTCAGCCCCGGCACACGACGCAGCGGCCCGCGAGCCTAGCCCTGCCGAGGCCGCATGCGGGCGGCGCCGGCAGGAGCACTCACACGGGCAGAGAGCCAGGCGGGGCGGCACAGGAGTGGAAGGCACGGACGGGCAGGCGCGCCCAACAGCAGGCAAGCCATGCACCCAGGGCAGCGCTGCGCACCGCAGGTAGCTCGCGGCGTCGACATCGCTCGCGGTGTGGCGCAGCCAGTGCACCGCCTCGCGCACCTGCGCGCCCCGGCACGGCCGTGAGCGCTCTGGGGCCCGCTCGCGGCTTAGGTCAGGGGAGGGTCATACACTTGCACATGGAATGCGTTGCGCAGGAGGCTGGCGTGAGGGGCGCGGAGCTGAGCCACCCACGCGCGCATTCACCACGCACGCATGGGCCATGCTGGGCAGGGTAGGGCTAGGCATGCTGGCACACACGCACGCAGATGCGCGGCCGCCCAGGGCGGTCTGGCAGACGGGGAGCACGCTCATGCTACCCACCGGCACACTTCGCACCAGTGATGCGAAATGAGTCGCGCGCCACATGCGCCCACCTGCTCGTGACCATCGACATGTGGCAAAGACGCAGCGATTTGCAGGCCAGAACACGGACTGCGCGAGGTCGCAAACTCTCACGCCTGCAATACTCATTCGCGCTGCGGGCATGCCTGCCGGCGCCGCGACGCCTCAGCCGCAACGGCCGCCGCGGCCGCCGCGGCCGCCTCGCTCTCGGCTTCGGCCGCCGCCTCCGCTGCCTCCTCCGCCGCAGCTTCCTGCGTAGAGCGGGGGTTGATCATTGCATGACTCTCTATTCCCCAGCTTGTACACAAACCATGACGACTTCATGTTATCTTCAAATGACATAGTTCTCCGTCTTATTTCTCCGTGCAAAAGAACCGCAGAGACAATCGCGGCATGCACGCACGACGCATGGCGCGTCCCGCCTGCGCCTCCCTCAAGGGACAGAGCCGCAACCCTAGCGACCTGGGCGAGCAGCACTCGCTTGGCCAGGCCCCACACCACATCGTCACCAGCGCAGCGCGGACGGCGCCCCTCCGGGCGGCAAGCCTGCCTGGAGCGCGCTGCGCCACAGGCTGGCACCCTCATCAAGACACTCACAGCCAGCGTCCCGGCAAATCCCCGGGGGGAGCATGCCAGCGCCAGGCGGTGGTACCACGCGCGCGCGCGCGGGTGCGCGCGCTGCTTCCACACGCCGTAGTAGAAGCCGACCAGCTCGCCGCAGCTGCGGTGCGCCAGCAGCTGCGCGCACGCGCGGCCCCCGTCGGCGCGGCCCCAGACGGGCCGGCGGCCGTGGCCAGTCGTACGAGTCAGCCCTGGGCCTGGCAGTGTCCAGGGCGTGCAGCAGCCTTTCCGGCGGGCCCCGGGCCGGACAGGCTTCTGGCGCTCTTGGGCATGCGTGCAGTGCACGCTGAGGTGCAAGGAGCCCGGGACAGAGCCGGGACTCCAGGCCGAGCACGGAGACAGCCACCCCCAACGAGCATATCCCTACTCTACCGCCCTAAGGCAATGACCGCCGCATCAGCAACGCCCTGTACCCCCGAAGCTGCCCGCCGGGCGGGCCGCGCGCCTCAGCGACAGTGTCATCAAAGTCCTTCCCAAAGCGCGCCAGCCCGTCCTCGAACGCGGCCACATCGGCGTCGGGCCAGCCGTCGCCGGCGCCTGCGCCTTCGCCCGCCAGCCCCAGCGCCGCCGCCGTGTCCGCAGGCAGCAGCGCGGGCTGCCATGCGCGGCCCAGCGGGGGCATTGCCACCCTGCGCGCGGCCGAGCGGCCTCAGGCGGCAACGCAGAAGCGAACCACCAGGCGCCAGAACGTCAGGAAGGCCACTGCGCGCCCTGCGCTTGCGTCACCAGCCTCAGCAAAGCAGCACGCCTGCTGGCGGTAGCGCCAATGCACAGCGGGAGCACGGGCGCAGATGGATGCGCAGTCCTCCAGCGCCAGCGTCCCAGCGGGCGGCGCAGGCGGTAGGACCCTCCAGAGCGCCAGGCAGACAGAGCCCAGGGCGCACACCAGGCGCGCGGCTCCCCGGCGTCCAGCCGGCGCGGCGTGCGCGCGGCGGCGGCCGCGGCGTCCGGCCCCAGCGCGGCTACGACGGCGGGCACCGTGCAGATGGGCGCGAGCTCGGCGGGCGGCCCGCTCGCGCCCGGCGCGGCCACGAGCTCGCCCGCCGCGGCGGCCTCGGCCGCATCGGGCGCCGGCGGCCGCGGCCGCAGCGCCGGCGGCGTCGCCTGGTACTCGGCGCCGAAGCGGATCTCGCTCCAGTCGCGATCGTCCTCCGAGTCTGAAGACTCCGATCGCTCTGTCGCCCTGCGGGGCGCGGCGGCGGCCCTGCTTTGGCTCGGGCCATGCGTCCGGGACATAGCTGGGCGCCACAGCATGGTGGATGGGTGCTTGGTGGATGCGCTGCTCAGGTAGCGCCGGCGTGAAAAGCGCAGACAGCAGAGCGGCGGCCGCGGCGCGCACCGGCCGTCCTCCGGCACGAACGCGTCCGGCCGGTTGCGCACGCGGCCGCTGCGCCGGCCCGCGGCCTCGCCCGGCGCGGCGTGCGTGGCGCCGCGCGCGCGCAGCAGCGCCTCGCGCCAGCGCCGTCGGCCGCGCGCCGGGCGATCGCCGGCGAGCGCGGGCGCCGGCCGCGCCACGCCGCGCGCGAGGTCGCGCAGCCACCGCAGCGCGGCCGCCGTGTCCAGCCACTGCGGGGGCGGACCATGCGCTCGCATGCTGGGAAGCGCGGGCGCATGCGCACACTAAAGAGCCGTGTTTTGCACAGCGCGTCTATTTCAGGCATGCAGGCCAGCCAGTCTTCACCATTTGCTGGTGGTGCTGCCCCGGGGCACGCATCCTTGCTCGCTTTCTCTCTTCTTTCTCACGCACGCTCTACCACGCGCACGAGACTGCACAGCTGCACGGAGGGCCAGAGCGCGGGGGCACCTGCGCCGGCGCGCACAGGCCGGCCTGCCGCCATGGCGGGTCGAGCGCGTCCGCGGGCGCCGTGGGCGGCACGCGCGGCGGCGCCCCGCCGGGCGGCGGCACCGGCACAAAGCGCACCTGGCGGCCCGCGCGGCAGGCCGTCAGCGCTACCACATGGGGCTGCGCCCGATGCCCCACACAGAGGTTTGGGCGGCACAGGCGCGTGCCACAGCTGCGAGCGAGTCAGGCACGGCATTCCTCTCATGCAGTGCTTCCGCAGCGCCCCGCCGGGTTGTGCGCCTCGCACAGCGGGCGTGGCGCCGCTGCCGCCACAACCTCCCGCCAGGCACCCCTGCCTGGAATCTTTCGCGCGCGAGCTTTGATGTGCAGGCTCCAGGCACGGGCGGGCCGGGCACGCAGGTCGCCGCGCCTGCCCCGGCCGCTCCACGGCTGCGCCGCTCCACGTCACAACCGGCGGCGCGGCAAATGTGCCCGCCTCCGGCGGCGCTATGAACCGCACGCCTGCGTGCTCCTCCATCCGCTGCGCGCCGCCGCCGCCGCTGCGGGGCGCGGGCCCCCACCCGGCCTCCCACTCGAACGGCACATCGCAGGAGCTGCGCGGCTGCCGAGCTCTAGGGCCTGCAGGGAGCGATGCGCGCGGCGCGAGGCCGCCTGGGTGCTGCGGGGCGTCAGCCTTGCCGCGCGCGCGCCGCGGGTAGCGCGCCTCGCCAGCCCGCGCCGCGCTGGCGGCGGCCACGCGCGCCGGAGCCGCAGGGCGCGCGCCGGCGCCCGCTGCCTCGCTCGCCGCCGGCGCGCGCGCTACCCTGGCGGGCTGGCCGCGGCGCGCGCCGCCCGCCGCAGCGCCCGGCAGGCCCGCCTGCAGCGGGATCGACTGTGGCGCCGCAGCCGCTGGCACCGCAGCCGGCGGCAACGCTGCGACCCGCCAGACGGCGCCGGCGTCGGCTGCACCGCCGGGCTGTCGTGCCGCGGCAGGCGCCGCCAGGCGGGCGCATGAGCGAGCGCCCGCCACGGCTCCAGCCGCCGCGCCGGCCTCCTGTGCCTGCAGGCCCGCAGCCGCGCCGCCGGCCTTGGGCGCGGCGCATGCGGCCACTGCCGTCGCGCCGCTCGAGCCGGCGCAGCAGCCGACAGCCGCCAGGCGGCGCAGCTTGGCGGGGCGGCCGGGCGCTGCTGTGGGCGCAGCGTCGGCCGCCCGGGGCGCCCAGCACGGCGGCGCGGACCCCGCCACAGCCCCGTCGGGGTCCAGAGGCAGCGCCGCCGCGCCCGGGCTGCGCTCGCGCTTGGGGCTCGGCAGGCACGCTCCCGCGTGCCGCTGCCCGCCAGGGCATGCGTCGGCGCGCGGCGCGCCCTCAGGCGGGCCGCGCGGGGGCAGGCTGCCGCTCAGCTGGAGAGCGTCGCACAGCGCGCCGCACGTGCTGCCGCCGCCGCGCGGCGGGGCCGCGCCGCACGCGCCGATGCGGCGCAGCTTGTGCGGCGGCGCGCCATCCAGCTCCTCGGTCGCGCCGACGGCGGCGGCCGCGGCGCGGCCGTCCGAGCGGTGCGGCGGCCACGCTCGCACGCCTAGCGCGCCGGTCATGGCCGCTCGCGGCCTGCGCGCGCGTAGCAGGCTTGGACGTCCGCGGCGCTGCGCCTGCGGCGCACACGGGACTCCCTGCTGCTCTGCCGCTCCCTGTGAGACCACTGCGCCGCTCTGCCCTGTGTGCAGGGAGTGCTGCGCGGGTTGGCAAAGCAGGCCTACCACGCACTGGCACACGACGCGGCCGCAGCAAGTCTGCACACCGACCAGCGCTCGGGGAGGCGGAGAAGCGTCCGGCGTGCACTGCGCTCGCTCTGTGCGACGCTCACACCGCAGCTGCCACCGAAAGACTGAGCAGGCGGGCACGCCGAAAGACTCAGCTTGAAGACGCAGGGACGCAGGCATGCACCCTGCCGCGCAGCGCCCAGCGGCGCGCCTGCTCGGCGGCCGTGTGACGGGGCCTGCTCACGTCGCCCTGCTTCACAGGCCGCCGCTCGCGCTGGCCGGAGCTGGCTGACGGGTCTCAGGGGCACGCCCGACGCGAGTGCAGCCCGCCGCAGCGTGGGCTTACGGGGCTGACAGCTCAGACCGCGCTCGGCACCCCACGTTTGTCGTCGGCAGCCCCGCTGACTGGCCTGCTGGCGCGCTGTCCTGCGTGCCGCGCCTCAGCGCGTCTGCACGCCCAGCAGTCGCGCCGCGTCGGGAGATGAGCGCCGTGCCTGACCCAGAGCTGACGCACCCCGCCCGGTGCTGCCGCCACCAGCTGCGGCAATGGAGGAAACAGGCAGGGTTTCCGAGCGCAGCAGGCGGGGAGGAGCACAGAAGGCAACCGGCCGGGCGCACACCGCGCAGCGCTCCACTAACACGATATGCTGCCAGGTGCGCACAGGGCATGCCGGTGGTTCCCGCGTCGCGCATGTGTGGTTGCAGGAAGGCGACATGGAGATTTTGCATCGCGACGGAAACCTGGGGCAAGCCCTGGCTCCCTCCTCAGTCGCTGCCTTTCCGTATGGTCCAAAGAGAAGACGGTGCAATATGGCGATCTCAGCGCTGTCCGGAACAGGCGCTGTCTCTGGGGCCCGGCGGCTCCCCCCCACGGCCTCACACCTGCTGCGCGGCCGCCTGTGCCCGCATGGGCTGCGCCTCCGGCCGCAGCTGCCGCAGGCGCTGTGCGCGGCAGTCAGGGAACGGAGGTGTCACCGGCGAAGGTGCGCTCGCGCGCATTCACCGCGTCGTCCCGCGTCGTCGTGCGGCCTGGCTGCCCTGTGTGCCCGCTCTGGTATCGAGGGCTGCCCCTGCTGCCTGGCCCCCCGGTGGCGTTGCGCGGCCTGCAAGAGGTGCCTGAGTTTGCGGCCTGGGCGCACAGGGCGCTCGCGGTGTCGGCCAGCAAGATCGCGGTCACGGAGCCCTGGTGGACCCGCAACAACCCGGAGAACATGGCAGACATCCACAGCGTGCAGGAGTTTGTGGACGAGCTGGTGCGGCGCCGCGCCGCCCTGGAAACCTAGCGCGGCCACACGCCTGATGCTGGGGCGCTCGCGCTCCACTGCTTGCGCACCTGTGTCAGAGCTGCCTGGCTGCTGCGCGTTGTGCGGTACGTGCGCGACCTGTGCGTGCGAGGCGCACAGGCGCAGGCGGGCGACCGGCTGGTGATCGTCGACTTTTATGCAAAGTGGTGCAACGCGTGCCGGGCGCTCTTTCCCAAGGTGCGACGCGCGCCCCGGGCTGTTCCGCCTTGTGGTGTCGTGCTCTGCACCTGCTTGCTGACGAGAGCGAGCCTGGTGCGGGACTGAGGCGGGGTCGGGGGGCGGCAGTTGTGTCAGCTGTGCAACGACAACCCGGACATCCTGCTGCTGAAGGTCGACTTTGACGAGAACCGCGACATCGTCAAGCCGCTCTCCATCCGGGCGCGCCCCGCTCCGCCGGCCGCCGGCGTGCCGGGCGCCCTGCACCCTGCAACCCGGGGTCGCAGCCGCGCTCGGGCATGTGAGGCTCCGCCGCTCGCACACCCCGGTCGTGTGGAGGCACACAAATGCGCGCACAAGCTGAGGCCTGCTGCGGCTTCACAAGCTGAGGCCTGTTGCGGCTTCACAAGCTGAGGCCTGTTGCGGCACCACAGGCTGAGGCCTGCTGCGGCACCACAAGCTGAGGCCTGTTGCGGCTGTGCGGCAGGTGCTGCCCTTCTTCCACCTGTACCGCGGCTCCCAGGGCAAGGTGGCCGAGTTTTCCGCGTCCGTGTCCAAGATCCAGCGCCTCAGGCGCGGCGCACGCCCCCGCAGCCTCCCTCCTCACGTGTTGGGCCCGGCCAGGTCGAGCCAGGGCGCAGGGGCACCTGACCTGCGCACAGGAGCCTCACACGTGGCAGCTACTACTTGCTCCGTGGGGCCCCTTCCGAAGAACATGGTGTGTGAGAATGGCAGTTCGGCGTGCACCAGCTTTCTGCCAGTGAGGACGCCGGGCGCCGCGAGCTGCTTGAGAGCTGATTCGGCGCGCCCGCGCAGGGATGCGCTGGCGCTGCACAACGGGCCGCGGTGCCCGCTGGGCACGGAGGCGCTGCGCGGCGCGGACATGCACGACGTGTTCCCGGATGTGGAGCCCCACCTGCGCCCGGAGCAGGTGTGACTCCCCATGGAAGCGAGCTCCCCACTGCTTGCTGTTGTGGAGCACTGGGTTGACGGCAACGTGAATTTGAATCTAGGCTTGTTGGCCTATTGGCGCCACGTGTGCCCCGCATCGGCGTGCACGTGCGGGGCGGCGTTTGTTCTGATAGAGTTTTTATCCCGTGTGTGCTCGTGTCGGCGGCGCCCTTCCATCATGGCACATAAGCATGCAAACAGTGCGTGCAGCCCGTGTGCGGCATCATGTTTGAGCTTGTGTGTGGCTCAGCTTGCTGCGCATTTGCAAAGGCCTTTCAGGTCACACTCTTGCCCGAAGCAGGCACTGTTGTGAGCGCCTTCTGCTTGTACTGTGCGACATGCTGAGCATACTGTGCACGGCGCGCCAGGTGAACAATGTGGTCGCGCGGCCTGCCAGCGCATCCCGCGGCCCGGCAGAGGCGGTGACCGCCTGAGTGGGCGCGAGTGGAGATTGGGTGTGGGCAGGCTGCTGCTTTCCGGTGCTTTGTAAAGCATGGGGGTAGTGTGAGAAGGAGGGCCGCTCAAGGAGGGCCGCTGTAGCCGGTATGAGCCTGTTGTCAACCTGCGTGTGTGGTGGGCATCCGCTCAAGCATGGCCGGCTAGGTTGCGTGGACACACATGCCTACTGTGCAGGAGGCGTGTACAGTGCCCCTGATGCCGTGGGGAAGCTCGTATATTCAGTGTGCCAGGACGTGAGGAGGTGCGGTGTAGTGTGCGTGGGTGGGCTGCCAAGATGTGTTTGGTGTACTTGTTATGACCATGGTGTGTGTTTGCTGTGATCCGATCTGCCCCTTGTTGGGTACCTGGTGCCGTGCGTCTGATTCTAGTCAGCTCAGCGCTGTAAGTCATGCGTTAAAAGATATACATGATGCATGCAGTTCGTGCCATGCATGGCCGAGCACAGATATACCCACACTGCTGGCTTGCCTTTCTTAAAGTGGCATGCAACTGCGCTACAGTGAGCGTTGCGTCACCACAGCTGGTAAGTCAGCCACCGACCACGTACATGTATGCAAGCACTTCGTCGCACTGCTGCGGAACGAGTTTGAGACATTTAAAAAACCGGACATCTACGGCCTGTTGCCTAAGAACCTCTCGTGAGGCCCAGCAGGAGTGCGCCACCACAGCGCACGTAGCTGTGAAGAGACTCACTTTCTTGCTTATGCTTGTTTATGCTTTTGAAAATGTACATATAAATGTACATATAGATGAAGCAAAAGCCCTCGGGAGGTCCCCACTCTGTGCAAACATCGACCCTCGTCGAAAGTGAAGCGTGAGAGGCATATACTTTTTGTTGCAGCCTGCACGCAACCTTGCAACGACACTGCACTCGTTCTAGTCGTGAAGCAGAACTTTTCGCTTGCTCGTCTGCCTCCTACACCCAGCATCTGCCATGTTCGCCCTTTTGCCTCAGGACCCAGTGCTTTCGTGAATTGATGGCCTGGTGCCTGGCATGCTGCAACCCATGCACAATGCAGCGAGCTAAAAGACCATGCACGTTTTTAAGGGACCATGCTTTTGATTTGTGCTAAATGATGCATTGCGCTGCAGGGCGCTTTTCCCTCCCAAGAACGTGGTCATTGCCATTGACGGCACTGAGGTGTGCGCACCTCTTCTGGTTCTGACCATTAAGCTGTCAACAGTGACGTCTGCAATTAGGTTGGGCCGTCTCTCCTGGAGCTGCTGAGCTCTGTCCTCAAGGCGAGCGACTATGAATAGCGTGATTGCCTGCACACTGGCGCTGTCAGTCCAAGGGGCGCTTGCGTGCCGTGCAGGCGTTTGTATCCTTGTATCCAAAGAGCCTCCTGCAAAGTGCTCTGCAACGCGCAGGCCTCTGTGGATGCCGTCAACTACGCGGTCACGAACCTGTACAGGCCTGGTGCGCCGACGTTGCCTCTGTCAAAGCTGGACATGTGCACCGACAAGCAACCCAAGCTGAGCAGCAGCGCTCAGACCTCCCTGCAAGCGCGAAAGCTAAGACGCAACCCGAGAGGACGCAGCTGCAATCTGCTCTCAGTCTGAGGCAGCGCTGTAATTTAACAAGCAGGCATAGTGACTGGGAGAACGGGGGCTGTGCAGGGGACGAGTTTCACCTGGCGTGCGTTATTATTGACGAGACTGACCAGCTGCGGCCGTACTACCGTGAGCGGCCCCTGGTGCGCATGCCAAGGCGTTGGAAGGCTTTTGTTGTTGCAACAGTGAGGCAACTAGGCTTCAGGCAACTCAGGTTGGGTGTCACAAACCGCACAGCTTTTGGCTCTGGTCGCAGCCTGCAAGACTGCATGGTCTGTCAGTGGTGCCTGCGCTGCTGTGTTCCCGCGCATCCTGCAGGCCTGTGACGCCGCTGGTGCAGCGGCTGCGCTGTCGCGCTGAGCGGCGCCCTGTCAACAACCAAAGCGAGGGCTCCTGTACGCATAAGTCGGTGTCCTGCTGCTGCGGCTAAGCAGCCTGTGCTGGCCCGCGCAGGAGGACGCTGCCAACGCGTTCATCCAGGAGCACCTGGTGCCGCAGCTGATTGCCGCCAACGTGACGACCGTGGTGGACATCCTGCGGAAGCCTACGCATGACAGCCACCCGGGCGAGGTGCGACTGAGTGGGAGTGTCCTGACAGTGGACGGGCGCGGGGTGCCCAGCCGGGCCAGGTGATTTGCATTCATTGCATTCGTCGCCAGCGCTGTCGCGGCAGAACACTGCGAGACGCGGCCAGCCGTGCGAGCGCGCGCACCGGCAAGCAAGAGGCTGCCTCTCAAGCGCTCGAGGCCCTGAGGGCATGCGCATGTCCTGCGAGTGGGCCACTGCGCCCTGGCACTGAGTGGCGCGTGCCGCGCAGGCCCTCGTGCGCCTGGCGGACAAGCTCAAGGCGAGCACGATCGTGCTGGCGCCCCACCCGCACGAGTTCCTGGACAGCCTGTACCACCAGAGCGTGCGCCCCCCCTGCGGTCTCCCGCTGCGGGAGCAGGGTGCCCAACAGCGACATGTATATCAACCTGCGTTTCATGGGTGTTGACATGAGTTTGGCCCAGCGCAGAGAGAGCGCCGAGACCCCTGCCGAACGTTGAGCAGTGAGCGCTGGTGTCCAGGTCGCGGGCGACGACGCGACCGCGCTGGCACCCACACAGTGTCTGTCCTCAGATGCGCTCTTGTGCGCCTGCCACGCCTCTGGCAGCGGTTTTTTTTTTTGGCCCGACCCGGGGATTTGCGCGCGCGCAGGTGACCAAGTACCTGCTGGCCAAGGCGCACACGGCGGTCACGGTGCTGCACCCGCAGGCCGCCCCCAAGGGCAGCGACTCGCTGCACAAGAGCCTGCAGACGGTCACGCAGCACAAGAAGTGAGCGGCAGGCGCGCGCGCCCCTGCCCGCCCTGCGGTGGGTGGCGGCTGGGCGCGCAGCAGGGCCGCCAGGGCGGCGCCTGCGGCGCCCGCCTGCGGATCTCGGCCCGCGCCGCCCCCTTTCGCGCTTCTGTGTGTCTGCCTGGTGAGCCGGCGCGCGGAGGTCGCTGGTGGCGGGTGCCGCCGCGCACCTGCCACTGCCTCGGCCTGTGTCACTGTGGCATGTCCTGATAGTCATGACAGTATGGACAGAGACCTCAGTGGAGGTGCTGCAAAGTCCGCTGGGGATATGGGGTGCGAGGGGTGCTCAGGCGAGGGAGAAAAGGCTGCATGCATTCATAAATGAAGAGCATAACGGTGGCATGCAGAACCCTGCATGCAAGTTGGACTGGGGCTGGTGCGCATGTATCGCGCACCGGATCATGTTGTTGCTCGTGAAGCGAGTATTTCGTTTGCTGCTGTTGCACACGCGCGCATGGTACCGCTCTTTGTTGCTGTTGGTACATAACCAGGCGGGCTCAGCTGCTGCATGTCTACTGAGGTTATATTTTAGAGTTTGCTTGTCATCTGGGGTGGCATTTGTGACAGACAGCGCATGAAAATGCCTGTCATGCAGGCTGTCGTGAATCTCGTCCCGGAGAAAACATGTTGAAGCTCGCGGTTCCTTTGCACATGCAGCATAAATATTTCGAACAGGTCCGCACACAGCGGCTGCACTCTTGGATGAGCATGAGCGTGTGTGCTGGCACACTGGCGCCTAGATGCATCAGCATTACGGGAAGTTCACTCGCTCATGCTGGGCATCAATCAGCAGCCTCGCCAGGACTGCCTTCACCTCACTACAGTGCCGCCATGAGTAGACCATCCGTGGCCGCTTTGCAAGCGCACCACCATATCATCCGGCAGCGCCAGGCGGCAGCGAGCTCCCAGCCGCGAGTACCTGCCTGTGCCACAGCTGGGCAGGCCGCTGTCAGACCCTGGTAATGCTGGCGTCTGGGTCCAAAAAGACCTGACCTAGTGCCACATCCAGGCTGCCCGTGTCGATGCCGGATGCCGGCCGATGCCAACACCCAGCAATGGAACGCCCAGGTCTCGGCTCTCGACGCGCGCAGGCCGCGGCAGGGCTGCGGGTGCTGCCGCTGGCACTGACGCCCCCGGGGCACAAGCGTTCAGCCGCCGGCGCCCGCGCTGAGCGCGGCCTCCAGCCGCGCCAGCGTCGCCTGCGACGCGGCCGTGAGCGCGGCGAGGTCGCCGAGCGCGACCCTGACCCTGCGCATCTGCGCCGGCGGCACCGCGCCGCCGCCGCCGCCCTGCGAGCCGCCCGAGTCCGCCGAGGCCGCCGGCGAGCCGCCGCCGCCGGGCTGCCCCCCCGGCAGCGCAATCCAGGAGCTGGACCCGGACGGCACCACGGCCAGCCCGCCGCGCGCCGGCGGCGTGGCCCGCTCGGCGCCGTCGGCGCCCGCGGCGGCCGGCGCCGCCGCGCGCCGCGCGGCGTCCAGGTCCCGCCGCAGCGCCGCCGCGTCGGCCTCCAGCGCCGGCAGGCGCGAGTCGCGCAGCGCCGCCTCCGCCGCGCTCAGCGGGTGCGGCAGCGCCCAGTGCAGCTCGGCCAGCAGGCGCACCCTGGGCCGCGCGCCCGCGGTCAGGGCCGCACGCGGGGGCGGCGGGCGCCCGCGGCGGCGGCCCGCATGGCCAGCCGAGGTCCCGCGGGCGCTCATGCGTGCCATGCGCGCACGCGCATGCGGAGCATGCGGACGCAGAAAACATCATGTATTCCTGCATTCGGGCACGGACGTCGGGCGCCACGCGAGGCGCGGGCGTGTGCAGAGCCTGGGCTGGCCGCGGCAGGGCGCGCGGTCAGCGCCCGCAGCGCCGCCGCGCGCTTGGGTAGCGCTGGCAGGGCGGGGCAGGCGCGGGTCGTGCGCGTGCGCGGCCGGCATCCGAGCCCGCACCTGTCCTGCAGATTGGCATGCAGCGCCGAGGCGCGCGCCAGCCGCTCGGCGAAGGGCGGCAGGCGCGCGGCTGCCGCGCCGGCCGCGCGCTCCAGCTGGCCTGCGCGCTCGGCCTGCGCGCCGGCCTCCGTGACCAGCTCCCGCACGCGCTGCGCGCCGCGCAGGCATCCCTCTCAGCGGGCCGTGCAGCGAGTCCGCTTCGCCTGGGATCAGCAGGACAGCTGTCACATGGTAGGACCAGGCTGCTCACGTGTCCTGCATCGACCAGGATGGGCGCAAAGGGGCGCCACGGCCAAGCCAACCCCGGGGCATGGTCCCGGCGCGCCCGGCGCGCGCGCGCGTGTCAGCGCACGCGGGCGGCCGGCGCGGCGGACGCGTCGGGCGGCAGGCAGGCGGGCGGCAGCGACGCGCGGGGCGCGCGAGCGGGGCGGCCACCTGGGCGAGGTCATGGTGCGCCTGGTGCACATACGCGACGTGGCGCGCGCGCAGGTCGCGGATGCCGGCGCCCAGCGCGGCGGCGCCCTCCGGCGACCCGGCCGCGAGCCGCGGCTCGCCGCCGGCGCCGCCCGCGCCGCGCCGGCGCGCGCCGGCCAGCAGCTCGCCGTACAGCGCGTCCACCGCGGCCGCGACGTCCGTCGCGGCCGCGGCCGCGGGCTGCGGCGCCGCATCCTGCCAGCCCGCAGATGGTGAGCGGGAACAGGAAAGGAACAGACTCTGCGTGCTGCGTCGCCTTGGCCCTGGCCGGCGAGTGCTGCCCTTCCGCGCCCTCAAGAGGACACAGGCGACCCAGCCGGCGCATGCTTCATTCCTTCCCCTTGGCGCCTCGGGGCGCGGCGCGGCACCCGGGACACAATGGACAAGCGGACGCTCACACAGGACAGCCCAAGCTCGCCCCGCAGCGCGCTGGGTCGCGTCACGGCGCCAGCAGCAGGCCGTGCATCTACGCCACAGTCTGCCCCTCCTCCTCATCGAAAGGCGTTTAGCTCCACGCAGACCGGGCGCATCCACTGAGTGGCTGCGGCAGCTCTCCAGCGAGCTGTGCTCGCTGTACTTGACCGCGGCGCAAATGTCAGGCGCGAGCAGCCGGCACCGCATCTGCGCCGCGGTCAAGTACTCCGAGCATAGCTCTCTCTGCATGACCTGCAAAGCGCACTCCGGTGGACGCGCCCTGTATGCATGGAGCCCAACGCCCAACGCGGTCGCCAAGGAGGAGGGCCTGACCGCGGCGCAGATGCGGTGCCTGCTGCCAGCGCCATGACGCCACCCGGCGCGCTACGGGGCGAGCTTGGGTCGTCCTGTGCATGCGTCCGCTAGTCCATGGTGTCCTGGGTGGCGCGCCGCAAGCCGAGGCAGATGTCTGAACGGGGGAGGGGCAAAGTATGCGCTGGCTGCGTCGCCGGCATCCCCTTGAGGGCGCTGGAGGGCAGCGCGTGCCGACCAGGGCAACGGCTGCAGGTCCCTGCCTCTGCCCGTCACCAAACCCGCCGCGGGGGAACAGGCACACGGCGCCAGCGCGGCGCCGCCCAGCATGCCCACCTCCAGCGCGCCGGGTGGGCTCGCTGCGAGGGCGGCGGCCGGCCAGCAGGCGCGCATGCGAGACAGGACATGAGCTGGGCGGGCGCCGCGGGCGGGCCGCGCGCGCACCGCGGCGGGCGCGGGCGGCGCCGCGGGCCAGAGGCAGCGCGGCGCGCCGGCCGCGTCCACGGCGGCCAGCGCGGTGCCGGCGAGCGCGTCGCCGACCACGGCCGCGCCG
>JAABUV010000665.1_pt1 | contig 52439 bp, 71 predicted proteins | sample 5559971 | NCBI WGS metagenome assembly JAABUV01 (sample SAMN10711881, study PRJNA513362) | rock metagenome | isolation source: Antarctica rocks | place: Antarctica: Victoria Land, Knobhead nord | collected 2015-12-19 | reverse complement strand
GCGCGGCCAGCTCGCGCAGGCGCGGCCACGAGCCCGCCAGCGCCGCCTGCAGCTCGGCCCACACGCGCCGCAGCTCCGCGGGGCCCAGCAGCCCGAACGGCCCGCTGCCCTGCGCGCGCGCCGCCGCTGGGCGCCGTTTGTGCCGGTCAAGTCCGCTGGCACCTGCAGCAGCCTCTATCAACTTGAGCATCCCGCGGGCCGACCACCGCCCCAGCACTGCGGCTGCAGCGCGCGTGCTGCGCTGAAGCCGTCAACAGGACCGCGGCAGCCCCAGGCTCGCGCCGCAGCTCCCGTGCAGGGCACGCCGCGCGTCATGACCCGCACGCGCGCACCCAGCGCAAGCACCCTCTGCACCGCCTCAGGCCACGGCCGACAGGGCCTGAGCTCTAGGACGCACAGCACATCCGAGCGCGCCCACCCGAAGCGAGGGCGGCCGCTCCAGAGCGGGGCAACGAACTCGGGGGTGTGGGCGCCAAGAGCGAGCGGCGGACCCGGGCGCCCCACCCGGAACGAGGGCGGCCGCTCCAGGGCTGGCAATATCCTCAGGGTTGAGGGTGCGAAGAACGAGCGGCACGACCGAGCCCACCCCGAGCGTAGGCGGCCACTCCAGCGCGAGCAATCACCTCAGGGGTCCGGGCGCCAAGAACGAGCGGCGGGGCCGGGCGCCCCACCCGGAACGAGGGCGGCCGCTCCAGGTCGGCGGCGCGCGCGGCGGCGGCGAACAGCGTGCGCGCGCGCGCGGCCGCCTCGGCCTCGCCCGGCTGCAGCGGCGCGACGCGCGCCACCAGCGCCGCGTCGCCCGTCTGCGCCAGCAGCCGCTCGCGCACGTCCTCTGCGCACGTCGCGCAACTCAGCCCGGCTCGCTCAGGGCGTCCGCATCTGCTGCAGGGGAGGGTGCCAGCGGCTCCTTGTTGCTGGGCATGCAGGGGCTGGGCGCACGAGTCAGACACCTGGCGGATGGCGCTGGCGGGCGGCTGGCACAGGGCGCACGTCGAGGGCGCACATGCGGGACTGCGCGCCAGGCAGCACGCCCAGACCGAGAGACAGAGCCGCCTGACAGCGTGCATGTCTGCTTTGGATAACACAGGTCTCTTCTAAAATCTCCCACATATCCACGCAACTCCTGCAGCACTCTCCCCTGCGGCGCGGACGCGCCCGCGACCGCCGCGTCCAGCAGGCGCGCGGCCTCGTCGGCCAGCGTCCGGCGCAGCGGCGGCGCCGCCTCGGTCAGCAGCCAGTCGGCAAGCAGCCAGAGCTGCGCCGGGTCAAAGCCCTGGCTCTTGCGGCTCTCTGCGAGCAGGTTGTCCAGGCGCGCCCAGCGCAGCCGCCCGCCCGCGTCCAGCACCAGCTCCTCGAAGCTCGACCTGCGCGGGGCGCGTCCACAGCCGCTCGGTCCGGTAAACCACGCAGTGGCAAACACGCAGTCCGCTGCTGTGGCCTGTCCAGCTGTTCAATCCTGAATATGATGCAGTGACAATACACAGTCTGCTGCTGTGGCCGGTTGCATCGGCTGGGTCAGCTTCCTTGCCCCGCCGCGCTGCACGATGAGCGCAGCCCGGGGGCCGCGGTCAGCAGCGCGCACCGCAGCTCAGGCGCGGGGTCGGTGAGCAGCCGGCGCGCCATGTAGGGGTACGCCTTGCCGAGCAGCTTGTAGGCCGGGTCGGCCTGCAGCGCCAGGCCCTCCAGCACGGTGAGCGAGCGCAGGATGAGCGCGTAGTAGGCCGGCACGCGGAACGGGTACTGGAACAGCACGCCGCCCAGGCCGTCCACGATCGCCTGCGCGCGCCGGCCCATTGGCTGTCAGCGTTTAGACAGGGGTCCTGCTGAGCTCCCACGTAACAGCACTCCTAAGACCGTTTGCCTACAGGCTTGCCGCATGGGCAACAGAACCGCTGTACTGCCGCCCGGGCCGCCCATGCCTCCTTGCGCAGCCGCCCCCGCACATGCTGCCCGGGCAGCAGCACCTTTGGGGCAAAGGGCTACATTCAAACTGCCCTTGGAAGCATAGCTGCGGCCCTGGGCCCCTGACATCCAAGCACAAGCGAGCAGGGGCGCGGGCCGCGCGGGCGCGCGGCCGCACGGACGCGCCTTGAAGTTGAGCTCCTGCACGGAGCGGTCCAGCACGTCGTTGAAGAAGGTGGCGAGCGCGGGCGCAATGGGCGACGTGTCCACGCTGCGGTCCATGAACTGCAGCGCGTAGTAGTCCTGGCACATGGCAGCGTAGTCGCGGTTGACCAGGTGCACCACATGCGCGATGATCGCCTGCGGCGCGGCCCCCGCTACGCATTGCGCTTCTGCTAACCCTACCATAACCATATCTTGACCCTATCTTGCCCCTGGCACATGGCGGCGTAGTTGCGGTTGACCAGGTGCACCACGTGCGCAGTGATCGCCTGCGGCGCCGAGCTTGTCGCGCGCTCGTGCTTGCGCTAACCCTAACCTAACACAGTCTTGAGCGCCACAGAGTCGCTGCCGCCACCGCGACAGGGCTGCGCAGCAGTGCGGCGGCCGTCACCCGAGGGCGGTCACTGGCGAGCGGGTCTGGAGATGCCGCGCCCGCACCGCGCACCATCTAGAACCAGGCACCAATGAGCCCCGCGAGGCACCCACACACCGCTGAGCTCGCCAAGCAGACAGCTATATATCATATATATTATATATTATATTATATTATATATATTAATTATATATATTATTCCCACTCGCGTGGCGGCCGCGCGGTGCGGGGGCGCGGGAGCGCGCACATAGCGCGCATACTGCGGCGCCTCGCTCATCATGCCAAAGTCCAGGTAGCACAGGTCCCCGCCGCGCGTGGCCAGCAGGTTGCCTGCGGCGCGGCGCGGCGCCAGTGAGGTGCGCGGGCGCGCGCCGCTGCCCGCCGGCGCGGCGGAGCGTGAGGCCGGGCGAGCTCGCGGCGGGCGCGCCTCTGGCGCACCCGCAACGCTGTCCGGCGGCCTGCGGGCTGGGCCTGCGGGCTGCCGCTGCGCCGCTCCCTGCCTTCTCTACAGCGCCGGCTGCCAGCATGCGGCACAGCGCGCAGTGGCATGGCATCTCCATGCATTGCGCATAGCAAACCCCGCTCACGGCAGCAGGTAGCATGTAGCGTAAGCCCAGCCCGGCCCAGGCATGGGGGCGCTGCTGGGCATGCACGCCTGCCAGCAGGAGCCGCCCCAGCCAGCGACTGTGCGTTAACACGCCGGCCACCAGCAGCAGCCGCCCTCGTGCTGCGGGGTGCCTGCGGTGTGTTCGCAGAGCGAGCGCGATAGGGCGCCCTGACCCTATAGCCGCGCGCACCCGGGTGCGGGTCCGCGTGGAAGTAGCCGGCGGAGCCCAGCAGCTGCTCCAGCGTGCACTCGATGCCGACGTCCACGAAGTCGACGACATCCAGCCCGGCGGCCGCCATCGCGGCCTTGTCCGTCAGCTTGATGCCGTCCACCCACTCCTGCGCGCCGTGCGCGGCACGGCGCTGCAGGCGCAGGCTGGCGTGCAGGGCTCGTTCTCTGCAGCAACCGACGTCAGCGGCTAGGACCCCAGCTGCTCTCAGCAGCCCCTGACGCAGCCACCGCCCCAGCACTGATTACTTGAATCGCGTTAGATGGACCACCATTCTGAGATGCGCGACAATCATGACACTAGCGCGCGCGCCCTGCATGCGATCTAGAGCGCTCAGTCCCACCCTCCCCTCCACCCCCATGGGCGGCTGCAGCGCACCATGGTGAGCACACGCCGCGTGGTGTGCGCCCAGACAATGGCCGGCGTGCGCACGCGCGGCAGGTGCCCGTACAGCTCCTGCGGCGCCGCGCCCGCATGTCAGCCTGCCATCGCATGCAGGCGGGGCCATGCGGGCGCAGCCAGGCGGCTCATGGGCACGATGCGTCGGCGGGCCGCACGCCCTGCGGACGGGACTGGCAGGGCGCACATGAAGACGCCAAGTGAACGTGTGCAGTTTGGGCGTTTTGAAGACGTGGACCTGCATGCACAGCAGGGTAGGGTAGGGTCGGCGGCTGCAGCGCGCCTGGAAGCGCTCGGCGCTGCGGCCCTCGGCGAGGTAATCCAGCTCGCCGAACAGGCGCCCCGCAAACTCGTCCACGAGCGGGGTCAGCGGCTGCGAAATCTGCGCAGCGGCAGCGCCGACACAGCAATTTAGCTCGCAGCGCGCCTGCGTTGACCCGTGCAGCCAGGTGCCGTGGTATCCTGCCAGACTACGCTGGTCGCAAGACAGCGCAGGAAGGCATAACACGAGATGCACGTACCAGCGCAACGGCACCTGTGGTCAGCACGTGACCCAAGCCAGCTCGTACCAACCCAAATCTGCTCTTCGGGCTGCATCGTGGGACGCTCGGGACCTGACAGGGCACCCCCGGCTGTGCGCATGAGGCCCGGCGGCAGGGCGGCGCGCGGCACCTGGTAGCGGCCCAGCTGCGGCATGTTCGCGTCGACGGCCGACATCAGGCGGCGCAGCAGCACCATGTCCAGCGCGATCGTGTCGCCGATGCCCGGCCGCTGCACCTTCACCGCCACCTCCTCGCCCGTGCTGCGCAGCCGCCCGCGGTACACCTGCCCCGCACCGCATATGTGAGAGCTCCTTGTCTCGACCGCCACGACCCCCACATGTGCGCAGCACAGCGGCCTGGTCTGCGGCGGCGCGCCAGGCACAGCAGCCGATGTGCACCGGGGTATGGGAGCGCTGTGCCTCGACCGCCATGCCCCTGGCATGCGCGCAGCACAGCAGCCTGGGTATGCGGCGGCGCGCCAGGCACAGCAGCAGAAGCGCACAGGAGGGTGCCGAGTCATGCTGCCGGTTGGGCGCGGGGGGTGCAGCGCAACCCGCGCGCGCCTGCCCGAGGCTGGCGGCGGCCACGGGCTCGGGCGACAGCACCGAGAACACCGCGCCCACCGGCTGCCCCAGCTCCTGCTCGATGAGCGCGTACGCGACCGCGCTCGAGAACGGCGCCAGCCGGTCCTGCAGCTCGCCCAGCACCTGCGAAAAATCCCAATTTTTTAAAAAACCACCTTAGTTTCCACGCGCACTCTTGCTCGATGGCGCATGCATGACCTCCAACAGCCCGGGAACTGAGCCAGCAGGATGTGCGCCGTCACGGCGCGTCTGCAGAGCGAGCACTGTCGCAAAACCCGCCTCGTGTCAGCAACAGCCAGGTCTACCCCACACCCAGCAACTGGGCGCCGAACATCCGTTGCGGCCGACCTTCATCCCAGCCCATGCATATGCTGGCAAAGGACATCAGCAGCCTGCCGCCTACACACTCCCATAGTGACCCCAAGGAACAGCTGCGGAGCACAAACGCGCTGGGACAGCCTGCAGTGGCCGCACCGGCACTCCCAGGCGCGGCAGTAACTTAGAGGCGCTCGCCGGGACGCTGCCTGGCCACAGCCCGGACAGCGGTGGCCAGGACAGTGTTAACGCTCACACAGGCTAACCACCCACAGTGGCCTAACACACAAGCGGGGCGGGCACCTCCAGGTACGTCTGCGGGAGCAGGTTGGGGGCGCTAGCTGGGACGCTGCCTGGCAACAGCCCTGACAGTGGTAGCCAGGAAAGTGTTCGGGCCGGCAGCGGGGCGGGCACCTCCAGGTACGTCTGCGGGAGCAGGTCGGGCCGCGAGCTGAGCGCCTGGCCGACCTTGACGAACGCCGGGCCCAGGCCGGCGAGCAGGTCCCGCAGCTGCCCCGCGCGCAGCCGCTGGTTCGCCTCCAGCCGGCCGGTCGCATAGTCCTGGCGCGCTCAGCACGATTTAAGCTGCCCCGCTCGCAGCTGCTGGTTTGCCTCCACCCGGCCGGTCGCATAGTCCTGGCGCAGTCAGCATGTGTTGAGCGCGAGCGCTGCGCTTTGCAGCCCTCGCGCTTCTGACGCAGAAACTGCTTGTGGCACCAGGATGGCAGACGTGCAACGTGGCGTGGCACCGTGCGGCCCGTGCGCTTGGCCACGCTGTCAGAGCGCACGCTTGAGCCTGCTGCCCCAGACCGCCAGGGCGCACCGCCGTGATACGCGCGAGCCATGTCCCAAAGCCTGTCACCACGCCGGCCGCGCGGGCGGCCATTTCGAACTCGCGCTCCTTGAGCGCCGCGGCCAGGCGCTCTGGCTCATAGTTCTCGCCCAGCTGCGCGAGCAGGCTCTGCAGCGTACCGCCGTTCCGCAGCTGCTTCAGGTCCATCGCCTCCAGCTGCGCCCCGCCACAGCGGGAGGATAAGCATGCGCGGTGCGACGTGCGAATCGTGCGCGACAGGCCCGGCGCGACGCCGCCTTATCAGGCGAGGCGACCGCTGCGAAGGAGGCCTTACCCACGAGCGCTGGCCTGACTCGTGGTAAAACCAGTCGCTGCGTGATGTCGCCGTGCTGCTTGACACGGACGCCCGCGCTGCAGAGCTGGTTGCGCCCTTCCTGCCCGCAGGCCTCGCTGCCCTCCAGAAAACAGGCCCAAGCTGGACAGAGTTGCACTGGCTCTCTCGCTGTCGTTGCAGGATTTGGCATGCTCTGTGCAGGTGCGCATGTTTGGTGCACTGCACACACTGCGTGTGCGTTGCACAGTGCATCATGTTCACGGGCACAAGGGTGTTCTCAGAGCACGTTTATAGCACGTCCAGGCAACGCACTGGGGCGACGCGGTGCTTCCCGCCCGGGCCATCATCATCTACCCTGCTACCCTGCCGTGACACGGCATGGGCAGGCCCTCATGTATAGAATGCATCTGCTCATGCATGCCACAAGTCTGGATGGCATGCAGCCTGAACATGTGTCAAGACGCCGGCAAGTCTAGCAGCGCATGCAAATAAAGCAGCGCAGTTGGTTTCACCCCTGACTCACAAGGCTGCCGTCCGCATGCAGGCACGCCATGCGCTCCAGGCCCATGTTCACGCTCAGGACCACTGCAGAGCAGCGTGGGGGCACTCTTTCTGTTGGGCTACCTCCCAAGCTGCACAGGCGACCTAGTGCCTTGCTTAAGCCACGGCCCGCCCAGCCAAAGGCAGAATATGGTCTGAGACCAGACCATGGGCAGGCCGGGCGGCCGCGGCGGGCGACCACAGAGCGCGCGGCCCCAGCGGCCTCCAGCGCCCAGGAGGCACAAGCCCTAGTCGGCCCAGGCGGCCTCGGGCCGCGGCGGCCGCGGCGGCCGCGGCGCCAGGCTCTGGCGCACGCCGCGGTACACCAGGCCGAGCGCGCGCCCCATCAGGCGCACGAGCAGCCAGGAGGCGGCCGCGCCCGCGCGCGCCAGCAGCCCCGCCAGCAGCGGCGCCGCCACGTCCAGCGCCTCCAGCGCCAGGCTGGCCGCGTACCGCCCGCCGCGCAGCGCCTCCAGCTCCTGCGCGGTGTAGGTTAGGCACAGGTTAGGCAGGTGTAGGTTAGATTACCGTAATCCGCGCCGCCGCCGGGCCTCAGCCCACTTTGAGCGGAGCCGGGCTGGAGTTTACACAGCTCCTGCGCGCGCGGCGCCGCCGCCGTGCCTCAGCCCACTCCAAGCAGAGCCAGGCTGAACTTTACGCAGCCAGTCGCGGCAGGCAGACGCGGCTGTGCCATGCTGCGGGGCCGGAGCGCTTCCCTCGGCCAAGACCGACGCCCGGCCGCCGCACGGGACGACGCAGCACTGGCGCGGCTCCTGCGCGAGGGCGCGCCGGTGGCCGGCATGCAGCGGCGCGACCGCGCACACGAGCGTGCCCTGGTAGGGTCGGGGGGCCCGCACGCGCGCGCGGCGCGCCGGCACCGAGCGCCGTAGCAGGCGGCCGCCGGGCGCCAGGCCCCAGAGGTCGAAGCGGTCCTCGTACATGGCGGCCACCGAGTCGAGCGCGTGCTCGCGCCAGCGCTGCATGGCCACCTGCGCGGGCCCTGCGCGTGCTGGGCGCCGACAGCGGTGTGGGCTGCCGCGCGCTCGTCGCCGTGGGTGCTTGACTGGTGCCCCGCGCCCCCGCACGTTCATCGTGTCGCGGCTGCAGGGCCCGGCTGCGCAGGCGAGCCGGCGGGCGCGTGGGCGCCGGGCGCGGGCGCGTAAGCATGGCCTGTGCGCCTCCCGCAGCAGGGCCAGTGCAGCTGGCACCCTAGCCAGGGCATTGCTGACCCTATTTAGGGCCTCGCTGCCAAACCTGGTTGCGGAAGCGCTCCAGCGCACGCGTGTTGGCCAGGCGCGGGTGCAAGTACGTGGGCCAAGCGCCCGGCGCCAGGCCGCCGCCGGCCGCGCGCGCGGGCCCGCCGTCGAGCCCCAGCCCCGCCTCGGCCAGGTACCCCGCGGCCACCGCGTCAGCCGCCGCGACCGCCATGTCCTCGAGCACCGCGGGCGCGGCGCGCAGCAGCGGCGCGGGCGTGCCCGCGGTCAGGCCCTCCAGCCCGCCGCGGTCCAGTGCCCAGCCCCTGCAGGTGTCCGCATTGCATGGGTTGCATAGCTCTGGCGGCTGCAACGCAGCCGCGGCCGCCATGCTCGAACAGCCATCCAGGCTTTCAGAGATGCCGTGTGCGCGCGCCCGAGCCCGCGCGCGGCAGCGGCGCGGGCATGCCCGCCGTGTCGCGCCCGAGCCCCGCAGCGAGCCGCTGCCCGTGTGCGGCGCTTGGCATGGACCGCGTTTTGCATCCCAGTCCGACACTCGAAGCATTGCACCCGCGCATACAGTATATTCTCAGAAGGAAGCAACCAAGGCCCATCTTGTACACTGCCTGTGCCCCTGGAAGAAACGGCGCAAGAGAGCAGCGTCCGCCGCGGGGTCACCAGGCAGTGCAGCACGAAGCATACCCCTCACATGCCTCATTGTGGCTGCAAGATAGGGTTAGGGTAGCATGCAGACCTGATGCCAGGCGCCGCGGCGTGCAGCCGCGCCAGCGCACCCCGCCTGGCAGCCCCGCTGCCGGCGGCGTCCGCGCCCCCGCTCCCCGGCCCCTCGCCGCCCACTGCACGCCCAAGCTGGTGCATGGCGGCGCCGGCCGCGCTGCCACCTAGACGCGTGCCATCGTGCGCTGCCGCATCCGCCGCGTTTGCGCCCGGCTCCGCCGAGAGCGCGCGGGCGCTACGCACAAAGCCGGCTTCAGAGCCATCACAGGGCTGGGAGCCCGGCCCGGCGTCGCGCCCCTGGCTGGGCGCCGGCGCTGCGGTGCTGACCACGGCTGACCCGAAACGGAGGTACCGCGCCACCGCCGCATAGAGCCCTACCTGCGCAGCGGACCGCATAAGGGACGTGGCGACTCCAGGCGACCGACCGCATGCGTTGCTCGTGCAACTCCACAGACAATAAGCGAGCACAGAACTTCAGGTCAGCTGCGTGTCCAGTGCCAGGTGTAAGTGACGGTGTGTCACGCGACTCTGGTGCTGCGCCTCCCTCGCACCTTCTCATCCAGGGCATCCCACTGCCTCTCGTCACCCCCCGCGCTGCCGGGCGCCGCGTCGGCCCCGCCCCGCATTCGCGCCGCGCTGTCCCGGCTGCTGCGCCGCCGCCAGGGCGCCCTGAAGGATGGCGCCCACCCGCCGCCCCATCCGTGCGCCCTGGCAGCGGCGGCTGGCCCTCTCGGACCCCCCTCCCGGACCTCGCCGCCGCCATCAGCTGGCCGCGCGCTCTGCAGCGCGTCAAGCGCGGCTGTGCGGGCTCCCCCGCCTGGCGCCTGCCCCCCAGGTGGCACCCGCGCGCGCGCAGCTGCAGCGCCGCGCTCGGGCGGCGGCGGCGCGCAGCCCTGCGCGGCCTCCGCCGCTGTCCGCTCCGCGCCTGCGGACAGGCCAGGTGGTACCGCTGCACACGGGCACACCTTGATGTGCCAGAGGGGTCCATACCCTAAACCTAACCACACGTTTTCCTCGGTGGTGGGGCACATGCTGTGCAGCCAGACTTGGGCAGCACTGCTGTCGCAACACGCCTCACCGCCGGCCATGCGCTTGCTCGTTCCCTCCACCGGGGAGCTCTCAAGCTGGGACCTTCCAAGGCGCATGCGCGCAGCCGTGGCGGGCTCGACCGTACCGGCGCGCAGGCGGGCGAGCGCGGCGTCGGCAGCTGCTTGGAGCTCGGGCGGCGTGTAGCCCAGCCACGCGCGCGCGGCCGCCGCGCTGGCCGCCGTCAGCAACGCCGGCGCCAGCCGCCGCCACTCTGCCGCGGGCGCGCTGCCGGCCGCAGGCCGGGCAGCCAGGTCAGAGCTTTGCGCATGTTGCGTTGAAACATCGGAGCTGTGCTTGGGGCGGCCCCGCCTGTAGCGCAGCGCTGTCGATTGGCGTGCGCCTACCAGCAGGGCAGGGCGGTTGCGCAGCTGCCTGAAAACCATAGTGAGGCTGCGGGGGTAGGCCAACGCTGTGGAGCCCCTCCGTGCATGGGCTCACCAAGCGCGCCCAGTCCAGGCGCACAGGCTCCGCAGTTTCGAGCTTCTGCCTAGGATTTACCGGCATTTTTTAGTCAACAATGCTCTGCTCAACTAGCCCCTCGGCCTGATCTGTCACACAGACCAGACTGTGTCCCGTCCGCGCGGTCAGCACACGCCGGCCACGCCCACCTGAACGTCTCCGCTGGCAGCGCCGCCACGCCCTGCTCCAGCGCGGCCAGCGCGAGCGCCAGCAGCTGCGCGCGCGGCCCCGGCGCCACGCCCTGCAGCGCCAGCCGGGGCCGCCCCGCGTCGGCCCGCGCCGCGGCCGCGCCGGCCGCCGGCGCCCGTCCAGCGTCGGGCAACGCGCCGCGCGCGCGCCGCGCGCGCCCAAACACCAACCCCAGCCCAGGCCCGGGGTCTGCGGACGGCTGACGCGCCGCGCGGCCGGCCGCGGGCGGCACCGCGGGTCGCCCTGGCGCGTCCAGGCTCCGCCAAGCAGCCGCCCACACCTGGGCGCCAGGCGGCCTGCTCGGGCCGCGCAGCAAGCACGGGCTGTGCACAGCTCGCGGTCGAGGGCAAGCGGCCGACGCTGCGCACCTGGTCCGGCCCAAGGATGCCGAGCGCGGCGGCAGCGTCGCCGGGGCCGCCAGAGGCCGGCGCCTGGTCCTCGCCGCCGATCGGCGACGCCGCGCCGGCGCCGGACTCGGCTGCCGGCGCAGCGCGGCGGAGCGCGCCCGCGGCGCCGCCGTCCCGATCAGTGTCCGGCGGCCACGCGGTCGCCGCGGGTGACTCTTGCCTCGGCGGGCCACGGCGGCCGGCGGTGAAGCCCGCGGCCGCCGCGGCGAGCGCGAGCGCGGTCGCCGGTAGCGCCGGCGCCAGCGCCAGCACGGCCATAGCCGCGTCGGTTGGGCCTGCACGGCAACTTTAATTTTTTTGGCAACTACTAAACCTCCGCGTAAGGCCTGTGGACGCGCATATCTCTCACCGCCTCTGCACTAGCAGGGAGGTGGAGCACAGTCGACCATGCAGGCAAGGACTCCGGCACCCAAGTGCCGCTCGCTCATCAGACTTGGCAGAGTGTCTGGAGCAGCTAGGAGAGCCGCGAGGCAGATGGACCACCTGCCAGGCAGTGCACTGGCTGCTGCCTGCGCTGAGTGCTGCAGCAGCAGCGACGGCACACCAATGCACGCCCGATTGCGCCGTGAGTGGGCGGCCGGCTGACACTGGTGGGTGGCATTATGCCCAGCGCAGCTCAGGGAAAGACCAGAGCGGCCTACGCAGGCGTAAACCACTAGTGGCAAACGCATGCCGCTGCAGCCTGCATGCTACACGGCGGCCGGCACCTCCCGCAGCTGCCCCCTGGCAAGCTGCTGCCCTCCCACGTGCCAGTGGCTATGGGAGGACTTGGCGAAAGTGCGCATCAGGCACCCTCAAGTGCCTGGCGAGGCCTGCTTGTAACCCTGCACAGGGGGGCCATCATCCTAGGCTAGCTTCAGAGCAGAAAGTACCTCAGCAGTCCTCTTTAAGCGTCCCTAGCTACAGCTGAGGCGTCGGGGCCTTTGCTAGCAAGAGGGGGACCCGCGTATCCTGACCTAGGCCGTCTCTGGGGGCTGCTGCTGCGGGCGGTCTGCACTTGTGCGGTACGTCCGCCGTGCCCTGCTCATGTCAAAAAGGGGTTCTACATCTAGAGGCAGAACTGCTTGAACTGTTGCGCACGCCAGAGTGTTTGTGCGTCGCCGCGCTGCTCTGCCCTGGGTGCAGCACGTGCGGGAAGCGCTGCGTGCCAATCAGCGGCACTCGCACACTTTTCCTGCTTGCGTTTAGCGGTGCGCCCTGCGCGCAGGCCTGAGCGGCGCCGCGCACACGCGATGGTGGCGCCGCACGGCCCGGACGACTGCGGTAAGAGGCTGGTCTATGGCACCGGGGCTGGCCTGGTCGCCGGCCTGTTCGGCGGCGCTGTCACCGCGAACTGGACAGACAGTCTGGCCATCGTTGACAACAAGTCGTGGCCGGCCTTCCAGCGCGTGGGTGCGCTGCGCGCCAGGCCGCGCCGCGCTACCGCGTCGCTGTCACCTGGACCCCTCGTCGGCCGTGGCCAGCTTTGAAAGTGTTGTGGCTGACCGGCAGGCGTTCTGATGGGCCAGTACGGCATGGTGCTGGCCGCGATAGCAGCGGCCTTCACGGCCACAGACTGCTTGGCGGAAGGCATTCGCCGTGCGCCCCCACCCCCCCATTCTTCGGGCTGCCGTGCCCGCTGCTGTCTGTGGCCAACCTGACAGCGTGTCCAGGTATGCGGACGATCTGTGGCTGGGGCTTGGTGGTTGGGTGGCCGCCCCTGCAGCCAGCAGGGCGCAGCCTTGCCATTTGCAAGCACACCTAGCAGCAGTGCACGGCGCAAGCAGAACGTCTTGAAGCGAGCGCGTTCGATGAGCTGTGCAGCTCTGCACCTGGACAGGGGAGTCTGCAGAGGCACAAGACGCCTGGGATGCCTTGTATGGCTTTTGCGACACAGTGAACGCATTAGCATGGCCGTAACCGCAGCCATGGAGGCACCAGGCAGCGCTCCGTGCAGCAGGCAAGGTCGCCTGGACGGCGTGCTTGGCGGGGGGTTACAGCCGGCGCGGTGCGTGGATTGAGCACAGCACAATGCCCCGCCTTGTTTGGCGCAGGCAAGAACGATGCTTGGAACGGCGTGTATGGCGGGCTGGCGGCCGGCGCGGTGCTCGGCCTGCGCGCGCGGCGCGTCACCTTCGGCGTCGGCTCGGGCGTTGCGCTCGCGGCTGCGTCCGTCGTCTGCGACATCACCGGCGGCCACCTCACCGGCAAGCCGCTGGTGCGCTCCCCTCGGCCTCCACCAATTCGTCCGCATGGCGGGGAGGTGCCTGCACGGTGAGCAGCTGGGAGGTGGCAGGGGTGATCGCTGCCCGGGCCCTGCCATGTGCACCACCGTCGGCGGCTGCTTCACCGCCTAAGCCGCCGGTGCGGACTGACTGAATGACACTGCTTCACCCCTGCATGCAGTACGTACACGGCGCCGTGGTATATTATACATAGTCTGGTGCTGTCCTGAGTAGCAGGTTGGAATGACGCGGCCGCGCGCGTCAGGTGAACGACGGCGCCACGCCCGTGAAGCCCGTTTTCCCGTTCTCGCGGGCGCAGCAGACCGAGCTGTCCGCCCCTCGCGCCTGACGCCAGCGCGCGCGCGCGGCTTATGCTCTAGCCCTCTGGGGATGTGGCTGACATGCTTGCGTGCTACGCTTCGTAGGAGCAATCCCGTCGGGTGCACCATGCGTCTTGGCTGCTAATGTACTCGTTGAGTGAATGTGTGGATGTGTGATATGCGAAGCAGACAGTCATCTTCTGCACTGCATTACAGAACGTCTAGTCCTAGGGAAGCAGGCATACAGAGCCACTTGCTGGCTGCAGAGCAATTCTCAGATATCCTAAATCAGCAGTTCTACTGCACCAACGACTGCCATGCATACCCACCATGGGGACTTGCTTGCAGTGAGTACTTTAAACCACTAAAGTACCATAAGCCACTCCCCCGCAGTGAGTACTTTAGTACACTGCATTTCTTGCACGTGCAACACAGCACACGCCTGTATAAACAGCTGGTCGCCACAGTTGCACATCGCTGATGCGCTGCTACTTTGACCAACCCCGAAAGCAATCCAGGATGCAATCCAGGAAGACCAGGTCTGCGAAATGGTCTGCAGAACACCTTTCATGGCCCCTTTTGGTCCGCTCAATAACACACATACTTCATTGCAGCTCAGGTTGCAGCGCTCGCAGAAGGCAGAGGCGCTGGCAAAGTTTAGCAGCCAGAGCGGCACACAGAAGTGCCCCTGACGGGCAGGGCCATGCTCTGTGATCATACGCACGCGCCTTATATATAAGGCGCGTGCTAACACAGTCCCCTCACGCCTGACATAGGCGACAGCAGGGGCGCGCCCACTGCGCATGTCGCATACAGCTAGCCAGGCACGTTGGCTTGGCAGGCAACCCCTTGAAACCACCCAGCCCAGACCCACAGCGTTGGCACAGACTTGCATGCGTTCCAAATCCTACACGCGCGGCCCTACATCCTACCGTAGGGCGTAGGCTCCCTACGCCCGCAGCGTGTGGTCCCAGGGGTGGTAGACCAGGCGCGGGATGACCCGGTGCGCGGCCGCCGCGGCCGCCCCGCAGACGGCCGCGGCCGCGGCCAGCCACAGCGGCGCGGCGCCGGCCGGCACGCCGGCGGCGCGCGGGAACACCGCGCATGCGAGCGCCGCGGCGGCGGCGACGGCGGCCGCAAACAGGGCGGCAACGCGCAGCGCGTGCAGGTTGCGCAGCGCCTGCCACGGAGCAGCACGCTCTCAGACTTTTCTCAACATGAGGTCAACAGCACCTATGGGTGCTCCGTCTGCGTGTCGTTGCTGACAATGGTCATCAAACGACCCACGTGTAACCCTACTTGTGGGGGACGTGTGTCAGTCATGACGGGCAAAGTGAGGCCGTCATTGCCATCGCTGCCAGCCAGAGCGCCTCGATGGCCATGCGGCCTCCTCGTTCACACAGCAGCACATACACCGTGATGAGCAAGTCCCCAAAAAAAAGCTGCCTAGGGCAGCATGACCACACAGACACACGGACATAGAGACGATTCCGGAGGACCCGGCTTACGGCCCTTGCAGACACCACCGCAAGCTAGGTTTGTGCTCCTGCCGGGCCAGGAACTGGGGCGCACCCCGGAGCACGAGGGGCACAGGTCAGTGTGGAAGGTCTTGCGGTCGAGCAGCTGCTCCTTGGGCGGCTGAGCCGGCAGGTCCTTGAGCAGCCCGAACGGCCCGCCGCCGCCGCGCGTGTCCAGCCACTGCCGGTAATCCACCACCGGCCTGCGCCGCAGCAACCGCGCCTCGCACATGGTCCTGACATGCTCCTGCCTCGCACATGGTCCTGACATGCTCCTGGGCGTCTCTGTCTGGAGTGGCCGGGCCAGATATGCGCTTGACAGGCTCTTCAGTGCGGCATTGCAGCTGCGCAGCTGCCCATAAGGTGTCTGCAACGTGTCTGGTCGAAGCACGCAAACAGCGCAAAGGGGTAGGGCCAGTAAGCCCGCACCTGTCGGCCTACAAGGGCATGTAAAGGGTATCATAGGGTCGCATAGGGTCAGGGCCAGCAAGCCCGCACCTGTCCGCCTGGGAGGGCATGTAGAAGGTCTTGTTCCAGCGCTCGCCGCGCGCCCCCTCGATTGCCTTCTCCGCGCGCTCCTGCCGCGCGCGCGCATCGCCCTCAGTGTGCGGCGCGCCGGCGCGCACACAGCCGGCCGCACCCACAGCTGCTTGATCAATTGACCAAGTAAGCCCTTGCGCGCAGCTGCTGGACCTGGCACGCCCACAAGCAGGACCTATCGGCGATGCTGCGCGCATCGAGCGGCGAGTCGCAGAGGGCAGGGCGGGCGGGCGCGCAGCCGTGAGGTCCCCCACGCGCGCGCCTGGCCGAACAGCAGGACGCCGTCGCCGTCCAGGACGGCGTTGCCGGTCATGTGGTTGACCCAGGTCGGCATAGCGGCCAGCGCCGCGCGCATCGCCAGCGGCAGCCGCCAGAACCCGGGATCCACCAGGTAATTGCTCACCAGCTGCGCGCGCCCGCCGCCGCGAGTCAGGGGGAGCGGGCGGCGCGGGCGCAGGCGCGGGAGGGCCAGGCCGCACAGGATGCCTCACACCTTTTCAACCGCACCTCCGCCTGTGACATGGTGCATGTAACGGGCATGACAGCTCCGAGGCGACCAGTCCGCATGAGGCTGGCGCCCGTCTCTCGAGAGCACTGCCTGAAGACTGCCTCTAACCAGACGTGCTGCAGAACCCCATTACGAGCCCTCAGGCACCGGTACACCAGAACGCTCCCTCCAGGTCTAAATGACGGGCGCGGGCGTGCGCACCACGCGGGTGCGGCCGGGCGCCAGCGGCACGGCGTAGATGAGCAGCGCGTCAAAGTCGGACCCCTTAAAGTCCTGTTATGCAGCCCCCGTCACCAGCCTCAGTGCCCGGCCACGCAGCCGGATGTCGACGGCACACAGCGCTGCACGCGGGCAGCACGCATGTAGCCTATTTGCGGGCTTCCCACAGAACCACCCTGCCCAGGGGCAGCCCACGAGGCTTACACCTGGCGCAAGGATGCACCTGGTGCTTGCTTGCTCGGGCGCATGGCAGCGCGAGGGGCGCGCCGTCGGCTCGGGCGTGATGAGCGTGAACGGCCCCGGGAAGGCCAGCGTGCTGACAACCTCCGAGTAGGGCCGCCCCTCCGCCATCACCATCTTGAAGCGGTACGTGAAGCCGTCCGTCGCGGACGGGTACGTCTTGTGCAGCGCCTCGTCCGGCCGCGAGGGGCTCACGACGATGTTGCTCTGGTTGGGGTCGTGCCTGACGCGAGCCGAGCGCGGGGTCCTCGTGAAGGGCGACTAATGCAAAACGCATCGCATTGCACTTCATCCTATCACTTCATCCTGCCTGAAGCAACTTGGCATGAGCAGAAGCACAAGCACCCAGAGCTCAGGCGCGCGACTCCTCACACCCCGCCCTTCACAGCAGTTCACAAGCGCGCACACAAACAACTGCAGTGGCGTGTCCCGCTGCATGCCGTACCACTGGACCGCAGCAGGGCAGGGCCGCACCTGTCGCCAAAAAGGCCGTGGTGCGCGTAGTGCACGTGCGCGGGGTCGTGCCTGCGGGGCGGGGCGTCTTGTTCAGGAGCGGCGCACTTGGGCAATGTGCGGCATTCACCTCTGCCTCCGGCATTCGTCTCTGCCTCCAAGCACCGAGACCTCCCGAGTGCCTCAGTGCACCCTGGGACAAAGGGAGCCCACGGGAAGCACGAACGTACAAATCACACACAAACGCTCATTTCAACAAACACTCGCTACATACAAACACTTGCTACAAACACTTGCACACACACTCCAACATAAACAAGCAACACCGAACAACAAACACTAAATTACACCAAACAACACACACACACACGCCAAAATAGCGAGACAGTTCTGAGCAGGTGTGTTAATAAGGGTGAGGGTAATCAAGGGTATGGGTATGGGCATGGCGCGCGCACAGGTTGTCGACCATGGTGTTCCAGGAGTAGGGCACGTCGCGCATGAAGGGCGCGCCCAGCGCCACCAGCTTCTTGCCGTCCGACGTGCGCAGCGGGTCCTGCGGCGCGCGGGCGGCGGGCGCGTCAGCCCCGGGGCCAGCAGAGGTGCGCTGACCTCCTGTCACGCACCGCTGCTCGGGCATGACAGGCGCTCAGGGCGACAGGAGGGGAGGATGTGGATGCGAGGCAGCGGACAGTGCGCAGGGTCGCGCAGTGCACGCCGCATCCTGTACCCTGCGTTGGGTTGCGGTCATACTTAGTTGCACCGCGCCGGGCAGCCACGCTCCACCATGCTCCTCACAGCAAGCAGGGCTCTGCCAGCAGCGCGCCAGGCATGCGCCGCGGCGTGCAACGACCTCTGCCATGACCTGCACCAGTCATGCGCCAGCTGTGGCGCCTGAGCGCGCGCGCGGGCCGCGCCTGCATGTCCATCCAGGGCGCCGTCTGCGCGGGCTTCGCCGCGGCGTGGATGTGCGCGGCTGCGCCGCTGTCGCCCCACACCCACAGCATCCCCTGCGCCACCTGCCGCCAGCACGCGCGCGTCTCACTGGTCAGCATGTAAGACATATAGGTGCAGGCATGCGCAGCCAAATGCCAGGCACAGTCAGTCACGCCTGGCACAAACACGCGCTTCAGACCAATGAGCAATACACAGCAGCCCGGAATGCCTGCTGGGCAACACCCCGTAGGTCCTGCTGGGCAGAAACCCGCAGGCATGCAAGGATGCGTAGCCAGAGGCCCGATCACTTTGCAAACGTGTCGTCTTTTCCAATGGCCTCCAGCCTGATGTTGCAGTCAGAGTTGTTTCCTGGGCTACGACCCCACACAGCTCACTAGCATGGCGCTGCAAGTCAGCTGTACAGACTGCGCGCGCGCCTGCGTGGGGAAGGAGGCGACGCATGAGCGCTGGCTGCTGCATGCGGTCTCGGCGGCCTTGCCGCGCACCTGCGGGATGTGCCTGCCCGCGCGCACCAACCATCAGCGGCACTGAGACATTCAGCAATGTCTGTGAGACGCAACCGTATTGGGCGAGCTTTGTCTACATAATGCCACACGGCACCAGTGCAGGTGCGCAAACAGGGTGGGAGGAGCGCGCACGTGCAGTTCCCGCCGGCATCAAAGCGCCAGCCGTGGTAGCTGCAGTGCAGCGTGCCGTCCTCGATGCGCCCCTCTGCGCGCATGTGGGCCGCGTGACGTAGCTGCCACCGTAATGAGGGGGGCAGCACACTCGCATGCAGCCCGGCCTGGCATCTGCCATGTTGCAGCGTGCAGCATTCGCACTACGGCACAGCTGTCTCCCGAGCTAGGCTAGGGCGAGTGCTTCTCCTCGCAAGATAGATTAGGGCCCGGCCATTGCCATTCCTCATGTGCCAGCAAGAAGGCAGTCTGCAGCAACTTGGATGCTGTCGTGAGCGGGGCGGCGCGCCCGACAGCGGCGCGAGGCGGTGCGGGCACAGGTCCTCCAGCGCGCTCCAGGCGCCGTCGGGCGCGCGCCAAACGACCAGGTCCTTGCCCAGTAGCTGCGTCGGCGTCGGCTTCTCGGTGCTCAGGTCGGCCACGAAGAAGAGCGGGTACCACTGCTGCGCCCAGTCAAACGTCTCCTCCACCTGTGCGCGGCGCGAGCACGAGATTCGCGTCAGCGCTTGTGCTGGAGCAGTCCTGAAGCAGTCCTAAACATAGGACCTGCGTCCTGCTGTGCTCGCTGTGCAAATCACAGACAGGCACTGCAGCAAAGAGGCTGAGGGGGCACGGTCCAGCTGCGCACCATCACAGTCACCAGCGAGTCACGCCAACGAGTCACGCAGCACATGCACTTGCGCTCACAACCAAGCCTTGCGGCGCAGGCTCTCGGACTGACTGATGTGCTACATCCTGACGAAACTGCCAGCAGCTCCATACACGAGTCGCGGTACTTGCCTTCTCGGGCTCAGGTGCGGTCAGGGTGCGCGGCAGGCGCGTAGCAGTGCTGGGGCTGTCCAGCACGGCCGCCTTTGCTTGCGTGCTCTGGCCGCGCGCGCTGGGCGGCACGGCGCTCGCGGAGATCTGCGGCGCGGGGGCACTCTTGCTGCCACCTGGCAACACGTGCACTCGGGTGCATGCCGTGGCCAAGCATGCACACGCATGCCTGCTCAATTGGCGAGCTCTTGGCAATCTGAGGCGTGCCGCACCCGAGTGAACGCCCTCCGTGTGCATGACAGCCGCGCTCGGCGCACAGTAGGCTGCAAGACCGGCGACTGCTGGCCCCGCTGCGCCACCTGCGGCCGCATGGTAGCAAGGCGTGCCCTCACAGGTCTACACGGGACGCAAAAGGTCCTGCCGGGTTCTATGCGCAGACAGCAGTTGAGCTTGTGATGTTCCAGCAAGCAAGTTCAAAAACTGATCTGTGGTCCGATTGCGAGCAGCTCTCGTAACGTTTTACGCACAGCATGCGTAGCAGCTGGCCCCTAGGATAGGTGCTAGGTGTCACATGGTTGGAACTTGCTTCTGGCTGCCGCCGAGGAGATGCGCAGGAGTCGAGCCACGAAGCAGCATTGTATAATGCTGTTTAGCTGCCCGACATGCGTTCTTTACAAACACGCGACGCCCGTCCCGGCTCGGCCAGCAGCAGGCGCCCGCGTCACTGGTTGAGGACGTGGCCGTGCGCCGCGTGGTAGTCCGCCTCGCCCAACGCGGACACGGCGGCGCTGAGCATGTTGGGCTCAAACATGCAGTGGTAGTTGGTCGCGTGCGCCAGGTTCTGCGCCTCCCAGCCGTACTCCTCCTCGGGGTCGTCGTCCGCCGCCGGCCGCGGCGCCGCGGCCGCCACCGAGGCAGCCTCCTCCGCCGTCGCCGCGTCCCCGGCATCCGCCAGCGCCTGCGAGCGGGGCGCGCCAGTTTTTTGCACGCTTTCATGCTGAGCGAGGCTGGCACAGAGCGCATACATAATGTGCCTCTGCATGACGCTGGAGCTCAACAGGCCATCCACACTAACCAGACGGCCTTCCAGCCCGCTTTCCAAGCACATGTACACGGGCGAACTCGCATTTCCTTTACCCCGCAGTATCCATCCAGCAGCGCGATGCCATCGCACTGGCATCATGCAACTCCCTGCACCACGTACAACACCCCGACGCAGAGGCGGGTCGGGCGGCGCGCCTGCAGCGCGTCGTCGCAGTGCTCGCCAAAGTAGCCGCCCTCGAGCGCGACCTTGGCGACCAAGCCGGCGCAGCGCGCGCCGAAGCGCGCGCGCCACGCGGCCGCCTGCGCGGGCGACTGCGCCGCGAAGAAAGCCGCGCGCGCGGCGGTCACGGCGCGCACCTCGTGCGGCATGTACGCCACGGGCACCGCCGGGCGCGGCTCCAGGAACGCGAGCACGCTGGCGCCCACCTGCGCCCGCGCAGCGCCGCCGCTGAGGCTAGGTGAACACGAAAGCGCCTGTGACGCTCGGCCGCCTGCACAGGCGGGCGCGCCGCAGAGCGGCGCACCAAGCGCCCACCCAGCATTCCCTGCGGCGTGCCTGCCCCAGGGCCTCTTAGGCATGACGCCGCAAGCGCCAGCAGATGCGCCCTCTCACCGCACGAACGCAGAGCTATACGGGGTGGTTCCAAACTGATCTCGCATGCCTCAACGCGTCCCGAGACCGGTTATGCTCTGCGATGCCTGCATCATTGCCTAACGCAGCCGGAGGGATGCGAGTCCTGGCGGGGCACCAGACAAACAGTACGCGCGTCAAGAGAGGCACACACGCCTGCAGAACAGCTCGCTCTGCAGCGCATGCGGGCGCACCGGGTCGTCCGCGCGGCGCTCGTGCGGCGGCAGGATCTCGTACTCGACCCGGCCGTCCGCGACCTCCTGCAGGATTACGTTGCACATCTCGAAGCGGGCGCGGCCGAGCGCGGCCGCGGACGCCATGAGCCGCGACGGCGCCGCGCCGGGCGGGCCCGCGCCCGGCAGCACGCCGTCCAGGAACTCGTCCAGCGCGTCCGGCGGCGCGTCCACGACGTCCGGCGAGCCCCGGGGCGGCCCGTCGATCTCCCACTGCTGCGACGCAATATCGTCCTGCGCGCACACAGGGACTCTTCTTTGCAGGCGTTTCTACGGGTGCTTGGCAGCCGGCCAGAATGGTTCTAGGACACGGATCATGGTGCGACGCCGCGCCAGGCAGCGCGCCAGACTCCTCTGCGCATGCACGCCTGCACACACACACACACACACACACACACACACACACACACACAGACACACACACACAGCATCTGTTTATCCTGGCCTGGCGGCGGCCACCGCAGCGCCGGGCCGCACCGCATACCACGACTCGGCCAGCGGCACGTTGCCGGCGCGCGCGTCGGTCTGGTACTCCATCTTCAGCCAGTCGTTCCAGAGCAGCCGGTCGGCCTGGCACACGCCCGGCAGCGCCCAGAAGCCGTACTCCAGGCCGTCCGCCGCGTCCTGCCGCGCGCGCGCGCCGGTCTCAGTGCTCTGACCGAATGAACTTCCTTGGGCAGTTGCCTGAGGCCAAGCTGTTTGGCCTCGCGCAGGAGCTCCTGGGAGGCACACGCCTGGCCGCGCGTATATTCTTCCAGGCAGGGTCTCACCTCGGGCGGGGTTGTGCCTGTGCAAATTGCAGGACCCAGCTGAGCTGGACATGGCAGCGAAGCAGCACAGACGCGTGCAGCTGCCGCCGTGAGCAGCATCTGCCTGTGCCAACGCCTCCCCTCCGCAGCGAATCCCATGCTTGCCTATGTGAGCCAGCAGCGCAGCCAGCAGAGCAGCCGCCTGCTCGCCATGCACGGCCATCACTCCGCACGAGCAGGCCGACGACCCCGAGGGAGCGCCTGCAAGCAGCAGCGACACGGCGCCCACGCGCTGAGCAGCCTCGCCTGTCTGCAAGCGGGCGCGGGCGCGGGCGCGGGCTGCGCACCTGCTGCGTGGCGGTGGCCATCAGCTCGCCCATGTAGCGCGTGGCGCGGAACTCGGACACGGCCGAGTTCTCCTGCGCCCAGATCATGCGCAGGCGCATATCGCGCATGATGCGATTGCTCCACGACTGCCTGCGGGCGCGCGCGCGCACGCGTCGGCCGAGCGCCAGGACCCGGGGGCGCATCCACCCTGCGGGGCGCTCCCGCCGCCGCCGCCGCTCCCGCCTCATCTCTTCAGCCCGGCGCTGCGCAGCATGCCTCCAGGCAACCAAACCATGGTGCGCATCCAGTAGCAGAGGAACACTGTCTTGGTAAATGTGCAGCTGAGTGCATGGGATGGCACGGCAGGCTGCCTCCTGCGTGGCTGCAGAGCACGGGGCGGACGCGCGGCCGTGGCGCACCACAGCCACTCCACATGCGTCTGGTACTCTGAGCGCGAGTCGTAGATGTGGTCCATGCCCAGGTCGTGCTCGGTGGCCTCCTCCGTGGCCGCGGCCTGCGCGGCATGGCACGCTGATACGCTGCCGCTCCAGGACTTGTAAGTGACACTTGCTGAACAAGATCGCGCGAGCTCCAGGACACTGCACGGTAACTCCCGCTGACCAACAGACAGAACGCCGCCAGCCCAAGCGGGCACTGGCTGCCGACAGGTTGCACTGAGCGAATAAAACAAGCCGCCTGCTCATCAAACATAACAGCATGTGAGCAGAGCGCAGGCGCGTGCACCTCCGGGCTCAGGGGCGGCGTCCACGTGGACGAGGACGCATCGCCGCCAAAGGGCGCGGCAAAGGCCGGCCGGCTCTGTCCCTGGCCACCGGCGCGGCCGCCGCCGGCGCGGCCCCCGGCCGCCCACGCGAACGCATCCCGCGGCTCCGGGCCCTGGAACTCGGCTGCGCCGCGCAAGGGCGCCCCCAGTTGTCACCCGCCCGCCCGCCTCAGCACCTCGCAGTGTCGCTGTCAGTCCTAGAGTAGACGCGCTGGCGTGCGCCACTCATGCTCAGCGCTCTCAGCATGGGGGGCCTGGGAAGCCCCCATGCAGGTTAGGGCTGCCATGGCCGCATGTCAGCCGAGCGGGACGCCTGCGGCGCCAGGACGGTAACGCCAGCGGCCGCGCGCGCCGCAATAGCAGTTTGGCAGTTGCGGGCCGACGCGACGCAAGCCAGGACGGCCCGCGCCGGCCGGCCCGCGGGCGCCCCTTGCTATGCCAGGGGTGTAACAGCCGCGGGGCACCATCGCCCGTAGACTTGACTTGCCCCTGACGGGCTTGCAACGCCTGACGCTGACGGTATACCCAAGGCTCATGCAGTCACAGGCCGCCTGCCACCCGGTGATTCCAGACAGGGCAGGCAGCTGCACTCAGGTGACAACATGCATGTGAGCATCCACCTTGAACACGCAGTGTAGGAGGGCGCTGGCAAGGCGCAGCCGTACCCGGATCGAACAGCTCGTCCGTTTTCGGGTCGGGCACGAGCTGCGACAGCTCGGCGAGCTCCCTCTGCGACAGCGTCGTCGCGCGCGAGCCCTGCTTCACGTCGCCTGCGCCGGTGCGCCGCGGCTGCGCGCGCAGTGAGCCGTGTGACTGCACACGCTGTGGGGCCAGCATGCAGCCCTGCAGGCGCGGGGAGCCTCAGTTGCGTTCTGGGCAGCATGCTTAGCATGAGGCTGCGCTGATAGGCAACGTCACAGGTGCGGCCTGCCGACGGTCACACAGGGACGCATGCCGGGCAGCAGGAGGCAGCCAGGCCAGGCAGCGGCGGCGCGGCGCACAAAGCCGCGCGCCTCCTTCTCTGCGCGGAGCTGCTTGGCGGCCGCGCGCCGGGCCACGGCTTCCGGGCTCCTGTCCAGCTTGGCGCCCCTCCGCCTGCACCGCTTTCACGCTCTCGGTCTGCACACAGTGTTCCAGCTCGAGTCGCACAACACGCACCGCCTGCACCGCTTTCACGCTCTCGGTCTGCATACGTTGAAAGTGCAGCTCGAATCTCACAACTTGCAGACATGCGCCTGCGCCCAGGCTTGCGCGCGCACGCGCTACCTCAGACACAAACACCGTAACACAGCACTGAACGCTCTCGAAGCGCTCTACTGAACTTCCAGCACCAGTCTACAGGAATGGCTAGCGGCGCACAGCGACGCAGTTGGCTGCTCAGCGCCTCCCTGAGCCTTTGCCTCCGCTGTCGCACCCTCCGCATCCTGTGGCTCCTCGCTCGCCCGAGCGCGCCACCCCTGCACCGCCGAACGCGCTGAGCACAAGCGGGTGCAGGAGCCGGTTGCAGGGGAGTGCAAGGTCTCCTGAAGGCAGGCTAGAAGTGGAGCGGCTCACTCTGCGTGTGTGGTGGCTGGCGCGGCGCAGAGGCGGACAGCGAGCACTGGCGGCTGGCTGCTCAACATGCAAATGCTGTGGGAAGCACAGGGGCCAGAGTGCTGCCATCTAAGAACGCCAGGCTGTTTGAAGATCCGCAGGCTCTGAGTTGAGGCTCGAGTATACATATACTCGAGACTCCTGCCTACATAGACCTTTGTGAGCTGAGACTCCTGCCGACTGCCCTTCAGGGGCTGGCTGGATGGGCACTTTTACTCATTGGTAAAAGTGCTCGTCCAGCCCCTAAGCAGTCTCCAGAGGCGCTATTTGACATCTGGTGAGGGAAGCCGCCCAAGTGTCTGGGTGCGCAAGGATGGAGCAGCGCGGGCGCAGCGCTTGGGCAAGCATCCAGTTGCCTGCTTGCATGCTTGCCCTTGTAGCGCTGCCTAGCTCTCTCTTGGCAGGCGCCGGAGCAGCACGGGCCCACAGCGTCCAAAACAGCCTCGCCATGCCCGGCAACATGACGGCGCTTGCCGCCCAAAGCGCCAGCAGCTGGGGGCTCGCAAGCTTCCTGGACGTGGCGGGTGCGGTCACAAGGCACACCTTGCTGTGCATCCGTTGGGCAGGCCTGCGAGCTTGCTGCTGATGGGACCCTGCATGCGCAATCATGTGTGCATGGCGCAGAGCCCGGCACCACAGCAGAGGACGTCGTGATGGGCGCCGGCTCTCACAAGGCTGCCGCCTTGGTGGTCGCCGTCCTGGGCGACACAGCTCCCCAGCGGCGCGGGCCCTGCCATGCCGCGCACCGCGCCTGCTCCTGCTGCCTGCGCGCCTCAAAAGGCACCCCGGCAGAGCCCAACTTCGTTGACTGTCCTGCGCTCGCACAGCCTTTCCTCACGTCAGCGCGCCTGCCTCTCCTTCGGGCCCAACCTGCTTTCGCACGACGGCTTTCCTCGCCGCCAGAGCCGCCCCGCCTCATGCCCGCCCGCCGTCCCGAGGCAGCAGAGCGCCGCGCAGGCGCGACGTGGCCGGCGGGGAGCCCTACGTCCGCGTCCTCCAGGGGCCCTACGCAGGGCCGCAGGAGGCGGGCGCGGCCGCGGCGCTGGCCGCCGCGGTCCCGGCGGACGCGCTCAACGCGGGCGCCGCGCGCGTGGAGCGCAGCCTGGGCGCAGCGCTGTTTCCGCTCACGTGCGCGCCTGCAGCGCCCTTTGCTGTTGGCGGGACACAGAATCGCCTTTGTTCGGCGTCCTGTGCGCTTGCGCGGCTGCATGAAACACATGATCGGTGCACGCGTGCACAGAGGTGTACATATCAGCACCGTCCGCGCGACTTGTCGGTGGATGCGAGGTGGACAGCTCGCGCGCCCGCGGGTCAGAGCCAGCGGAACGCGACCCCTGCCGCTGCATCCCCGCGCTGCGGCAGGCTGGCCGTGCGGGAGTTTACGGGCGCGGCGGCGCGCCCGCTGGCGGTGTACGACGTCTCTGCGGGCCGCATCACCCTCGACGCAAGGTGCGGAACGGGGCCATGGCATTTGTTTGGATATCACCTGCATGCAATGCACGCTTCGATATATCATCAACCTCCCGCTCATGCAGAACATTGCCGTGGCGGGTTGGCACCAGGCCGCAGCGCGTCACTGGCTGCAGGCCTGGCTTGATGCATGGTGCGCGCTGTGAGGGGTGATAGACCTGCGCACCGAGCAGTGCACTGTTTGCCGTTCCCGACACCGCGCCACACCGGGCGCACGCAGAGCGGCCGCAGCCGTGGCGCGCCTGCCGGCCGAGGCGCGGGACGCCGTGCGACGCTTTGCGTCCGGGATTGGCGCGGCGCTGTCTGAGCGGCTGGACGGCGCACAAAAGGCACGCGCAGGCCCTTCGACCCCACATCCGTGAGACGTGCAGCTGTCAAAGCGCACACTCCCGCCGGCATGCCACCTGTGCAGCAGCATGACATGCCTCCCTGCTGCCTGGATCATGTGCCGCCTGTGCGGCATCCGCGGGCTCTCCATGCCAGCTCACAAGCGGGCATGCCTGGTTTGACTGCTCGGGGCTTCAGATGCTTGTGCTGGGGCAGCGCGGTGTGCGCGTGCGGACCGTTGCGGTGTTCCATGCAGGGCGGCGAGGCTGCGAGCGGCCGGGCTGCGGGCGCGGCCGGGCTGGTCGCGGCGGCGGCGGCGGCGGCCGGCGCGGCCGCGCTCCTGGCGGCCGTGCCGCTCTGGTTCTGCATCGCCTGCCCGGTGTGCGGGCATGCTGCCGCACTGGTGCTGCTGTGCCTGCTAGGCGCTTCGTGAAAGCACGCCTGTGCTGTGATTTGCTGGCTGTGGCTCGCATGTATCACAGGTTGCATCGCACAGCTGGTGTCAATTGGCTGTAGCCGCATCATAGCACACCATGGGGCGGAAGCCTGCCGATTTGCCTAATCCCTTGTTGCAAACGGGCTGAGCGATCGGGGCATTTAGCAAAGAGAGCCGTCGGCGCGCATCGCACCCTGATCTGCGAAGCCGCGCGCGGCCCGCCTGACGCGCCCGCGACGCGCCCGCGACGCGCCAGGTGGTGCTGGGCCTGCTGGCGCCGCTGGCGCTCAACGTGGCGTGCGCGGCCGCGGCGGAGGCGGTGTGCGAGCACTACAAGCTGCCCGACGCGGACTGCGCGCAGCTCTGGCGCGCCGCATCACCCGTGACGGCGCCCCGCGCGCCCGGCCTGCACTGCATACGCGTGACCTGCAGCGCACGCAAGCATGGTACTCAGGGAGACTGTGGCGCGATGGCCATGGTCGTCGCGGCACGCTTCCTGCTTGCACAGCAGCGGCACTTGTGTCCGTGAGCAGAATGTTCGGTGGTTCAGACGGCCTGCAATAGCCGCCAGCCGTCGTGCGCGCTGGTCCGCAGGTACGGCGCGTTTGCGGTGGCGATGGTGCTATCGCTGGCCAGCGCGATCCCCATCGTGTTCGTGTGCCGCCTGCCGGAGTGCTCGCGCCTGGGCCGCGCCGCGGCATCGTAGCCGCGCCGGCGCCGCCGCGCGGCCGGCGCACTGGCGGCCGCGTGCGCGCGCTGCCAGCTCAGGTGCGAGCTGGGCGACGGCCGCCTTTATCCTCGGCGCTGTCGAACGATTAGCAATGTACCAGTTGTGGTCATGTCTGCCTGCTCTGGTGCGTGCCTAAGCGGGGCCGCCGGCCGCCGTAGCTGAGCAGATGCTGCCGCGTGCTAGCGGCTGGCGGCCATGATCCTGAGATAAGCATCCTTCCTGTACAACACTTGTAGCTTCACCCGGTACCTTCAACGCAACCTTTTCATAAAGGTAGTGGTAGACTCCTGCGCTAGGCATTAAGATACACGTACCTCGTGGCTTTCCCCCAGCAAAGCATTTTTTTCGCTTGCCTGTTGATTACCCATGTCATGCCTTGGTGCAGTTGCTGAGCTCATTTGTATATTGTCAGGCATACGTAAGCCAGGATTGGTGCAGTATACGCAGGTCTATAAGCGCGGGGGTGCCAGACAGCTGACCGTTGGTCTTGTTTTGATTACTGAGGTTTGACAACGGCCCTGGTGGCCATGCAATAGGGAACATGTTAGCAGGGGGGCTCATTGATGCATGTTGGCAGCTGCTGACCTGCAGGTCCGCTTGTCCACCAGGAGCACTGTAACCTACCGGCTCAACGAGCACAGCCTGCTCTGCTCTTACTCATGCAAAGTCCAGATGAAAAGCAGGTGTTGCGCAGGAACGCCTGCATGTGCTGGGCTGGCTAGGGTCTAAACGAACTTGAGGTCTGCACTGTTGCACACTGAACAAATCTCGTCAAAGCTGTTCGTGTAGCTTGCACCTTGCTCACGCCTTGTGTACTTGTAGCGGGCTAAAACGGGAGTAAGCATCGGGCCGGTCATGCGCACTCCATCAGTGCACCTCGCAGGGGCGCGCGGCACCACTGCGTCGCTGCGCTCGCCGACCGCGCGCCCCTTCACGAGGTGCCGCCCGTGCAGGCAGGCCAGGCGGCTCTGCTGCAGGGCGTCCGCGACCCCCGCGCTCGGCCAGTCCTTCAGCCAGCTCGAGGATGCGGCGAGCGCGCTGCGCAAGGCGCCGCCCTCCGAGAAGTACGAGTACTCCAAGGATGTGCTGGCCGCGATGAGCGCGCTGAAGAAGGCGGGCGCGCTGCGGCTGTGGGGCAGCGCGGCCAGCGTGGAGCGGCGGAACGTGGTCCTGTGGGAGCTGAAGCGCGTCGGGATCAAGGAGCCCTCCGTCATCGGCGTGTCCAGCATACGTGCGGCCCCATGCACTCGCTCTCGCTTGAACGGCGTGTCCAGCATACGTGCGGCCCCATGCACTCGCTCTCGCTTGAACGGGGCTGCTCAGGGCAGGCGCTGGCGGCAGTCCTCTGCCCGCCATTACGCAGTAAGGCACAGCCACACGTGAAGCACGCAGGGGTGCGCAGTGCTCCAGAGCGCTCCTGGCCCCTGGGAGGAGTGATACGAACGGGCAGGCAGGAGCTTTGCTAGTAGCTACAAGCGAACGTGCGCGAGCCTGGCGCCCCCAGGCGGAGCAGTGTCCGAGCGCAGCCCAAGCTGCTGACGGTGCCGCACGCTGCGCGCAGGTGACGACAGGGCCTTCCTCGTCACAGTGCTGGGCGTCACCAGCGTGCTCGCCGTCGTCGCCGGGCAGCTGCCGGGCGACTGGGTGCGCGCCCGCCTGCGCCGCACCGCTCATGTCCGCTTGGAGGCAGCCGCAACGTGCCTCCGCCAGCACCGCCGCGACCACGAGGGTTCCCAGAGCCTGGGGCTAGTGCCCAGGGCGGCGGCCTCGCGACAGCCGCGGGCGGCGCGGCGCAGGGCTTCTTCGTGCCCTACCTGACGGGCGGGATCAGCATCGCCGTGCTGGCGGTCGGCTCCACCGCGCCGGGGCTGCTCGAGTTCGCCATCGGCAAGTTCAGCTCCCTCTTCCCGGTGCGCGCCCTCCCCCGAACGTATGCCGCCCGCTGCTCAGTCCGGCAGGTGCACTCTCAGTCCAGCAGGTGCACTCTTAGTCCAGCAGGTGCACTCTCAGTCCAGCAGGTGCACAGCGCAGGCTGCACAGGCTTGCAGCAGCCCTGGATGGAACGCGCGTTTGTGACGCGCGGCTCGCATGCGCGCAGGACTACCGCGAGCGCGTGCTGAGGCATGAGGCCGCGCACTTCCTGTGCGCCCGCCGCGCCGCTTCCGGCTGGCCCGTCGAGGCAGATGGCCTGTCGAAGCCTGTCCAACATGCAACCCCGCCAGTGCTTCATGCTATGCACTGCCGCAAAAGGCTGCTGGGCGGTTTGTCGGCGAGGAGTTTGTGAGCATGAGTATGCACACGCGCCTATCGGATGCAAGCAGGCGTCCAGCCGGCAGCACAGCCGCGCCAGCGGGCCGGCGTGCATGCGTGTGATGAGCTGCGCGGGGGCGCGGCAGCGTGGGCTACCTCATGGGCGTGCCCGTCGGCAGCTACTCGCTGGACCTGGGCCGCGCGCACACGGACTTCATCGAGACCAAGCTGCAGCGGTGCGCGCGCCGCGCAGCGCCCTGTTCGCAGCGGCTCGTCGCGCTTGTTTCCCGTGGACGCTTGTCCTGCTCGCTGAGCGCAAACGGTCACAGGGGACCTGCCTGCATCCTGTGTTCTGTCGGTATATGGCTGTGGCTGACCTTCCGTTCGGTGTACCATCACATGCGTGGGGAATATGCGCTTGCTTGCTGGGGGTATGATTTACCTTTGGCAGGAGGTGCTGGTAGGGGCTGGGCGGAACGCAAGACGCGTGGCGATGCGCTGGCGGTGCTGATGGCCTGCCCACGGCGCAGGCGGCTCATAGAAGGCACCTAAGGTGCTGAAAGGGGCTGTGCGGGACGCAAGGGTGCGGTGGCACGCTGGCAGGGCTGATGGCCTGCCCCTCGCGCAGGCGGCTGATCGAGGGCACGCTGGAGGACGCGGACGTGAACAGCCTGGCGGCCGTCGCCATGGCCGGCGCGGCCGCGGAGGCCATGCAGTACCCGGAGGTGGCTCCCTGGCTGTGCCAGCGTGGGCTGTCTGCAGCGGCGCGCTGAAATGCTGCCTCCACCCTGCAGAGGGCTTCCTCGAGTGTCTAGAAACTTGGGCTTTAGCTCCCTGAGATGCTTCAATGTGCGCACTGCAGACTCTGGCGCTCGGCTATTCTGTCCGCAATAGCTCCGAGCAGGCGTGCAAGCGGTGTGTGCGTGTCTTAGCAGAAGATGGCTGGCCGTGCGCCAGGACCTCACAACATGCATATAGGGGGGGGGCCTGCAGCCGAGGGAGCTGCGCGGCCGCGCGCAGGTGACGGGCCAGAATGCGGACATGGCGGACCTGCAGCGGCTAATGATGCGCGGCAGGACAAAGCTGAATGCCGGCCAGCAGCAGAACCTTACGGTGCGCCCGCATCCGCACCTGTCACATAGCAGAGTCCTTCCTTCGGCCGGCGGGGATTGGAGCCAGCAGCCGCACGTGAGGGCCCGCCGCACCCAGGCACAAGCACCCCTACGCGTAAGTGCCTGTGTTGCTGTATTGTCGCGCAAACGCCCAGCCGGTACAAGCTTCTGATGATGCGCATGCTTTGCATCTGCATGCACTGGTTAGTGCCCTCTGTCTGCGACCGGCGTGAGCGCAAGCAACCACATGTGGGATAGCAGCTGCTGCTGAGCAGCACAGTTCCGCAACTGTTGTCCTCCTGCCAGTCTCTGTCAGCACCCGTGCTCTGTTACCTGCTTGCCGCATCTGGTTAATCATTGCAAGTGGCTGCTTCAAGTGTCTGTGCTGCTGGGCAGCGGCTGGCGGTGTACGAGGCCGCTCGGCTGCTACGCGACAACAGCGCTGCGTACAAGGCGCTGCAGGACGCCATGCAGCGGGGCAGCTCTGTGCCTGACTGCATTCGCGCAATAGAGAGCGCACGAGGTGATGGACAGGCGGAAAGCTGAACTCCTGTTGTGTAGTGCAGTAGAGGGTTACTAGCCCTGTAAAAGACTTGCAGAAGGGGGCACCACCAAACTATAAGGCAGAGGACATATTTGCTTGGAGACTGTGTTGTACGATGTGCAGCCGGCCGCACCCCCGGCACAAACTGCGCTGAAAAGTAGAGTAGCCTTCCAAGATTGCAAGATTGCAGCAGCGCAATTAACTAACACAGGATATGCATAAGGCACTTGGGCGACCATGGAGCCTGCAGAGCCTGCAGAAACCTCAGGCCGCGCGCTGGTGCGAGCTGCAGATCCGACCCTTGAGCAGCGGGCGAGCACGTGCTTGCTGTGTGTCAGCTGTGTCACGCAGCTGGTGTGCAACAGCGTGCGGACGCTCCCCACGTGACTCTCACACTCTGCTGCGGGGTCTCAGGTTGTCGCGGTCGGCGCATCCCAGTGCTCGCTCAGAGCGCTGCAGTGGGCAGTTGACTACATTACACGCCCCGGCGACCACTGCCACGTCGTGCGCCAGCCTCCCATGCACTTCTTGAGCTCAGTGCCTGCCACAGTCTGGTGTCGGCTTTTTATTAAATATGCTTAAACTGGCAGGTGCACGTCTTGACCTGCATGACGCCCACGCTCGAAGTCTTCCACGGTGAGAGACCCGCCCTTTCTTCTGGCTCCAAGACACCCATGGCTCCCAGACTCGAAGGCTTGTGCAGAGCTGCCTGTTCAGAGCTGTAACGGTGGTTTGCCGTGCCGCAAGGGTGGGGCGCGGGGACGTCCTACCGCTTTAACGACCCGGGCGCGCCGCAGCATGAGGTTGCGGACTTGGCCGTGGCCAGGAAGTTCATCCAAGCCAAGTGCGCGCCTTCCCTATGAGCAGGGATGCTGTCAGGGCAGGGTCTCCCCTCGGCTGCACCACACTGTTATCAAGAGCTCCAGCATGACGCGTCTGCGTGGGTGTGTAAAATCATATTCTGGTGTGCTTGCTCCTGCTTGACTTCACTTGCATGCATGCAGCTCTGCACACACTCCAAGCTGGGGCTCAGCATGCATGCTCAGGAAAGTGGTACGAGCATGGGAGATTAGGACATCAGTCCATCAGTTGATGCCAGAGAAGAGTTTTCCACCCTGAGCCGCCCGCGCCCCGGGAACAGCGTCTTCCCGCTGCTGGACAGCAAGTCGCTGGCGCACGACGTGCACCTGAGCGTGGAGACGGTGGACGCCCCCGCGGCCGCCATCGCGGCGGCCGTGGCGAAAGTGGCGGACGAGGTCGAGGCGGCGCTGGTCGTGCTGGGGACCAACAACGCGCTGGTGCGTCCCTGGGGCGTCGCAGCGCATAGGGTCAGGGTGAGGGACGAGGTCGAGGCGGTGCTGATCGTGCTGGGTACAAACGATGCGCTGGTGCGTCCCTGGGGCGTGACAGGGCGATTGAATATGAGCTTCCCGCTACTGGTTTGCAAGGGATGTGGGAGGGGTGGTCATGCAATGCGACTCCCGCAGCCGTGACAGAACGGTGCTGTGCTCTTGGGCGGCCGACAAACTGGTGTATGCCTAGTGGCGCTTGGCAGGGCGTGCATGAGCGACTGGATTTGCGCTTGGCAGGGCGTGCACAGCTTGCCAAGTTCCTCCCTGCCACTGTCGCTGTAGGGCAGCAGAATGCTTTTGGGCTGTTATTGCTACACGCCGCATACCCCAGCCTCAATCACTAAGCGGTGGTAGCGTGTTTGCACAGTCAGTGCGCGGGTGCTTGTTAGCACCTGGCTGATTCAGGCAGATGCTGATGTGCGCCGCTGCACTCCTCGCTTCGCCCTGCCTTGTGGAGCGTGTCGAGAGGACTGCATCTGCGTATGGGCGTGCCAATTGCAGCACCGGCCATGCATGCAGCAGACAACAGCCCATGCAGAGCCATCTTGGCATGCACCCATCCGGCCTTGTGATCATGCTCGATGCAAGCTGAGATATGGTAAGTTTGTAGCCAGAATCGTGAAGGGGCTGCCGGCGTGCGCGCAGACCGGAGAGGACGGGCCCGAGCTTGGAAGCACTGCGAAGCACTGCCTTACAAACTTCCAGAGGCCGCTAGCGATCATCAGCTGACCCGCGCCTGGCTGCCCCTGTCCTGTAAGCAGACCTAGGGTGCACCACTGCTCTGCGCTTCATGAGGTAGCCTACTAAGTGTGTAACTGTGCTGGGTCTGTAACTGTGCTGTAGTTCTGCCGATCCCCCAGCTGGACATCCTCCAGAGGCTGAGTGTCTCGGTATTAATTAGCAAGCAGCAGTGCGCCCTGGCTTGCACGGCGCGAGTCACGGCACCACTGCACCACAGCCGGCATGGTGCTCAGGCCGCCAGCTGCTTTTGCAGGCAGGCGAGCTGCCGGTGCGCGGCCAGACACCCCCACTCCGCCTCGTGCCACAGCGCCTGCAGGCAGAGCAGCTGCTCCGGCCGGGCCGACCAGCGCAAAACCGCTGGATGCCTATCGCAGCATAGACAGCCAGCCCGGCAACCGCGCGATTATGGCGCTCTTTCGCCGGAAGATGGTCGCGGCGCTGCGCCGCGACTCGGACAGGCAAGGCTACGACGCCATCGTGGAGCTCACGCACCAGCTCAACAGGCAGTTCCCCACGGCACGGGGCACGCAGAGCGCCACGCGCGCGATCTTGCAGTCGCTGTTCCCGGCATGGCTGCCGGGCGCCTTCAAGGTGCGGCCGCGACCCAGAGGCACGCAGCACTGCCACGTCGCCGGTGCTCGTTGATAGTTCGACACTTGACTAAAGAAGCAAGTGAGCGCGCTAGGTGCTCTTCTCGCGGCCGCTGCCCGAGCTCTCCTGCCGGCTGAACGCGTTGGTCACCGCGTTGACGTGCCAGTGGCTGATGGGCCCCTGCAAGGCGGGCCCTCCCTCTCACGTCTGGTGCTGAAGTTGAGCGTGCTCGCTTGTGACAACTCGCGGCTATCGCTCACCTGGGCGGCGCAGTTGACGCCTTTGACGCGGGTGCTACATGCAGGTGAACGACGTAGAGCTCGATGGCGGCCGCATGGGCTGGGGGCATGGCGTGCTAGTGGAAAGGTCCGGGCCACGCTGTCACTGCGCAAGCTGGGCCCTTCCCTGCAGCGAGAGCTGCTCGAAACGCCTGGCTCACTGCGTTCCCGGCGCGCGGCAGGTGCAGGTACCTGGAGGAGACCGGGTGCGCGTCGGTGTGCGTCAACAGCTGCAAGCTGCCCACGCAGGTCCGCCCTGAGCCCGCCTCAGGGCGAGACTGCTCGGTCTGCACGCAAATCAGAGACGTCAGCGTATCCAAGGGCTCGTCTAGCCGGAGCGGATGCGCATCCAAGAGCGGATGCGCGTTAGTCAGCGTCTCTCCGTCGAGCCCGCCGCGCGCGCAGGAGTTCTTCCGGGAGGACATGGGCCTGCCGCTGACCATGACGCCAAACTACGACGACTTCAGCTGCCAGGTGCTGCGCTGCCGTTGCAGCTCCAGAGCCCGGGAGGGCGCTCAGGCTGCCATGCGACCAGCTTGGCCGCTTGATCACTCGGGAGCGTGCTGCGTTTGTTTGGGACAGCGGCCATGATGACCTCATGCCACTAGTTGTCATCTGCCAGGTATACAAACTTTGTGTGTCCAGGTGGTCGCTTGAACTTTTTTCCCAGAATGTCCCCACTCACACCGACATGAAGGTCTCTCGAGGCCCTGTTCCACCCGGCGCGCAGTTCAGCTTTGGGCGCACGCCGCCGGCCGAGGCGGAGGACGAGGCGCTGACGACGCCCTGCTTCGCGCAGTGCCCCACGCGGAAACCGCACAAGGGCGCCGGCTGTCCAGGAATTGAGCCGTCACTGTGAGCGCTGAGCAGACCTGTATGTGAGTGTTCTGTATTTGAGTGTTCTGTATTTCAGTTGTAAAGTGGGCATGGCTGCGCCAGCCTCCGCAGCGGGCAGCGCCGGGGCGGTAGTCGCCTTGCTGGGCAATATCTTCAGCATGCGGCGTGCATCTCACATAGAGCTCGCAGTTGTGGCGCCACCGTGTGCATGACGTAGCATGCACCTCTGGTCATGTCATGTGTTAATTGCAAGGCGTGCAAAGCTGGCACGCAAGGCATGAGTGCAGGGCGCACGGGGCGCACGTGCGGGCATTACTCAGGCATGGGGTTCTGATCGTGATGTGCACATCGGTTGGTCAGATCACAACAGTTCAGGCGGTTACAGGCCTCCTGAGAACAGAGGTTGGGTGTATGTTTCAGAAGCCTGTCTAGCGCTCTCCAGCATCTCTCTTCATCGTGCGCAGTTCCTGCTGACGCTGAGCAGGCATGCGCAGCTCTGAGTGCTGTGCAATCCCATGACCAGGCCAGGCTATGGCAGTAGCTGAGACTGCACCGCCCTTTGTCCAGGACGCAGGGCTGCTTGCGCGCTCAGCAAAGCTTGTGGTGCGCTTGAGCCACCGGTGGTCTCAATCCATGACAGGCTGTTGCTGCCGCATATATTCCCGGTCACGTCCGTGTAGGAGGTATGGCGCGGTGTGTGGCTGGAGAGCAGGCTCTTCTTTAGCATGCCAAGGCGGTTTCATATAACCAGATGTCAAGCCCAATTAGATCCGCCGCACCTCTGCCACCTGCACTCCTCGGGGAGCAGGCGGTCCTGGGCGCGGGCGCATCGGGGCTGGTCGCCGCGCGGGAGCTGCTGCGCGAGGGCCACCGCGTGGTCGTCTTTGAGCAGAGCGCGCGCCTGGGCGGCGTCTGGGCGTACAGCCCAGGCAACCGCCCGCCGCGGTGTAGCCGCGTGCTCCCAAGGTCTCACAATCTGTGTGTGCTGGCTGTGTTCACCTGCTGCATGCTGCAGTGACGAGCCTGTTGGCCCTGATCCTCAGCGCGGGATTGCCGCCTCTTGTCAGGACACCTGCCCCTGTCTGGCTGAGCAGAGGTGTGCGCGCCCTACTGCGCCCTAGCAGACCTGGGGAATGCGCCCGGTTACAAGCGCCCGGCGGCACGCTTGTCTGCACCATGCTCAGAACGTAGATGCGCAAGACCTGCTGGAGACCAACGCCAGCGGTGTACACCGTCCTGGACACACTACCCAGCACCTGGCGTGCTGACCCTTGTGCCCGACACCGATGCAGCAGCAGGACGTCTAGCCCTTTGGGGCGTGACCCGCGCCGGCGCGCACGCGCCGCTCCGCGCAAGCGCACTCGTGCACCCGCCGCCTCACTCATCTCCCCTCGCTCCCCGCCCGGCGCAGAGGTTGAGGCGGATGACCTGCTGGGGCGCGACCCGGCCCGGCGCCGCGTGCACAGCTCCATGTACACGGACCTGCGCACCAACCTGCCGCGCGAGGTCATGGGCTTCTCGGACTTCCCTGACGTCCCGGCCGCGCTGGGCGGGCGCTCCGCCGACGCGCGGCGCTTCCCCGCGCACACGGAGGTGGACGCCCGCCGGCGCCTGGCGCTGTGCCCTACTGCGAGGGGGCTCCATGATGAAGTGGCTGGCAGGCTGCGTGGCATCGCGGTGCCTCTTCTGCAGTGAGCGTCGGGCATTCTTGTATGCCGGTCAACATGTCACGAGGCGGAATGCTGGACCGGCATACCGGCCGCGCTGGGCTTCCGCTCAGCGGCGGCGGCGCCCAGCGCGCACGGGCGTCGGGCGCCAGGCGCCCTGCGCTGCCTCCTGATGGCAGGCATCCATTCGGCACGTGCAGGCCTGCTCGCGAGCCCGTCTGAAAGGCAATGTACACATGCCCCGTACGCTTGCACCGTAGATGCAAACGCACAGGTGCTGGCATTCCTGGACGCGTTCGCGGACGAGTTTGACCTGCGGCGGCACATCCGCTTCTGCACGCGCGTGCTGCGCGTCGAGGCGCTCGGGCCTGCGGGCGACTGGGGCGCTGGACCCTGGGCCGTCACAGCCGCTTCCGTCGCCAGTGACCGCCTGGTGAGTGGGTCCTACCTTGCAGCACGCTGTACTTTATGGGCGCATTTGGTGCCTGCATGCGCCTGCAGCCAGCTCGCCTCCAGTCACCCCAAGCCCGCGCTGAGCAGCTCCTCCTACTTTTTAAATGCCAAATAGCCGCACAGGCGGCAGCGCTTTGCTGCATGTCCACCTCTGGTCCGGCACACATGCGGCGACTCTGCTCGGGCAGCAGCGCGGGGCGCGCCCGCGCCGCGCCGCCCGCCCGCGCGCTGCCACCAGCCGCGCGCGCGCGCGCCCAGGGCGCGGAGGAGCGGCCGGGCGCGGAGGAGAGGCATACTTTCGACGCGGTCGTCGTCGCGGTGGGCAACTACGCCGAGCCCAACCTGCCCGGCGGCGTGGCCGGCCTGGGCGGCGGCCACGTGCGCGAGCTGCACTGCCACAACTTCCGGTCGCCGGCCGCCTTCCGGGGCCAGCGCGTGCTCGTGGCGGGCGCCTCCTTCTCAGGCGCGCGCCGCCTCTTCAGGCGCTTGCACACACCTCAGGACTGTCGCCAGTGGCCCCTTACGCAGCTCAGGCGTGCTCAGCCGTGGGCGTCTCCTTCTCAGGCGCGAGCTGCCTCTCGAGGCGCCTGCAGGAACCTCAAATCAGTTGCTGCCAGCGGCCCATGCTGCGGCCAGAGCATGCTCAGCGGTGGGCGCCTCTTCCTCAGGTGCGCACTATGCGTGCGTCTGGCAAAGAAGAGCACTTGATGCTTGCAGCAGGGTGGATGTCAGGGTGGAGGACACTGGGTGGCCAGTGTCAAGGGCTCGCCGGCACGCCGGGCATATCAAGCAGACGCACATGCTTGCAGTCCGTGGCACCAGAGTCGCCATTCTGCTCCCTGTGGCCGTCGAGGCCTTTGCGCTCGCGCTAGATCCGCCACCCTGCTCCCTGCGTCCGTCGAGGCCGCAGGCCCCCGAGGGCATGCAGCCACGCCGTGCGCCGCGCGGCTGCGCGGCAGGCGTCGAGATCGCGCAGCTGGTCGCCGGCGAGGCCGCGGCAGTCGTGCACGCGGCGCGCACGTGGACGCCCGCCGACCTTGCCCAGGCGCCGGCGGGCAACATCACGCGCGCGCCCATGCTGGACGCGCTGCTGCCGAACGGGCGCGCGCGCTTTGTGGGCGGCGCCCTGTCTCCGCGTCTGGACGCGGTGCGCTGCCCTACCCTACCCTAACCCGCACCTACATCGCACCGCGTCCAGGCGCTGGGGTGCTGGTGCGTGCTCGGGGCAGCTATCTGCTCATCAGCTGTGCTCGAAAGCATGTAAACAAGTCCCTGAGCCCCTCCTAGTGATGTGTAGCATGCAGAGGGGGCGCGGCACGCAGCCGGATGTGGGACTCAGGTCGAAGTCTGCCCCACCCGCGCAGGTGATCTACTGCACCGGCTACAAGTACCACTACCCGTTCCTGGAAGAGCTGGGCATCGTGACCACGGGTGCGGCGTACGGCATGCATGCAAGCACCAGCCGGTGATGGCAAACATCTACCTGGCGCAAGACAAGGAAAGTGCTGCCTCAGCAGATCAGCGACTACTTGAGAAAACTACTGTCACACTGTCCTGCCGCCCCTTGTTCAGCCCAATGCCTGGCCGGCACGGAACAGAGCGGGCGCTACGCACTTGTCGCCCACAAAGGAGGCACCCCGGCCCCAGGGCAGCCTGACCGCCGCTCGCGCGGCAGGCGACGGGCGCGTGGCGCCGCTCTTCAAGCACGTGTTCCCGCCCGCGGCGGCGCCTTCACTCGCATTCATCGGTCTGCTGTGGAAGTCGATCCGGAATACCCAGTTCGAGCTGCAGGCGCGGCGCCCTCTGGCGGCCGTGCCGGCCATGCCCCGATCCGCCTCAGTCGGTGTGGGGCGTTGTGCGAATGGGGGGGAGCCTGCCAGGCCGCTCCTGGCCAGCGTGCGAGCGCAATGCAGCGCCAGCAGGACCGGCATGCGCTGTGGTAGGGCCGGTGAACGGCGCATGTCGACGCCTGACTCCCTGCTGCTCCCTACCACACCTGTATGTTGGCAGACCAGGCGCGCGCCCTGCGTCAGGGCAGGGGCTCCTTGCTGCCATGGCTCGCACCGCTCCGCATCCACAACGCTCGAGGGTGGGTTTCGCCCACGCGCGCACGCGCCGCGGCAGGCCAAGTGGGTGGCGCGCGTGCTGGCCGGCCGCGCGCCGCCGCTGCCGGACGCCGCCGCCATGGCCGCAAACGCGGCCGCCTCCTGCGAGGCGCTGGAGCGCGTCGGGCTGCCCGTCCGCTACACGCACTGCCAGGCGCGCCCCCCACTGCAAATGTGTTGCTCACTTCCTGTTGACCTGTGCGCTACATGCGCTGCCAAGCGCACCCCTGCGCGGCGTTTCTTATGACAATCCCTGCCGAACTGACATGTGCAGATCCATGTGCCGGTGCATGCGACGCTCTGCGCCAGAACGCCTCGGCGGCCAGTGTGCTGGGTGCGCGTGGGCATGCGCTGCCGGTTGGCGACCTGCCCTTCCAAGTTAGGCACACGCGAGCTGCTCACGGCGCGACACGCCGTGCGCAGAGCGAGAGCATGCCCGTGAACCAGTGGGAGTACAATGAGGACGTGCGGCGGCGCTGCGGCCCGGACGTGCCGCCCATACCGGCCTGGCTGCGCGCGCTGGCACGAAATGCGCAGGCGCGGCCCGCTCCGCCGCTCCTGCCAGCTGCGTCACCTTTCGGGCACCTGGCAGCTGGGGGACAGTGGAACAGCGCGTCGTCCTGAGCCTAAATGCCCGCCTCAGCGACGACGCGCGGCGCCCTGCAGCACGTCCAAGACTCTGCCAGGCTGTCACCTGGCGGCGCTGACCGCCGTGCACCGCACCCCGCGTGCCCTAGCGCTCCGATAGTGTCACCGCTCACATGCTCTCATGCTTACATGCTCTCATGCTCCCATGCTCTCATGCTCTCATGCTCTCATGCTCTCATGCTCTCATGAGCTGAGCAGCTCAGCTCTGATGGAGCGGAGCCACTGGCGCTGATGCGTGCGCGGTATGGCAGGGGCGCATCCTGGCGGCGCCGCGCACGTTCCGCGACGAGCCCACGGCTGCAGAGGAGGCGCTCTTCGACGAGGCGGCCGCCGCGTGCGCGGACCTGCTGGCTGAGCACCAGCGGCGCAAGGCCGCGGGGCTGCTGCTGAAGGCGCCGGGGCCCCAGGCGCCGCTGTAGGCGTGGCTGCTGGCGAGGGTTTGGCAGGGTGCGCGCTTGGGGCTGCTGCACCGCCTGGGAGTCTGGCATGCGGGGTGTTTGGAAAGCTTGCGAGCAAGGTGGCTCAGCTGCGCCTCGCGTGTGGGGCCCTAGCAGCAAGAAGCCGGGTGAAGCGCGTCTGGTGGGTCACTCTGGGGCAGCCACCACTTGGTGGGTGGCTGCTTTGCGAGGCCCAATGCAGCCTGGTGAGCACGGCCCATGAACAAGTGGTGTTCAGTAAAGTGGCATTGGAGCTCTGCAATGCGGTCCTTGTCATAGACCTGAGCAAATCACACAGAGGCTCTGCTGGTGAAGAAGAAGAGTCCCATGTCATCATGCCACTTGCTGCACCTCTGATGCGTAGTTGCAAGTAAATAAAGGCGAATTTGCCATTGCTGAACAGCCGGGCCGCACAGCACACTCGTGGTGGGAGTGAGCGCGGCCGCTGTCAACCAGACGAGCACACTGCCGCACCTGTCAGGACGCAGCTTTTGCAGGAATGGCTGCACCGGTCGCTTCACAGGACACAGACCTCGTGACGCAGCTGCAGGACCACTTCAACAACCTGTGCTTCCTCATGTACAACTACGTTGGCGCTCTGCAGGTGCGCATCTGCCTGCATTCAATCAACTCATCATAGCTTGTGGCAGTGCTCAAGCGCTACCACTGACACGGTCTGCTAACGGGCAGCGAGACGCACCGCCTGCAAGCGTGCGAGGCGAGCCAGTGGAGCCTGGCGCCGCTGCGAGTGACATCACCTCGCAGGCACGCTTGTCAAAGTCGTGCTTGCACCTCTCGCTTGCATACACAGCAGAAGAACTTGCTGAGGGGGTGCTGCTGGGCCAGACCGCCACGATGGCTGCACACGTTGTACAAGCGTCCAAGGCGCTTGATGGCTTGATAAAGCGCCTGCCAGACGTGCAGCGCAGCGAGGAGGAGCAGCTGGCGGCCATAGCAGCGTTACAGGTGCGGGGCCTTTGCTGCAACAGACTGCCTTGTTGCAACGCCACAACGCGGTGCTCACCTGAGCTGTAGGAAATATACCAAGTGTGGGGACTTTTAGATGCAACTGCAGGCTCCTGTTGCGGGTGATGAGCGGCCTTGGCTGCAGCTCTGTCTATTTCTTGCCAGCAGAGGCAACACTTGCAAAGCAAGTGAAGACACAGTAACTTGGCTGAGCTGTTGGGAGGCACCCACCATCAGGAACGTGCTTTGCCTGACGCGAGCCTGCACCAGGTTCCCCTGTATGAAGCAGGCTTATGGCTGAGGAGGACGTCCATTCCCGAGTAGGCGTCCAGGCTGCTGCTCCCACGCCTCATGATGGACAGGCGGAGGCCGTAAGGCAGCGCGGCAAGGCCCTCTGACTCAAAACACCTTGCGTCACCGGGTGGAGGCCACCGGCGTGCAGACCAACCTGTGTCTCGATGTGTGCGGCATAGGCGCAGGCGGAGGCAGCACGCGCGGACTTCGTGCTGCACGAAGTGAAGGACCCCACATGCAGACTGACCTGTGGCCGACGGCCGCGCGCAGGAGCAGGTGGAGGCGGCAGGCGAGGAGCTCCGCGCTGAGGTGCGGCTGGTGGAGGCGAAGCAGGCGGAGGTGCAGGCGCTGTACGGCGTGCTGGCAGACAGCCGGCTGGCGCGGCGGTGGCAGGAGGACGGCAGGAGAGGCTCCAGCGCCGCATGAGCGCTTGTAGCAAGGCATTTGCTCTGCGAGAGTAAGGTAGCTAGACATACTTGTTACCACTTTTCATCTAAGAAACATGCAATTGAGTAGCCACACATGTGCGGCCACAGTGTAGGTAACTCAATACACTTGGATGGTAGGGCCTCACATGAGCCATACTACACTGCGTCAGCACTGCTGTCATCCGCTGTCTTCCTCTAGATCATCGGATGACTTGGCCTTGACTCTCCTCCATACCACAGTGAACAGATCCGGCAACTCTTCTCAATCAGAGCACTCACGCGGCACTGCCATGTTTTGACTGCACACATTCACCTGACAGACACAACTCTCACCACATTCAGCCAGCGCAGAAACAGGGATGAAACATTGGAGTATGAAACATGGAAGCGCATCCCAATTGCATGTAAACGTAACTCTCTTATTGCATCAGCGCCGACACAGCATAAAATATATTGCTGGCACATGCCACCTGCTCGGCAAACTATGCACGGAGGCATACGCAGCAACCCCAAGCCAGCACGGAAGTGCTTGTCAAGCACTGCGTGCAACAGTGTCAGCGCAGACGACGGTCAGAGCGCACAGACTACACAAGTTCTGATGGCCAGCACCCCACTTCCCGCCAACACTATGCAGCCTATCACAGAGTAACATACCTGTGCGGTGCAGCAGTTAGCGCGAATCACACGATATGAGCTGACATTGCATGCGCTGCGCGCGTAACGCCGCACACTTTCTACCCAAGCCATGGCCAACCAGCACTGAAGCTGGGAAAGACGCGGCGGGGATGACGACGGCAGCGACATAGGCATGGCGCGGGCGCCGGCGGCGCGGCACCGGTGCGACGCGCTGGCGAGCGTACTCAGCACACAGCCTCAGGCTTGCCCCGCTCGATCAGTAACATCGCGAGCCAGACGCGGGGAGCGGGCGGCGGGCGCGCGCGCAGCGCGTCACAGGCGCGGGCGCGGCGCGGGCGCGGGCGGCGTGGGCACAAAGGCCACGCGCCGGCGCGCGTAGTCCACGTACACGGTGCAGCGCGCCATGAGGTCGGCGCAGATGATGCCCGCCGTGTACAGGCTCAGGTCCAGGCCGTCGGCCGCCGAGAACAGGCAGCGGATGCGCTCGAAGCGGCTGCCTGCGACGCGGCGCCCCCGCGCCGGCCGCGTCAGGCGGTGTTTTAGTAAAAGCAGCGGCTGCTGGAGACGGCTGGCGCTGTGCTTGCAGTGGGCAGCACTGGACTTTATACACCACAGGCGCAGTCAGCAAGGGGTGACAGGTCGGGCGAGTCGAGCACTTTGCATCGCACTGGCTGTTGGGCGGGTGCAATTCAGGCCTATACATGGATCTACCCATGAGCGGGGCCTACAGCCTCACGGCAAATCACGTCAGACCCTCTGGGGTCCGCAGCGGTCAGGCAGCCAGCATGCCTGCACGCGTGCACAGCACCACTCGCAAGTGCTTTGGGCATGTCGGGCCGAGCGGCACCTGACAGCTGCATGAAGCTCAGGTTGCCGCTGTGCACGCGCACGCCGCCGACCTCGTCGCCGCCGACGCCCTGCCGCGCGCCGCCGCACCACGTCAGGCGCGCTTGCATGCAGCGCCGTGACCAGCAAGGCAACACAGCCGCGTGCTGCCAGGCCACGGTCGGGTGCGGCGCGGGCTGTGGCGGGAGCAGGCGCGACCAAGGCGAGCCGGCCCGCATGCATGCGTGTGGTAGGCGGAGCGCTTGGCATACGTGTGGAACGTGCACCTGAAGCCATAGAGCAAAGAGTCTTTCGCCTGCGGATCCGCGCGCAAGGCGGGGCGCAGCCGGCAGGGGCGCGCCCGGATGAAGCGCGTCTTCACGCCGGTCGCCTCGAGCAGGCCGTAGCCGAGCGACGCGCGCTCGTGAAACATCACGTCCACGCCGCCCGCGCCCGAGTCCAGCATGAACAGCGCGCTGTGCGTCCCCCCGCCCTGGGTCCCCGCGCCCTGCGCTTCCCCGCTCTGAACGGCCCCGGGCAGCCTGTGCGCCTCGCTCGCCAGCGCCCCGCTGCCCTCCGCGTGCAAGCCCACGTCGGCCGCCGCCGCCGCGGCCGCCGCCGCCGCCGCCGCCGCGCCGCCGCCGCCGCCGCCGCCGCCGGGGCGCGGCCCCACCGCAGCGACGGGGCCTGGCATGGCGGGCGCCGGGCGGCCCGCCCCGCCGGCCGGCCCCGCGCGCGGCGCGCCGAGCGCCGGCGGCGGCGCCGCGGCCGCCGCCGCGGCCGTGAAGCGCGCGGTGAGGTGCGGCAGGTTGGCAACCATGCGCACGGGCTGCCAGAAGCGCTCCAACGCGCGCGGCGGCCGGTACGCAGCCGGGTCGGTCAGGCGCAGCGTGACCGCGTGCTCCGCGTGGCGCTCGCGCGGCGGCGGGATCTCCACCACCGCGCGCCGGAACAGGTCGTACCTGCGTGCGCGCGCCGGCGTCAGCGGCGCGCGAGGCAAACAGGGCTTGCGCGGCACCACAGGGCGAGACCCCAAAGGGGTTCTGCACACATGTGCCTGCGGCAAAGGGCGCCTGGCAGCTCTTGCAGACGGCGCTGCCGGCTGCTCGCAGGCGCGGCGCTCCGCTGACAGCCAGGCAGGCACAGAGCGCACATACAGGTGAGAGAAGGGTACCAGACACAAACTTGAGGTTTGGGAAATAGGGTTAGGGATAGCGGCGCGCCCAATGATGCCGATGACCGGGCCCGGCGCGCCGCGCACGAGCCCGCCCAGCGCCATCTCCATGAACAGCGGCCGCGCCATGGTCAGCGGCCCGACCGCCAGGCTCTGTGCGCGCCGGTAGCGGCACGGCACGCGCCCGGCGATGCCCGCCACGTGCAGCCGCCCAAACGCGGCCAGGCCCAGCGCGTCCGCCGCCGCCGGTTCGATCACCAGCCCGCTCGCGCCTGCGCGCGCGGCGCGGCCGCTGGTCTCCCGGCGCGCCGTCCCGGCGAGCACAGGCGGGGTGCGCGAGCGCCTTGAGGCGCCTTGGAACGACCGCTGGCGCAGTGTGACGATACTTCCCCGCTCGCCCGCGCGCTTGCGGATGCACAGCGCCTCGGCTAGCTTGCCTGTGGATGCTGCGGCGGCATGCACTTGGCGGCGGCCGGGCAGACGCGCGCAGGTGATTGGGCAGGAGCGGGCGAAGTTGATGGGCGGGCACGGGCGCAGGCGGTGGTGCAAGGGGCGGCGCGCCCGTGTCCAGGATCATGGTCCCCGAAGGGGGGGGGGGAAGGGGGGCGGCGTGCCCGTGTCCAGGATCATGTACCCCACGGCGCGCCCATTGATGAGCGGCTGCACCACCACGTGCCCGCTGCGCGTCCACCACGCGGCCGCCCCGCCCTGCAGCACGATTGTGCACGTAAGGCGAGCCGCGCGTGCCTCACACTGCAGGCAGCACTGATGCTGCTGCCAACAGCCCGGATGCCAGACTCTTGACGCAGGTGACAGAGCCAAGCGCTTGACGTGGTCGTCGAGCCACCCGGCGCGTCAAGCAAGACCACTTGTCATTATCCACAGGTGGCCTCTGTCTGCACTCACAACAACGCTCTCAGTGTCTCGCTCCATAACAAATTATTATAATGGGCCACCCAATATCCTGCTGACTCGAGCACCGCATCTGGACCGCGGGCGGACACTGCCACAGTTCGCAACAACAAGCTGACAACCCCAGCAGCGCGCACTTTGCCGCCGTCCACGAACGTCGCGTCCGCGGGCAGCAGCGGCGCCGGCGGCGCCGTCAGGCGTTTGCTGGTTTTGCCCAGCCGCCGCAGCGCCGCAAACTCGGTCGTGAACACGTTGTCGCCGCCCGCGGCCGCAATGTGGCGCACCTCGGTGGGGTAGCACACCCTGTCCAAATGCGGTCTTCGCTTTTTGCAATTCGCCTCAACCGAGACGATCACAGTCCGTCAGGGGCGGGCATCGTGCGGGCACGCGGCTTGGGCGGCCTTCACCCGCGCTTCTGCAAGGAGCGCGCGCCAGGCTGAAAACAGACGGGCTGTCGTGGAGCGGGCATGCGGGCGCGCGGGTCCGGGGCGGGGCCGCCGCGAAGGGCGGCGCGCCAGCGGTCGGCGTGGGGCTTGTCCGAGAAGCGGTCGGCCGGCCAGTCGGTCCAGCCGCCAAAGTGCCACGCCTCCACGCCGCCCGCCAGCGGCTGCGTCAGCTGCTTGGGCAGCCAGGTGCGGCCGCAGATGCGCAGCCGCGCGACCATCTGCCGCGCGCGCAGGACCAGGGTCAGGGTCAGGGTTCCGTGCCGCCGCGGGCGCGCAGCCGCGCCACCGCCTGCTGCATGTGCAGGCCAAGCCGCGCCGGCGGTGTGCACGGTGCGGCCAGACGACCCGCGGCCGCTCACGGGACGCGCCGCCAGGCGGGCGGCGGGGTGTCCGGGCATGGCGTCGCTCTAGCACGCGTGTCCACGGCACACGACAGTGCGCCCCGCCCTAGCCTCACGACGACACACATCACCAGCGTGCCCCAGTGCCACTAAAATTACATGTCCTGCGCTGCGGCGCTCCGGTCTCGAGCGCGTGGCAGCACCTGCCTGACCCATGCTGCCTCATCAGGCAGCCTTCCATCCGCTCCGCCGGTGCAATGCGAGAATCGGTCAGGGCGGGATTGCCTGTGCACTGCTTTTGAACACTGATCTGTGTGCCGCCTCTGAGCTTGCCTGGAGGACGCCCAGGCTGTGCGGCCCGAGGATAGGGCTTGGGGAGCTGCGCACCCGCCCCTGCAGCAGCCGGAGCCCGAGCACGACGTCGTCCGCATCGCCCGCGCCGCCGCTCGTGGACGGCCCGCCCTCCGGCGCATGGCGCGCCGCGCCGCGCGCCTCCGCGGGCGCCCCCCGCCCTCGCCCCGCCCCCTCCCCGCCCCGCGCCTCCGCAGCTCCCGCGCGCTCCGCCCCCGCGCTTTCGCGCAAGCCGCCCGGCGCAGCGGCGGGCGCGGCCGGGCGCGGCGCGGCGGCGGCGGGCGCGGCGTCCGCGATGGGGTCCGGCTGCGCCGAGGCGCCCGGCGGCAGCAGCCGCAGCGCCAGCGTGCCGGCCAGCTGCGGGCTCAGCCAGAAGCCTGAGCGCACCCACATCGCCAGCAGCAGCGACTGCGCGCGCGGGGCGGGCCTGCCTCGGGTCACGGCCGGGCTCCCAGCCACAGCAGGCCGCAACAACACGCTCAGGTTTGCGCCAGGTGCGCCATCTGTGTTCGCAGGAGGCCACCAACCAGCACGTAGCAGTGAAAAAGTCAGAATGACTGCTAATTGTACAGTAGCGAGTAGACTGAGTTGGGGCGGAGAGAGCACCTCGTGGTCGTCAAGCTCCAAGCTCTTCACGAGACCAGAGTCCTCCACCTGCTTCACGAACATGCGCACTCACTTGGGACAAAGCTTTCTCACGGGTGAGCGCGCGGCTCAGCTGCAGGGCTGTCACAATGTGCTGTGAGCCGCAGCATGACGTGACATCGGGGCGAGCAACGTCAGGCACCGTTGCCCCGACCCAGGACAGAGCCATGCACAGGGGCCTCAAATAAGGGGAGTCGGCGCCCTAGGTGCCGCAGCCTGCGGGCGTGGGTACATGCAGGGCAGTCCACAGCCTGCACCTGTGCTCGGGCACCGCCCCAATTCGTAAGCACACTTGCCGCACAGCAGCGCTGCCCCACAGGCCCCGGCGGCGGCAGGCTCGTGGCGGCGCCCCATCCAGTGCGAACCCCCCGCGGCGCATGGGGATGTCCACGGGAACGCGCCTCCCAGCAGCTCGCCGCACCGCCCGGGTGGCCCCAGCTGAACGACAGGTGCTCGCCGCGGATGTCCTCCAGGAAGGCGCCGTCCGGGCGGCAGCGCAGCTGCCAGGCCACCTCCGTGCCCAGGTGCCGCCCGCGGCCCGTCATCACCACCTGCGCCGGGCCCCTGTCAGCCCTACCTTAACCCCTAACCCCGATACCAACACCTGCCGCAGGAGCCCGCCGCGGCTGGACCCCTGTCAGCCCTACCCGAACCTGTAACCCGTCACCACCACCTGCGCCAAACCCCTGTCAAGCCCGCCGCGCTTGGACGCAGGGCGCGGGGACCGGGCGCGGCGGGCCGCGGGCGGGCGGCGGTGCCAAGCGGCCCGCGGCGCGGCAGCACGGGCGGCGCTGCCGCAAGGCCCCGCAGCGGCCTCGCCGCAAGCCGCGAGCTGACAGCGACCGAGCGCGCCGTGCAGCGCGCAGGCGCTGCGGCGCCAGGGCCCGGCGCTCCCCGCGCGCGCCTGCGAGCGGGGCGCGCACCTCCGCGTTGCCGTGCTGCTCCAGCGCCAGCGCGCTCCGGACGCGGGCCAGCACTTCGTCCAGGCTGGCCGCCGGACACGCGCCCTGCCCCAGTGCCGCCGCGGCGGGCTGCTCGACCGGCTGCGCCAGCGGCAGCGCGGCCGCCACGACGCCCCGGCAGCGGCGGGGCGCTGCGCTGGCGTGCAGCGCTGCGGCCCTGCGCGGCGGCCGCGGCAGGCGTGCGCAGTCCGGCGCCAGCAGGCGCCTGTGCGCGGGCCAGGGGCCAGCCACCGGCGTGCCGCGGACGTGCCGCTGCCACAGCATTACGCAGCGCGCCAGGCTCAGCGCGGGCAGCGCCCCCACCATACGCGCCAGCCGCAGCGCAGACGCGCTACAGCGCCCCGGCTGCACGGCGTCCCCACACCGCCCTCCACAGCACACGCACTGCTAACAAGTACTCCCGCCGTCTACAGCTGCCACCAGCGACCCCGCTTCCCACTGTATACTAAACAAATTAGAATCTGAAGCATCAAACAGCCTCTGCGACAGCCTCTTTTGAAGTGACGCAGAGCAAACGAGCTCTAAGCACAGCCCAGCATGACCTTGGGTGTCCCTTAGGTTCACCCAGAGGTCGAGGAGCTGCTCGGGAGGAGCTCAAAGCACTGGCATCCTTCAAGTGCCCAAGCTGCAAGGCTGCAGAGCCCCGCTACGATTTCGGGCGATAGCTGAAAAAGTGCAGCTCTCTCTTACTGCACTTGCCAAGCATCCCTCATGGCCTGGGGCATCGCACAGTGGTTTATATATGGCGAGGTGGACTGGAACCGCCTGAACTCTCAACTACGTGCTGTTGCCCCCTTCATCGCAGGCGCGCTGTTTGGAGCGGGCTGGTGGTGCTGGTGCGCCCCTTGAGCTCTCAGCTGAGCTCCACCAGCTTCCTACACTCCCTTTGCCTGCCTACCGGCATTGCCATCAATATCGTGACTCCATATAAATGCTGGCCATGTAAGGCAGGCCCTCTGCCGTTGTGCTGCGCAGGGTGGACGCTATCGTGTACAGCAAGAGCATGCTGGACTCTGCCTTCCCTTTCAAGTTTTGGTGGGCGCCTCTGCCCCTCCAGCTGCTGCGTGGCTATGTCACGCGTTGGCTCTTTATGTTTTTGACAACCTCCGCAGCACTGAACTCCCGGCCTGCACAGGCTGCCAGGCATCGTGTCCAGCATAGCGCTGGTTCTGATGAACCTGGTATGCGATCAGCGCCCGCTTGTCGTGCTGGGCTGCGTCACGGACAGGCTGCGCCCAAGACCGTCGCCCGACTCTGGGACCGCTTGCACGCAGGTGTCCCGAGACGATCTGGCGGCCATGTCAGACTACTACAGCGGCGAGGACGGAGCAGAGGTGCGCGGCTGGCGCCGCCCACCCAGCTCGTGCAGCCCCAGCCCCCCATAGGGACCCGTGACCGTGACTGCAGCGCCCGCGCAGACACGCGCCAAGTGCTGGCTGTTCATATCGTACCTCATCGCGTTCGGGGCCGTGGCGGGGAGGTGAGCCGATGCCCTCGGCAGGCCGCTCCGGCCCCGGCCCTCGCCTGCAGTCACTGCGGCGCGGCCTGGGCTCTGACGAGCTGCGCGCGACGCGCAGCGTGGCGGTGCTGATCACCTGCGTGCAGCAGAACGAGCACATTTGGGTGGGCGTGGTGCGCGCCCGTCGCTGGCCACCCCGCGGCCGCGCGCCCGGCCCCGTGCGGCGTGGCGGTGGGGGTGGCATGGCCAGCCATTGCTTGAGTGCGAGCATGCTGCATGCCAGGCAAGCGTGTCGCTGACTGTCAGCGCCGCGCGGGCTGCCGACGCAGGGGGGCCTGCTGCAGTGCGGCTGCATCCTGCTGAGCGGCCTGCTGCTGTGGGCGTTCCGGACAAGCAGCGACAGCGACGGCTATGGCACCATATACTGAGCGCCCGGCCGCGCGGCCTGCGCCCGCCGCCCGGCGCCTGTATCGTATCCACGTCTTTAGCTATGAGTTTGATTGCATCTCAGGTGCCTGTCCGTCCCACCAGGCGCCATGCATTGGCACAAAGTCACCCTGTAGCAGACCTGTTTTACATGGCTGTGCAGCCGCTCCTATTTGTGTCCATTCGCTTAGTGACACCCTGGCACCCTCTGGCCACGCCTGTGGCGGGGCGGCGCCTCACGCAACCGCGCGCGCTCACACACGTCCACGCCAGGCAGCACCCTGGGCAGCAGCGGGCGCTATCGCCGGTGGCCCTTCTTGCGGCCGCCCGCGGTCTGCCGCGGGCCGGGCCGCGCGGGGCCGCCCTCGCTGGCGCCCGCGTCGATGACCTCGGCGCCCGTGCGGTCCAGCGACTCGTCCACGCGCCCCGCGCCCTGGCTGCCCTTGACAGCGTCCTGCCCCACCCCACCCAAACACAGCCAGCTTTAGTGCTCTTCGGTCTGGCAGATCAGCACTAAAATGCACTGAGCTGGGAAGCTGCAACCAGTCTGTCGCCAAAAGTGCCTACATTCAATTATATACATGCAATAAACTCGCAATATATATAACAACAGACGAATAACAACGGACAACTACACATGTGACGATGTTGTTGGGGCCAACGCATGGCCGCCGACCACTCTCGTCACCAGCCATTGACATGCACAACAGTACAGGGAAAGGGTTAGACACAGAAACAAGCAAGCACAAGCATATGGCATGACGCGCGCCCCTGTGTGGTCGTCAGCGTGTGTCACGCGGCGGCTGAGGGGTCGCGCCTTGCTGCCGGGCGGCGCGCGGCGGCTCTTCTTCTTCTTGTAGTCTGACCGCTGCCACTTGGGCAGCCAGCGCTCGGGGTCCGGTGGCGGGCCAGGGTTTGCAGGGTCGAAGCCCTTGGGCAGCCGGACCTTCCGCTTCCTCTTCTTCTTCTCGCGCGGCCCGCCGCCCTCGGCGCCGCGCTTGCGCGCCGCCTCGTCCGCCGTGCGCCGCCGCATCGCGCCGCTGCCTGTTGAGGGACCCAGCCGGGCTCGCACTCTCGACCCGCCGATTGCCAGCCTGACATCATGTCAGTGACCATGCACTGCGCGAAGCCGTGCCGCACTGTTTCTGGCCACGGCCCAACAGCAGCTACCCCATGCGCACTGACCTGCATGGGCGGCAGCGGCGCGAGCCACAGCAGCCCGGCCGAGACCGCCCAGGACTCTCCCACCATCCTCCCGTACAGGCTATTCAAGCACTCAGCCACCTAATGCGCATCAAGTGTAGGGTAGAATGGGGTTAGGTCGCACCAAAGGCGGCTGCCTCTAGCGCGTCGACCTGCGTGGCCGGCAGCGGCGGCACCGGCGGCAGCTCGGCCGCGAGCGCGCCGGCCGCGGCCGCGTCGGCGGCCACGGCCGCCTTGGCCAGCGCGCCCAGCAGCGCCGCGGTCGCCGGCGCGTCCGGCGCCGCGGCGCGCAGCTCGCGGTAGCTGCCAAACGCCGCGTCCACCTCCCCCGCCTGCATGCACAGGACCTCACGCCACTCTTCACAGGAGTGCACTGCGCCAGAGCTGCAGTCGTGCAGGGCGCACACTGCCCGCCCAGCCCCCTGCAGCGTCCCTTGCTGCCGAGCGGTCACCGCCAAGCACACCCAGGGCCAGGAGGGCGCACATGCAGCTGCAGCCGCGCCAGGCGCTCGAGCAGCCACGGCACGCCCTCCGCGGCGGCGCCGCCCGGCACGCGCGGCCGCGCCCCGCCGCCGCGCAGCGCGTCCAGCGTCGCCTGCACCAGCCGCCGCGCGCCGGTCGCGTCGCCCAGGCGCTCGCGCAGCGCCGCGCACGTGGCCACGACCGCCGGCCGCTCGGACAGGCCCGCGGCGGCCGCGCCGCTCTCCAGCGCGTCCAGCGCCTGCG